>Ga0302347_1000281_pt1 | contig 91083 bp, 75 predicted proteins | sample PhyWR1_FD_202178 | JGI IMG/M metagenome (GOLD analysis project Ga0302347, IMG submission 202178) | Leaf surface microbial communities from wheat plants in UC Gill Tract Community Farm, Albany, California, United States - DLSL W.R1 (v2)... | ecosystem: Host-associated > Plants > Phyllosphere >... | reverse complement strand
ATGGGCGCCATGGCTTCGTAGCGCGAACAGCCTTCGGCCTTGGTCTTGACCATCACCACCAGCACGTCGGAGCTGGTGGAGTAGTTGCTGATGATGAAGTTGTTGTCTTTGTTGTAGCGCGAATCCGGGCGCAGTTCCGGCGCGCCCTGGTCGAGGTCGCCGATCTTGAGGTTCTGGCTGTACCAGAGGCCGCCACCAAAGGCCACCAAGGCCAGCAGGATCGAGACCGGGGCGACTTTGGCACTGGCGAAATTCGACAGCAGGCGCCAGAACGAATGCTCGCGGTTGGCGTCCTTCTTGCTCTTGGCGATTGCGCGTTTGCTGATGCCGACGTAGGAAATCGCCACCGGCAGAAGAATGAGGTTGGTGAACACGATCACCGCCACGCCGATCGAGGCGCCGATGGCCAACTCGCGGATCACGCCGATGTCGATGATCAACAGGGTGATAAAGCCCACCGCGTCGGCGAGGATCGCGATCATCCCCGGCAGGAACAGCTGGCGGAAGGTGCGTCGCGCTGCGGTCAGCGCGTTGTCAGCCTCACTGGATTGCAGGGCGATGCCGTTGATCTTCTGCACGCCATGGGAAATGCCGATGGCGAAGATCAGGAACGGCACCAGCATCGAATACGGGTCCAGGCCGAAACCGAAGAAGTGCATCAGCCCGAGTTGCCAGACCACCGCCACCAGGGTGGTGCTCAACACCGCGACGGTACTGCGCAGGCAGTTGGTGAACCACAGCAGCAGAATCAGGGTGATCACGAACGCGACGCCAAAGAACAGCACCACCATCACCAGGCCGTCGATCAGGTCGCCGACCTTCTTGGCGAACCCGACGATATGGATCTTGACGTTGGGGTTCTGCGCTTCGAACTTGTCGCGGATCTTGTCTTCAAGCTCGTGGGAGAACTTGCGGTAGTCCAGGGCCAGCAGCTTGCCCTGGTCCTGCGGGTCCGGGTAGGACTCCAGCAGCGGAATATCGACAATGCTCGACTTGAAGTCGTTGGCCACCAAACGCCCGACCTGGCCGGACTTGAGCACGTTGTTGCGCAGCAGGTCGAGGCTGTCCTGCGAGCCGTTGTAGCTCTGCGGGATCACTTCACCGCCGGCAAAGCCTTCCTCGGTCACTTCGGTCCAGCGCACGCTGGGGCTCCACAGCGACTTGAGGCCCGAGCGGTCGACGCCGGAGATGTAGAACACCTCGTCGTTGATCTGCCGCAGGGTCTCCATGTATTCCTTGGTGGACGGGCGAATCAACGTCGCCTGCCAGAACAGGAAAATGCTCACCAGCAGGCAGATCACGATGACTGCCGGGCGGTTGTTGAAGATCAGGCGCTCAAGAAAGGTCGCTTTATCGTTGTGATGACTGCTCATTCTGTCCCCGCCTTCTTATTGTTTTGTCGGTTCAGCGCCGGTGGGTGCCGCGACGCGAACACCCCCCTGCCCGGCCAGAATCAAGTTGCCATTACCTGCCGACGTGACCGCCGAGAGTGAAATACGGTCCGGGCGGTTGAACACGCTGAAGGTCTGGCCGTCGTCGTGGCTGACCACCACGCTGCCGCCGTTGCCGACCACCACGATGGAACCGTCTTCCAGCAAGGTTGCGCCCGACAGGCCAAACTCCAGCGCCCCACGCGCCGCGTTCAATTCGACCTGTTCCCAGGTGCTGCCGAAATCCGTGGAGCGGTAGAGGTTGCCGCGCAGGCCGTAGGCCAACAGGGTTTGCGGCTGGGCGGTGCTGATTACGCCAAACAGCGAGCCCTCGTAGGGGCCTTCGAGTTTTTCCCAGGTCTGGCCGTCGTCGCTGGAGCGGAACATGCTGCCCTGCTCGCCGACGATAAACAGGCCGGCGTCCTTGATGTGGGCAATGGCGTTGAGGTGGAACTGGTCTTCGTTGTCGAGGCGGTCGCTGACGTCTTCCCAGGTGTTGCCGCCATCGGTGGTTTCGATCAGCGCACCGTAGGCACCCACGGCCAGGCCATGGTTGGCGTGGTTGAACCACACGTCGAGCAACGGCGCTTCGCGCTTGAGGTCCTGGTATTGCTGGGCCCAGGTCGCGCCGCCGTCGGTGCTGGCGAGGATCTGCGCATCATGGCCGACCGCCCAACCTTGCTTGTCATCGACGAAAAAAACTGCGGTGAGCAATTGCCGGGTCGGCACTTTGGCCTGGGTCCAGGTGCTGCCCTGGTCATCGGAATAGAGGATGTGCCCGCGATCACCGACCGCCACCAGGCGCTTGCCGGCGTGCACCACGTCGATCATCAGGCCTTTGGCGGCCTTGGGGGATTCAATCGCAAACACTGCAGCGCCAGTGGTATCGCCGGCGGCCTGGGCGGCGTTCAAGCCGAATCCAAACAGCGAGAGCGCTGCGGCCAGCAACGCAACCTTGCGTGCGGCGCGTGGGCGGCAAACAACCCTACCCATGACAGGCTCACTCATAGACCTTCTCCCATTTATTATTTTTTGTTAGGTCGTCTCGCCTTCCAGGGCCTTGAAACCTGCAATCTAGAGCGCCTGAAGGAAGCAGGGGCCATCCTATCGGGCTTTCGAATCGTCTGACAATCGGCGCTACGTTATCTTTTGTTAACTGACGGCGTTTGGGCATGGCCTGAATATAGCGGCATTACCCAGGCTGATTAATGAATTTTTATTCCATCTATTGAAATATGTGAATTTTTATTCCATTAATAGCCTTCCTGAAAACAATAATGCAAAGGACCACGGCTATGCGTGAACTCGGAATCGGTTTGATCGGCACAGGTTTCATGGGCCGCGCCCACGCCCTGGCGTTCAACAATGCCCGGGCGGTATTCGAACTGCCGGTAACCCTCAAACTGGCCGCCCTGGCCGATGCCGACACCGAGCGCGCCCAGCGCTGTGCCAAGGCCTGGGGCTTTGCCCAGGCCCACGGCGACTGGCAAGCGCTGATCAACGACCCGGCGGTGGACGTGGTGGCCATCACCACGCCGAACCATCTGCACTACCCCATGGCCATGGCCGCGATTGCCGCCGGCAAGGCGGTGTACTGCGAAAAACCCCTGGCCGTGAGCCTCGAACAGGCCGACGCCATGCGCCGCGCCGCCAGCAGCGCCGGGGTGGTCACGCGGGTGGGCTACAACTACCAGCACAACCCCATGATTAGCCTGGCGCGGCAGATGATCGCCAACGGTGACCTTGGCGAGATCATCAGCTTCCAGGGCGAGTTCAGCGAAGATTTCATGGCCGACCCGGCGTCGCCGTGGTCCTGGCGTTGCGAAGTGGAACATGCCGGCGGCGCGTTGGCGGACCTGGGCAGCCACTTGCTGTCGATGGCGCATTACCTGGTCGGCGAGGTGGTCAGCGTGTGTGCCGATACGCAGACCGTCCACGGCCAGCGCCCGGCTTTGAAGGGCAGCAGCGAGTTGAAAGGCATCGCGGTGGATGACCAGGTGCACGCCTTGCTGCGCTTCGCCAACGGCGCACGCGGCACGGTGAGCAGCAGCTGGCTCAAGCATGGCTACAAGAACCACCTGAGTTTCGAGATCAGCGGCACTAAAGGCACGCTCGCGTTCGACCAGGAACGCCTCAACGAACTGCGCCTGTGCCGTGTCGGCCAGGACGGATTCCAGCGCCTGCTGGCCGGCCCTGCCCTGCCCGGCTATGCCGCGTTCAGCCCGGCGGCGGGGCACCAGTTGGGTTACAACGAATTGAAGACGCTGGAGGTGCAGGAGTTGATCATGGCGGTGGCTGGCCAGGGCGCGGAGGGCACCGATTTTGAAGCGGCGTGGGCGGTGGAGCGGTTGGCGACAGCGATTCGCGTGGCGGCGGCTGAAGAGCGCTGGGTCAAAGTCGGCACGGTTTAAAAATGTGGGAGGGGGCTTGCTCCCTCCCACATTTGCATCTCCATTGGTTGTGAGATCAGCGCAGGGCCCGGCGCAGCACTTTGCCTACAGTGGTTTTAGGCAACTCTGTGGTTCGGAACTCCACATACTTGGGCATTTTGTACCCGGTCAAATACTCCCGGCAGTGCGCCAGGATCTGCTCCTGGGTCAGGTTCGGGTCCTTGCGTACCACAATGATCTTGACCTTCTCGCCGGTCACCGCGTCTTCCACGCCAATCGCCGCCACTTCCCCCACGCCCGGGTGCAACGCCACCACATCCTCAATTTCATTGGGGTACACGTTGAAACCCGACACCAGGATCATGTCCTTCTTGCGGTCGACCAGGCGGATGTAACCGCGCGCGTCCATCACGCCGATATCGCCGGTCGACAACCAGCCCTCGGCATCCAGCACCTCGGCGGTTTCCTTGGGCCGCAGCCAGTAGCCCTGCATCACTTGCGGGCCGCGCACTTGCAACTCGCCCTGCTCGCCGATCTCGGCCAGTTCGCCGTCTTCGCGAATAAACCGCACCCAGGTCGACGGCAACGGCACGCCGATGCTGCCGGTGAATTCCATCTCGCGCATGCGCGCAATGTCGATGGGGCTGATGCTCACCACCGGCGAACACTCGGTGAGGCCGTAGCCTTCGATGATCGGCAGCCCGGTGACTTCCTTCCAGCGTTTGGCCACCGCCGTGTGCGTGGCCATGCCGCCGGCGATCACCATGCGCAGGTCGGAAAAGTCCCGCGCGCAGAACTCCTTGTTCTCCAGCAAACCGTTAAACAGCGTGTTGACCCCGGCGATGCCGTTGAAACGCTCCTTGCGCAGGATCATCTGCACGCGCTTCACGTCCCGTGGGTTGGCAATCAGGATATTGCGCCCGCCCAGGCACATGAACATCAGGCAATTCACGGTCAGCGAAAAGATGTGATAAAGCGGCAACAGCGTGACGTTGGTTTCCTGCTTGTTCTGGTCCAGTTGGTCGCCGACCCAGGCCTTGGCTTGCAGCAGGTTGGCGATGATATTGCGGTGGCTGAGCATCACGCCCTTGGCATCCCCGGTGGTGCCGCCGGTGTATTGCAGGAACGCCAGGTCATCGAGCTGCAGGCTTACCGGAAAATGGTTGAGGGCCCTGCCCTGCTTGAGCACCTGATTGAAGCGTACCGAACCGCGCAGGTTGAAACGGGGCACCTGCTTTTGCACCCGGCGCAGGATGAAGTTCATCGCCGCGCCCTTGAAGGTACCGAGCAAGTCGCCAATGGCCGCCACCACCACGCGCTTGACGCTACTGCCGGCCACGACTTTTTCCAGGGTGTGGGCGAAGTTTTCGAAGATCACCACGGTTTCGGCGCCGCTGTCCTTGAGCAGATGTTTCAGCTCATGGGCGGTGTACAACGGGTTGACGTTGACCACCACCGCCCCGGCCAGGATGGTGCCCAGCAAGCAGATCGGGTATTGCAGGCAGTTGGGCATCATCAGCGCCACACGGTCACCCGGCTGCACGCCCTGGCCCTGCAGCCAGGCGGCAAACGCATGGCCCTGCACCTGCCAGTCGGCGTAGGTCATTTCGGTGCCGATGCTCACGTAGGCGACCCGTTCGCGGTACTTCTCCAAGTGTTCCAGGAACACCTCGCGCAGCGACGGGTAGTCCTCGATAGCCGCGTCGATGTCCGCCGGTACGCCGGGCAAGTAAGCGTCCAACCAGATCCGTTCGGTTTGTTCCTGGCTTACAGCGTTCATGGCAGTCTCCTTGTTGTTGTTTTTGATAGAGCTACTTTTCGACAATTGCAGTGATGCCCAGCCCGCCGGCCGCGCAGATCGAGATCAGGCCGCGACCGCCGCCGTTTTCGTGGATGGTCTTGGCCAGCGTTGCCAACTGCCGGCCGCCGGTGGCGGCAAACGGGTGTCCGCAGCCCAGGGAGCCACCGTTGACGTTCATTTTGGCGCGGTCGATGCTGCCCAGCGGCGCGTCCAGGCCTAGCCGTTCGCGGCAGTAATCGGCGTCTTCCCAGGCCTTGAGGGTGCACAGCACCTGGGCGGCAAAGGCTTCATGGATCTCGAAAAAATCGAAATCGGCAAAGCTCAGCCCTTCGCGCTGGAGCATGCGCGGCACGGCATAGGCCGGGGCCATCAGCAGGCCCTCGGTGCCATCGACAAAATTCACCGCCGCCGTTTCGCCGGTGCGCAGGTACGCCAGCACCGGCCAGCCGTGTTGCGCGGCCCATTCTTCGCTGGCCAGCAGCACCACCGAGGCGCCATCGGTGAGCGGCGTGGAATTGCCCGCCGTGAGCGTGCCGTGCTGGCGGTCGTAGGCCGGGGCCAGGCCGGCGAGTTTTTCCAGGCGGGTATCGGCGCGCAGATTGTTGTCACGCGCGAGGCCGCGATGGGGGCTGATCAGGTCGTCGAAAAAACCGCGCTTATACGCGGCATCCAGGCGCTGATGGCTGGTGAGGGTCAGTTCATCCTGGGCCAGGCGTTTGATCTGCCAGCGCTGGGCCATTGCTTCGCAGTGCTCGCCCATGGACAGCCCGGTGCGCGGCTCGCCATTGCGCGGCAGCAACGGCTTGAAAAACATTGCCGGGCGCACCTTCAGCAACGCTTTCAACTTATCGCCCAGGCCCTTGGCGCGGTTGGCCGCGAGCAAGGTGTGACGCAGGGATTCGTTGATGCCGATGGGCGCGTCCGAGGTGGTGTCGGCGCCGCCGGCGATGCCCACGTCGATTTGGCCGAGGGCGATTTTATTCGCCACCAGCAAGGCGGCTTCCAGGCCGGTGCCGCAGGCTTGCTGCACGTCATAGGCCGGCGTATCGGGGGACAGCGTGGTGGATAGCAGCGACTCGCGCGCCAGGTTGAAATCCCGCGAATGCTTGATCACCGCACCGGCGGCGAACTCGCCCAGGCGCTGGCCGTGCAGGTTGTAGCGGTCGACCAGGCCTTGCAGCGCCGCCACCAGCAGGTCCTGGTTGCTGTCGTGGGCGTAGACCGTGTTGGAGCGGGCAAAGGGAATGCGGTTACCGCCGATAATCGCCACGCGGCGGGTGGGGGCCGGGCTGAAGCTGTAGTCACTCATTTAAGGCTCTCATTCCAGATGAACAACCCGCGCATATGCGGTTTGTCGCCAGCAAAACTACGTACCTCAAACTCACGGCGCGGGCCGCTCACGGGGCGATTCCACAGCGCGACCTGGCCGGGCAGGAAGATCGGCAGCTTGAAGTCGCAATGCGCTTCGGCCTGCGCCAACCCACCCGGCGGTTGCTGGGCGGCTAGGGCGCGGCCGAGGGTCCACATGCCGTGGGCGATGGCGCGGCGAAAGCCGAAGATTTTCGCGCCGATCACTGAGGTGTGAATCGGGTTGAAATCCCCCGATACCTTGGCAAAGCGCCGGCCCAGGTCAGCGGGCAAGACCCAGCGCTGGGTGCGCAGCAGGCCGTCTTCCTGCAAGGGCAAGGCATCTGCCCACGGCTCGCCCACGGGATCTTGCACGTCGCGTCGCAGGTACAGGCTGTCGCTTTCCCACACCAACGTGCCGGCACTGTAGGCACGGGTGGCGATGCTCAACGCCTGGCCTTTGGGATGGGCGACCCAGCGCTCGCAATACACCTCCAGGCGCAATGCCTGGCCTTCGTGCAGGCGCTGGTGCTGACGAATGCGATTGGCCAAATGCACCATGCCGCTGGCCGGGTACGGAAAGCTCGGCCGGGTCAGCAGCATCAGGTGCAAGGGGAACGCCAGCACATGGGGATAGGACAGCGGCACACCCTGCTCGCGGCGAAAACCGCAGGCACGGCCATAGGCGGCGATGCCGGCAGCCGACAACTCCACCGCCGAGCGCACCAGGCGCTCCTTGGGCAGCAGCGGCGCGCCGTCGAGCGTGGGTTTGCGCAGCGCGCGCACGCCGTCCAGCAGCAGCCGGGTGCGGGTAGGCGGCGGGTCGATGATCTGCGTGATGTAGTCCATCGGCTTAGGCTCCCAGCAGGCTTTGCCCGCACACGCGTACGACTTGGCCGTTAACCGCGCCAGACGCCGGGTGTGCCAGCCAGGCAATCGTCTCGGCCACGTCGACCGGCTGGCCGCCCTGGCTCATGGAGTTCATGCGCCGCCCCGCTTCGCGGATCATCAGCGGGATTTTTGCGGTCATCTGGGTTTCGATAAACCCCGGCGCCACCGCGTTTACCGTGACCTGCTGCGCCGCCGCACGGCTGGCCAGGCCTTGCACCAGGCCGATCACCCCGGCCTTGGAGGTGGCGTAGTTGCTTTGCCCCAGGTTGCCGGCGATGCCGGAAATCGACGACACACAGACAATGCGCCCGCCGGGGTTCAGGCCGCCATTCTCCAGCAGCGCAGTGCTCAGTTGCAGCGGCGCTTCGAGGTTGACCGCCATGACGCTGCGCCAGGCGGCTTCGGCCATTTTGGCGATGGTTTTGTCGCGGGTGATCCCGGCGTTGTGCACCACCACGTCGAAGGCGCCGTATTGGCTGACGTGGGCCAGCAACTGTGAGGCGGCGTCCGGCGCGGTGATGTCCAGCGGCATAGAGGAGCCGCCAACGCTGGCGGCCGCCTGTTGCAGGGATTCGTGAGCCTGGGGCACATCCACGCAAACCACATGGGCGCCATCGCGGGCCAGCACCTGGGCAATCGCCAGGCCGATGCCACGGGACGCGCCAGTGACCAGCGCGCGGCGTCCGGCGAAAGGTTTGTCCCAATTAACCGCGACGTGGCCGTCCACCGGTCTTTCCAGGCGCACCACTTGGCCGGACACGTAGGCCGAACGCCGCGACAGGAAGAAACGCAGGCTGCTGTCCAGCGCGGCTTCGGCCCCGGGCGCCACGTACAGCAACTGCACGGTGATTGCGCGGCGCAGCTCCTTGGCCAGCGAGCGCACCAGGCCTCCGAGGGCGCGCTGGGCGATGGCCTGGGGCAAGTCCGCGCAGTGTTCGGGCGCGGTACCCAACACGACTACGCGGCCGTGTTGGCTGAGGCGTTTGGCATTGGCGTGGAAAAATTCGTACAGCTCATCCAGCTGTTGCAGGCCGGTTACCTCGCTGGCATCGAACACCGCGCCCTGCACCTTGACCGTCGACGGCGCTTTAAGCGTGGCCGGGGTGGCGACCACGGTGTCGGTGGCGCTGAATACCTGTTGCACCGGTGCCGCCAGGCGCCCTGCCCCGGCGATGATCACCGGATTGGCCAGGCCTTGTTGGCCGCTGCGATGGCGTTGCAGTGGCAAGGGTTGCGGCAGGCCGATGGCCTGGGCCAGGCGTCGGCCCCAGGGGGAATTGACGAAGGAGAGGTAATTGTCACTCATAGTAAAAATTCACTCACTGAACACGGTCCATGTGGGAGGGGGCTTGCCCCCGATAGCGGTGGGTCAGTCACATATCTGTTGGCTGATGTACCGTTATCGGGGGCAAGTCGAATCGTCGCACCGCCCCTCCCACATTTGGACCGCGTTTGTTCTAGTTGACCGGGGTGTTTTCTGCTTGGCTGGTGCGGCGTTTGGCCTTGGGTTCCAACGCCTGTTGGCGTTGCTGCAAGGCCTCGAGCAAACCAAAGTCCTGCGGGAAGTCATCCACCTGGATGCCGTGGTCGGCGTATTCCACATAACGCGCCAGCACGGCCTCTTCGTCTTCGCTGATCAACGCCAGCGCGCGCGCCTTGACGCGCCAGGCACTGAAAGCCGTGGCGGAAATTGGCATGGGTTCGAGCAAGCCTTGCTTGATTGCAGGCTTGAGCCGCGCGTCGATCAGCTCCACTTGTGGCAACAGCCGGAAGCCCAATTCGCCATAGGCCAGCTTGTCGATTTCCGGACGTGGGATGTAGGAGTTGGCCAGCAAGCGGTCGCGGGTTTCGCCCGGGGTCTGCACCACATCGGCCACCTGGGCCAGCAGGCGATCCGAGGGTTTGCGCAGCGGGATGCCGAACGGAAAACTCAAGCCACGCACCACCGCGGCCGCGGCTTTCGAGGGGTAGTTGTCGAGCACTTCGGCCAGCGCTTCATGGGCGCGCAGCAACGCGTCCTGCGCCGCCCAGTGCACCAACGGCAGGTCGGCCTGGGGCCGGCCGTCATCCTCGAAGCGCTTGAGCACGCAGGAAACAATGTACAGCTGCGACAGAATATCCCCCAGGCGCCCGGTGATACTTTCCTTGCGCTTGAGCGCGCCGCCCAACACGCCCATGGACACGTCCGAGATCAACGCCAGCACCACCGACAGCCGATTGGCCTGACGATAGTAGGAAGCGAGCGCCGGGTCGGTCTTGGCCGGAGCGGAAAGCAGCCGCCCGCCGGTAAGCGCATGCACCGCCGCGCGTACGGTATTGGCCAGCACAAAACTCAGATGGCCGAACAGGGCGCTGTCGAAGGCTTCCAGGGCTTTGCGCCGGTCGGGGTTGCGCGCCGCTTCCATCTCGCGGAACACATAAGGATGGCAACGGATCAGGCCCTGGCCGTAGATGATCAGGCAGCGCGTCATGATGTTCGCGCCTTCCACCGTGATGGCGATGGGGCTTTGCTGGTAGGCGCGGGCCAGGAAGTTATTCGGCCCCATGCAGATGCCTTTGCCGGCGACGATGTCCATGCCGTCGTTGACGATAATCCGCGCGCGCTCGGTGACGTGGTACTTGGCGATGGCCGAGATCACCGAGGGTTTTTCCCCGGCATCCAGGGACGCCACCGACACCTTGCGCACCGCATCGCAGGCATACAAATGCCCGGCCATGCGCGCCAGCGGCGCCTGCACGCCTTCGAACTTACCGATGGGCAGGCCAAACTGTTTGCGCATCGCCGCGTATGCCGTGGTCCCGCGCACCGCCACCTTGCCCAGGCCGACGTTGGCTGATGGCAAGGAGATCGCGCGGCCAGCGGCCAGGCATTCCATCAACATGCGCCAGCCGTTACCGACTTGCTCGCGGCCGCCGATCACCCATTCCAGCGGTATGAACACATCCTTGCCGGTGGTAGGACCGTTCTGAAACACCGCGTTGAGCGGCCAGTGGCGACGGCCGCTGTTCACCCCCGGATGGGACGTCGGGATCAGCGCGCAGGTGATGCCCAGCGAGCCGGGTGCGCCGAGCAAACCGTTCGGGTCTTCGGCGCGAAACGCCAGGCCGAGCACCGTGGCGATGGGGCCGAGGGTGATGTAGCGCTTGTCCCAGGTCACACGAAAACCCAGCACCTCCTCACCTTCGTGGGTGCCTTTGCAAACGATGCCCAGGTCGGGAATCGCCCCGGCGTCGGAGCCGGCGTACGGGCTGGTCAGGGCAAAACACGGGATGTCTTCGCCCCGCGCCAGGCGCGGCAGGTAGTAGTTGCGCTGGGCGTCGGTGCCGTAGTGCAGCAGCAACTCGGCCGGGCCGAGGGAGTTGGGCACCATCACCGAAATCGCCGCCGCCGAGCAGCGGGTCGATAGCTTCATCACCACTTGCGAGTGCGCATAGTGGGAGAAGCCTTTGCCGCCGTACTGCTTGGGAATGATCATGCCGAGAAAACCGGCGTCCTTGGTGTACTGCCAGCCTTCGGGGGACATGTCCTGCCAGACCTGGGTGGTTTCCCAGTCATTGGCGATGTCACACAAGGTTTCCACTTCGTTGTCGAGGAAGGCTTGTTCCTCGGCGCTCAGGCTCGCCGGCGCGGCTTGCAGCAGGCGCTGCCAGTCGGGTTTGCCGCTGAACAATTCGGCGTCCCACCACACCGTGCCGGACTCGATGGCGGCGCGCTCGGTGTCGGACATGGCCGGCATGATCGTGCGAAACAGACCCAGGGCCTTGCTGGTCAACAGACTGCGGCGCAGGGGTTTGATCGTCAGCAACAGCGCCGGCAATACCACCAGCACGGCCGCAACCGTGGCGCCGAAACCTTCGACCACGTTGAACAGGTAACCCGCCGCCAGCCAGATCAGGCCAGCGCCCAACCACAGGGTCGCGGCGGCTTGTCGATACGCCAGGGCAATCGCAGCTGCGAAACCCACCAATAACCAGATAAGCATGGGGATACCTCTACTCGATTCAGGGCGTGGTCTGTACCTGGCAAGTCGAAATAACCTGCGATGTAAAACCACACTACAAACTTGGAAAGCCAAATTCAAATTTTGTTTTGAAATTATTATTTAATGCTTTGGCGAAAAAATACCGGGCTGAAGGGGTCAGCCTGTTCAAAAGATTCGAAGGCGCTTTTAACCGCGTAACTGAAGGTGGATGGATGGGTGAAGGCAACAAGATGCGCTTGATACCTTCCCCATCAGCGTCGGTATAACGTCAGAACGCGTAAGTGGCCGACAGACTGACCACATCGCCCGACGACTCGGCCTTGCCATTCAGGCTCGCCCCGCCAAGACGATCGACGTTCTGGGTTTTCAGCTTGACCTCTTGAACGAACTGATGGGAGTAGGCAACGTCAAGACTCAAACCCTTGACGGCCTTGACGTCATAACCGGCACCCAGTGACAGAAAGGTACGGTCGCCGTCTGGAATCCGCGGGTCACGGGTGGAATTGCGCGTGGGTGTCTGGTCAATGGCTACACCCGCACGCAGCGTCAGTTCATCGGTGGCGCGGAAATCACCACCCAGCGAGTACATCCACGTGTTTTTGTAGTTGTAGGGAATGGAGACAATGGTTGAACCACCGGAATTGAGCGTCAGGTCTTTAAACGACGACCACTCTGTCCAGGCGATACTTGCACCCAGGGTAAAACGCTCATTGAACTGGTGCACCCAATCCAGGCCTGCAGTGGCCGGAATGTCCAGGTTAACGCTGGCATGGGCACCGTCGGGATGCAGTTCCAGCCCCGGATACGCCGTACTCACCAACGTACCGCTGCCGCCGAACGGGTTGGGTTGTGTCATGAGATTGTAGGAAAATTGATCGGCATAAATGTTGTACTTGCCGGTCATCTTGTTTTTGATTTTGGCGTGATAGTTCAAGCCCAGTGTGTCTCTATCCGTAGGCTTCCAGACAATACCGGTAAACCAGCCGGCCGAGACGTTATCGACCTTGACCCGCATCAGTGCACTGCCGACATCCGAAGGGAACGTGATACCTCCCAACTCGGAATCAGATACCGCGGCCGCTGACAACAAGTCGATATTCTGGCTGACGAAGCCCTTGCTGTGCTGCACGATTACGCCGCCACCGATGGAAAACTGGTCGTTGACCTTGAACGACAAGGACCCGGTCAAACCTACGGTCTCGATTTTGGTATCCACTGCAAAATCCCGCAGTTTCGAATCTTGATCCCACGTGGATCGCATGCCTTGGGGTACAACCTGGCTCAAACCAAAGGCAAACCGGTCGCCTATAGGCATCACCATAAAGCCGGTCGGCAACCAGGCAGTAAAACCACCTTCGCCACCGTCGTTGTTGTTCACGGTAGTCGCCGTCCCATCCGGGAAGCCATCAGGCCCCAGTGGAGTACTGGTGATCGGGTTACCTTGATAATCGTTGGCGTCGCCCTTGTACTTGATTTTGATGCGCGCGTAGTCGACGGTAAATTGCGCAACGTTACGGTCTACAAACGCCATGGCCGCCGGGTTGTTGTAAGCGGAACTGGGGTCGTTCTTAAACAATGAGCCCCCCGCGAATGCCCTGCCCCAACCGGGGGCACCGTAGGTGGGCGTTGAAAAACCACCAGCCTGTACAGGCGCGGCAACCATCACCCCTCCCATCAATGCCAGCCCCAGCAGAACCTGTACCTGTTGTTTCTTATTATTCATACGGCACTCCTTATTGTTATCTCACTGAGCCGGACCCAGCCGGTTCGTCTTGCTGCTCGGTTCATCTCGGCCTGCAGATATCGCCTAAAAGGGGAAACTTGCGCCTACGAGGGTTTTCAGCGGTTTCACGGTTTTCCTTTTCCTTCTTATGAAACCTGCAACCCTGCCGCCTTAAACAAGCGCCTCACGTGAGGCGCGTGTTTATTACGGGTGATCAGCCCTTTCTGGAGTTATTGCCTCACGGAACGATTGTCAGACCCGGCACCGTGACGTTCAGGGTCTGAATGGTGCAGTTTTGACTGCCGGAACCGGTGGTGTGGCCCGTCAAGGTCTGACCGGCGATGGCCAGTGAGTTGGTGCTGTTATTCCAGGTCCCGTTAATGGTGTTGGCACCGCAATCGGTCGCTGGGAACAACAGGCTTTTCGCAATGGTGTAACCGACGCCGGATACGGTGCCCGTTGTCAGGCTAGTGGCCGTCAGTACCCAACCTGGGCTCGGGATGTTTTTCAAGGTGGGCAAGCCGCACAGCCCGCCACCGGTGAGCGACGCGGAGGAAATAGTCGCAACCCCACCTGCCACGGTACCGGAGAAGGTAATGCCGCAAGTCACCGCCGCACCAAAGGAAGAGGGAGACTGCACAACGATAGTGCCGGCCGATGTAGTGAATGGGCCATTGGGAGAAATGCTCACGGCATTCGCCATCGAAGCAGCGCCCATGCAAACAGCCAAAGCAGACAACGATACGAGGGTTTTCAAACTTTTCATTGTTATTCCTCACATGTTATGGCGAATTCATTTCGCCGGGGGTAATGGCCATGAACGAGAGGTCACGGTGAAACACAGCAGAACTTCCCTTTCCAGCCAAATCTCAATGCATTTACCGCACTAACATTTATCGATTACTCAACCACTTTGAAGTTGGGCGGCATCTTGATCGACACCGCCTTGATCTTGCAGTCTTCGCCAATTGGCACATTCGCGGCTTCCAACTTGCCGGTGGCGTTATCCCACGTGCCGTCGGCGGTGGACGGTCCGCACTTGCCGCCTAAACCAAACGCATGAACATCCACGCTGATCTTTGACATAGAGCCGCTCTTGGTATCCTTGGCAACTAATACCCACGGCAAATTGATGGCTTCGACCCGGCTGCACTTGAGGCCGCCGTCGAACTCAACTGTGTCGACATTCACGGATGAGCCATCGGCCGCGACTTTGCCGGCCACCTTGATCGTGCAGTCGGCGCTGATCAGCGCGCCTTTGGAAAAACTGATCGGGCCTTGGGCGGTAAACGCGCTGCCGGCCGGCTCGATGCGGGCGGCCTGGGCCTGGTGATAGGCGATCAGGCCCAGTGCGGCCAACAGGATATGGCTGGTGAATTTGGCAGGTGCTTGCATGGTGTACGTCCTTCCCTTTAATTATTTTTGTTCGGGTCAAACAACTTTCTTGCAACTTTTTCAGTAAATCCGGGGCGAAACAGTCCGCGTAGCACATAGGCCCCGGCACACCGATAACGGGTTACTTCAGATCAGAATGGTTTGGCGCTATTGCTGTACTTCTCCAAATACTTTAAACGCTGGGAAGGTTGAAGATTGGTCAGGCTGATATCCCCCGCGTAATGATTCAGCACGCGATGGTCCATGCGTCGGCGCCATAAATAAGGGACATAGGCCCAGACAATCATGCTCGCGTAGCCATAGGGAAGTTGCGGTGATTCATCAAAGTGTCGCAACGACTGATAACTACGCGTGGGGTTGGCATGGTGGTCGGAGTGCCGCTGCAACTGAAACAGAAAAATATTGGTGACAATCCGATTACTGTTCCAGGAATGCCGTGGCGAACAGCGTTCATAACGTCCGTTGGGCAACTTCTGGCGTTTAAGCCCGTAGTGCTCTACATAGTTCACCACTTCCAGCAGCGAGAACCCGTAGATGCCCTGGATGATCAGGAATGGAATGACCGCCGCCCCGAGCCACGCAATCATCGCGCCCCACAACACTACGCTGTACAGCCACGCACTGAGCACGCCGTTCTGCCAGTGCCAGGCCGGCAGGCCAAGTTTGCGCAGACGCTCGCGTTCCAGGTTCCAGGCCGAGCGCGCGCTGAACCACACCGAGCGCGGCAGAAAGGCCCAGAAGCTCTCCCCCAGGCGCGAGCTGGCCGGGTCTTCCGGGGTGGCAACGCGCACGTGATGACCACGGTTGTGTTCGGTGTAAAAGTGCCCGTAGAAGGTCGGCGCCAGGGTGACCTTGGCGAGGAACACTTCGAATGCATTGGGCTTGTGCCCCAACTCATGGGCGGTATTGATCGCAATGCCGGTGGCGGCGCCGGTGGACATGGCCATGCCCAGGTAGGTAAACCAGCTCGGCTCGCCGTGCAATTGCGTGCGGGCGGTGATGTAACTGGCCGCGTGGGACAGCCAGCTCGACGGCTCCAGGTCCGCCGCCGCCTGCACCAGGCCACCCTGGATGATCCAGTCGATACCGCCGGCGGCCAGCCAGCCGGTGATCACCACCGAGGAGATCACCAACACCACGCCGGTGTAGACGATCCAGCGGTAGTAGCGTTGCGATTCCAGGTGGCTCACGGCGGATTCGGGTGGGTTGCTCACGTCTTCCCCGAGCAGGCCGTCGATCAGCGGGATCAGGCCGAAGATCACCAGTACGCCGACCCACCACAGTTGCTGGATACCGGTGCTGATGGCCAGGGCGCCGGACAACAGTGGCGTGGCCAGCGGCATGATGCCCAGCCACCACAGGTGGCGCTTGCCGTCGGTCCATACGCCTGGCGCTGCCAAGGTCTGATTCATGGCAGCCTCCGGATGAGGCGGCTTGGCAGGGACGCAGAAAAAAGGTTCAGGGAGCGCTGAATGCTCCGGCAATTCAACCATGCGATAAAAGGCGTTGTTTTCATTTTTATTCGCTCTTAGGCATTTCAAAAATCATTTCAAAACAAATATTGAAATATTTTTTTAAATAAATAGCGCGGAATCGTTAGGTCGTCAACTACTTTTTCGAGGCCTTTTTGCCGTGACCGAGCAGTCTCTTTTTCAGCCGTTTGGTCAGGTCTCTAGGGCAAGCATTTCGGACGTACGAACCCGCAATAGGGCCCAGGATTATTTGCTCGCCAGGGCAAACGGTGGGTGCAGCAGCGTGGCGGTTTCCGTAGGCCGCACCCGCTTGGCCAGGTGCTGCACCGCCTCCACCACACGCGCCGTGGCGGTGATCGGCAGCATATGCCCGCGCCCCTCCACCACCTGCAGTTTCAGGCCTGGCACCTTGTCAGCCAGCGCCTGGCCGTGCGCGCGAAAGTCCAGCACCCGGTCCTGCGCGCCATAGATCAGGCCGATGGGCAGGGTCAGTTGCGGGTAGCGCTTGACCATGGCGGGCAGGTCATTGTTGACCAGGGCGATCTCACTGGAGGCGGCGTAGAAATTATCGGGCCGCATGCCCAGCAGCCCACCGCCACGGGTGGCGAAATCCTCGGGGGCGGGGTCCGGCGCGAACACGCCCTTGACCACCGCGCGGCGCGTGAGCAGGCCGATGGGCACCGTGAGTGTGTGAGCCACCCAGCGGCGCAACCAGGCCGGTCGCACCGCCAGCGACCAGAACACCACTGGCAAGGTGGGTTGGGGATGGGTCAACGGCGCCACCAGCACCAGGCCCGATACGGCGTCGGGATGGTCGAGGGCCAGTGCCAGCGCAATTGCCCCGCCAAGGGAATGCCCCAGCACCAGCGGTTTATCCAGGCCCAGTGTGTGGATGAACGCCGCCACTTGCCGCGCCTGGGCCGGCAGGTCCGCCGCGGTGCGTTTATGTCGCGTGGAATAGCCCGACCCCGGGCGGTCAAGGGTGATCACCCGAAACTGCTCACGCAATTGCCCGGACAAGGCATAGGTCAGGTTGCGACTGCTGCCCATCAACCCATGGATCATCACCAGCGGTGGGCCTTTGCCCTCGTCTACATAATGAAAGCGCTCGCCGTTGACCTCGACGAAGCGCCCGTTGCCTGGAACGCTGGCTTCAATGCGCCGCGTCATCCAGCGACTGAACCCCCACAGCACGGCGCTGACGCCGATAAATACCGCCGCAGCAATCACCCACTCAACAGCCATAGCTCGGTCCTCTGCTTCCCTGCCGCTGGCGGCCTGACCGGTATTGATCAAGGCCTCAGCACATCGCCCAACCCTGGACCTAAACTTCGTGCATGCCCTGCTATCCGTCGGACAAGTCGCACATGAGGAACCGTTGACTAGCGTAGGCGATATTTTCAGGTAGATTATTTAAAATCTTTTTTAAAATAATTAATTCATTTTTCCTTTGCAATGGTGTTCTATCTAAAAGACACAACAAAAACCGGAGGCACACTCGATGCCCGATTCAATCGACATCGCCATCATCGGCTCAGGCTTTGCCGGCCTGTGCATGGCCATCAAACTCAAGGAGGCCGGGTTCAGCGACTTCTTCATCGCCGAGCAGGCCGACACCCTCGGCGGCACCTGGCGCGACAACCACTACCCGGGTTGCGCCTGCGATGTGCAGTCCCACGTGTATTCGTTTTCCTTTGCGCCCAACCCGGACTGGACGCGGCAGTTCGCGCCGCAAGCGGAAATCCGCGCGTACCTGGAGCAATGCGCAACGCGCTATGCGCTTTCGCCCTACCTGCGTTTCGGCATGGGCCTGCAACGTGCGGTATTTGATGAGCAGCAGCAACGCTGGCAATTGAGTTTCAGCGATGGCCGCCAGGTGAGCGCGCGGGTGCTGGTGTCGGGCATGGGCGGCCTGTCGCGCCCGGCGCTGCCGGATATTCCGGGGTTGGAGAGTTTCAAGGGCAAGCGCTTTCATTCCCAGCAGTGGGACCATGAATATTCCTTGAAGGGCAAGCGCGTGGCGGTGATCGGCACCGGCGCCAGTGCAATTCAGTTCGTGCCGCAGATTGCGCCGCAGGTGGCGCACCTGGACCTGTTCCAGCGCACCCCGCCGTGGATCATGCCCAAGCCCGACCGTGCGATTTCGCCGGCCGAACGCTGGCTGTTCAAACACCTGCCGTTCACCCAGCGCCTGGTGCGCGGCGCCTTCTACTGGGCGCTGGAAGGCCGCGTCGTCGGGTTTGCCTTGCACCCACGGCTGATGAAAATGGTGCAGAAAATCGCCCTGCGCCACCTGCGCAAACAAGTGGCCCGTCCTTCCCTGCGCAAGACCCTGACCCCGGACTACACCATCGGCTGCAAGCGCGTGCTGATTTCCAATGACTACTACCCGGCGCTGTCACGCAGCAATGTCGCGGTGGTGACCGACGCCGTGGCGCGCATCGAAGCCGACGGCGTGATCACCGCCGACGGCATCAAGCACCCGGCCGATTGCCTGATCTTCGGCACCGGCTTCCAGGCCACCGATCCCCTGCCCCGCGACTGCATCATCGGGCGCAATGGCGTGGACCTGATGGACGCCTGGCACGACGGCGCCCACGCCTACAAAGGCACCACGGTACCGGGTTATCCCAACCTGTTTTTGATCGTCGGGCCCAACACCGGCCTGGGGCACAACTCGATGATCCTGATGATCGAGGCGCAAGTGACCTACATCCTCGACGCGCTCAAGCAGATGCAGCGCCATCGCATCACTGCCGTCGAGGTCAAACCCGACGTGGAAAACGCCTACAACCAACGCCTGCAAGAACAGCTCAAACGCACCATCTGGAACACCGGCGGTTGCCAGAGCTGGTACCTCGACCCCCGCACCGGCAAGAACACCACGCTATGGCCGGGTTCGACCTGGCGCTTCAAGCAGGTCACCCGCCAGTTTGCGCTCAAGGACTATGTGGCCAATCTGCTACCCATCGATGCGCCAGCGCGCGCCTGCCCGCCGCCGCACTCCACTGCCGAAGGGAGCCTGTCATGAAGTCATTCAACGGTCGCGTCGCGGCCATCACCGGCGCCGCCTCCGGCATGGGCCGCGCCCTGGCCCTGGCCCTGGCGCGCGAAGGTTGCCACCTGGCGCTGGCAGACAAAAACAGCCAGGGGCTGGAGCAGACGCTGGCGTTGATCAACTCGTCAACCTTGTCGCCCGTGCGGGTCACCACCCAAGAGCTGGATGTGTCCGACCGCCAGGCCATGGAGGCATGGGCCGCGCGCTGCATGGCCGAACATGGCCAGGTCAACCTGGTGTTCAACAATGCCGGGGTGGCCCTGTCGAGTACCGTCGAAGGCGTGGACTACGCCGACCTGGAGTGGATCGTCGGCATCAATTTCTGGGGCGTGGTGCACGGCACCAAGGCATTCCTGCCGTATCTGAAAGCCAGCGGTGACGGGCATGTGGTCAATACCTCCAGCGTGTTTGGCCTGTTTGCCCAGCCCGGCATGAGCGGCTACAACGCCACCAAGTTTGCCGTGCGCGGCTTTACCGAATCCCTGCGCCAAGAGCTCGACCTGCAACGCTGCGGCGTCTCGGCCACCTGCGTGCACCCGGGCGGCATCCGCACCGATATCTGCCGCAGCAGCCGCATCGACGCGAACATGACCGGCTTTCTGATCCACAGCGAGCAACAGGCCCGCGCCGACTTCGAAAAGCTCTTCATCACCGACGCCGACCAGGCCGCCAAAGTGATCCTGCACGGCGTGCGCAAAAACAAGCGCCGCGTACTGATCGGCCGCGATGCGTACTTTCTCGACCTGCTCGCCCGTTGCCTGCCGGCGGCCTACCAGGCCCTGGTGGTATTCGCCAGCAAGCGCATGGCGCCCAAGCCGCGCACGCCGGTGTTTGAAACCAACGACGAGCCCCGCCTCTGAACAGGAGCACGCACTATGTTGCCGATTCGCCGCGACATTCATTTCGACCTGCCCGCCGAACGCATCAAGAACTGGCACGAGCAGGGTCCGTTCATCACGCATTTCTTCAACGCGCTGTCGCTGTTGTTTCCCCAGGGCGAGCTGTTTTTCATGGACAGCGTGCGCCACTACCGCCAGCGCATCGACGATCCCGAATTGAAAAAAGAGATCCAGGGTTTTATCGGCCAGGAGGCCATGCACAGCCGTGAACACGTGGCCTACAACGACCTGCTGCAAGCCGCCGGCCTGCCCGCGCATACGCTGGATCGGCGGCTGAAATTCATCCTCGATCTGCAGAAAAAACACTTCGCGCCATCGTTCAACCTGGCGATCACCATCGCCCTGGAACACTACACGGCGATGCTCGCGGAAATCCTGTTGAGCGACCCGTCGCGCTTCGGCGATTCGCTCAAGGGTTACCAGCAAATGTGGTACTGGCACGCCCTCGAAGAAACCGAACACAAGGCCGTGGCCTTTGATGTGTGGAACACGGTGATAGAGCCCGGGCCCAAGCGCTACCTGCTGCGCACCGGCACCATGCTGACCACCACGGTGTTCTTCTGGCTGGTGGTGCTGGACTTCCACCTGCGCCTGCTGATTGCCGACCGCAAATCGGGTGGGCACCTCAAAGGCTTCTGGCGCATGCTGAAATTTCTGTATGGCCCAAAGGGCGTTTTCCCACGAATGCTGCGGCCGTGGCTGGACTACTTCAGACCCGGCTTCCACCCCTGGGACCACGACAACCGCGCGCGCCTGGCACGCATCGACAGCCTGGTGGCCGACATCGAACAGACCCGGCGCAGCTACTAGGCCTGCGCCAGCGCCGCGCGTTCACGCACGAAGCCTTGCACCTGATCGCCCGGCAGCGCCTTGCTGAAATACCAGCCCTGGATAATCAACTCGGCGCCGGTATTGAGGAAGGCCAACTGCTCGGCGGTTTCCACGCCCTCCACCACCACGCCCAGGTTCAGCGCCTCGCAAAAGCGCAGGATGCCGGTCATCACCTGGGCGCCCTTGGGGTCGTGCTGGGCCACCACGAAACTGCGGTCGATCTTGATAAAGTCCACCGGGAATTGATGCAGGTAACTCAAGGCCGAAAAGCCGGTGCCAAAGTCATCGATATACACCTTGGCGCCGATCGCTTGCAGCTTCTGGATGATCCGGCGCGTGGCCTGGCTGTCGCTGACCAGCGCGTCTTCGGTGATCTCCACCGACACCTGCCCATGGGCCTGGGCCAGGATTTCCACCAGGCGCTCGCCATAGGCGGCGTCGGTCAGGGTGGCGCTGGAGATATTGATGGTCATCGGCAAGGCAAAGCCGAGTTTCTGCCACTTCAGGTATTGGCGAACCGCCTCGGACGCCACCCACACATCCACATCCGGCATCAACCGCGCCTGGGCCAGCCACTGCAAAAACTCCCATGGCGAATGCACCGTGCCGTGGGCATCGCGGGCGCGCATCAAGGCTTCACAGCCGGTGCACAGCCCGGTGCGGGTCGACACCTGCGGCTGGAATTCGAGGTAAAACTCATAGTCGCTGATCTGCTGGATACGGCTCATTTCGGTGGCCTGGCGCGCCAACGCCTTGTGGGAGGCGAGCACCGGGTCCAGCTCGCGCAGCCGGCCCTTTTCTTCAAGGCCACGGAAGGTCATGTCCAGGGACTTGAGGTAAACCGTACCGCCTTCGGTGGCCTGGCGATGGATCGCTCGCACGTAAGGCGCATACACCAGGGTGCCCAGACCCAGCAGCGCCACTTGCAGCGCCACGGCCGCCAGGTCACCGTGGGTACTCAGGTAAGCATTGAGCAGCACCGGCGAAGTAAACGGCACACTGGCCACCGCCGGCGACACCCAACCCATCTGCACCACCGTCAACGCGAGCATGGCGTTGATCGCCGGCACCAGTAGAAACGGGATAAACAGACGCGGGTTGAGAATGATCGGCAAACCGAACAGCAGCACCTCGCTGACGTTGAACAGCGACAGCGGCAAACTGGCGATCGCCAGCAGGCGCATGGGCTGGCTCTTGGAAAACAGCAGGATCGCCAGCAACAGGCACAACGCCCCGCCCGACCCGCCGATAAACGCGAAGCTGCCCAGCAAGCCGCTGTTCAACAGGTATTTGATCGGCTCACCCGCCGCCAGCGCCGCACCGTTGAGCACCACCGCCTGATCCAGCACATCGAACAACGGTTGCATCGCGTACACGCCGTGGATCCCGAAAAACCACAACAGCGAATTCATCAGCGTCACAAACAGCCCGCTGCCATAGGGCGAATCCAGCGCGCCCAGCACCTGCGGCCCCTGCAACTGCGCCACGTAAGGCACCTGCAACAGCAGCGACAGCACCACCACCAGCGCCAGCGCAGTGATGGCCCCAGGCACCACCATGTTGATCGTGCCCCGCAGGTTTTGCCCCACAAGGTCCTCATTGACCAGCCGGGTCCAACGGTAACGGTGCAACCAGGCGATGGCCGGCACATTCAGCAGCGGCGACGCAATAGCGATAAACAGCACGAAGGTCGCCGACGCCCTTGGGTATTCACGCAGGATAAACGTCGCCACCACCACATGGGCCAGACACAGGAACGCCACCGGCAATTGCGGCAAGCGATACTGGATCGCCAACATGTAGCCAATCGAAGCCGCCACCAGCAACGGGATCACTGAACTGATCTGGTTGTGCAGCCCGGCCAGAAAGGTCACCACCGCAGGGTCGAAGCCCAGCACCCGGGCGAATTCGGACAGGATCAGAAAACCCGCCGACACCAACAGGCACGGCAGGATCCACAACAGCCCCTCGCGGATCGCGCGCAACGATTCGGTGCTGGCCAAGGCGGCCAGGCGTTGCGTAAAGAAAAGCTTGAACAGCGTTTGCGCCATGACCGTCCCTCTGCCCATCGCACTCTGCCTTGGTAGGCAGGGTCGGAAACACCGGGGCTAACGCTACACGTCCTGGCACCGGGAGCGAAAGCCTTTTGCCACCTGCCACAGTGAATTTTCAGCAATGGATGACAGATGATTCGCCTGTTTCTCCAAATAGTTGGATTTTCTGACCTGGGCCACTGCTTGAATCTGCTTCAATAAGTACTATCGGCGGGTTAAGACGCACCCGAACCCTACCGTCAGGAACCGCCATGGAGGCAACCTCGATATGCAAAACAGCTCGCTGGAACTGGCCTGGGTACTGGGTGCCTATCTGTTATTGTTTTTGCTCAAGCCGATACGCGCCGGGATCGACCGGCGCCTGCGCAAACGCGCGCGTCGCAAGGCCACAAACCGCGCCTGAGCCCACTGAATCTGGAGTACACATTTGTCACCACCTGGCGATAACCACCAACTCGCGCTGGACCGCTTCCTCACTGAACATCCCGAGGTGGCCAGCGAACTCGACAGCCTGAACCCGCTGGCCGCCCAGGCCCGTGGCGAGACTCTGGCACAGTACCGCGCCGAACGGCTGCATGAAGCCTTCGAAGCCCACGCCGAACGCCAAGGCCTGTTTGCCTGGGAGCTGACACTCAAGCTGACCGCTGAATCCCCCGCAGCGTTTGCAGCCCAGCGCCTTGAAGTGCATAGGGAAGTGGCGCAGATGGCCGGCTTGAGTTGGGAAGAGTATTGCGAGTTGCATGATTTGCCCCGCTGAGCCCTGGGCTAAAGGAACCAGCGGCGTCGCGGTTCGCCCAGTGCTTCGCGCAGCTCGGCGACGGTAATGCATCGGTGTTCCGGGTCCCGGACCAAGGCCGAACGCAACGCCGGCCAACAGTGCCTGGGCAGCTGACGCGGCCTGGGCAATGCCTGGTTAGGCGACGGCTCGCCGGGGCGCCCGCCTTGAGCCAATTCGTACAGCACGCAGGCTGCGCCATACAGGTCTGCGCTGGCCGACAGCGCCCCGCCGGCTATCAGCTCCGGCGCCGCATACGCAGGCGTCCAGGCGTTCAAGCGGTTGCGGCTCAGGCCCGGTAACCCGGCCGCCGCCTGCGCCTGCGCATGACCCAGGCCAAAATCGAACAACCGTAGCCCTTGCTCGCCCAGCAGCAGATTGGCGGGTTTTATATCGCCATGGAGCACGCCTTGCCGATGGGTGCAGGCCAGTGCATCGAGGAGCTGCAAGGCCAGCGGCTGCAACTCGTGCCAGGGCAACCCTTGCGGGCACTCCATGAGCAAACGATCCAGGGTCATGCCATGCATCAGTTCCATGGTGAAGAACGCCAGCTTGTGCTCGATATCGACGTCGAAGGAAAACGCTCGCACCACATGCGGGTGCTGCACGCTACGGGTCAGGGCAAATTCGCTGTACAGCAACACATGGGCGTCGGGAGACGCGGCAAACGTTGCACCCAACAGCTTCAGCGCCACACTGGCATCGGGTTCGCCGAAGGCTTCATGCAGCAGGTCCCGGGCCCGATAGACCACGCCCATGCCACCCGTGCCAAGTATCCGCTCCAGCCGATAGCGCCCGCCAAGCAGCGTCGGCGGGCTCGCCGCCGGGGTCATGGCGGGTGCCTCATTGCGCGCGCTCATTTCTGAATCACCACGGCCGTCAGGTCGTCCCGCGCCGGCCCGTGCAGCACGCTGGCAAACAACCGGTCCACCACCTGCCTGGGCGTTCCCACGCTCATGGCGATTCCCAGTTCGCGATGGCTGAGGCCTTGGTAAAGACCGTCGCTGCACAACAAAAATACGTCCCCGGGGTGGACACTCAATTCCAATACCTCAAGGCTCAGCGGCTGCGGCGCGCCAATCGCGCGGGTCAAGGCCTTGGCACTCGGGTGCGCCCGGGCCTGCTCCAGGCTCAACTGCTGCTGGTCCATCAGTTGCTGCTGCAGGGAATGGTCACGCGACAGCTGGTACAGACGCTGCCGTCGCCACAGATAACAGCGGCTATCCCCCGCCCAAATGCACGCTGCGCGGCGATCCTCCAGCAACAGCGCAACCACGGTACTGCCCATGATGCCCGCCAGGCGGTCGCCGGGCTGCAGCTGCCCCAGGCCCAGTCGAGTGTCCAGCCCGCGCAGGCAGCGGCGAACGGCCTCGATGCGTTGATCGAAATCACCGCCGCCAGGCAATGCGGCCAGGCTGCTGACCACCGATTGGCTGGCGACATCCCCCGCCTGGTGCCCGCCCATTCCATCGGCCACGGCCCAACAGCCGCGCTGCGGGCAATCGAGGAACGCGTCTTCGTTGCGCGCCCGCCGCGTGCCTTGCAGCGTGCGCCCGGCACTGCGCCACAGGCGTAGCTGGCTCACAGCTGCTCCGGCAGGCGGAAGGTGCGCCATGTCGCCATCTGGAACGGGCTGGGGTTGCGTTGGCTGGTGAGCAGGTAATTGGCCCGCAGGCCGGCGAGGTCAGCCTTGAGGATGTACGCATCGCGGCCGCTTGCCGCCTCGCTCTGCATCAGGTCAAAGAAGCGGAACAACGACCAGTCGCCGCTGTTTTTCTCGATACCCAGCGGCCGCTGCTCTGCACTGCGCTCCAGCACCAGGCTGCTACGCCCGTTGCCCGTATCGCTGGGCCACTGAAAGGCCATAGGCACGATCGGGCCATGCCGGTATTCCAGTTGTTGATCGCCCACTTGCAGGATCGACCGGCTGACCGCCTGATCCAGGCTGTAGGGCGCCAGCGTAAAGCGCACGGCCCACTCGCCCTGGTCCTCGGTGAAGAACCCTTGGCGAATGGTCTGGGCCTTGGTCAGTTGCTCCAGCAGCACGCGCGACATCGGCAAGCTGCGGCCATCCAGGGCACGCAATCGATAGCGGTTGCCTTCGGCGCTGACAAACGGTCGCAGGTACGCCTCATAAAAGCGCGCCATGGCGCCCTGAGGTTTGAAAAACGCCTGGAAATCCCCCAGGGCGACATCACCTGGCGCATGCGCCTCGAACGGATAACGCCGCTGGATCGCCTTGTTGTAGAAACCATACACCTCACTTTGGTAACGCTGGTTCACATGCACATAAGCGTCATCGAGCAACTGGCGCCAGGTGTCGTCGGCGATCCCTTCGAACCAGCCCTTGAGCGGCAACGGCAAGCGCGCAGCGGCATTGCGCAGGTTGCTCAATGCAGGCTGCTGGCCCTCCATGCGCGCCTTGACCAGCCTGAACGCGGCCTGCTCAGGGGGACTTTCGCGGTTCAGCGCGAGCAATTGCAGATGCAACTCATCAAGCACGCGCATTGCCTGGGTCAAGTCGGCGCCGGGGTTCTGTTCTTCATCGAGCAATTGATGCAAGGGTTCGAAGCGACGCTGTAACGCTCGGCGAGCACCATCCGGCGCCGCCTGGCCCGGCAACTGCTTGATCAACGCGCCGACGGCCGCCACACCGGCCTCGCCGACTTCGCCGGCCTGCTGGCCCAGTGCCTCCAGCCGGCCCTGGGTGGGTACCAGCCGGGTGTTTTCACGAATCTGTTGCAGCAACTGCACCAAGGCTGACTGGGCCGACGTCAAACCCGCAAGGCGGTCGGCCCCCTGCTCCAGGCTGTCACTTTCCTGCAACCGGACGCGGCCCAGGGCCTGGCTCCAGGCCTCGGCGTAATCACTGAAATAGCGCTGTTCCAGTTCCTGCATCAAGCGGCGCAAATCCATGGCGCTGAGGTCAGTGCCTTCCCCAAGCACCCAGTTGTCCTGGGCAATATCGTTGACCAGACGCGGGCCCTGCGTTTCGAAATACTGCAGATATTTCTTGGTGTAGAAACCCGGGATGGGCGGTTCAATCCGCGAAAACACCTGCCCCTCTGCCAGGCGAAAAGGCTCCAGGCTGCGGGCTTGTTCGCGCAGCGTCCGATAAACCACCTCGGCCAACGACTCCCCGCGCAGCACCTGCCGAGCCTGGGCCACCAAGGCATCATTCAAAGGCGCCACGAACGGCTGCTCCAGCAAGCGCGCAAGGTGGTTGCTCAAACGGCTTTGCGCCGAGGTATCCGCAGCAAAACGTGTGGACCAGAGGCCCGCCATGTGCTCCGCCAACCAGGTGTTGTCGCGACGTTCGCGAAGGTTGAGCATCAGGTACGCACGCAAGGTATCCAACAGCCGTCCACGGTCGCCAAGGTGGGCGCGAACCTGTTCTTCGAGCAGCGTTTGCACCTGCGGCAGCAACTGCTGGCGCAGGCTGTCTTCATAGGCGTTCGCCAGCGACGGGCGACTCACCTCGCCCTGATACAAACCGGCCCGATCCACCCAACGTACCTGCGCCTCTGGCGCAAACACCCGGGTGGCTGCCAGGCGGTTGTCCAGCGCCGGCAACAGCGCCAGGAGCGCGTCCGCACCGGGTTGAGCCGGCGGCTGGGGGTTGATCAATGCCTGCAGTTGCACCAGCCGTTGATGATTGAACGAATAGCTGTGCGCCCATAGCCCCGCCGCAGTCCCGATGACCAACGTGGCAGCCAGCGCCAACAGCCCCTGGCGGCGCCGCAGGCGTTGGCGCTCTGGCGTCTGCAGGCCGGCAAGGTCGGCCTCGGCAAAAATCACCCGGCTGAACAAGCCCTGGACGAACTGCGCGCCAGTATCACCGGCCTTCGTACTCGTCAGGTAAAACCCTCGCAAACCGTTGATACGCTGATAGCGATGGGCAGAAAACGCCGACTCGACAAACAGGCACAAGCGCTCACCGATACCCGCTGCCTGGCGCGGGAAGTCGAGCATGCGGCCACGGCGCTCGACGTTGCGTTCCTGGTGCAGGCGCGGAATCAACTCCACCCCCAGGCGTTGCAGCAACGCCTCGAAGGCCTCGCGCACCTGGGCAGTTTCGGCGTCGACCTTGCCCACGGCCAGACGCCCTCCCAGCACTTCCTCGGCGCCGTCACCCTGCTGCGTGTCAAAGAACTCGGCGAACCCGGCCAACCGGTCAGCCTGGGTCAATACCAGATACACCGGCACATCCACATGCAGCGTCTGCTGGATGTCCTGCAAGCGGCTGTGCACATGCCGCGCGTGGAGTTCCAAGTCATGTTCGTTACCGGCCAGCAGCGTCTCCACCGACAGCGTCACCACCACGCCATTGAGCGGGCGCGTCCGGCGCCGCGACTTGAGCAGCCCGAGCAAGGTGGTCCACCCCGCGGCGTCCACCGCTCGGTCAGGCTGCACCAGGTAACGCCCGGCAGTCTCTACCAGTACCGCTTCGTCGGCGAAATACCAGTCACAGTAAGCGGTTGCGCCCGCAGGTAACGCCTCGACCCGGTCGAGCGGGAACTGCAAGCCGCTGGCCGCCAACAACCGCGTCTTGCCACTGCCCTGCTGCCCAATCAACAAGTACCACGGCAACTCGCTGCGCCCACGCTCGCTTCGTTCACCGTAGCGGCGTGAGGTTTTCAGGGTCTGCAGCGCTTCCTTGAACCGCCCCCGTACCTGCCGTTGTTCGTCGTTGACCAGGCTTTGGCGTTGATGCTGCGCCTGGTGTTCAGGTTGGTCGAGCCGCGCGGTACGACGCGCGCCCACGACCACCATCGCCAACCCCCACAGCAGGAACAGGCCGCTGATGGTCAGCAAACGGGCCGTTGCACTTTGCCAGAATCGATGGTCATCCACCGCCAGCAACGGCCCGAAAAACCACACCAGCAACGCGCTGGATAACACCAGCAACAGGCTCCAGACCCAAATTTTGCGCAGCATCGTGCCCGCGCCCTTGAAGAATGCGTTCATTCATAGCTCCCAGCGTTACAAGGGCGTCTGAGCCTGGTCCGACGCCAAAGGTTGAAAAGGTTGCAGCACCGTCATGCGCTCGTTGCTCAATACCCAGGCAAACCCTGAGTAAATCGCCAGCACACAGGCCAGTCCGAGAATGACCACCCACGTGACGGAAAGATTGCGTATGCGGGTACGCCGCGTCTTGCCCGGGCCTGGTGGCGCAGTCATCGACAGCCGGTCGCCGCGCACATGCCTGATCTGTCGGTACAAGGCATCGCGTACCCCTTCGAGTTGCGCCCCGCCGCGCTCCATGACGCGGTATTTGCCTTCAAACCCCATCGCCAGGCACAGGTACATCAGCTCCAGCATGGCCACGTGTTTGACGGGATCGCGGGAAAGGCGCTCCAGCAACTGGAAGACCTTTTCGCCGCCAAAGGTCTCGTTGTGAAAGCGGCTCAACAGGCTGGTCCTGGGCCAATCGCTGCGACTGCCCCACGCCGTGGTCACCACTGCCTCGTCAATCACGCTGCACAACACGTAACGCGCCGACATCACCTGTCCCGCCTCGGCCCCCTGGTGCTGGGCCTGGGCTTCAAACGTGGTAATGCCGGATGACAACCGGTCATTGAGCGCCTGCAGGTTTTCACGACCGGAACTGGCCTTGAGCTGGACCACCTGCGACAAGAGTTCCCAGGCCGCCGCCACCAGGATGTTGGGGCCCATGTTGAAGCTGTGCGCGCCCTGCAATCGGGCGGTGTAGATCATGCGGTCTTCCAACTGCTCGAACCGCGGCGGCGACGGGAAGTCAGTCACCGCCCCCTGCGCCGGGGCGAGCCCGTCACGGTCAAGCAGTACGGTTTTCTCGTCCTGCGCGTATTCACTGTCCATGGTCATGGCGTTCAGTTCCTGATAGCCCAGAAGTTGAGTTGCAGCTCGGCAAATTCGCCGCTGGCATGGAAGGCAAAACCACCCGATTGCTCCAGCTGCGTGATGTCACGGGCACTGAGTTCGAGCATGAAATAGGTTTTGCCGGCGTGGAATGGAATCTGTCGCGGCGCCACCGGCAGTGGCTTGACCCTGATACCCGCGAGATGCAGGTTGACCAGCTCGCGGATGCGCTCCACGGTGCCGATCTTGAGATGCGCCGGCAGGCGATGGCGCAGCTCTTCGGAGTCACACTGCGCGGTTGCTGCGAGAATGAACGTCGCCGCTCCGAGCAGTTTCAGATCACTTACCGGGCAGACCAGCACGCCGTACTGGCGCTGCTGCAGCGGCAATTCAATGGCGTGCTGCTCCAGCACCAACGACAGCACGGTGCGAATGCCGCCCATCAACCCGCGAAAGCTCGCGCCCTGATCACCATGCTGGTAATGCACCGCAAGTTGCGCGCGTTTGTTGTCGGTGGCGAACGTCGACAATTCGCCGAGCACCGACAGCAGCGCCCGAAACACGGCTTCCGGGCGCACCTGGGCCTGGCTCAGGTAGTGACGCAACGTCAGTTCGACACGGTTGATCAGTTGCAGCATCAGCAGGTCGCCGACCTGCGCCCCAGCAGACGTGCCGGTGCCTTGGATGCGCGCGGCAATCGCATCGCCACGGGTGGCCAGCAGGCTGGTCACTTCCTTGACACACGACGACACATACCCCGAACCCTGGAGGTAGATAAACGTCGGCACGAAATCCGAATCCAGCTTCACCCCGCCTTCACGGGTCGACTCCAGCACCTGGGCAAGCTGCAGTTTCACGTAGTAGGGGTCATTGGGATGCTCGCCCACTACCAAGCGTAGATCCGGGCGCGCGCAGTTGACCTGGCAACGGGAGTCGGCACCGGCGTTGGAATCGCCAATTTCGGTTTCATACGCCACATAGCGCGCGAGCACGTCACTCTGTTCCGGCCGGCGCGCTTCAACCTGATGCTCGGTGGCCAACGGCAATGCCAGGTAGACGGCCTGCCCCCCGGCGTTAACGGGTACCTGCAGCACCAGCGGCTCCATCGCGCCGCTCAGCTCGAACAGGCTGCCGTCCGGTAACACGCCGCTGGCCTGGGTGACCACCACCTTACCCAGGTTGAGGTACTGCACGTCGACTTCAAGGGTCAGAAACCCCCAGGCGTCGCTGCCCAGAAGACGACTGCGGTTGAGTTGCTGATGGTAGTAGCGGTCGTTGTGCTGCAAGTGCTGGGGGCGCAACAGCATGCCTTCCTGCCAGATGACGTTATGGGCTTGCATTTCAATCCTCCGCCTTGCGTGTGTCCGGGTCGGCAATGCGAATACCGGTCTGGTCCAGTACCAGGTTGGCTTGTGTGCGCTGCCCGGCGGTGACCGGCAGCACCAGCCGCCATTGAACCTGGGGCAGATCGCGGTAAGCCGCCAGCACACCGACATAACGGCTTTGCGGTTCGACACTGAGCTTGAACGCCAGCCGGTCGCCGGGGCGCATCTCCAGTTCTTCGCTGCTGACCCAATCCTTGGGCAGCGTTTGCTCGGCCCGTGCATAGAGGCTGAAAAAGTCGGCGTTCTCGAAGGCCACGGGGTGGCGCAGCTCAAGCAAGCGCACTACCACGGGCGAGGGGCGGCCATGCAGGTCCGGGTTGACCTCGTCACTGGCCGTCAATGTCAGGTCCAGCTTGGTCAGGGACGAAAACGGTGAAAGGCTGCTGCAACCGACCAACAGGCCCAGCGCTACCAGCATTGATGCAACGGTGATTCGATACATGAACATCATCCCGGGTAGGCGGCGTGCAGGGTGGAGACCAGGCGCACCTGCTCCTCGTAGGCTCTGGCAAAATCGTCGCGCAACAGCTGCTCGCTCAGGGACGCGTCGTCATTCAACCGGCGGTAGTGACGCTGGTACGCACGCCAATGGGCACCGTCGCCAGCGAACCGGCGCGGCTTGCCCTCGCGCTCGAAGCAGAGCAACAGATGGCCTGGGGCAAAGGCCGCCAGCGCGCTGCGCACAGCAGCACGGCAGGCCACCACCAGGGCCAGTTGATGGACCTGCAAGTCCCGACACGCCTGGGCGACCGCCCGTTCGGCGCAAAGCGGGCCCGACGCGTCGGCCGCCAGCAGTGACGTCAAGGCCACTTGGGTATCGACGCAATCCTTCAATGGGTTCGGGCTGCTGAGTGCCGAGGTACTCCAACCCAGGCCCACCTCGCTGTTCAGTTCGTCGCGGGTTCTAAGGCTTTGCTGCAAACCTTCGACGGTTTGCCTGAACAGGCCCGCCACCTTGATCGCCAGGGCTTCGCGAGCCGACATATCAAACGTGTCCAGGCCCATGCCCAGCGCTTCGCCGAACTGTGACCAGAAGGTTTCGGGGGCTGACGGCGCAGCCGCGACGGGAGCAGCAGGCGCCCCCTCGCGGACCGGCTCGGCCCACTCCGGGACGACCACATGGTCGCGGTCCACCGTCGCGTGATACAGGGACTGGTCGCTCGCATGCGCCGACGTGTTCAACGCGTCCAGTGCTGGCGATGATTCGCCGCGTCGTTGTTCGCGATCCAGTGCCTCAAGGGGGTCAAGCCCCAGAAATGCATCATCGGGAATCGTGTCACCGGGGGCGAATCGATGCTGCTCATGCGTCAACACTCGGGCACGGATATCCATCGAACCGAGTTGGTACACCTCACCGTCACTGATCAAGCGGGCCTGGCCTTTACGCAGGCGTTCCGCACTGCCTGAGACACCAATGCCATTGCTGCTGATATCGGTCAGAAAGTAGCGGCCGTCCCGGTAGCTGACCAGGCCATGGTGGCTGGAAACCAGGCGCCGGGGATCGGGGATGATCCAGTCACACCCCATCCCACGGCCGATGACGCCGCCGACGCCATCAAAGACCTTGCGCGCCGATGGCTCACCAGGCGCGCAGTCACACACTTCAAAGATTAATTGCATCGCAGGGCTCCCCTGTTCACTGGCCGCGACGGGGCGCCTGGGGGTCACCCAAGGGTCGGTAGTCAGCATCATCAAACACGTAATTGGCGTTACAGCCACCCAGCAAACACAGCACAAGCAGCACGGCGTGCCACGGACGAAAAAACATCAGGTATCTCCCAGGAAAATAAGGTGTCCACGCGCGCGTCATTCAGCCCCCCTCGCGAACATCGCCAAGGGGGATCTTTAAGTGCGACAGGCGGTAGAGCAGCGTGCGGCGCGCAACGCCCAACTCACGCGCGGTGCGGGTTCGATTGCCACGGTTCTTGTGCAGGCAGTCGATCAGGAACACCCGCTCCACCCGCTCCAGGCGTTGCCGCAAGGTGGCATCGACCGCTTCAGTGGCGGGCGCCGGCGCCAACGAGAGGTGCACCGGCAGGATCAGCGCGTCATCGCAGAGCAGGACAGCCCGCTCCACCAGGCACTTGAGTTCGCGCACATTGCCGGGGAAACCATGGCTCGAGAGTTGATCCAACGCCGCACTGGACCAGCCCACCGGTACGCGGCCCAGGGCCACACAAGCCTCCTGAGCAAAATGCCGCGCCAGCAACAACACATCGCCGTCGCGCTCGCGCAAGGCCGGAAGCTCAATGGGGAATTGCGCCAGGCGGTAATAAAGGTCTTCGCGGAAACTGCCCTGGGCCACCATTGCGGCCAGGTCGCGGTGGGTCGCAGCGATAATGCGTACGTCGACCTTGTGCGCCGTACTGGCGCCCAACGGACGAATTTCACCTTCCTGCAAAACCCGTAGCAACTTGGCCTGCAGCGACAGCGGCATATCGCCAATTTCGTCCAGCAGCAACGTACCGCCGTGAGCAGCATCGAACAGCCCGGCATGGTTGCGTTCGGCACCGGTGAATGCACCTTTGCGATAGCCGAACAATTCGCTTTCCAGCAACCCTTCGGGGAAGGCTGCACAGTTTTGCACCACGAAGGCCTTGGCGCTGCGCGGCCCTGCGGTATGGATCGCCCGCGCCACCACTTCCTTGCCGGTACCCGTCTCGCCGCGCAGCAGCACGGTGTAAGGGGTATTGAGGATCTTGCTGATCAGGCGGTAGGTTTCGTCCATGGCCGTGCTGCTGCCGATCAACCCAAATGCCGCACGGCTGACCGGCGCGCCGCACAAAGGCTCGACGCTGCTGAGAGCGGGGCGTATACCTCCCAACAACGCCAGCTGAGTCAAGGCAAAGCTGCCCAACCGGGCCAGGGAAGCGGCGTAGTCCTGCAAGGGTTTGGGGCGCTGGCTGGCAAGCAGCAAAACCCCCGCGAGGGTCTTTTGCCGGTTGAACAACGGCACGCACGACAACGAGCGCCAAGGCTTGGCCATTGCTGGCAGAAAACCGCATTCATAAGGGCTGTTCTCCAGGTCATCCAGGCTGAGGGTGCTGCGATGGGCGAGGACATAGTGCAACATCTGCTCATGCTGGAAGTCCGCGCCTGCCACCGGCTCGCCGACCGGCTGAGTCTCAGGCAGGAACTGGGCAATCCGGTCGAGTCGGCCTGTGGCCGCATCGCACCGATACAACTGGCTGAGTTCGCACTGGCTCAATTGCGCCACCGCTGCGACACACAGCGGCGGCACAGCACCTGCCTCGTCCTCGGCGCCCAGGCGGGTGAACCAGCCCAGCAACGCATCCGCGTAAGCCAGCGGATGGGGCAACGGGGTAAACAGGTTATCCGTCATTGGCTGAACTCACAGGTGGGATCGCCGTTGCCATCGAGGCCGGCATGTACCTGCGACAGCGACTCGCCGCTGGCCATGGCATCCAGCAGCCGGTCCGCCAACTGCGCCAGCAAGTGGGTCTCGATCCACTGATCGATGTAGCGGGCGCCGCTGTCACTGTGCGCACAGCGCTCGGCCATGTGCACAACCAGCTCGGGGCTGTAGCTGAACGCAAGCTTGCGTAACAGCAACCGTTGCCCGAGGCGTTCCAGCTTGAGCCTGGCCATCCCATGCAGGATTTCACCGGTGATCGGGTAATACGGTACCACTCGCATCCGCGCCAGCAGTGCCGGCTTGAAATGGTCGCGCAGCAGTGGGTGGATTGCCTCCTGCAGCAGCTGCACAGCCGGTCGCCTCGCGCCTGCGCAGAGTTCGCCGATGCGCTCGCTGCCGAGGTTGGAGGTCATCAGGATCAGCGTGTTGCGAAAGTCGATTTCCCGCCCTTCTCCATCGTTGGCCAGGCCCTTGTCGAAAATCTGATAGAACAGGTTCAACACTTCCGGATCGGCCTTTTCGACCTCGTCGAGCAGCACCACCGAATACGGACGTTGGCGTACAGCCTCTGTCAGCACCCCGCCCTCGCCATAGCCGATATAACCGGGTGGGGCGCCAATCAACCGGGACAGCGCGTGTTTTTCCTGGAACTCCGACATGTTGAGGGTGGTGACAAACCGCTCGCCGCCGTACAGCAGGTCACCGAGGGCCAGGGCTGTCTCGGTCTTGCCCACGCCACTTGGGCCCACCAGCAGAAATACGCCGACTGGGGCATCGGCCTTGTTGAGCCCACTGGCGACCGCGCGCAGGTTGCGATCAAGAGCTTGTACCGCCTGCTCCTGCCCAAGGATGCGCAAGCGCAGCGCATCGGCAAAACCCAGCACCCGTTCACTGCGCTCAAGGGCCAGCTGTTCAACCGGGATACCGGTCCAGCCGCTGATGACCTCCGCCACCAGGCGCGGGCACACAGGCTGTTCCACCGCGCGCTGTTCAAGCCAGCGTTGCTCCTGGACCTGACGCTCGCCCTCAACCGCAGCCATGCGCAGGCTCAACGCGTGCAAGGCGGGCGCATCCGCCGGTAGCCCGGCGTCCCGATCACGAGTCAAGGCCTGGCACTGACGCGCGCCCTCCGCCTGTTCGGCATGCAGCCGTTGCAACGCCTCGGGCGGTGTATCTCGGTTAGTTCGCACACGGGCGCAGGCGGTATCCAGCACGTCCACTGCCTTGTCGGGCAACTGCCGCCCGGCGAGGTAACGGGCGCTCATCTGCGCCGCGGCAACGACCGCATCGTCACGCACATACACGCCATGGCTGCGCTCATACACCGCCACCAGCCCGCGCAGGATCGATACCGCTTGTTCAACGCTGGGCTCGGGCACCTTCACCGGCTGGAAACGCCGCGCCAATGCGGGATCTTTTTCGAAGTATTTCTTGTATTCCGACCACGTGGTGGCGGCGATGGTGCGCAACTCGCCGCGAGCCAGGGCGGGCTTGAGCAGGTTGGCAGCATCGGACGCGCCCGCCTGGGCACCCGCCCCCACCAACGTATGTGCCTCGTCGATAAACAGGATCACCGGTTTTGCAGATAGCTTGACCTCATCGATCACGCCTTTGAGGCGCCGTTCGAATTCGCCCTTGATGCTCGCTCCGGCCTGCAGCAGGCCCATATCCAGGGTCAGGAGGCGGACGTCCTTGAGCGGTTCGGGTACCTGTGCGCCAGTAATAAGCAGGGCAAGCCCTTCCACTACCGCGGTTTTACCCACGCCGGCTTCGCCGACCAGAATCGGATTATTCTTGCGACGGCGTACGAGTATGTCGATCAGTTGGCGGATCTCCCCATCGCGGCACAACACCGGGTCGATACGTCCTTCATGGGCCTGGCGGGTCAGGTCATGAGTAAAGCGCTCCAGCAACGATTCGCCACTCGCCACCGGGGTACTCCGGGGCACCTGACTCAACAAAAACTCGTGCACGCGCTCCACGTTCAAGCAGCTCAACACCCCCTGATAACCACTGCCTGCGTGGTGCAACGGATGACGCAACAGCGCCAGCAAAAGTGCGCCGTGATCAACCTCGGTTTGCTTCAGCTCAAGATGGGCAACCATCAACGCTTGTTGCAGCCATTGCACAAGCGCCTGGGAAAACACCGGATTGCGCGACTCGCTCGCCTCGCCCTTGGGCTGCAATACAGCTTGCAGCTCACCCGCCTCGACGCCCGCGTCTGCCAGTGCCCGCACCAGCAGGCCGTCGTGGTGTTCGAGCAAGGCCAGCACCAGGTCTTCGACCAGGACTTCCCTACCGCCCCGGGTCACACAGCGCTCGGCAGAGCGTTCAAGATCTCGACGCGCCTGGACGGTCAACGTCTGGATCAGTTGTTGCAGATCCACATTCATCATAACGATTCATCTCTCATGAGCGTTGCTGGCCACAATGACCACGCCGTCAGCGCACTCATGCGCCAGCCAACTGGTCCAGCCGAGGCGGCAGACGTTGCCGGCGCCGATATGCAAGGGCTTGATCTGCGCCGGGTCCAGCACCAGGCGCAGATCAAATTCCAAAGGGTCACGCACCGTCAGCCGCACCAATGAACACAGCGGCGGGTAGTCCGTGCCGGTGGGCAGAAACCGGTGAAACCGTTGCCAGCTCAGGCCCTGCACATGCACCCTGAACTTGCCGCTGCGGTCGCCGACCTGGCGACCGAGTACCTGGTCCTGGCCAAGCACACTGTTGGCAACGCCCAGGCGATTTCGCTGCGGTTCGGCAATGACGACCCTGCGTTCCACGCATTGCTCGACAAACAGGCGGTTGTACGTGAAGTAGTAACGCAACACCTTTTCGATCAAGGCTGCCGAATGCGCCCGAAGGCCCAGCAACCCCAGATAGGGCAACAGCCGCTTGCAGTCCAATTGCGCAGCAGTGCGGATTGGCCGCCCCCGCAACCCGATCAACGCGAACATCTGATCGGAAAACACATCCCGGGCCCCGGCCTGGAAACACACCCGGTAGCGGTATTTGCGCCATATCGGCAGCATCAGCCGCTGCAGTCGATGGTGAAACAGGTCCAGGAAGTCCCGGGTGGTATTGCCGCCTATACCTTCGGCAAACGCCTGCTCGCCATAAAACGCCGGCAATGGAGATCCGGCACCACATAGGCCCAGCACGTTGAGGCGAAGACGCGCGCGCAATTGATCGTGTTCAACAAAAAACTCCACCCGGTCGATATCGTGACCCGGGAAACCAAGACCCGGATTGGCCTGAAACTCCAACCGGTCGTAAAGCGCGTCGGCATCCAGCAGCGGATGGGCGTCGCGCAAGCGCTTGATCACCTGCAAAACCGCCTGGAACAGCGAGTATTCGCGGATGACGCAGGCCAACTGCGTCAGAGCAGGGGCTGCTGGCCTATCCGAGGTGGCCATAGGTACACATCTCCTTGTGTGCTGGTGACACGTAATTCGTGATAGGCATTGAGGCTGGCGTAGAGCGCAAAAAACTCGTTGAGCACCGACGCGAACACGAACACTTCGCCCTGGCCCAGGAACCCCTGGGGATCAATCGTGAGGTCTATCCGTAGTCCCCGAATCGGCAGGCCACGCTGCAATCGGTCGACGGCCGTATGCTTGACGGACCGCAACGCACCCAGCCGCCGCTCGCTGACTTTTTGCGCCTGGCGGTCGTGGTAACGCGGCAGGTCGTAGGTTTCCAGGATCAACTTCAACGCTTTGATATCGCTCAGTGACAGGTAGTTGAGCGACATGTTGCTGATCAGCCGCCAGAGAAAGTCGTGATCCAGCGGCGGTGAATAACTCGCGGTCGGCGCGCAGATATTGCGAAACGACAAACCTTCCGGTGTCTGCTCGCAAGGCTGGTTTATCGCGCCTATCGCAAGCTGCCGTGGCAGGTTGTGGTTGGTGCAGGTCAGCTCGACCGAGACTGTTTGCTGGCCTGCCTCCAGACCGTTGTTGAACCCAAGCCAGGTATCGAGCCCGGCGTGCTGCGCCGACGACCGTTGGCGAATGCTGTAGCTGGGCGGGCCTGCCGCTACGTCGGTATCGCCGTCATGTTCGAACGACTCGAACGCTACGTACGCCTGGTAACCCAACCCGCCAGGGTGCCAGCCGGTGACGCTATCCACGGAAAACACACAGGCGTTTTCCCGCGAGTACTCGCCGGGTATCAGCAGGTATTCATCCTGCTTGCCATCCAGGCGAATCGGCACCGCATCGTGCGTGAACAGGTTGACGATCGGCGTGCAGTAGAGTTTCACGTTGTCCAGGGTCGGAAGTTGAGCTTCACGCCATGGGTTGCGCAGTTCGAACCGCATTACTATCCCGCATACCTGCTTGAGCTGTTCAGGGCGCAGGCTGTGCAGCACATCCAGCCCCCCGACATCGACAAACAGGTACTTCTCAGGAAAGGCAAAGTACTCCTGCAGATGGCGATAGCCGTCGAAAGCATTGGCCGGATAAGGAATCAACGCATGTTCCTCGCCAAACCCCACCGGCCGCACCTGTTCAGCGCCAATCCGCAGCGAGAGGGGCTGCCCATCTGCGCCGTCGATCGGCAGGCCATCGTGGCCGAACGGCAGCAACTCGATCCCTTCAAGATGACGCAACAGGCTCAGGTACAAACCTTCGCCGACAGGCTGATCGCCTGTCAGATGCAGGCGTAACTGATCGAAAACGCACTGGCTGAAGTCACCTTCTGCACTCATTTCCAGGCGCAGGTTCAATATGCCCCGCTCGCCCTGCACGCTGTATTCCACGGCACTCAGTTGCAGTGGAAGGACCTGTGTGGCGTAGCAGGTGCGAAAGCGGCAGCGTTCACTTTTAACCGCAGCACTTTCGACCTGCGTATCCCGCGCGACCTGCACACCAGGGCCGGCATGCTTCAACGGATCAAACTGCAGGATGCTGAACGCGGGCACCGGCCGCATGTAGTGGGGCCATAGCAAATGCATCAACGAGTGGGTCAGTTCCGGCAGTTCGTCATCCAGTTTCTGGCGCAAGCGGCCGGTAAGAAACGCAAAGCCCTCCAGCAACCGTTCCACGTCCGGGTCCTGGCCGGGCTCGGCAAGAAAGGGGGCGAGTGCCGGATTGCGCTCGGAAAACCGACGCCCAAGCTGGCGCAACGCACCCAACTCGCTCTGGTAATAACGATTAAAGGACATCCGGCAAAACCTCTACCTGCCCAGCGCCGCACAAACGCGCGGTGAAAACCACCGACTGCCTGACACCCACGACCATCAGCGTGGCCTCGATAACGAACGCCTGGGCCAATGGGTCGTGATCCCTGGGCAGAGCCGTAACCCGCACACCCTTCAAGCGAGGCTCATAGGCGCGGATAAATCGCTCGATCAGCAACCTCGACTGGCTCAGTGATTCATGCAGGCTCAGGCTCATGTCATTGAGGTCGGGCAAGCCATAATCAGGCAACGTCTGAACGCTGCCCGCACGAATGCTCAGCATCTTGCCCAGGTGCGTGGCGACCGATGTCACACCACACGCAGCAGGCGTTGCCGGGCGTTCGAGGCGCTCGAAAAGGCTTTGTTTGTGGGGCATCCCCTGGCCTCTGCTCATTCTTTATCGAGCTTGCCAACAAGGGACAGAGTGAAATCGGCACCCATGTACTTGAAGTGCGGACGCACACTTAGGTTGACGCGGTACCAGCCTGGCTCGCCCTCGACATCACTGACGACAATGCGTGCCGCCCGCAACGGGCGCCGCCCACGTACTTCGGCGCTGGGGTTTTCCTGATCAGCGACGTACTGGCGAATCCATTTATTGAGTTCCAGTTCCAGGTCGGTACGCTCCTTCCACGACCCCAGTTGCTCGCGCTGCAGGACCTTAAGGTAATGGGCCAACCGGTTGACCACCATCATGTAGGGCAACTGGGTACCCAGGCGGTAATTCAGTTCGGCTTCCTTGCCCTCGGCGCTGATACCGAACTGTTTGGGCTTTTGCACCGAACTGGCGGAAAAGAACGCGGCATTGTCACTGCCCTTGCGCATCGTCAAGGCAATGAAACCCTCTTGTGCCAGCTCATATTCACGGCGGTCGGAAACCAGAACTTCGGTTGGAATCTTGGTTTCGATTTCGCCCATGCTGTTGAAGTGGTGCAGCGGCAGATCTTCCACTGCCCCACCGCTTTGAGGGCCGATGATGTTAGGGCACCAGCGGAACTTCGCGAAGCTGTCGGTCAGGCGGGTGGCAAAGGCGTAGGCCGTGTTCCCCCACAGGTAGTGTTCGTGGCTGTTGACCACGGTTTCCTGGTAGGCAAAGGTCTTGACCGGGCATTCAAGAGGATCGTAGGGCGTGCGCAACAGAAAACGAGGTACGGTCAAGGCGATATAACGTGCGTCCTCGCTCTGGCGAAAGCTCTGCCATTTGGCAAATTGCGGGCCTTCGAAATGGTCTTTGAGATCCTTGAGGTCCGGCAAGCCGGTGAAACTCTCCAACCCGAAGAAGCCCGGCCCGGCTGCCGCAATAAAAGGCGCATGGGCCATGCAGGCCACGCTGGAAGCATATTGCATCAGCTTCACATCGGGCGCGCTCGGGGAAAGAAAATAGTTCGCGATGATCGCACCCACAGGCTGGCCACCAAACTGGCCGTATTCAGCGCTGTAGATATGTTTGTACAACCCGGACTGGGTCACTTCCGGTGAGTCCTCGAAATCATCCAGCAGGTCTTGCCGCGAGACATTCAGCAGCTCGATCTTGATGTTTTCGCGAAAATTGGTGCGATCGACCAGCAGTTGCAAGCCCTTCCAGGACGCTTCCAGCGCCTGAAACTCCGGGTGGTGCAGAATCTCATCCATTTGCCGGCTGAGCTTGGTGTCGATCTCGGCGATCATCCGGTCGACCAGGCGCTTCTTGACCGGCTCCCCGCTGTTGTGTGGCTTGATCAGTTCTTCGATAAACGCCGAGACGCCACGCTTGGCAATGCCGTAAGCCTCGTCATCCGTACTCAGTAACGTTTGGGCAATGATAGTGTCGAGAATGCTGGATTCGTCAGCCGCGTGAGCCGGCATCGGCTTCTGTTGGGTGCTCATGGTGTCAGTGTCCTTCTACTGAGAATGTCAGGCGGTGGGGCTGTTCAGCCCCAGCTCGGCCAATACCCGGGCGCGGGATTCGTCATCGGCCAGGGCCTGTTCGATGGCTTTGCGAAAGCTTGGCGTATTGCCCAGCGGGCCCTTGAGCGCCATGAGCGCCTCGCGCAACGCCATCAGCTTGTGCAGTTCGGGGATCTGCTCCACGAGGTTCGCTGGGTTGAAATCCTTCATGGAATTGATGCGCACCTGAATGGCCAATTCCTCAACGTCAGCATCCTCCTGCAGGCGGTTGGGTACGCTTAGCGTCAGGCTCAGTGCCTGCTTGGCCAAAACATCATCAAGGGTGTTCTTGTCGATCGCGATCGGCTTGCGATCCTCGAGCTTGCGCACATCCTCGCGCTGGGTGAAGTCGCCCAACACCAATAGCTTCAACGGCAGTTCGACTTCTTCCTGCACCCCGCCGATAGCGGGCTTGAAGGTGATATTGATGCGTTCCTTGGGTGCTACCGAGCCATCTTTGGCCATGGTTTTTTCCTTTTCAAAGTGGCTCAAAAGCCTATTCAAGTACCGCTTCAAGATCGAAGAGGCACAGCCTGCGATGGGTTTCTTCCTTACGCTCGCGCACGGCATGGTTTTGTGGCAACAAGTCGCAGCAGCGGTGCAGAAGCTGGGTCACTTGAAGGGCCAGCTCCGGCTCCCAGCGCTCCAACCCCAGGCGTTGCAGCTCATGGTCCAAGTGCTCGAGCTGGATCTTCGCCACCTCATGCTTGCCGGCCTGTACACACAGACGCGCCTGTGCGAGGCGCCAATGAAAACGCACACGGTCGCCGCGCGCGGCGTGCATGCCCTGCGTGAGTGCATGCATAACCGACTTGAGTCCGTCCTTTCGTAACCGGGCAGCGGCATCCTGCAAGGCCATCTCCCAAGGTTCGGGGTCGGCGTCGGCCACCATTGCCGGTGACTCGGGCCGCTGCAGGTGACGGGTAACCTGCAGCGCGATCCAATTACGGGTATCGGCGTCGGCGAACGGCGTGCCGTCGTGAAAGCAAAACTCCGGCAGGTTTGGCAAGCGTTGCAGCAACAGGGCAAAGCTCACTTCCAGCTCAGTCATTGCCAGGTCGGCCTGCAGGGCCTCAAGGCATTGCCAGACCCTGTACAGCCCGTCGAACCAGAACAACGCTCCGGCAAGGCTGGCCTCCAGCTCCAACAACAAGTCGGCGTAATGGCCTTGGGCAAAACGCTCCTGGTAGCGCTTGAGTTTGTCGGCTGCGGGCCCGCGCAAGGTGGTGACACGCTCGTTGTCGGCATCCGGATAGCTGACCAGCGCCAGCCATGCCAGCGTTCGGTTCAAGCGCAATGCGCGCAGGTCGGCAGCGTTCTGGCGCAGCCACCAGGCGCATAACGGACGGGCCTGATCCTGCAAAGTGCGCAACACTTTGTGGGCGTCTTTTTCGTTAGCCACCACCGCCTCGGGCTTGAGCAACTGAGTGGTGACCTGCTTGACCTGCGCAATCACGCCGCTCATGCCCGAGGCGGGAAGATCACCTTGCGCAGCCCGCTCCAGGCGTTGAGCCAGTTGCCTGCGAATCGGCAATAACAGCGGAGCGTCGTCCAGCAAGTGTTCCGCCCACAGCTCATCGAGGCGTGCCAGGTGTTCAAGTACGGACTGGAACAAAGGCTGCTGACTCTGCAGCGAGAGGCTCTCTGTAAACAACGGCTCCAGGCGCAATACCAGCCAACTGAATGCCGCGCCACGGGTGCGCGGTTTTTCGGGATAGAGCGCAGGCCAATGCTGCTCGCAGAGATAGCGCAGCAAACCGAGGCCGGCCAGCAGCCCAGCGAAAGACTCGCGCTGGTGCAGAGCCCAGGTCAACCAGACAGCCACCCGCAGATCCTTGGATTGCTGACGCAACACCTGCTCACTGGTTTCCACAACCTTATGCCAGTCGGGCTGGCTGGAGCCGTGCATCGATTGCGCCTTGCCCAACTCGCTTTCAAGAAATTCATACTCGCTCGAAAAGCGCATATCGCTGCCGGCAAAACGGGTCTGCGAGCACGGTAACTGTGCAAGTTCAAGATAGTAATCATAGAGCTTGTCTGAATAAGCCATTCGGCACCGCGGGCAACTACCAAAAGCAAATAAGGGCCAACTAAGCACATTTAAATTGCGCATCAGATTGCCATCTAAACTTCGTTCGACCTCCCACGAAGTTCGCAAACATTAGCCACGTCTAAAACATTCAGCAAGCCACAAACCAATACTTAAGAAATATCCTACAACCTCCAAAAAATGCGCGCTGCGCAGTATTTTGCGCAGCCAAACGCCCAAAACGAACTGAATTAGCTGGCAAACCCCTATGCCATCAGGGTGCGCCCTATGAGCAACTAAGTGCGCACAGATGCGCAACCAGTTCCCCTTTTATTCAATTAAATCCTGCTCTCTGAGTTTAAAATGTTTCCCCGCGCGCACTCCGACTCTTGTTTTTATTGACTTTCATAGTTCCAGGCACACTTCTTGTTATAGGCCTTTGCCCAGCCGGCACATTTATCGGTTGGAACTACCTCATCATTCAGGCAAGGAAACCCGTCATGCCAACACCCGCCTATCTTTCCATCACCGGTGTCAAACAAGGTTTGATTACGGCAGGCACTTTTACCCAGGACTCGGTAGGTAATATTTACCAGGAAGGGCACGAGGACCAGATTCTGGTGCAGGCCTTCGCGCACCAGGTGATCATCCCCCGCGACCCGCAGTCCGGCCAGCCAACCGGGCAAAGGGTCCACAAACCCTTAATGATCACCAAGGTCTTCGATAAGTCATCGCCCTTGCTGTTCAGCGCACTGACCAGCGGCGAGGAGGTCAAGTGCCGCCTTGAATGGCTGCGAACCTCCTCGGCCGGGACCCAGGAGCACTACTTCACTATCGAGCTGGAAGGCGCAACCATCGTGGATATCCAATCACGCATGCCCAATTGCCAGGACCCGGACAATGCCCACTTCACCCACTTGGAGGACGTGCACTTCACCTATCGCAAGATCGTATGGACCCACGAAGTGTCCGGCACTTCCGGGTCGGATGACTGGCGCAGTCCGGTAGCAGGCTAAACCGGAGCGCTGGCGGGAACGGCGGCCATGGATGGCCGCCGTTCCTGCCTGCTGGCTACACCATCGCCAGTGGATGCTTGCGCTTGGGCGCACCGAACACACGGTCGATGGCGTCCAGGTCGTGCTCATCCAGCACCAGCTTGGCAGCGGCGGCGTTGAGGCGCACGTGCTCCGGGTTGACCGCCTTGGGGATGGCGATCACTCCGTCTTGGCGCAATACCCAGGCCAGGGCAACCTGAGCGGGCGTAACGTCGTGGCGGCGGGCGATCTGCTTGAGGGTGGTGCTGGACAGTAACTCGCCACCTTGGGCAATCGGGCAGTAAGCCATCAACGGTAAATGGTGCTGTTGCCACCAGGGCAGCAGGTCGAATTCGATACCGCGCTCTTCGATGTTGTAGAGCACTTGGTTGGTCGCACAGGCGGGGGATGCGAGTTCCTGCAGGTCGGCCACGTCAAAGTTGGAAACACCCCAGCGGCCGATCTTGCCGGCCTCGCGCAGGCGTTCAAAGGCTTCGACGGTTTCTTCGAGGGGATACTGGCCGCGCCAGTGCAACAGATACAGATCGATATAATCCGTGCCCAGGCGTTGCAGGCTGGCCTCACACGCACGCGGTACGCCTTTTTGGCTGGCGTTGTGCGGGTAGACCTTGCTCACCAGGAAGACCTGGTCACGCCTGCCGCGAATGGCTTCGCCGACCACACTTTCGGCGCCGCCCTCGCCGTACATTTCAGCGGTATCGATAAGGGTCATGCCCTCGTCGATTCCCAGTTGCAAGGCCGCGACTTCGGCGCGATGGCGGTCCGGGTTTTCGCCCATGCGCCAGGTGCCCTGGCCGATGACAGGGACGGGCACGCCGGCCAGATCGATAGTTCGCATGACAACCTCCTGGTGAATTCGCGGATTAACAGTGTGGCATTGACCGGACAAAAGGGTTCAATCGAAGTATGGTTGCCCTCTGCCAAGTCGCCAGGAAGGACCTGCCATGCTGTTTGTGGTGATGCTCGGGGGCAAGCACCCCAGGGCCAAAATTGAAGTTCACGATGTGGTGTTCGCTGCGGCGGATACGTTGCAAGACACTTACCCGCAATTGCGCGAAGGATGGTTCGGCAGCCCCAAGGGCGTGCATATCGATGCGTGGATGGCGGTGGACGGAGTCGACGGCTGGAAAGTCGAACTCAGCCATTTGGCGCCGCAGGCGGGGGCGCAGCACCTGTACTTCATCAACCTGGGTGGTTATGAAGCCAGCAGCTTTGGTGAAGCGCACCATTACCTATTGGTGGTCGCCCGCAATAAACAGGAAGCAACCAGCAAGGGCAAGCAACAGATGCTGCGACATTGGGCCCAGGCCCACACCGATGGGGTACTGGATATCGACGATTGCCTGCCGATCGACCTGGTGGAGGGTCGCTACCTGCACCTGGTGCAAGGCGTGCATCGGCCAATCATTCAGCAGAACGACTATATCGTGCTGCCTTGAGTGTTTTGCTGTTGCTCTGTCTTTGAGGGTGACCTCAGATCCAAATGTGGAAGGGGCGGTGCGAAGATTCGGCTTGCCCCCGATGGCAGTGGGTCAGCTACAGATTTATCAGCTGACACACCCTCATCGGGGGCAAGCCCCCTCCCACATTTCTGACCGATTTCAAACCTGAAATACCAGTCGGCTCTAAGGCCGCCGCGCTTTTGATTTTGATCTGCGATCGCCCCGTCAACCACGATGCCCGCAATCCGACAGTGATTTGGGCATGCCGAGCCTAGGCGAGGCACCGAGTGGTGGGGCGTGGACCTTTTGGTTACTTTTGGGGCCTTCTGTGCCCGCTGTAAGAGCGGAACCATACGCGGCCGTTACCCAAATAACGGATATGCACACAATCACCCCCTCGCCATATGCTCCGAAATCCTGGCCCGCAACCACCGCTCCGCCGGGTCATTGTCATGCACCCCACTCCACACCATCGACAGCTCCGCAGCATCAATCGCAAACGGCGGGTCCTCGGCCCGTAACGCCGTGCCTTCGGTCAACGGACACGCCGCATAATCCGGCACCGTCGCAATAATTTGCGTCCCCGCCAACAGCGCCCGCAACCCACTGAATTGCGGAACCGCCAACACCACCCGCCGCGCCCGGCCGATCCGCGCCAGGTCCAGATCAATATTGCCGCTCAGGTCCCCCGAAAACGACACCATCGCATGCGGCCGCTCGCAATAATCATCCAGCGTCAGCGGCTCAACCCCGTCATCCCCACGTAACACCTTGCACGGAATATCCCGCAGCTTCTTGCGCTTGGCATTCGCCGGCAACTCCGTGGTGTAACTCACCCCCACCGTAATCTCCCCGCTGGCCAGCAAAGATGACATCAACAGGTAATTGGCCCGCCGCACCACCACGACAATCCCCGGCGCCTCTTCACGCAACTGGCTGAGCAACGGCGGAAACAAGCCGAACTCGGCGTCATCCGACAAGCCGATACGAAACACCGCACAACTGGTGGAAGGATCGAAATCCTTGGCGCGGCTGACCGCGCCTGAAATGGTGTCCATGGCCGGTTGCAGCTCCTTGAGAATCGCCAGTGCGCGTGGCGTGGGCTCCATGCCCCGCCCGTTGCGCAGCAGCAACGGGTCGTCGAACAAGTCTCGCAAGCGCCCCAAGGCCGCACTCACCGCCGGTTGGCCCATAAAGAGTTTCTCGGCCACCCGGGTCAGGTTCTTCTCGAACATCAGCGCTTCGAAAATCACCAGCAGGTTCATGTCGACGCGGCGCAGGTCGTTGCGATTCATGGGGATATCCAAACGGTTAGCAGTTCATAGGATAAGCATGCAAAACGCCATTTCGATTGCATGCCTGTGCTGTCTTTTTCGACGATTTTTGCCGCTGCACCTGGCGAAATTAACAACGATTAACTCGTCAGCCAAGCGGTCCGGCGACAAGAATGCAGGCGTCTACACTGCATCCATTCACCGGGAACGCTCCCATCGACTGCGGATATCCGTCATGGCCCGACTCGAGTACTGTACGCCCCGTTTATCCGCCACCGGTGGCCTATGCCCCCGGCGCGAGCGTATCGCCAAACAATTGATCCTCGCCAACCTCGGCGAAAGCCTGGCCATTACCGACCTGGCCCAGGCCTGCGCGCTGTCGCGCAGCCACTTTTCCCGCGCGTTCAAGTGCACCACCGGGCTGTCGCCCCAGGAATGGATTCGCCAGCAGCGCATCCAGCGCGCCAAGGAGCTGATCACTCAGTCCTCCTTGAGCCTGACGCAAATCAGCCTGGAGTGCGGCTTCTGCGACCAGGCGCACTTCTGCCATATGTTCACGCGCAGCGAGGGTGTGAACCCGATGACCTGGCGAAATCACCAATTGCGTCACAAGCTGCATCACAAGCCTCAAGAGATCGCTGCCTAGTGGTCTGCACGCACCTGGAATATGCTGGCCGCTTACTGTTCCCAGAGCACGGCCACCCATGAGTGACCCACGCGACCAGGCCGTGCATTTTGGCCCCTACTGCATCCACCCGCACCAGCGCCTGGTGCTGGAGGCGGGTCGCCCGTTGCGCCTGGGGCGGCGCGCGGTGGATATCCTGCTGATCCTGCTGGAGCAGGCCGGCAATGTGGTGAGCAAACAGGAACTGATCGCCCGGGTCTGGCCCAAAAGCGTGGTCGAAGACGGCAACCTGCGGGTGCACATGGCGGCGTTGCGCAAGGCACTCGGCGATGGCCAGGCCGGGCAGCGCTATATCGTGACGGTGGCCCAGCGCGGCTACAGTTTTGTGGCACCCCTGAGCATCGAACCGATGAGCCTGCCCACTGAAGGTGAACCGCAACGCCCGTGCCACAACCTGCCGTTGCGACGTACCCGCATGATCGGCCGCCAGGCTCTGATCGACAGCCTGGTGCAGCAGTTGCCCGAGCAGCGCTTTATCACCTTGACCGGCGCCGGCGGTATCGGCAAGACCACCGTCGCGCTGCGCGTGGCGGAATTGCTGATCGGCCATTATCGCGACGGCATTCGCCTGCTCGACCTCGCGCCACTGAGCACGCCGTCGATGATCCTGCCCAACCTCGCCGCCCTGCTCGACCTGACCCACGCCGAGCATGAGCCGCTGGCCGAGTTTGCGCGGCGCTTGCAGGAGCACCAGGTGCTGCTGGTGATCGACAACTGCGAACACCTGCTGGACGACATCGCGCTGATCAGCGAAACCCTGCTGCGCCACGCGCCCAAGCTGCACATTTTGACCACCAGCCGCGAGGCCCTGCGCGCCGAGGGCGAATATGTGCAACGCCTGGAGCCCCTGGCCTGCCCGCCCGCCACCGGCAACCGCGCCCAGGCCCTGGGCTACCCGGCCCTGCAATTGCTGATCGAACGGGCCATGTCCCATCAGGACAGCTTTGAACTCAGTGAAGCCGAACTGCCCCTGGCGATTGATATCTGCCAGCGCCTCGACGGCATTCCCCTGGCCATCGAGTTGGTGGCGGCGCAGATCGAGCGCTTCGGCCTGCCCGGCCTGCTGGTGCAGATGGAAGACAACTTCCGCCTGCTCACCCGTGGCCGGCGCAGCGCCCTGCCCCGTCACCAAACCTTGCGCGCCACGCTGGACTGGAGCTTCGACCTGCTCACCGGTTGCGAACAGATTTGCCTGCGCCGCCTGGCGGTGTTCCGTGGCGGCTTCAGCCTGGCCAGCGCGGCGGCGGTGATTGCCGGTGAACAGATGGCACCGGTCGAGGTGTTGGGGTCGATCACCCAATTGGTGGCCAAGTCCTTGCTCAATGTGGAGCCGGGGGATGACGAGATGGTCTACCGGCTGCTGGACATCACCCGCACCTACGCCCTGGAAAAACTCAGCGTGGCCGATGAGCTCGACGCCACCCGTGAGCGCCACGCCAATCGCTGCCTGGCCCTGATGAACCAGGCGCAGGACGATTGGGAACAGACCGCCACCCAACTGTGGATCGACCGTTATGAGCCACTGCGTGAAGACGTGCGCGCCGCCCTCGACTGGGGCCTGGGCGATCAGGGTGTGCACCTGCTGGGTATTCGTCTCACCGTCAGCGCCATGCCGCTGTGGCAGGAGCTATCGTTGCTGCGCGAACACGGCTTGTACGTAGGCAAGGCGCTGGAGCGGCTGGGGCAATCGAGTACACCGAGCCAACGCTTGCACATGGCCTTGCAACTGGCCCATGGCAGCTTCTGCTATCACACCCAGGGCGGTACGCCGCAGACCGTCGACGCCTTCGCCTGCGCACGACGCCTGGCGGAGGCCGGCAAGGACCTCGCCGGGCAGTTGCGCGCGGTGTCGGGGCAGATGGCGGTCAGCCTGTGCGACGGCAACTACCGCGAAGCCCTGGTGCAGAGCCTGCATTTCGATCAACTGCATTTTGACCCGTCAGCCCCTCATGCCGAGCCCTTGCTGGCCCTGAGTGCCCAACGCCTGCGGGTGCTCGCGCAGCACTTCGCGGGCAACCAGGCGCTGGCGCAGCATAATGCCGAGCAGGTGATCCAGCGCATGGCCCAGAGCGGCCATCTCAACCGGTTTACCCATGGTTTCGGCGTGCAGTACGACCAGAGCGTAGCTTCGTTGACCATCCTCGCGCGCGTGCTTTGGCTGCGCGGTTTCCCCGAGCGCGCCGCGCGCACGGCGGGCCAGGCGTTGGCGCTGGCATTGCAGATCAACCACGGTACGTCGATCTGCTACACACTGGCCCTGGCCGGGGTGGTGATCGCCCAGTACAACGGCGATGACGTCGCGGCGCGTGATCAGTTGGACCTGCTGTTGCAGCAGGCGCAAAAGCATTCGGTGCAGTTGTTCCATACCTGGGCGCGCTGCTACGAGGGCACCACGCCGATCGCCGAGGTGCAGGGGCTGGGCCTTGTGCAGGACATTCTGGTGACCTTCAACGCGCACGGCGTGGACGACGCCCTGTTCGAACGCGCAAGGAGCGGCGCAGCCGGCTGGTGCACCCCGGAGATCCTGCGGGTGCGCGCCGACAGCCTGGCCGATACCCGCGCCGCCGAAGCGTTGCTGCTCGAAGCCCTCGGCCTGGCGCACCAGCAAGGCGCGCTGGCCTGGGAACTGCGCTGCGCGATGTCGTTGGCGCGACTGTGGCAGACCCAAGGCCGTATACAGGCCGCTCGCGACCTGCTGGCTTCAGTCTATGCAAGGTTTACCGAAGGCTTTGCTACCCAGGACCTAGTCCGCGTACGCAGCCTGCTCGACGAGCTGCAGGACAAACGGCCGGCCTGAAAACGGCCCCAGATAATGCCCATACCCTTGCTGCAAACGCGCCACCTGCACGGGGTCGCGCAGTTGCGCCAGGGCATAGCTGCGCAGGCAATTGAGCAGGCGGTAGCGCGGGTAGCCCGGGCCGGGTTCGAGGGTCAGCAGCGAGGTGCCGACCAGGCGTTCGAGCAGATAGGCCAGGTCGGCGTGTTCCAGTTCGGTACCGGCGACCAGTTCGCTTAAGGTCGGCAAGCTCATCGCCATCTTGAACAAGCCCAATTGCAGGAACAGCCAGCGCTCTGGCAGGCTCAGGCGCTGGTAGGTCCAGTCCAGGGCGGCGGTCAGTGATTGGTGGCGCTCCACCGCCGTGCGCCGGCCGCGAGTCAGCACCTGCAAACCCCTGCACAACTGCGCCTGCACCCCGCGCACGCCAAGGGCGTCGACTTGTGCGGCGGCCAGCTCGAGGGCCAACGGGATACCGTCGAGGCGCCGGCAGATATCCCGCAGCGGCGCCAGATCCTGGCGGCGCAATGCAAATCCCTGTTGGCTGGCGCAAACCCGTGCGACAAACAATTGCACGGCGGGGTACGCCAGCGCCTGTTCAACACTGGCCAATGCCGCCGGTGCCGGCAGCGCAAACGCCGGCACACGCATCAGCCACTCGCCGGGGGCTTGCAAGGCTTCGCGACTGCTGACCAGCACGCTGACCTGGGGCGCCTGCTCGCGCAACACTTGCAGCAGGTGGCGGCAGGCGCCGAGCAGCAGGTCGGCGCCGTCGAGTACCAGCAATAGCTGCTTGCCGGCCAATTGGCGGCACAGTTCAGTGGCGCTGCCGGCGGGCTCCAGATGCAGCGCCGTGGCCAGGTAGCGCAACATCGCGATGGGCGCCTCGACGGTGGCAAGGTCGACCCACCACACGCCATCGCGGTAGCGCGGCAACACCCGCTCGGCGAGCGCCAGGGCCAGGGTGCTCTTGCCCACGCCGGCGCAACCGGTGAGGGTCATCAGGTGCTGGCCGGACAAACGCCGTACCAACACGCCCAGCAGTTCATCGCGACCGATCACCGGGCTGAGCCGTGCAACCAGGTTGTGCTGAGGGGTGAATGCCTGGATCACACCCTGCACGGGCGCCGCGAAGCAATAGCCGCGCAGGGGATCATTGAGGATCAAGCGTTGCCCGTCGAGGGCACGGCGCAGTGCGGCGATGTGCACCCGCAGGTTGTTCTCTTCGACCACGCTATGGGGCCAGACCCGCTCGATCAGCTCGACCTTGCTGAAAAACTGCCCAGGCGCCTCCAGCAACACCGCAAGGATATCCAGCGCACGCCCGCCCAGAGGCACCGGCCAGCCCGCCTTGCTGACCAGTCGCTGTTGCCGGTGAAAGACATAGGCGCCGAAGCGCACCGTGCCATCAGCGTCAATCGCCTGAGGGTTATTCATGACCGTCATCGCGCTGGAACCCCCGACCTTGGGCGTTCGCGCATCCTTTTCCATGGGCTCGACGTTATCTTGCCAGCTACCGATGACAGGACAATGCTGGCACAGGGAGCGATACGGACAATCGGGTGCGCCAGACGGACATTCTGTCGTTAACTGAACTGTTGTCGGTATTGGGTAGGATTAAGGCCGAGTTTTTCGCTGAACAGAAAGCGCATATGCCGCACGCTGCCAAAGCCTGCGTGGAAAGCCACGGTCTTGAGCGGCAGGTCGGTGGTTTCCAGCAACTGCCGGGCGCGGTCGATGCGTGCGCCTTGCAGGAAGGCCATGGGCGTCATCTGCACGTCCTTGGCGAATAGCCGCGCAAAGTGGCGCGCACTCATGCCGGCCAGCTCAGCCATGGACTCGATGGTAAACGCCTGCTCCAGATGCGCCAGCACATGGGTCTGCACGCGGGTGATCGCGGTTTCCTGCGGCGCCACGGCAGCCGTCATAGGGCTGAACTGGGCCTGACCGCCCTGGCGCTTCATCACCACCAGCAGCACCTTGGCCACGTCTACCGCGACTTGCTTGCCATGGTCCTGGGCCACGATCGACAGCGCAAGGTCGATACCGGCGGTGACCCCGCCGGAGGTGATCAAGCGCCCGTCCTGCAGGTAGATGCGGTCGGTTTCGACGATGGCCTTGGGGAAGGCCTTGATCAGCCGTTCGGTGTAGTGCCAGTGCGTGGTCACGCGCTGCTCGTCCAGCAGCCCGGCGTGGCCCAGCACAAACGCGCCGGTGCAGATCGAACCAAAGCGCCGCGCGCGTGGCGCCGCCGCCTTGAGCCAGGGCAGCAGCGCAGGGTGGCATTCGTTATAGGCACCCGGGCCACCGGGCACCAGCAGCAGGTCATAGGCGCCGTCGGCCTGCTCCAGCAGCAGGTCAGTCTGCACCACCACCCCGTTGGACGCGCGCAACGGGCCGGGCTCGGTGCCAATGGTGAGGATCTGGTAGTGCGCCGCCGCCGGCAGGTAACGGTTGGCAATCGAAAACACTTCGAGCGGCCCGGCCATGTCGAGCAGCAGGAAGTCCGGGAACAGCGCCATGGCCACGGTTTTCATAAAGCGGGAAGTCCATCGAAAAGGGATGCGGCGTGCATTATGGCACGTTCAAAACTGTCAACTTACAAGAGACAGTTATTCAGATTTCAGCTTATTAATGAATATTTCGATAACCATTAACCTTCTTCTCAACGCACAAGCCCTGCACTTCGCAGCCCGCTTGCACTTGAGGACACCACCATGCTGACCCTTCGCAAAGCTTCCGAACGCGGCGCCGCCAATCACGGTTGGTTGAAGTCGTTCCACACCTTCTCTTTCGCCAACTACTGGAACCCCGAGGAGCAGGGTTTTTCCGACCTGCTGGTGATCAACGATGACCGCGTGGCGGCCGGCAAAGGCTTTGGCCAGCACCCGCACCGCGACATGGAGATTTTCTCCTATGTGCTCGAAGGCGCGCTGGAACACAAGGACACCCTGGGCACCGGCTCGGTGATCCGCCCCGGCGACGTGCAATTGATGAGCGCCGGCAGCGGCGTGGCCCACAGCGAGTTCAACCACAGCCAGACCCGTGGCGTGCACTTCCTGCAAATCTGGATCGTGCCCGCCGTGGCCGGTGCCGAACCGCGCTATCAACAAGAGCACTTCACTGAGGCGCAAAAACGCGGGCGCTTGCAGCTGATCATTTCGCCGGAAGGTGCCGACGGCTCCCTGAGCGTGCGCCAGGATGCACGGGTATATGCCGGGCTGTTCAACGCTGGCGAAAGCGCGAGCCTGGACCTGCCGCCGGATCGCCACGTGTACATCCATGTGGCCCGGGGCAGCGTTGAAGTCAACGGCCAGCGCCTGCAGGAAGGCGACGGCGCCCGGGTGCGTGATGAACGCCAGATTCGTCTGAGCCAGGGTGAGGATGCCGAAGTGCTGGTGTTCGACCTGCGCCCTCAGGAACGGCCGCAGATGCCATGACTGGCCTTGCGATGGCCCGCCCACACGGGCCATCGCTGGCGTCGATAGTCACCATCAGCGCAATGAAGTTCTCTTAAAAAATGCAACGCGTAACATCCAACCCATACCAGCAACAACCCAACTAAAACACTCGGAGCACACAATCATGAAACGCCAAATCTTGCTTAGCCTCGCTTTCTCGGTACTCGCTGCAAACGCATTTGCTCACCCTGTTGTCGCTGAAGGCGGCGCGGATCGCCTGATGGAAAGCCGTGTTGCCGAAGGTGGTTCGGATCGCCTGCTGGACCGCCGTGTCGCTGAAGGTGGTGCAGATCGTCTGCAGGAACGTGGTCTGGCTGAAGGCGGTGCAGATCGCCTGCAGGAACGTGGCCTGGCTGAGGGCGGTGCTGATCGTCTACAGGAACGTGGCCTGGCTGAAGGCGGTGCAGATCGTCTGCAGGAACGTGGCTTGGCTGAAGGCGGTGCAGATCGTCTGCAGGAACGTGGTCTGGCTGAAGGTGGTTCGGATCGTCTGCACAGCAACAACGCTTGACACCGTGCTGTTCGCGGGGCACCCCAAACCGGCCTGATCAGCCGGTTTTTTTTCGTCTGCACTTTAACGGCGCAGGCTTATTCAGCCTTGCTGTGTGCCGTCTACAGCCGCCAGGCGGGTTCCTGATGGGCCCGTTCAGCACCGGACAAGCTCACCGCGACGCGGTTGAGCAGTAATTCGGCGTTGTACTTGGGCAACATTGCGCAGGCGAGCACCACCACCAGGCCAAAGCCGATAAACCGGCGGGACACCTTGATGTCGCTGGCCTCGATCCGCCAAAGAAAGGCGATGGCTGCGAGCGCACCCAAGAATGCGCCGGCCAATGCTTCATTGAGGGGATGGATATAGGGCGCCACGCAATAGGCGCTGAACCCGGCACCGATCAGTAAACCCCCGAGCGCCGCCGGCCAGCGCAACACCGGGTTGAACTGGCGCGCCACCAGGCTCAAGCCTACGGTCAGCATCAGGCACGTGTTCATCGCATGCCCACTGAGCACCGCAATGTCCAGGGATTGAATGGATAAACCCCAGCCCTTGAACAGCAACTTGCTGAACGCAACAATCGAGTACGTCACGCCCACGGTTACTACCCAGGCCCGCAAGGCCCAGGGGTTGGAATACCTCAACCACACGGCAATAATAATCGCGGCCGGAATCATGACGGTAATACCGCCATAGTGTGCAAGTTCTGCCCGCATAGTGCCCCACCCTGACGCGCCCGTTTCGGCGCCCATCAGACCTCAGGCCAGGGCAAATTACAACGTTATCGATGGTCAGGGTTCAGCCCTGGGCCACGCGGCGCAGATTGATCGCCGCAGGCCGCGCGGCGGGGGTGTCCACGGCTACGCCGAGCAGGTTCAGCAGGCGTGCGCGGATGGCCTGGAACCCGTCCTGGCCGGTGTCCCGCGCGCGGGGCAAGTCGATGTGCAGTTGCTCGGCGATCTTGCCATCGGCCAACACAATCACGCGGTCGGCCAGCAGTATCGCTTCATCCACATCGTGGGTCACCAGCAACACCGCCGGGGTGTGCTTGCGCCACAGCTCGATGATCAGGCGGTGCATCTTGATGCGAGTCAGGGCGTCGAGGGCGGCGAACGGTTCGTCCAACAGCAGCAGCTTGGGCTCGCGCACCAGGCCGCGCGCCAGGGCCACGCGCTGCGCTTCGCCGCCGGAAAGGGTCGCCGGGTAAGCCTCCAGGCGGTGGGCCAGGCCGACTTCGGTCAAGGCTTGCACCGCACGCGCTTTGGCGTCGGGCACCCGCAGGCCGAGGATCACGTTTTTCCAGGCGCGCTTCCACGGCATCAGACGCGGCTCCTGGAACACCGCAGCCCGCGCCCTGGGCACGCGCAGTTGGCCGCTGTCGATACTGTCCAGCCCGGCCAGGCTGCGCAGCAAGGTGGTTTTGCCCGACCCGCTGGCCCCAAGTAAGGCCACGAACTCGCCGGGGGCGATGTCCAGGTCGAGGCCGTCGATGACCCGTTGCTGGCCGAACTGGCGCACCACATTTCGCAGCTGCACCGGCGCTTCACTTGTCGACATATCAGTTCCTCACAAAGGATGGGCGCCAGGCCAGGGCCACGCGCTCAAGGGTGCGGATCAGGCCGTCGATCAACAGGCCGAGCACGCTATAGATCAGCAGGCAGATCACGATCACATCGGTGCGCATGAAGTCCCGCGCATCACTGGCCAGGAAGCCGATGCCGGCGGTGGTGTTGATCTGCTCGACAAACACCAGCGCCAGCCACGAAATGCCGAGGGCATAACGCAGGCCGACGAAAAACGAAGGCAGCGACCCCGGCAGGATCACATGCCAGATCAGCTCGCGGCGGTTGAGGCCCAGGGTGTTGGCCGCCTCGATCAGTTTGGGGTCGATATTGCGGATACCGGCAAACAGGTTGAGGTACACCGGAAAGGTGGTGCCGGTGACGATCAACGCGATCTTGGTGAACTCGCCAATGCCGAACCACAGGATAAACAGCGGCACCAGCGCCAAAGACGGGATGGTGCGCAGCATCTGCATCGGCGAATCGAGGATCACCTCGCCGCGCCGCGACAGGCCGCTGATCAACGCCGCCACCACGCCGATGCTGACGCCGATACTCAAGCCGAACAACGCGCGCTGCAGGGACACCAGCAGGTGCTTGCCCAGCTCGCCGGACACGATCATCGCCCACAAGGTGCCGCCGATCTGCGAGGGCGCGGCGATCACGCGCGAGGGAATCCAGCCCAGTTGCGAGGCCAGCTCCCACAGCAGCAACAGCACAATCGGGCTGACCAGCCGCAGCAACACATCCGGGGTGCGCCAGCTGCGCACCTGGTTCGGCCGGCGCTCGGCTTTATTGATGGAGAACGTCTCGGTCATCAGGCTTCCTTACTCAAAAGACACGGCCGCAAGCGCCGTGACGGACTGATGCTAAGCGCATAAAAAACCGTCGTGAAAGTCTTTGTAGGAATAACCTAATGCAATCAACATGCAAATTACTGATACACACTCGAATACATGATTCTACTTTTTAATAATTAGGTTAGAACCAAACGGCATTTTACAGGCCCTGCCCCTGCCCCTACTTTGGACGCGAATAACCGACCCCCTGCCCGGCGCAGGTGCTAACCGCGAACACGACAAGGACAGACCATGAGCATTGAATTCATCGGCTACATCGGCGGCCACCACGCTTCCGAGATCCACCCGCGCAGCGGCCCTACCCTGCAACCGGACTACGTGGAAACCGTGGCCCGCGCTCACGAAGAAGCCGGCTTCGACCGCGCCTTGGTGGCCTTCCACTCCAACAGCCCGGACAGCACGCTGATCGCCTCCCATGCCGCCAGCGTGACCAGAAAGCTGCAGTTTCTGATCGCCCACCGCCCGGGCTTTGCCCAACCGACCCTGGCCGCGCGCCAGTTCACCACCCTGGACGTGTTCAACGGCGGCCGCACTGCCGTGCATATCATCACCGGCGGCGATGACCGCGAGCTGCGTGCCGATGGCAGCCACATCGGCAAAGACGAACGCTACGCACGCACCGACGAATACCTGAGCGTGGTGCGCCAGGAATGGACCAGCGAACAGCCGTTCGATTTTGCCGGCACCTACTACCAGGTCGAAGGCGCGCACTCCACGGTGAAGTCGCCGCAGTTGCCGCATATTCCGTTGTATTTCGGCGGCTCGTCCAAGGCTGCGATTGAAGTGGCGGGCAAGCACGCCGACGTGTACGCGCTGTGGGGTGAAACCTATGAGCAAGTGCGCGAAATCGTGACCCAGGTGCGCGCCGAAGCGGCCAAGCATGGGCGCACGATTCGTTTCAGCTTGTCGCTGCGGCCGATCCTCGCCGAGACCGAAGAGCTGGCATGGGCACGTGCCGACAGCATCCTGCAGCAAGCCACCGCGCTGGCCGAAAAGAATGGTTTTGTACGGCGTGAACCGCCGAATGAAGGCTCGCGCCGGTTGTTGGCGGCGGCGGCGCAAGGGTCGCGGTTGGACAAGCGTTTGTGGACCGGGATTGCCGGGTTGCTGGGGGCGCAGGGCAACTCCACTTCACTGGTAGGCACGGCTGAGCAAGTGGCGGAGGCGCTGGTGGATTACTACGACCTGGGGATTACCACCTTCCTGATTCGTGGCTTTGATCCGCTCAATGATGCGATTGATTACGGTAAGAAGCTGATTCCGCTCACCCGCCAACTGATCGCAGAGCGCGAACAGGCCAAACAAGTCGCTTAAAAACACCACAAAACAAATGTGGGAGGGGGCAAGCCCCCTCCCACATTTTGATTTTCATTGGGTTCAAGATCAGTTTTTGTAGTCGGTATCACTACGCTCCAACTGCCGAATCAACGCATTCCAATGCCGCGCCACACCCGGGCCTTCGCCGCTGCTGTGGGCCTTGGCCTGTTCTTCCACTTTATCCACCACCTCTTGTGGCGGAAATACCAACTCCGCATTCCCCGCCGCCTGCGCCGCGATCTGGATATTGCATGCGCGCTCCAGGCCTTGCAGTTGCTGGAAGGCATGCTCGACGCTGATCCCGGCCGTCAGCAAGCCGTGGTTACGCAGGATCATCACGCTCTTGTCGCCCAGGTCCGCCACCAGCCGCTCACGCTCATCCAGGTCAAGCGCAATGCCTTCATAACCGTGGTAGGCCACGCGTCCGGAAAAGGCGATGGAATGCTGGGAGATCGGCAGCAAGCCGTCTTTTTGCGCCGACACCGCAATGCCGTCACGCGTGTGGGTGTGCAACACCGCCTGCAGGTCATGGCGTGCGCCGTGGATGGCGCTGTGAATCACGTAGCCGGCGTAGTTGATACCGAGGCCGGTCGGGTCGTCGACGATGGTACCGTCGAGATCGACCTTGACCAGGTTGGAGGCGTTGATTTCATCGAACAACAAGCCGAAGGCGTTGATCAGGAAGTGCTCCTCCGGACCCGGCACGCGGGCGGAAAAGTGTGTGTAGATATGGTCGGTCCACTTGTACAAGGCCGCCAGGCGGTAAGCGGCGGCCAGTTTGACGCGCACGTCCCATTCTTGCGGAGTGACGCGCTGGCGAACATTGTTGGAAACGCTGGAGATCGAGGTGACGCTGCTCATGGCAAAACTTCCTGGATGGCCTTAAGGACTTCCAGGCAAGCCTAGGGGATGCAAAAAAATAATAAAAAGCACATTTTAATCTAAGCTAATTATCATAATTTTTTATATCCCCTTTCACCCTCATGCCGCGTTGCGGATCTTGTGCAGTGAATCCGCCACCAGCTTGCCAAAGGCGTCCACCGGCCCCTGCAGATTGCCGAGGAAGTGCGGGTAGATCAGCCACAGGTCCATCACCGGCTTGAAGTCCTTGAGCGGCATCACCGCCAGTTGCTCGCGGTGAGCGCTGCGTTCCAGTAAAGGGCGCGGCACCAGGCCCAGGCCCAGCCCGTCCGCTACCAAACCCAATTGCAGCTCGGTGCCGAAGGTTTCCAGGTTGACCCGCAAGGCCAGGCCCTGGTCCGACAGCGTGCGCTGCAAACCGGCGCGGAAGCCGCAGCCATCCGGGTTGAGGATCCAGCCGCTCTGGTACACATCGGCCAGCTTGCAGGGCTTTTTCGGCAACTGCGCCTTGGCGCAGACCACCACCAGTTCCATCTTGCCGATGGACTCGCCCACCACGTTATCCGGGAAGATCTTGCCCGCCGGGAACAACGCCACCGCCGCATCCAGCTCGCCGCGTTCGATCTTGCCCACCAACTGGCTGCCCCAGCCGGTGGCGACCTGGGCGCGCAAGTCGGCGTATTCGGTGCGCAGGTGCTTGAGCGCATCCAGCAACACCACATCGCCGATGGTTTGCGGCACGCCCAGGCGCAACAGGCCGGTGGGCGGTGCGTCGGTGGCCACCAGTTCGCGCAGGGCATCCATCTCGCGCAGGATCAGCCGGCATTGCTCATACACGCGGGTGCCGATCAGCGTCGGCTTGAGGGGTTTGGTGTTGCGGTCGAACAACTCCACTCCCAGCGCCTGCTCGAAGTTCTGCACGCGGCGGGTAATTGCCGGCTGGGTCAGTTGCAACGACTCGGCGGCATGGCTGATGGACTGGCAACGAATCACTTCGACAAAGGCATCGATATCGTCAATTTTCATTTGGGCCGCACATAGAGAACAGTCATTAAGATGTGTGCGAAGCATAGTTGCAGGAACGCGGTCTGGATAGTCCGCACTGTGATCGATAACGTCTAACGCTATTCAGACCGGTTCTAAATTACCTTCAGCTATAAGCTAATCATTAAAAAATAGCATATTAACTATAAACATTATGCTTAGATAAACCCATCACCCGTGACCACGCGATGGAAGTGCCATGACCCAGGCCCGACACCCCGAGAGACTCAGAGCCTTTATAGGCGCCCTGGCGGAATTGATTGACGGCAACCCGCGTGAAGGCGACCTGTTGCACCGTGGCGGCAAGCTGCTGGCGCAACTGGTCAGCCATGATGACTGGCTCCCCGACGAATTCGCCCAGCCCAACCCCGAGCGTTACCAGCAATTTTTGCTGCATGCCGATTCGCGCCAGCGCTTCAGCATCGTCAGCTTTGTGTGGGGGCCGGGGCAAAGCACGCCGATTCACGACCACCGCGTGTGGGGCCTGATCGGCATGTTGCGGGGCGCCGAATTTTCCCAAGGCTTCGAACGCGCCCCCGACGGCAGCCTGGTCGCCGAAGGCAAGCCGATTCAATTGGTGCCCGGGCAGGTCGAGGCGGTGTCGCCCAAGGTCGGCGATATCCACCAGGTGAGCAATGCCCACAACGACCAGGTGTCCATCAGCATCCACGTATACGGCGCCAATATCGGTGCGGTGCGCCGCGCCGTGTACCAGCCCGACGGCAGCGAGAAATTGTTTATCTCCGGTTATTCGAACGCCTTCCTCCCGAATATCTGGGATTTGTCCAAAGAAAAGAGCCCTGCCCTATGAGCACCGTATCGACCCGAAGCTTCGCCCAGATTCGCCAGGCCCTGTTGGACCGTACCGAAGTCGCCCTGGTGGACGTGCGCGAAGAAGCGCCGTTTGCCGAATCGCACCCGTTGTTTGCCGCGAATATCCCGCTGTCCAAGCTGGAACTGGAGGTGTATTCGCGCATTCCACGGCGGGATACCCAGGTCACCGTCTACGACAACGGCGAGGGGCTTGCTCAACAGGCTGCCGCACGCTTGCAAACCTTGGGCTACACCGACGTCGCCCTGCTGGAAGGCGGCCTGGCCGGCTGGCGCAACGCCGGTGGCGAGCTGTTTATCGATGTGAACGTGCCAAGCAAGGCCTTTGGCGAACTGGTCGAGAGCGAACGTCACACGCCGTCCCTGGCCGCCGAAGAAGTGCAGGCGCTGCTCGACAGCCAGGCCGACGTGGTGGTGCTCGACGCCCGCCGTTTCGACGAATACCAGACCATGAGCATCCCCACCGGCATCAGCGTGCCCGGTGCCGAGTTGGTGTTGCGTGCCCGCGAGCTGGCGCCCGACCCGGCCACGCGCATCATCGTCAACTGCGCCGGGCGCACCCGCAGCATTATCGGCACCCAGTCGCTGATCAACGCTGGCGTGGCCAACCCGGTATCGGCCCTGCGTAACGGCACCATCGGCTGGACCCTGGCCGGGCAGAAACTCGCCCACGGCCAGTCGCGCCGCTTTGCCCCGACCTCGGAAGAACACCGCCAGGTCGCCGCCGAAGATGCACGCCGCGTCGCCGACAAGGCCCGCGTCGGCCGCGCAACCCTCACGGACCTCCAGCGCTGGCGGCAGGAAACAACTCGCACCACCTACCTGTTCGATGTGCGCACCCCGGAAGAATTCGAAATCGGCCACCTGCCCGGCGCGCGCTCCACCCCGGGCGGCCAGTTGGTGCAGGAAACCGACCATGTCGCCAGCGTGCGCGGAGCGCGCCTGGTGCTGGCGGATGACGACGGCGTACGCGCGAATATGTCGGCCTCCTGGCTGGCCCAGCTGGGTTGGGAAGTGCATGTATTGGATGACCTGCACGCCGCGCACTTCAGCGAAAAAGGCGCTTGGGTCGCACCGGTGCCCGCCCCGCCCCAGGCCGAACTGATCAGCCCGCACACCCTCGCCGAGTGGCAGGCCCATGGCGACACCGTGGTGCTGGACTTCACCGCCAGCGCCAACTACGTCAAGCGCCATATCCCTGGCGCCTGGTGGGCCCTGCGTGCGCAACTGCCCGAGGCCCTGGCCAAGGTGCCGGCCGCCCAACGCTATGTGCTGACCTGCGGCAGCAGCCAATTGGCGCGCCTGGCGGTGGCGGAAGTCGAATCCATCACCGGCAAGCAAGTGTTCCTGCTGCAAGACGGCACGGCCGGCTGGATCAACGCGCAATTGCCGCTGGAAGAAGGTGAAACCCACCTGGCCTCGCCGCGCATCGACCGCTACCGCCGGCCCTACGAGGGCACCGACAGCCCCAAGGCAGCCATGCAGGCCTACCTGGATTGGGAGTTCGGCCTGGTCGAACAACTAGCCCGCGACGCCACCCACGGTTTCTATGTGATCTGATCCATGCCCCACCTGCACCCACCCCGGGTGCAGGCCACCACATCCGACCCCTCTCCAGGCGGAGGCTGAACCCACACACGAGAGGACACCCGCATGACCCTGCATATCACCCGCCTGGAACCGACCCTCGGCGCCGAAATCGCCGGCATCGACCTGCGCCAGCCACTGACCCCGGCCTTGCGCGACGAACTGCGCAACCTGCTGCTGACCCACAAGGTGCTGTTCTTTCGCGACCAGGCTATCAACACCGAACAGCAGATTGCTTTCGCCAAGGAATTCGGCGAGCTGTACGTGCACCCCACCACCCAGCAGAACGACCCCACCCGCCCCCAGGCCCACCTGATCGAAGCCCAGGACGAGCGCAAGCTCTACGGCCCGCGCATCAGCGGGCGTTGGCACACCGACACCAGCTGGCTGCTGCAACCCACCCTCGGTGCGGTGCTGCGCGCGGTGGACTTGCCGGAAGTCGGCGGCGACACGCTATGGGCCGACACCGGCGCGGTGTACCGCGCGCTGCCGGATGAGTTGCGCGCCGAGATCGACGACCTGCATGTGGTCCACGACTTCAAGAAGTCCCTGGACAAGGTCGGCTATGACTACCCGATCCTCGCCCACCCGCTGGTGCGCACCCACCCGGAAACCGGCGAAGACGGCCTGTTCATCAACTTCTCGCAGAACCCCTCGGTGATCGGCTGGACACCCCAGCAAAGCAAGCAGTTGATCGACCGCCTGCTGCTGGAATTCAACAAGCCGGAACACCAGGTGCGCTTCAAATGGCGCCCCGGTTCCGTGGCGTTCTGGGACAACCGCTCGACCCTGCACTACCCCGTCTACAACTACGGCGACTACCCGCGCCGCATGGAACGGGTGCTGATCGCCTATGACGATATTCCGCATCGGGTAAGAGCTGCCAACGCGGCCTGATCACTATTCCAACTCCCACATAGATCCCCCTGTGGATTGTGGTCCCTTGTGGGAGGGGGCTTGCCCCCGATAGCAGCGTGTCAGCCACAGGTGTTGTGACGGATGCACCGCCATCGGGGGCAAGCCCCCTCCCACAAGGGGTCGCAACCACAGACGGGGTAGCGGCGTTCTATCGTCTTCAGGAATCTGCTCCATGTCCCCATCCCGCTTCCAGTATTGCGCTGCGGCCCTGAGCCTGCTCGCCGTCACCGTCCCGGCCCAGGCCGAAGACCCCGACAAAACCCTCGGCACCGTGGTGGTCACCGGCAACCGTGGCAACCAGGCGCGCACCATCGCCGACAGCCCCTCGCCCATCGACGTGATCAGCGCCGAACAACTGCAGGCCAGCGGCAAGGTCGGCCTCAAGGAGCTGCTGGCGCGCCTGCTGCCGTCGTTCAACCTGCCGGCCATCAACGGCGGCGGCACCTCGTGGTCGGTGCGCGGGGTGACGATGCGCGGGCTGTCGGGGGACCAGGTGCTGGTGCTGGTCAATGGCAAGCGGCGCCACAACACCGCACTGATCAACAACCTGGCGCGCATCGGCACGGCGGCGGTGCCGGTCAACCTGGACCTGATCCCGGTGTCGGCCATCGACCATATCGAAGTGCTGCGCGACGGCGCCTCCGCGCAATATGGCTCGGATGCGATTGCCGGGGTGATCAACATCATCCTCAAGGAAAACGACAGCGGCGGCAGCGCCGAAACCTCCTTCGGCCGCTACGGCGCCGGTGACGGCGACACCGTGCACCAGACCGTCAACTACGGCCTGGCCCTGCCCAACGACGGCTTTGCCAACCTCGCGCTGGACAGCAAGGAGCAAGAACCCTTCAACCGCACCGGCAGCGCCACCGGCCGGTTGTATGGCACGGCCGCCGCCCCCGACAGCCGTGACCAGAGCGTCAACCGCCACGGTTGGAACCCCAGCTACGGCCTGGGCCGCGAGAAGGTCACCAACGCCAGCTACAACCTCGAACTGCCGCTGCAGGACGACCTCAAATTCTACTCGTTCTCCACCGCCAGCTACATGGAAACCACCAAGGTCACCGGCAACTATCGCCCCAACGAAATCACCTCGCTGGCCGGCGACCCGAACACGCCCTACCCCGACGGCATCCACGCCCAGCGCCGCAACCGCACCAAGGATTTCCAGGTGGCCGGTGGCTTCAAGGGCCTGGTCGGCGGCTGGGACTACGACATCAGTTCCACCTGGGGCGAGGACGACTCCACCCTCAACGCCAACAACACGTTGAACCCGTCGCTCGGCCCTACCAGCCCGACCTCGTTCAACCTGGCCTCGCAGATCTTCGACCAGTGGACCAACAACCTCGACCTTAGCCGCAGCTTCGACATCGGCCTCAGCCACCCACTGCAAACCGCGTTCGGCTTTGAATACCGCTGGGAGAAATACCAGATCGAGGCCGGTGACTATGCCTCCTACACCCCCGGCAATTACGTGCTGCCCAGCGGCCCGTTCGCCGGGCAAACACCGCTGCCCGGCCTGGCCTCCTACAACGGCACCAGCACGGCGGATGCCGGCGAGATCAGCCGCAGCAACGTCGCCAGCTACCTCGACCTCGGCCTGGACGTGACCGACCGCTGGTACGTCGGCGCCGCCGCGCGCTACGAGCGCTACACCCAGGACATCGGCAGCACCTGGAGCGGCAAGCTGTCGACGCGCTTCAAGCTCACCCCGGAATTCGCCCTGCGCGGCACGATCAACAATGGCTTTCGCGCGCCGTCGCTGGCGCAGACCATTTACGCCTCGTCCACCTTCACCTCCGGCGGTGTGGTCAACGGCCAGCAGGTGTCGGTGCCGGTCAAGGTGTTGCCGGTGGACACCGCCGAAGCCCAGGCCCTGGGCGCGGAAAAACTCAAGCCCGAGAAGTCGCTGAACTACAGCTTCGGCTTCACCTACGAACCCACGCAGAACTACCGGCTGACCACCGACCTGTACCAGATCGGCATCCGTGACCGCATCGTGTCCACCAGCCTGCTCGGCGGGCCGGCGGTGTCGCAGATTCTGGCCGCCAACGGCCTGTCGCCGGGGCTCTACGCGCAGTACTACACCAACGCCGTCGACACCCGCACCCGTGGCGTCGACATCATCAACGAGTACCGCCAGCAGCTCGACCAATACGGCCAAGTGCGCTGGAGCCTGGCCTACAACTGGAACCAGACCAAGATCGAAAAACTCCAGGACACCCCGCCCGCGCTCGCCGGCCTGGGTTCCAACTACCAGATCTTCGACCGGCGCCTGCAGAAGGACCTGACCGTCGCCACGCCACAATCCAAGCTGATCCTGGCGGCCAACTGGAAGGTCAGCGCCTACACCCTCAACCTGGCCCTGACCCGTTTCGGCAGCTACATCGAAGGCGACAACAACCCGATCAACGACCGCAAATTCAGCGCCAAATGGATCAGCGACCTCGACGCCGCCTACGACATCAACAAGCACTTCACCGTGGCACTGGGCGCCAACAACCTGTTCAACGTGTACCCAGATAAAAAGGGCATCAAGGACTGGGCCGGCGCCTATGAATACGGGCAGTTCTCGCCGTTTGGCTTTGGCGGTGCGTATTACTACACGCGCCTGGCATACAACTTTTGAGGCCTGGGTGATGACTGAATTGAGTTGCGATGTACTGATCGTCGGCGGCGGCCTGGCCGGCACCTGGGCCGCCATCGGCGCAGCGCGCGAAGGCGTCAAGGTGGTCCTCGTGGACAAAGGCTACTGCGGCACCAGCGGCGTGACCGCCACCGCCGGCCCCGGCCATTGGTGGGTGGCGCCCGAGGGCCGCGCAGCCGCCATCGACAAACGCCTGGGCAGCGCCCACGGCCTGGCCGATGCACGCTGGATGGCACGCGCCATCGACACCACCTGGACCAGCCTGCCAGGCCTGCGCGACTACTACGCATTCCCCCAGAACGAACAGGGCGTGACCCAGTATCGCGGCCTGCGCGGCCCGGAATACCTGCGCGGCCTGCGCCGCCTTGTACTCGACAGCGGCGTGACCATCCTCGACCACCACCCCGCCCTGGAACTGCTGCGCGACGACCACGGCGCCGTCGTCGGTGCGCGCGGCTGGCGACGCCAGGCCGGCGGCAACTGGTTGATCCGCGCCGGCGCGGTGGTGCTCGCCACCGGCGGCTGTGCGTTCCTGTCGCGCCTGCTGGGCAGCCACACCAACACCGGCGACGGCTACCTGATGGCCGCCGAAGCCGGCGCCGAGCTGTCGGGCATGGAGTTCTCCAACTACTACTGCATCGCCGCCGCCGGCAGCAGCATGACCCGCTCGATGGTGTACAGCTTCGGCGAGTACTTCGACGCAGCCGACCGCCCGCTGGGGATCGCCACCGGCCCCGCGTTTACCGAAGACCTGGCCCGCGCGCTGCTCAATGGCCCAGTGTATTGCCGCCTCAACCGCGTGCCGGCGGACATCCGCGCGCAACTGCCGAGCATCCAGCCCAACCTGATGCTGCCGTTTGACCGGCGCGGAGTCGACCCGTACCGGGAACGGTTTGCGGTGACCCTGCACCCCGAGGGCACCATCCGCGGTGTCGGCGGTTTACGGTTGATCGACGACGATTGCCAGACCAGCGTGCCCGGCGTGTTCGCCGCCGGTGATGCCGCCAGCCGCGAACCGATCGCCGGCGCCACCTCCGGCGGCGGCGCGCAGAACTCGGCGTGGGCCTTGTCTACCGGGCAATGGGCCGGGCGTGGTGCGGCGCGGCTGGCACGTCAGAAGGCGGCCTATCACGGCGCCGTGCACGGCTTTGACGGCGCGGCGGGTGGTGGCGCCGGGCTGATCCAGCGCATCCAGGCCGAGGTTCATCCACTGGACAAAAACCTGTTTCGCTCGGGTGCTCAATTGGAACGCTCGTTGCGTGAGCTGGACAACGTCTGGGACCAGATCAGCGCGAACACCTCCACCTACGACAACCCCCTGCGCGCCCGCGAAACCGTCGCCATGGCTGCCACGGCCCGCTGGTGCTACACCGCCGCGGCCCTGCGCAAGGAGAGTCGCGGCATGCACCAACGCAGCGATGCGCCGGCGCAGAGCGAAGGGTATGACGCGCATTTGCGGCTATCCGGCGTGGCGCAGGTTCAAGCGCGCTTCGATCCACTTTTATCCAGTGAATGAATTCCCTGCAGATCACTCACTAGAGGTCCCCAACCATGCTCGAACTGATCTACTCCGACCTGTGCAACGGCTGCGGCCAGTGCGTCGCCGTGTGCCCCACCAATGTGCTGGCCCTGGACGCGATTGGCACGCTGCAAATCGCCGACCAGCAAGCCTGCCAGACCTGCTTCATGTGCGAACTGTATTGCAGCAGCGACGCGCTGTACGTCGACCCGGACGTCGAACACCTGCACCACCCCGACCCCGTGGCCGTGCGCGAGTCAGGCTTACTCGGGCAGTACCGAAGGGATTCCGGCTGGGATGAATGGGCGGATGATCCGCGCCATCGGAATGAGCATTGGCGCATGGATGGGATTTTTGCGTTGGCCAGGGGGATCTCGCCTTAATGCATACGGCGATCTCAGCCCTCCATAAAATCGTCCTGCTCCCGATAGTGATTAATTGCTTGAATCAACAGCGTGCTATCGGGAGTTTTAACGCTCTTCTGGATCACTTGTGATATCGCCTGCAGCGTTTGAATATCAAGCCACGTTTCAATGTTTTCTCTTTCCAAGGACTTAGGAATAACCTCCCCTGACGTGTTTTCTACCGTCTGATTATTGTCATCCAGCTCATCAATCTCGTCCTCGCTAATCAGGTAAAAAACCGAACTTTCTGGCTGCTGCTCCCAACTTTCCAAGTTGGTATATACCCAATCGTTCTCGGAAATTGAGTGAACAACCTCAAACAGCTTGATGACACCTTGTATTTTCTTCACTAATAGCTCCTTATTTTCTGCAAGACGAACCGCCTCCCCATGTTTTTCGCCCCCCCACTCTCTTTCCATTAGCAGCCCTAGGGTGATAATCGCCGTGACGGTCTTTATGGTCGGCATAACTCACCAACTGTAGATTACCGCCCACGATGGGATGATGGTGCCAGGTAGATCCTGCCAGCGCTGTCGATCTGAATTTGCCATTTTTCTTCGGTGCTACCCAGTCTGAGATACCAGGATATTTCATCTCTACCGTACCTCTAAATGCGGGATCGTTCTTCATCGCATAATGAAGTTGTCGATTGGATTCGGCGAAATGTACCGCATCTTTCGATTGCCAAATATCCTTACCTATATAAGCCTCGAACCACACGTCATAAACTCCAGGATTGGAGCTGACCCAACCCCACGGATCAATCCAATTAATCGGATTAGGCGCATAGCGATAAAGGTTGAAGCCCCCCATCAACCCAATCGGATCCGGCGTCGTAAACCGCCCCACTTCCGGGTCATAAAACCGAAACGTGTTGTAGTGCAGCCCCGTCTCCCGATCCAGATACTGCCCTTGAAACCGCAGGTTCTGCTCTTCAATAAAGTGCGGTTCCCGCACCTCTTCAGTGGTGTTTCCCCACACCTGATACCGCGCCCGCCACACGGTTTGTCCGTCGGTTTCAGTCAGTTCCTCTGGAAGACCGTTCAAGTCGTTGTGGTAGTAGCGCACCTGCTGGTACGCACCCGTCCCATCGACTCGCGCCAGGGGCGCATAGCCCTCATCTTCATAGATATACACGCTGGTCTGGCCAGGCCGACGCTCCTGCAACAGGCGCAGGCCTTGCCAGTCGAAGTGGATTTCTCCCAACACGTAGCCGTTGCTGTCGTGTTCCGTTTTGGCGATGCGACGCCCCAGTGGGTCATAGGCCATTTTCACCCGAGTTTCTCGCCCGCTTTTTTGGCTGCGGACTTCGATCAGGCGGTGCTCGGCGTCGTAGGTAAAACGTTGGAGCCCGCGTACGGCGCTGCGTTTTTCGATCATTCGACCGAAGCCATCGTAGCGATAGCGTTTGTCCTGATACGCCAGCAGTTTGTTATGCCGCACCCAGCCCGCCCCGGGCTGTGGGCCGTCGAGCAAATTGGCGGCGGCATCGTAGGCAAACGTTTCCTGTTGGCCTTGGGTGTTGTCCTGGGTGGCCAGGATTCGGCTGGTGGCGTCGTAGTGCAGCAGTTGGCGCTGGCTGCCTTGCTGGCGGGCGATCAGGTGGTCGGCCGGGTCGTATTCGAAGATTTTCTGGTGCGCTGCCGGCAGTTGTCTGGGCTGGCCTGTGGGGCTGCGTTTGCGCAGGCGCAGGCGGCCGCAGCGGTCGTATTCGCTGCGGGTGGTGAGCTGGCCCTGGGTGCGCAGCACTTCGCGGTGCAGGCGGTCGCGCTCGAAGTCGCTGATGACCTGGCCGTCGTGCTCGCCGTTTTCGTTGGTCAGGGTTTGCAGGCGGCCATAGGCGTCGTAGCGAAACCCGACCTGCCGGCCGTGGGCATCGACCCGTTGGCGCAGCTGGCCGCGGCGGTCGTATTGATAGCGAGTGGTGTGGCCGGCGGCGTCGGTCTCGATCAGCGGCAGTGACCAATGCTCCAGCCAGGCGGTTGACTCGATACGGCCCAGAGGATCCTGGATGCTGCACAGGTTGCCGGACTCGTCGTAGCTGAACTGCCAGCGGCCGCCTTGGGGATCAGTAGCACCGAGTAACTGGCGCTGAGCATTCCAGTCGAATCGCCAGGTCTGCCCCAGGGTGTCGGTGTACTCGGTGATCTGGTACTGCGGGTTCCAGCGGCGCGTGCTGACGCGTTGCAAGCAGTCGGTAATGCGCGTAACCCGGCCCGACAGGTCGTAGTCGAACCTGTACTCGTCACCGTCGTCGGTCCAGTGCCGCGTCACACGCCATTCGCGGCCATCTACGCAGGCCCACTGGTAAAAGCAACGCAGCCCGGTGGGCAGCTGGTGTTCGACCAGGCGCTGGCCGCTGTCATAGGCGAAGCAGCGCTGCGTGAGCCCTGCGGCGTCGCGAACTTCGGCCAGATCACCGCGCGCGTCATAGGCATAGCTGGCGAGGGTTTCTCGGCTGTGATCGGGATAGAGGCGCTCAATCTGCTCAACCCGTGCGGACCATTGCTGGCTGTAAGCCAGTTCGATTCGCACATCGTTGAAGGTGTCGCGCAACTGGCGCAGGCGGCCCTGGACGTCATAGTCGAAAAGGAGCCGGTTGTCATTGCGGTCACCCAGCTGGCTCAAGCGCAGGTGCGAGGGGTTGCCGGGTGTTGGCTCGAATAGCCGGTAGATGCCGTCGACACTTTCAATCAGCAGTGGGCCCTCGGCATGGCGCCGCACACTCAGGCCTTCACCGGCACTGAACACCGAGCCCCCCCAAAGGAATCACGCCCATGTCGATTTGCCGCGCCTGTTCATCGGTGTAGAGCAGTCGCTCGCCCCCCTCGGGGTGAATGCCAATCTCGACACAGACCTCGTAGATCACACTCCAACCGGTACCGAACAACCCCTTGCGACGCTCATCGCGGCTGCTGTAGTAGCGCTGCAACTCAATCGCCAGCAGCCCGGGCAAAGCAAAGTCCAGGTCTTCTGCACCGTCGAGGATCTTCGCGCCGGTGGCGCTGTGCACCGGGTTGGGTGAGCCCACCGCCGCCGACGTTAAAGCGCCGGTCACCTGGCTGCTGCCCCACGACACCAGCCCGCCCACCGCCATGCACGGCAACTGGCTGAAAAATCGTGTGCCACCACCGCGCAGCATCAACAGTGCCGAGACCGCCAAACCGACTCCGGGCGTCTTGCCGCTGCGAATTTCACGCACCACCACCGGCGCGCCGCCGATGCTTACATTCGAGGAGATCTGTACGTTGCCGACCTTCGCCTCGCAGGTACTTCTATCGCCGCTGCGCACGGCCGGCTGGACATTGATGAATACAGAACTTGAGCCCTCGCGAGGTATTGCGCGGGCATTGCCGGATGTTTATTGCACTCAATCGTGTCAGCAGGGCAAGGCATTGCGCCCGCAACCGGAGCCGCCACCGTTGGGCGCCACAGTTGCGAGAAAAAGCTCGCGGCGATATCCAGATAGCCTCACCGACTCAAATGCAATAAGAGAATAATCAATCATCACATAATCAATTATTTTAATAATTACCTTATAACCAAAAAGAACTTCACAGCAGGTTTTTATGGGAATAACGTGAACTCCTCACCGACCCCTTCTCCAGGCGGAGGTAGCCGAACCCTTTTTCGATCTGCCTGGAGCCTGCCCCCCATGGTTTTTAGCACTCCGTTCAAACGTTTGCTCCTGGGCACCGCCCTGGCCCTTGGCCTGGCGACTACCGCCCACGCCGCCGACCTGCAACCGCTGCGGGTGGCCAACCAGAAATCCACCATCAAGGCGCTGCTGGAAGTCTCCGGCGAAACCAAGAATGTGCCGTATGAAATCCAATGGTCGGAATTCCCCTCCGCCTCGCCCCTGGGCGAAGCCCTGAATGCCGGGGCCGTGGATATCGGCGCGTTGGGCGACGCACCGTACGTGTTCGCCCTGGGCGCCGGCGCGTCGCTCAAGGTGGTCAGCATCATCCACGCCGAAGGGCGCAACACCACCGCCGTGCTGGTGCCCAAGGATTCGCCGATCAAGACCGTGGCCGACCTCAAGGGCAAGAAAATCGTCACCGGGCGTGGCTCTATCGGGCATTACCTGGCGATCAAGGCCCTGGCCAGCGCCGGGCTCACCACCAAGGATGTGCAGTTCATTTTCCTGCTGCCCAGCGAATCGCGCCTGGTGCTGGATAACGGTACCGCCGACGCCTGGGCCACGTGGGACCCGTATACCACCGTGGTCACCTCGCAAAGCCAGGCCCGTGTGCTGATAAGTGGCAACAAACTGCTCAGCAACCACCTGTACCTGGCCGCCACCAGCCAGGCCATCGCCGACAAACGCCCGCAGCTGGACGATTTTGTCGCACGCCTGGACCGCGCCTACGCCTGGGCCAACGCCCACCCCAACGAATACGCCGCCGCCCAGGCCAAGATCACCGGCCTGCCCTTGGCCGTGCACGTGGAAGTGGCCAAGGACACCCACCTGACCCCCGTGGCGATTGACGACGCGGTAATCCACGGCCTGCAAGCCACGGCCGACACCTATCAACAAGAAGGCCTGCTGACCAAACACATCGACGTGTCGCAAGGTTTCGACAAGAGCTTCAACGCCAAGCGTGTCCCACTTTCCCAAGCGTCTCGCTAAAGGAGCAGAACATGAGCAAGCAACGTAGTTTAAAACTGGGCGCCATGGTCCACGGTGTGGGCCACGGCTGGGGCGAATGGCGCCACCCGCACGCCCAACCGAACGCCAGCACCAACTTCGCGTTTTACAAGCAGCAGACTGAGCTGGCCGAAGCGGCCAAGTTCGATTTCGTGTTTATCGCCGACAGCCTGCATATCCACGCCAAGTCCAGCCCGCATTACCTCAACCGCTTCGAGCCGTTGACCATCCTGTCCGCCCTCGCGGCGCTCACTACCCATATCGGCCTGGTCGCCACCGTGACCGTCAGCTACACCGAGCCCTACCAGGTGGCGCGCCAGTTCTCGTCCCTGGACCATATCAGCGGTGGCCGTGCCGGCTGGAACGTGGTCACTTCGTGGCTTAGCGGCACCGCCGACAACTTCGGCAAGGCCGAACACCCGCCCCACGCCGTGCGTTATCGCATCGCCAAGGAACACCTGAATGTGGTCAAGGGCCTGTGGGATTCCTGGGAAGACGACGCCTTTGCCTACAACAAACAGAGCGGCGAATTTTTTACCCCGAGCAAGCTGCATGCGTTGAACCACAAGGGTGAATTTTTCTCGGTCAAGGGCCCGCTGAACATCGCACGCTCACGCCAGGGCCAGCCGGTGATTTTCCAGGCGGGCACCTCGGAGGCCGGGCGTAATTTTGCCGCCGAGAACTCCGATGCGATCTTTGTGCACGTGGAAAGCATCGAGGAAGGCCTGGCGTACACCCAGGACCTGAAACGCCGCGCCAAAGGCTTTGGCCGTGACGTCGACAACCTGTCGATCCTGCCGGGCATCCGCCCGATTGTCGGGCGCGACGAGGCTGAAGTGGAAAGCCGTTACCAGCAGGCCGTGGACCTGGTCACCGTGGAAGACGCGATCGTCGCCCTCGGCCGGCCGTTCAACGACCATGATTTCAGCCAATACCCGTTGGACGCCCCGTTCCCGGAGCTCGGCGACCTGGGCTCCAACAGCCAGAAAGGCGGCTCCGACCGCATCAAGCAACTGGCCAGGGACGAAGGCCTGACCCTACGCGAAGTGGCCCTGCGCTTCTCGCGGCCCAAGCGTGATTTTGTCGGCACCCCGGAGCAAGTCGCCGATGCGATCCAGGCCTGGTTCGAAAGCGGCGCCAGTGACGGTTTCATCATCAATTCAGTGCTACCGGATGGCTTGCAGTACTTCACCGAACTGGTGGTGCCGGTGCTGCAACAGCGCGGCCTGTTCCGCACGCAATACACCGGCCACACCCTGCGCGACAACCTGGGCCTGGAAGCACCGGCCAACCGTTACAGCGTCGAGGTCGAAGAACCCCAGGAGGCACTGGCATGAGCGAATCCCTCAACGGTCAGTTGGCTGCTTTGCACGCCGAGCGTGTAGCCACGTGGGCGCCGGCGGCGCTGCAGATCAATATCGACCAGCGCCAGCGCCTGGTGGATGAAGCCCGCCCCGATGACTACGTGCAAGTCGGCGATGAGCTGGACCCCTTTACCCTGCTCAGCGTGGAAGGCGGCGAACTGACCCGCGACCTGCTGCTGGCCGACGGCCCGGCGGTGCTGGTGTTCTTCCGCTTCGCCGGTTGCCCGGCGTGCAATATCGCCCTGCCCTATTACGAACGCCAACTCTACCCGCGCCTGCGTGAGCTGGGGGTGCCGCTGGTGGCAGTGAGCCCGCAAGTGCCCGAACGCCTGGTGGAGATCAAGAACCGCCACGCCCTGCAATTGCTGGTCGCCAGCGACCCGGACAACAACCTCGGGCGGCGCCTGGGGATTCTCTACAGCTTCGATGAAGCGTCGCGTAATGCCGCGTTGGCCAAGGGCAATCACATCGGCGAAACCACGGGTACCGGCACCTGGGAGTTGCCGCAGCCGACGGTGGTGGTGATCGCCAGGGATGGCAGCGTGGCGTTTGTGGAGGTCAGCCCGGACTGGTTGGTGCGCACCGAGGCGGAGCCGGTGTTGCAGGCTGTGGAGCGGCTGCTGGAAGAGCAGCCCGTCCGCCTGGCCATCTAAGCCCACAAATCTCCTGTGGGAGGGGGCTTGCCCCCTCCCACATTTTTGAATGAGTACATTCTGATGACCCAACCGTCTCTACGCTCCGTGGAAGTCGCCAACTTCGAAGCCCTGCTCGAACGCCTCACCACCGAGCTGGCCAGCACCGCGCCCCTCTACGACGAGAGCGGCGCCTTCCCCCACGCCAACTTCCAGCTGCTGCACGAACACGGACTGGTCGCTCTCACCGTGCCCAAGGCCCTCGGCGGTGGCGGCGCGAGCCTGCCTCAAGCGCGCAAGGCGATCAGTGCGATTGCCAAGGGTGAACCCTCCACCGCGCTGATCCTGGTGATGCAATACCTGCAACACACGCGCCTGCAAGACAGCAAGACCTGGCCACATCACCTGCGCACCCAAGTGGCCGAAGACGCGGTGCGCAACGGCGCGTTGATCAACGCGCTGCGCGTCGAACCCGACCTCGGCACCCCGGCCCGTGGCGGCCTGCCGGCGACCACCGCCGTGCGCACTGCCGAAGGCTGGCGCATCAGCGGACGCAAGATCTACTCCACCGGCAGCCACGGCCTGAGCTGGTTCAGCGTTTGGGCACGCAGCGACGACGCCGACCCCTTGGTCGGCGCCTGGCTGGTGCCCAAGGACAGCCCCGGCGTGAGCATCATCGACACCTGGGACCACCTGGGCATGCGCGCCACCTGCAGCCATGAAGTGGTGCTCGACAACGTGCTGGTACCGCTGGACCACGCGGTCAGCGTCAGCCCCTGGAGTGCGCCGTCGCCGGAGCTGGATGGCGAAGGTTTCCTGTGGATGTCGGTGTTGTTGTCTTCGGTGTATGACGCCGTGGCCCAGGCCGCGCGAGACTGGCTGGTGAACTGGCTGGAAGAACGCCAGCCGTCCAACCTCGGCGCCGCGCTGGCCAGCTTGCCGCGCTTCCAGGAAACCGTCGGCCACATCGACACCCTGCTGTTTGCCAACCGCAGCCTGCTCGACGCCGCCGCCGAGGGCCACACCCCGGCCGCCAACGCCGCGCAGTTGAAGTACCTGGTGACCAACAACGCCATCCGCGCCGTGGAGCTGGCCATCGAAGCGTCGGGCAACCCCGGCCTGTCGCGCCATGGCCCACTGCAACGGCATTACCGCGACGTGCTGTGCAGCCGCGTGCACACGCCGCAGAACGACGCCGTACTGCAAGGCGTCGGCAAAGCTGTCTTCACCCAACGCCAGAAGGAACGCACATGACCCAGGTGATTATTGCCAGCCAGCTGGACGAGGACTACAACGACGTCATTCGCGAGCGACTGGCCGCGATCCACCCCGAGGCCCGGGTGATCGGCGTACCCGCAGGCGTGCCAAGCGACCTGCCGCCCCAGGCGAATATCCTGCTGCTGCGCCCGATCAACGTGCGCGGCTACACCGCCCCCGATACCCCACCGCCCGGCTGGCCGTACGGCGCGCAATGGGTGCACTTGGTGTCGTCGGGGATCGACTTCTACCCGCACTGGCTGTTCAACGGCCCGCCGGTGACCACCTCGCGGGGCAGCGCCGCCGACAACCTGGCCGAGTTCGCCCTGGCGGCAATCTTTGCCGCGTCCAAGCACTTGCCGGATATCTGGGTGAAGGACGCACAGTGGAACTTCACCGCCTTGCGCCCGCTCAAGGGCACCACGTTGGGCATCCTCGGCTTTGGTGCGATTGGCGCAAGCCTGGCGCAAAAAGCCTTGGCACTGGGCATCAAGGTGGTCGCGCTGCGCCAGAGCCAGGCCCCGTTCGGCGCGGGTGTGGAAGCAGCCAGGGATATCCACGACCTGTTCGCCCGCGCCGACCACCTGGTGGTCGCCGCGCCGCTGACCGAGGCCACGCGGCATATCATCAACCGCGATGTGCTCGGCAGCGCCAAGCCGGGGCTGCATTTGATCAATATCGCGCGCGGTGGCTTGCTGGATCAGGAGGCGCTGCTGGAGGCGCTGGATAACGGGCAGGTCGGGCTGGCGTCGCTGGACGTGACCGAGCCGGAGCCGTTGCCGGATGGGCATGCGTTGTATAGCCATCCAAGGGTGAGGTTGTCGCCGCATACGTCGGCGATTTCGACCAATAGCAAGCAGGAGATAGCCGATACATTCCTGGCGAACCTCGAGCGGTATGTTGCCGGTCAGGAGCTGACGAACCTGGCGAATAGATAACGTCGAACAAAGTTCAAAATGTGGGAGGGGGCTTGCCCCCGATAGCAGTATGTCAGCCAGTGCATGGGTCACTGACTAACCGCTATCGGGGGCAAGCCCCCTCCCACATTTGGTATGTGTGAACCCGGAGTGTAATTATTTTTGTGCATTTTAAGCACCAATAAGATGCATATTATTAATACTTAACATATAACAAAACGGACTTTTACGAACGCCTTTCATATCCATATCGTTACCACCAGCACCGACCCCTGACCAGGTGGAGGCCTTGCCTAACTCCACCACTTACTCAGGGATCCACCATGAGCCACACCCTCGCGCCCAACCGCCTCACCCTTGCCGTGTCACTCGCCCTGTTTGGCGCTTATGCCCAGGCCGACGACGCCGCCCTGCCGGTGGTCAACGTCACCGCCGAGCACCGCAGCGAAGACCTGCAGAAAACCCCGCTGGCGATTTCCGCATTCGATGAAAAAACCCTCGACGACAAGCAGATCCGCAGCGTGCGCGACCTTTCGGGCCAGGTGCCAAACCTGACCCTCAGCCGCCAATCGATCTCCTACAGCGCACAGACCTACGGCATTCGCGGCATCGGCGAAACCGACCCGATCCAGGAAGCGGCCGTGGCGGTTTATGCCGACGATTTGTACATCCCACGGGCGATTTCCTCGATGCTCGACTTCAACGACGTGGAGCGCGTCGAAGTGCTGCGCGGCCCACAAGGCACGCTGTACGGACGCAACAGCAGCGCCGGCGCGATCCGCGTGATCACTCGTGACCCCAACCAGGAAACCCGCGGCTTCGTCGAACTCGGCGCAGGCAACTACAACGCGCAGAACGGCCGCTTCCTGATCAGCGGCCCGCTGGTGGACAACGCCTTGTTCGGCAGTTTTTCGGCGATACGCCTGACCCGCGACGGCACCGTGTCCAACCCCACGCGGGACAAGGACGTGAACAACGTGGATATCCAGTCCTATCGCGGCAAGCTGCGCTACAAGCCGGAGGACTCGCCGTGGGATGTGCAACTGACCCTGGCCGGCACCTTTGACCGCGGCGATACCACCAGTTACTCACCGTTTGATGCCAACGGGCGTTTCGACAAATTCAAGAGCTACAGCAGCCTCGACCCGAAAAATCGCCTCGACCAGGGCAGCTCGGTGCTGCGCGCGATCTACGCGATTGACGATCATTTGAACTTCAAGTCGGTCACCGCCTGGTCGTCCTTCAACCAGCCGGTGGACTATGACAACTCGGGCCAGGCCGCGCTGATCCAGAACAACCTGATCCTCTACAAACAAAACTACGCCACCCAGGAATTCCAGCTCAACGGCGACTACGACGACTTCAGCTTCAGCACCGGCCTGTACCTGTATCGCGAGCGCTTCGACGCCGACCGCGACAACCTCACCTACTCCATCGCGCGCAACCGCGTGATCGGCCAGGGCCAATACAGCACCACCAACACCGAAAGCTACGCGCTGTATGGCCAGGGCACTTACAAAGTCACCCCGCAACTGTCGTTGATCGCCGGGTTGCGTTTTACTCGCGAGCACAAGAACTTCGAGTTCACCAACTATGCGATCAATACCGACCGGCAGATCACCGGCACCAACTTTACCGCCGAGTCGAGCAAATCCTGGCAGTCCACCAGCCCGAAAATCGGCTTCGAATATGCCTGGACGCCGCACCTCAACCAGTACGCCTACGTCGCCAAGGGCTTCAAGGCCGGCGGCTACGACAACCGTGCGCCGACAGCCGCGGCCGCCGAGCAGGCGTTTTCGCCGGAAGACGTGACCACCTGGGAAACCGGTTTCAAGGGCGACTTTTTCGACCAGCGCCTGCGCGCCAACGTGGCGCTGTTCTACAACGACTACAAAGACCTGCAGACCAACGCCTACGACCCCGCGCTGGGGGTGAGCCTGCGCACCAACGTCGGCCAGGCTCACACTTACGGTGTCGAACTGGAAACCATCACCGCGCTGACCCAGGCACTGCAACTGACCGCCAACCTCGGCTACCTCCAGAGCCAGTACGACGACTTCCAGAACGCCAGCGGCGCCGGGGTGGACGCCAATGGCAAGCAACTGGTGTTTTCGCCACGCTGGAACGCCAGCGTCGGCGTCAACTACACCATCCCCGCCGGGTTGCCCGGAACGTGGCTGGCGGGTACCGATGCGCAGTTCCAGACCAAGTCGTATGCCAACGCGCTGAACGACGATATCCAGGAAGTGCCGCAGCAAACCTTCTGGAACGCCAACACCCGCTACATCAGCGGCGACGGCCACTGGACCACCACCCTTGCGGTGAAAAACCTGCTGGATCGCGCCTACCCACAGTCCGTGGGCTACGTGCCGTCCAGCGGCGCGCGCTACTACTCGGTCAACGACCCGCGCACGCTGCTGCTGTCGGTGCGCTACGACCTTTGAACCCAGCGTTATTTGATGCGGTAGTGGAAGGTGTTGCGCACCGACGGCACGGCAACGGGTTTGCCATCAACCATACGGGGCTGATAGCGGAAGGTGTTCGCCGCCGCCAATGAAGGCCGCATAAACAAAGGGTGGCAGCCGTCCAGCACCTTGGGGTTTTCCACCCTACCCTGGGTATTGACGCTGTACTCCAAGGTGCAATCGCCTTCGAGGTTCTTGTCCAGCGCGCGCTCGGGGTAGTCCGGCGCTTCCTTGCTCAAGGGTTGGTATTGGCGGCTGTCGAACGCTGGCGCCGGCGCCGGTGCAGGCGTGGCGACGCGGGCTTTTTCGGCGGCCAGCCGCGCCTGGTCCTGGCGTTGTTGCTCCAGCTCGCGGTTGCGCTGTTCGGTGGCCAGGCGCTCTTGTTGCTGCTCGATTTTCTTTTCTTCCACGCGTTTGCGCGCCAAGGCGGCCTTCTCGAGTTTCTGTGCCTGGATCTGCGGGTCGACGGTGGGTTTTACCGGCACCGGAACAGGCACCACGACCGGTTCAGGCGGCGCCACCGCAACGGGTTCAGGCACCGGCGCTGGCGCCGGGGGCAGCATCACCAGTTGGGTATGCATCACCCGCGGTGCGTCCACCACGGGTTTCTCCGCCGTCCAGCCGAGCATCAACGCCGCCAACACAGCCACGTGCAAGGCCAACGCCAGGCTCGCGGCTAAGCTGTTTCTCCAGAACCCGGAGGTCTCCCGGGGCGCCATCACAAGGGTTGGACTGTGCATGATCATCGCCGTCATTGCGGGGCCTCGGTCACCAGCCCCAGGTTGCTGACACCGCCCTTCTGCAGCACTGCCATGGCGGCGACCACGCGGCCGTAACCGGCGTTGTCGTCGGCACGGATGTACACCTGGGTGTCGCTGCGCGCTGCCACCACCTGCATGACCTTGGCGCCCATTTCATCCAGGCCCACGGCGCTGTCGGTCTGGTGTTGGGTGTCGAGTTCGCCGCCGAGGTTCCAGTAGTAACCGCCGTCGGCCTTTACCGAAAGGGTGAGGATCTGCTGGCGGGTGTCGGTGGCCAACGCTTCGGCGGCGACCTTGGGCAGTTCGATCTTCACGCCCTGGGTCAGCATGGGCGCGGTGACCATGAAGATCACCAGCAGCACCAGCATCACGTCGATGTACGGCACCACGTTCATTTCGGCCTTGGGCCCGTGCTTGCGTTGCGGCCTGACTAGCATGGGAGAACTCCTGTTCAGGCGGCCACGGCCAGGTTGATCGGCGTACCGCGCAGGCTGCGGTGCAGGCGCACTTGCAGCTCATTGCCGAAGGCGTAATAGCGGGTGAGCAAGGTCTGGCTGCGCGCCGAGAAGCGGTTGTAGGCGATGACTGCCGGAATGGCCGCAAACAACCCAATGGCCGTGGCGATCAGCGCTTCGGCGATGCCCGGCGCCACCGTGGACAGCGTGGCCTGTTGCACCTGGGACAACCCCAAAAATGAGTTCATGATGCCCCACACCGTGCCGAACAGGCCGATATACGGGCTCACCGAGCCCACGGTCGCGAGAAATTGCAGGCCCTTTTCCAGCTCCAGTTCCTGCTCGGTGATCGCCACCTGCAATGCGCGTTCAACCCCTTCGAGCACCGCCGGATCATGACTGTGCAAGTGCTGGTATTCCTGGACCCCGGCGACAAACACCGGGGCAATCCCGCCCTCGCCCGCCTGCACGATTTCGCGGCACAGCGCCGGTAAATCCGGCGCGGCACGAAAACGTTGGGTAAAGGCGTTCATCTGACGCTCCAGGCGGCGTAACACGCTGCCGCGCTGGAGAATCAGGTACCAACTGACCAATGAAGCCAGCAGCAACGTGACCATCACCGCCTTGACCAACAGGCTGGCGTCGCTGATAAGTCCCCAGATCGTCATATGTTCCATCGTCGCGTGCATGGTGAACCTCCTATTCGATTAAAAAGTAATGACCGGGTGATGACGGCTCAGGGCAATTTCAGTGCGCGGGTCACCTCGGCCCACGGCACGAACTTGAAGTTCTGGGTTTGCTCGGGCATGCGCTTGCGCCCGTCCTGTACCACCAGCATGCCCTGGCTCCACGGCCCGCCGAGGTTGATGGCGGTGACTTCGAGGCCATCGGTTTCCGAGGCGCCATCGATGCCGGCGGCGGCGTTCAAGCCAACACGAAAGGCGCCATGCACGGCAAACGGCGGCTCGGCATCCACCACCAGGTAGCTGTCGTTGCCCTGGCTGGAGATCACCAGGTAGTCGCGTTTGTCGCTCTGGTACAGCGCCAGGCCCTCGACGTCCGCATGCAACTGCGGACCGACCTTGATCACGCTGGTGAGCGTGGCCGGCTGGTCGGCGCGGGCATCCAGCGCCCACACGCCCACGTCTTCCTCGCCGAGAAACAGGCGCTGGCGCTGGTCGTCGGCCACGCAGCCTTCGGGCTGGGTGTCGACCTTGAACTGGCGCACCAACTCGCCGTGCACGCGGCCGTCCGGCGCGCTCAGGCGGTATTGCAGGAAAGTGCCGTCCTTGCCGTTGGCGATGGCGTAGATCTCACCGCTGGCCGGCTGGAACAGACAGATGCCGTAGATTTCCTTGAGCGGCGTGGGCACTTCACCGGCTTCACGCAGCTCGCCGGTCTGGCGGTCGATGCTGAACAGGCTGAGGCTGTTGTGGTCGCGATTGCTCGCGACCGCCAGGTCGACGGTGTGTTGGCCGAGCTTGAAGTTGGGGCGTACATCGACGTTGTTGAGGCGCCCTACCGCCAGTTCCTGCAACAGCTTGCCGTCGAGGTCGTAGGCCAACAGGCCCTGTTTTTTGTTGGTGCCGAGCACGCGGCTGTTGGCCGGGGTTTGCGGGTGAATCCAGATCGCCGGGTCATCCGCCGCATCGCCCTGGCGGCCCACTGGCTCGGTTTGGCGCACGGCGGCGACTTGCGGCAGCACCGGTTCGACGGCGACCGGCTTGGCCTGCCAGTCGAGTTTGGCCTGGTAGAGCTTGCCGGTATCGTCGTCGCGGACCAGCACCTGCCGGCCCTGGATCGTCAGTTGCTCAGGCTCTTTCAAACCGGGCAGCGTCAGGCTCGATTGCTCCACCCAGCGCTCGCCGGTCTGCTGAAACAGGTGCAATTGTGCGGTCTTGGGATCCAGCGCAACCACGCCGCCCGGTACCAGCGCCATGGCCCCGGCTTCGCGCTTGGGATCATCGAACAGCGCCACCGGCGTGCGCTTTACCTCGGCTTCCGGGTGCGCCGGGTAGGCCCACCAGCCGACGTTTTCTTCATTCACCACCAATTGCTGCGTGGCGTCATCCACCTGGCAGAACTGCGCCGACGGCGGCAATGGCATGCCGCGTACGCGCTGGGGTTCACTCAATAACGTGCCGCCATTGCCCACCAGCCATTGCTCGCCCTTGCCCTCCTCGCCTACCAGGAACACAAACAGGTTGGCCGCCGCGTCGCGGTACAGGCACAGGCCGTTCACCGGGTAGTCGCGGGTTGGCAGGTACAAGGGTTTGCCGAAGGTTTTTTTGCCGGTATCCAGGCTGATCAGCAGGGCCTGTTGGCGATCGTTATCTAGGCTGGCGACCAGCACCTGGGAGCCGGCGGCGCGGGTATCGAGGCTGCTGAAATTGCCGTTGAAACGCGCCAGTTCGGTGCCTTTGCTGTCGAGCAACTGCAGGCCGTCGCGGGTGCTCGCGGCCAGGCGTTGGTTGCCGACGGGCAGGAAGGCCACGGCCTCGGCGTTCAAGGATGGCGCCCAGGGAGCCAAGGCCAGGTCGGCGGCGAAGGCATTGCCGCCGGTAGCCAGGGCGATCAGCAAATACAGCTTGGAAATTCTCATGTACGCACAAATCCTTCGAATACGCTGAAGATCCAAATGTGGGAGGGGCAAGCCCCCTCCCACATTTGAACCTGGGTGTGGGTTAGAAATGGGTGAAGGTCAGGCCGAGCTTGTAGGTGGGTCCGTACTCTTCGTATTGGCCGTTGTAGCTGCGGTGGCCGGTGTAGACGAAGTACGACTCATCCGTAAGGTTCTGCGCCTCGAAGCTGACTTGCAGGTTCTTGGTCAGCGAGTAACGCGCGCTGAAGTCGACGAAGGTCTGCGCATCGACGTGCAGGTCGTGGGCCTTGTCATTGATCGAGGCCAGCTCATACAGGTAGGCAGACTTGTAGTTGGCCGACAGGCGCAGGCTGAGCTTGTCGTCTTCCCAGCCGAGCATCAGGTTGCCGACGGTGTCCGACTGGTTGGGCAGGCTGATAGTGCGTTTGCGGTTCGTGCCACTGGCCGCGTCGAAGCCTTCGATGTCCGCACTGGAGCGGCTGAAGGTGCTGTTGGCGCCGATCAGCAGGCCGTTCCACGGCGCGGGCAGCCAGTCGAATTTCTGCGAGTAGGCCAGTTCCAGGCCATACAGCTTGGCGCTGTCGCCGTTGGCGAAGGTGTGCGCCTCGGCGAAATTGGTCCAGGCGCCCGTGCCGGCGAGGTCGGTGTTGTAGACGAAGTTCTTGATGTCTTTGTAGAACACGAACGCCGATACGGTGCCGGCGTGGCCCATGAAGTGTTCGATACCCAGGTCCAGGTTGCTCGACTCCAGGGGCTTGAGATCCGGATTGCCGAAAGTGGCTTCGTCATCGTCAATCACAAAGCCCGGCGCCAGTTGGCCGAAGGTCGGGCGCACCACGGATTTGGTCCATGCGGCGCGCAGCTGGGTGTTCTTGTCGATTGTGTAGCGCGCATGCAGGCCCGGCAGCCAGTGATGATATTGGCGCTTGGTCTCGGTGGCACTGAACACACCGTCGGTGGCGCCGGTGCCTTTGGCCTCGAACTCGGTGCCCTCGTAGCGCAGCCCGGCAATGAAGCGCCAGTCGTCGATATCGATCGTGTTCATCAAGTAGCCGGCGTTGATGTCTTCGCGGATGGTGAAGTCGTTGACCCGCGATTCGGCCTCGTTATAGAAGTCTGCCGGGTTGAGGTTGCCGATCAAATCCTTGATTGCGCCTGGGCTGATACCGGGGCCGAAGTTGCCCAGGCGATAGTCGACGCTGCCTTTGCGGAACTGGCTGAGGTTGAGTTGCTCGGGAGTGAACCCGAGGGTGTCGAAGTCCTCGTAGGACCAGACTTCGAGGTCGTTGTCCTTGTTGCGACGGCTGACCTTGCCGCCGAATTTGACCTGGGAGGCGTAGCCGCTGAGGTCGTAATCACGGGCCAGGTCCAGGCGCAGGTTTTTCTCGGTGTCTTTAGTGTTCTGTTTTTCCCAGTCGACTTTTTCCAGGGTGAAATTGTTGGGGTCGTAGAAGCCTGGGCCGACGATTGGGCGGGGTTTGCCGTTGTCGTAGAAACCGCTGTCGGCAAAGTCGCCGCCGTCGAACGTGGCCCCGGCGATATGCGCCGGGCTGTCTTCGCTGGACTGGCTGTAGCCGGCCTGGCCGCTCAGGGTCCAGAGACCGAGCATGCGTTCGCCGCCGAACACGTAGGACTGGATTTCCTGGGTTTCCTCGCGGTTCTTCAGCTTGCGTTTGGCTTCGGCGTCGCCCAGTTCACCGGCGGCTTGCGGGTCGGCGAATTCGAGGCTGGTGGAGTTGCGGGTTTCGGTGTCGGTGTAGCGGCTGTAGAGGGTGCGCAGGTAGTAGCTGCTGAGGTCATCGGGCTTGTAGTCGAAGTTCAGGCCGCCACCGGCGCGTTCGCGGCTGATGTCGTAGTCGCGCTGTTCGAATTCGTTGAGTTTGGCGCCGTCGGTGAAGTCCCAGGCGCCACCGGTTTCGACGTTGTCCGAGCCGAAGTCGCGCTTCTGCCAACTGAGGGCAGCAGCCACGCCGAAGTTGTCGATGCCGTCGCCGAGGCTGAAGCGGTTGCTGGCGGCGCCGGAGAATTTGGGGCTGGTCTGGCGGGTATTTTTGTCGTAGCTGGCTTCGGTGCTGCCGGTGTAGAACAGGCCTTTGTGATCGAAGGCCGACAGGCTTTTCACGTCGACGGTGCCGCCGAGGGAGTTGGCGTCCATGTCCGGGGTGAGGGTCTTGATCACCGACAGCGACTGCACCAGCTCCGAGGGCAGCACGTCGAGAGCCACGGCGCGGCGTTCGCTTTCCGGGCTGGGCACCAGGGTGCCGTTGATGGTCACGCTGTTCAGATCCGGGCCCAGGCCGCGCACGCTGACAAAGCGCCCTTCGCCCTGGTCGCGCTCCACGCTGATGCCGGGCAAACGTTGCACCGCTTCGGCGACGTTTTCGTCCGGTAACTGCGCCACGCCGTCGGCATGCACCACGCTCTTGATGCTGTCGGAGCGGCGCTGCTCCTTGAGCGCCTGGTCGATGGCAGCCGCCTGGCCCACGACTTCCACATGCTCGGTATTGGCCACCTCGGCCGCATTGAGTCGCTCGCTGGCCATCGCCAGGGCCAAGGCAGTAAGCGTAAAGCTGACGAGCCCGGTGCGCTTGTACATGCAATCCTCCCCAAAGAATCCGTTGGCGCCAGGCAAGGGGCCCGGCAACTGGGAGGGCAAGCTAGGGGTGGGGGATGACGGTTCTGTGACAAGGGTTGGCGGCAAGGCCCGTAAACCGGGACTTTCACCGCGTTCTCGAGCTGAAATGAGCTGATATGACCTGTGGAGATCAACTGTGGGAGGGGGCTTGCCCCCGATGGCGGTGGGTCAGTCAACAGATGTATCAACTGATCCACTGCTATCGGGGGCAAGCCCCCTCCCACATTTTTGATGTTTATTGTCAGTGAGCTGAGCTGATTCGACCCTCCCCCACCGTCACGCAACCGTCACATCCATCTGCTGTGCTGGCGCCCATCGCTTATTTGCCCAAGGACTCGCGGCCATGTTTTGCGTGCTCAAACCCCACCGCTGGAAACTCGCCCTGTTACTCATCGCCGCCAATGCCGGGCTGATCCTGCACCTGGCCTGCGGCGAGCTCAAAAGCGTCAGCGAATGGGTGTGGCTGGACATCTTCGGCGAAGGCGGCTCCGCCCTGCTCGCCCTGGTGTGGCTGGGCCTGGTGCTGAAAAGCCGCCCCGCCGGGCGCGTCACCAACTACCTGGCGCTGGGCCTGTCGTGCATTTTTTTCTCCTGGTGGATCGACAGCCTCGACGAATTTATCCGCCTGCCCGACAGCATCACCTGGGACCACTGGCTGGAGTCCGGGCCGATGCCGGTGGGCATGGTCCTGCTGACCATCGGCATCTACCACTGGCACCGCGAGCAGCTGGCGATCAGCGCGCAAATGGAAAAACGCGAGCGGCTGTTCCGCGAGCATCGGCTGTTCGACAAACTCACGCCGCTGGCCGGCGCCGACTACCTCAAGCGCCAGTTGGCCGACAGCTTGCACGACAGCCGCGAGCAACAGCAGCCGCTGTCGCTGCTGGCCCTGGATCTGGACAACTTCGCCGCCATCAACCAGGCCTACGGGCATGCCGAGGGCGACGCGGTGCTCCAGGCCCTCAGCCATTTGCTGCTGCTCAACCTGCGCCGCCAGGATTTGCTGTGCCGCCTCGCCGGCGACCGCTTTGTGGTGTTGCTGCCCAACACCGGCGAGCGCCAGGCCCAGGTCCTTGCGCTGGAGTTGCAGCAAGCCGTACGCGGCCTGGCCCATAAAACCCGACAACAGGGCGAGCGTCTGCAACTGGCCGCCACCACCGCCGTGGTGATGGCCCTGGACGAGCCGCCCCACGACTTGCTCAAGCGCCTCAACCTGGCGCTGGCCAGGGCCAAGCAACCGCTTGCGAAAAGCGCCTGAGATGGCGCTGAAAACCAGTTGGTATGAGGCGGACACGCGCTTCATCCCCGGGCATTACCAACCCGCCACGTTGATCGACCTGGCGCTGTCTCGCGACATCGACAGCCATCGCCTGCTGCGCGGCACCGGGCTGTTCCACGAAGACATCCTGGCTGGCAACGCGCGGTTGAGCCCGCAGCAATTCCTGGGCTTGATCGGCAACAGCCGCAAATTGCTCGACGCCGACGACAGCAGTTTTCTGTTCGGCCAACGCCTGCTGCCCGGCTACTACGGCGCGGCCAGCCACGCCCTGGGCCATGCGCAAAACTTGCATCAGGCGCTGGACATCCTGATCGAGCAACAGGTGCTGCTCAGCCCGCTGGTGACCCTGCAACTGGAGTTGGATGAGCACCACGCCTACTTGTATTGGCTGGACAGCTGCGGTGCAGGCGAGCACTGGCGCTTCTTGCTGGAAGCGAGCATGACCTCGCTGATTGCCATGAGCCAATGGCTCAGCGGTGAGCGCCTGCCATGGGTGTGCAGTTTCAGCCATGCCGAGCCGCGTTATGTCGAGCAGTATTGGGTGCACCTGGGCGAAGACACGCGCTTTGAACGGCCCCTGGACATGATGAGTATTCCCCGCGAATACCTGACCCGCGCCTGGCCCGGCGCCTCGGCCACGGCCGGCCAGGTCGCACGCCGCCAGGCTCGCGAGCAGATCGACCAACTGGGGTTCACCGGCAGCTTTCTTGACTGCCTCCACGACTATCTACGCGACCACGTCCGCCAGCCGCCGAGCCTCGAGCAGGCGGCCCAGGCCTTTTCCATGAGCCCGGCGACCCTCAAGCGCAAGCTGCACAAGCACGACACCGGCTTTCAGCAACAGGTCGACCGGGTGCGCAAGCAAGTGGCGCTGCACCTGTATCAGGTCAAGGGTTACAGCAATGAAGAAGTGGCGGCGTACCTGAACTTCAACGATGCGGCCAACTTCCGGCGCTCGTTCAAGCGCTGGACCGGCAGCACGCCGAACCTGATCCGCCAGCTGTTCAACAGCCGCTAGCCAGTTGCTCGCGCAAGAACTCCACCAGCGCCTGCACCGGCCGTGAGCTTTGCCGGTGCTGGGGGTACACCGCCGACAGGGTCAGGTCTTCGGGGGCGAATTCATCCAGCACACTGACCAGGCGCCCATCCTTCAACGCCTCGCCGACGATAAAGGTCGGCAAATACGTCACGCCTAACCCGGCAATCGCAGTGTCGCGCAGCAAGTCACCGTTGTTGACGCGCATGCGCCCGCACACGTTCAGCGCTTGCAGTTTGCCCTTGAAACGCCATTGCACCTGGCGGCCATGGCCGTAGGGCAGGCAGTCGTGTTCGGCGAGGTCATCGGGTTTTTGCGGGGTGCCGCGCCGGGCCAGGTAGTCGGGGCTGGCGCAGTACACGCGCGGGATGCTGGCGATGCGGCGGGCAATCAGGGTGGAGTCTTCCAGGGTGCCGATGCGCAGCACCAGGTCGTAGCCTTCGCCGATCAGGTCCACCGGGCGGTCGCTGAGGTCGACTTCCACCGCGACCTGCGGATGGCGCTGCAGAAACAACGGCAACAGGCAGCCCAAGTGGGCCATGGCAAACGACAACGGCGCGCTGAGGCGAATGGTGCCGCGCGGTTCGCTGTTCTGGCCGGCGATGCCCTGCTCCACTTGCTCGACTTCACTGAGCAGTCGCAAGGCCGATTCGTAGTAACTCTGGCCCAGGGGCGTGACGTCCAGGCGCCGCGTGGAGCGGTTGAGCAGGCGCACGCCCAAGCGGTCTTCCAGCTGGATCAGGCGGCGGCTGACGAACTGCTTGGACAGGCCCAACTGCTCGGCGGCGGCGGTAAAGCTGCCGGACTCCATGACCTGGCAGAACAGGCGCATGTCTTCAAAGGGGTTCATTGTCGCGTCTCGGTGGACAGTTTGAGGGTTTATAACCGGATGGTCGCAACACTACAAATCAAATGTGGGAACCCAATCAAATGTGGGAGGGGGCTTGCTCCCGATGGCGGTGTATCAGTCAAAAATGCTGAGACTGACACACCGCCATCGGGAGCAAGCCCCCTCCCACATGGATTACCTACAGTCTGCGGGGCAGACTTACTTGGCAGTGAACGCCGAGTAGCTGTTCATCAGGTTGCGGTAGTTGGGGATGCGCGGCGACAGCAGGTTGGCCAGGCCTTCCATGTCGTTGCGCCAGTCCACTTGCAGCTCGCAGGCCACGGAGAACCAGTTCACCAGTTGTGCACCGGCGGCGGTCATGCGTGCCCAGGCAGCCTGTTGCACGGTTTCGTTGAAGGTGCCGGAAGCGTCGGTGACCACGAACACCTCGAAGCCTTCAGCCAGGGCGCACAGGGTTGGGAACGCCACGCACACATCCGTCACCACGCCGGCAATGATGATCTGCTTGCGGCCGGTGGCCTTGACGGCCTTGACGAAGTCTTCGTTGTCCCAGGCGTTGATCTGGCCAGGGCGGGCGATGTACGGCGCGTCCGGGAACAGGGCTTTCAGCTCTGGCACCAGCGGGCCGTTGGGGCCGCTTTCGAAGCTGGTGGTGAGGATGGTCGGCAGGTTGAAGAACTTGGCCACGTCGGCCAGGGCCAGCACGTTGTTCTTGAACTCGTTGGGGGAGAAATCCTGCACCAGCGAGATCAAGCCGGTCTGGTGATCGACCAGCAGCACAACGGCGTCATCTTTGTTCAAGCGCGAGTAAGTAGTCATGGGTTAACTCCTGTGGGGGTTTGGGAAATCAGAACGCAAAGCACGAACAGCCAAACGCACCCCAGAAACCCTGGAAGTCGCTGACGGGCACGCTGGAAAGCCGTGCTTTTTCGTGGCTGTGGGAATGCACGCCGCACGGGCCGCTGCACTGGTGAACCTGCGCTTGCAGCGGCGATGTCGGACGCCAGTGACCCGGCACCTTGACCACCGGCGACCAGTCCGGCAGCACCGGCACGCGTGGCGGGGCGAAGTCTTCGAAGTCGCCGGCGCCGTACACCACCTTGCCGCCGACTACGGTGAGTACCGATTCGATCCACTTGATGGCTTCTTCATCGACGCTGAAAAAGTCCGCCGACAGCGCGGCAACGTCCGCCAATTGGCCAACCTTGATCTGGCCCTTCTTGCCCTGCTCGGACGAGAACCAGGCGCTGCCATGGGTGAACAGCTCCAGCGCGGTGAGGCGCGGCAGGCCTTCGGCGTGCAGCTCCAGGCCGCCGACGGTGCGGCCGCTGACCATCCAGTACAGCGAAGTCCACGGGTTGTAGCTCGACACTCGCGTGGCATCGGTGCCCGCGCCGACCGGCACGCCTTCGGCGAGCATGCGCTTGATCGGCGGCGTGGCTTCGGCCGCCTTGGCGCCGTAGCGCTCGACAAAGTATTCGCCCTGGAACGCCATGCGGTCCTGGATCGCAATGCCGCCGCCGAGGGCACGTACGCGCTCGATGTTTTTCGGGGTGATGGTTTCGGCGTGGTCGAAGAACCACGGCAGGCCATTGAACGGGATGTCGCGGTTGACCTTCTCGAACACGTCGAGCATGCGCGAGATGGACTCGTCATAGGTG
>Ga0302347_1000279_pt1 | contig 91218 bp, 70 predicted proteins | sample PhyWR1_FD_202178 | JGI IMG/M metagenome (GOLD analysis project Ga0302347, IMG submission 202178) | Leaf surface microbial communities from wheat plants in UC Gill Tract Community Farm, Albany, California, United States - DLSL W.R1 (v2)... | ecosystem: Host-associated > Plants > Phyllosphere >... | reverse complement strand
GGGGAGTTATTGCTGAACACTATGCTGGGGGGGGAAGTTTCAATGTCGGCGTTAATATAAAAAAAGTGTATGATGGAATAAAACATCTGTTACCTTCTTCAAACGACCCAAAAGAAGCTGTTATTGGCCTGGGAAAGGCATTGACCCGGTCTGTGGAAATTACTCCGGTAACGAAAAATGTTATAAATATCCCCACTGAAGAGACTTTTGTCTTAAAAAGCACATTAAAGGATTCAGCGGGTCGTTTTTATAAAAATGGGAATGACTATATTTTCATTGCCAAATTTAATACACCTGATGGTGAGACAGATTCGATTGTCTTTAAAATGAGGGTTGAACATTCCAACATTCACATTTTGAAAGCTTATCTGCCAAACCAGGCACGTTTAAATGATTACAGTGTGCTGTTCTCAGGCTGGATGTCTTTCCATGTAAATTCTGAAAAGGATGGCAGTAATTTATTTAATCTGATTATTCCATTCGCATATGAAGATTATGACCCATTCACTGTTCCTTTTGAGCCAACACAAACCGTAACCGTAACAACTGACTCACCGGCAATAACATCAGCAATAACTCATGATTCTAACATTGGATTTGTTGCTGTCAGAACGGGTCAGGGGCCGCTGGCCTTAAATAGTCAAACCTCAACGGGTTATACTGTGCTAACAGTCCAGGTTAAAGATGAAATTGGAAATATTGATATAGTATATTTAAGAGGGCAGAGAAAAACGCGGTGTGCACCAAATTTACGTCCGATGGATGATTATACAGGTTGTGGCTCATCTGCTGTCCCTGCCCAATTGATCGTTAGTTACCACGGCGAGGATAATGTAGATTTACCTGGCGGGCATTGGCTTGGTTTATTACCGGTAATGGCAACCCGAAATAACTTTAATGAACCTATTTTAGTCAATGTTGATATCTTAAAAAGATAAATGCTTTGTTGATGACTGGTGAATTCACCCTGATAATTATTCACGTCAGGGTGAAAAAACGGGGTTGTTGCAAAAATTGAGTTGATGATGAACACTGAAGCCTGAGTTTCTTTTAGAGGGAAGTTCAATGGTACCTAACGATTTTAAATGGAAGCATTTTGCACCCACGATTATCCTTTGGTGCTTACGCTGGTATGGCTCCACACCACTCAGTTATGCCAACATCAGTGATATGCTGGCCGAACGCGGCATTTCGGTTCACCGCACCACCATTTATCGTTGGTTTATCCAATATGCCCCACTGCTACGTAAAAAACTCAATACTGACAAACATGCCGCTTATGGTTATGCCATTGCCCGTTTAATTAAAGAAGGCAAACTCCGTAACGATGTGAAACAACGGCAAATCAAAACCCTCAACAATCGTATTGAATCCGATCACGCGCCGATTAAAAAATTAATTGTCGCCACGGGCGGTTTCAAATCTGCGAAGCGGGCCTGGTCAACCATCCAGGGGGTTTGAAACCTTGCGAAAACTGAACAAAGGTCAATTTGATGATTGTCTACGCCATTATGAACCCGCGTTTCGCGGTGCGGGAGCGATCCGCCTTTATCAATCGATTATTCAATGTCGAGACTATTTTTGTATGAAACATTTATCACTGTTGAGTAAAAAGCACTCTCGGCGATTATTTGCAACAGTCCCTAAAAAAATGCAGCAGGTCCACATACACTTGCTGCTATTTGATTAGGGAAATCAAATCCGTAAAATCTTTCATCTATTTGACGCTCTATTAAATTTTTATCAAAAGGGTCTCTGGAATTACCAATGGGGTATTTTTTCGCAATAAATGGACGTTCCGGGATAGTGATTTTAATCTGTTTTGTTTCGCCCGCCTGACACTCTCAGGCTTCATTGTTCATAATCAACTCAATTTTTGCAACACCAAAAAAAAGTATAATGTTTAATCTTGCCACAGAAAGCCGTCAGTAAATAACGCTACTGACGTGATATCGATCGTATGATTCTTAGCAACAGATACACTTTACCATTTTAAGAGGATGTTTTTATGTATTATGACAAATTCAACTATTTGGCTGGTCTGAACATTCAGTATCAGGGGACAGCAAAAGAGTCTGCTATTATTTACGGAAACGGCCTTAATATGATTGAGGTTATCGTCAAGGTAAAGATAATGGATAGCGGTACTGACTCAACTGACCCGGCTCCAATAGAGATGACGAATGATGAGATGAAAAACAGTATTTTCTTGTGCGATTACCAAACGGGGGAAAGAATACTTTTCGATTTTGAGTATGGAATAAAATCTGACTGGTGTGTCAGCTTCAATAAAAATGACTATTTAGGTGCTCTGGAATATTCTTCGTCCAGGACAGACGCAGACCCTTATTTATTTCAAGAGGATGGCTATAACTATTGTTCACTATACGTGTATTGTACAAAAGGGAATCTTAACAAGAAAATAGCTGCAGGTATCGCTATTCAAAATGTTGGCGAGTTCAAAACTACTTCCAGTGGTACTAATACTGTGAACGGTTCAAACGGGGGGCCTTTCAAGGCGCCTAGTGATATCGAAATCAGAGCTATCGAACCACACAAGTATACGCTTGACGACTTCTCTATGAACACGGATTCATCCCTTTTACCCGGTACATCGAATAATGGAGCAAATTTGTATAATATTACCGGGACAAACTATTATCTGGACATTAAGAAACCGTTTCATAAAATTTCCTCGGTGAAAGCCAGCTTGCGGTCCGGTCTTCGATTCGGAAGCGACTATAGCTGGTATTGGATTTGGCAGGCGTTTGACTGCGCCGAGGATTATGGAAAGAGCTATTTGTCCAAGACTCTCATCGTCACCTTTAGTAAATACGAGTTCTCCTGTAAACACACGATAAATAAGCAACCAGGCGTCTGTTTTGTCTTGATTGATGGTCACTGTTCTGTAATGACGTCCTGGGAATATTACGGGTCAACCTACGTTGACATCATCGATCAATTCGGCAACCGAACCTCCCCCGTGCTTAGATTCAATGGCAGAGGAATTCAACACATTGGTTTTCGTAACAACTCACGAGATGTCTCCGAATGCACAGTACGACATGTCAGCAACTATGGTGTCCCTGAGGATATTATTCAGCATATTACCGACAGTGCCCCTGATATGATTTGTGGTGTACTGTCTCTGGATGACAATAATTCAGGATTCAAACCATGTGTTAATGCTTCTCCGACACCTGAGCAGGGAGCAATAATTGATGCTGATTTCCTGCGGACACTCAGGCATTCACATGAAATCACTCATGTCATTTGCAGCGTTCCTGACGCCCTGGGCCACGATGTTTCTGATTATCAGGCAATGAGTGACCGTGATGGTCTGCCGTACCTGCTTGTTTTATGGCCCAGCCTGCAGAGCCTGACTATTTTCCCGCAGACTGAACCTGACTATGAAAACCGCCCCTACATCTATGGCCAATACGACTGCTACTCCCTGATCAGGGATTATCTCCTCAGGGAGAAAGGCATTGCACTCAATGACTATCCACGTGAGGTCTATTCCCTCGATTCCGGGAAAAATATCTTTGAAGTACAGGCTCCGGAGGAAGGCTTCGTCAAAATTGAGGATACTTCTCTTCAATCCGGTGACATTCTGGTCTTTAATCTGCCGTCAACCAGACTGCAGCACTCGGCAGTCTATATTGGTGATGGTCAGATGCTGCATCATTTACCGCCGGGACTAAGTTGCCGGGAGGCTTACAGCGAAAAATGGAAAAAACGCACCAGCTCAGTCTGGAGACATAATAATTTAATTATTAAGTAAATTATTATACCCATAATTTTTTTATCAGCCACATTTGTATTTATCAGAACGACAAACCGGGTTTTATATTATAAGCCCTCCGGAAGGGAGGGCTGCATATTATACAGAAAACATCTCCGGATATTTTCACTGCAGAAATACAGATGGCGTTAGTTTATGATTATTTTAATACTTTAATATTTATTTAATATCTGATTATATCAGGAGTATTTATTATGAATGACAGTTTTACGTCACAGACATCCAACTTTATCAGTGCCTTGAGCACAGATGTTGACCCGCGCACCGGTCAGTTTATGGTTAATCTGCCCGTTGTATCGTTAGTCGGCAATCATCAGCTGGGCCCTGAACTCCCCCTGTCTCTGAGTTATTCATCACTGAACAACATTAACAGTGGTTTTGGCACCGGTTTTGCCCTGAGTCTGACACAGTTTAATAACAGAACTAATTTACTGGAACTGAGTAACGGTGAAAAATACCGGGTCAGCCCCGGTACCGATAAGGTACGCAACCAGAAGCTCAACAGTTTCCGTTTTGTGTTTACCAATGGTCAGGGAGACGGGGAAGGATACACCATTTTCTGGAAAGACGGTAAAACCGAACGACTGACAAAAGCCGAAGATAACGACACATTTCTCACCACGACTGTCATATCACCCGCCGGACGACAGCTGTATCTGACCTGGAACTGGAACGGACAGGTGTCCCGGTTGTCTGAAATCCGGGATGAGTCAGTTATATTGTGCCGAGTAAATTACCAGACGGAATCGTCTGTGATGACACTGTGGCCGGGTACCGGAGATGAAAACCGCATACAGTTTCAACTGATGGATGATAAGTATCTGACCCGTATTTTTCACAAAATACAGGACGGTAATGTTCTGAATTGTCATTTCAGTTATGATTCCATATCCGGAATGAGCAATCTGTTACTGACCGGCGTGAAATACCCGACAGGAATGACAGATGACGTTGTTTACAACAGACAGGAGGGGCTCAGGTATCCCGCCGCATCCGGTATCACTGCCCGTTTGCCGGTTGTGTTCACGCATACCCGGAATCCGGGGGCCGGACAGCCGAAAACAATCCGGCATTTCTCGTACACCACGCAAAACTTCCTCGGTTTCAACGGCAATTTTGGTAACTGGTCTCCTGAAAGTGATTACATCTATACCACATTAACGGATTATACCTACGGTTCAACGGAAACTATTACCAGTGGCGGTGTCACTGTCACCACGAAGCGGGAATATAATAACTATCACCTGCAAATCTCGGAGGAAACCCGGAAAGGCAGCAGTATTATCCGGGAGGAAACCGCCTATTATGCCAGGCCTTATGCCTTTATTGACGGGCAGCCGGCTCAGTTTCAGATGCCCGGAAAAAAAACGATTACCCTGACTGATACCTCTCTGCCTGCCGCAGAGCAGACCCGTAAGGAAATTACGGAAACAGCATTTGATGAACACGGTAATCCGGTCAGTATGAAAGCCCCTGACGGCACCCTGACCACTTATGAATTTTATCCGGCAGAAGGCGAAGACCACTGTCCGGCCGAACCGAACGGGTTTGTCCGGTTCCTGAAATCCGTGACGATAACACCGCGGGACAGTGATTATGATGACACACCGGGGCAAATAACAACATACACCTACCGTCTGTTAGGCAACCGGACGGACTGTGTGGTACAGGACTCCGAATCCGTCTTCAGCGGTGATACGCTGTTATCTGTACGCACCACGGAATATCAGGAAGATACCGGAAATACAGAGTATGGCCGCGTCACATCATTCACCGATACCCTGTATAACCCGGATGCAGAGGGGCAGTCTTTTACCAGCAGACAGGATTTTGACACCGAGGTCAGCGACAGCGGCCTGATGACACAAACGGTTATTTTTACCGGTTATGACGGGTTACAGTCGTCCGTCACACAGAGCCGGTCTGTTTATAACGGACTTTTGCATTCTGAGGTTTCGCCGCAGGGGATCGAAACCCGTTACACCTATGACACACTGGGGCGGATACTGACCCAGACACAGAATGCCGGTACTGGTTATGAAAACACCACCACATGGACGTATGAAATCACAACAGCGGGTCCGGTTACCGCCATGCGGGATAATACCGGTAATCAGGTAAAGCTTCACTTTGATGGTGCCGGGCGTCAAATTCGCCGCCAACTGCTTGATACTGACCATACACACGAATGGTTTGATGTTGCCTCAGCACAGTATGATGCCTTCGGTCAGGAACAGCGTGATACCGGACAGGACTGGATTACTGACGGGGCAGATTCCGGCAGGCATTTCACCGTCAGCAGCATTACGGATTATGACAACTGGGGGAACCCGTCAGAAACTGTCTTTTCAGACAGTCTCCGTAAACTGACACAATCAGATCCTGTCCGGCGGGTTTCCCGTACATATTCACAGGGCGGGGAAGGAATGGTGCAGGTAAAAAGCGGCACTGTCAGCACCCGGCTGGATAAAATCACCGGGTTGCCGGTGCGGGAAACGATGACGGATGTTTCCGGGGCTGAGCAGGGTCAGCACAGTTATATCTATGACGGACTGAACCGTCTGCGGGAAGAGAAAGACACAGACGGTAATATTACCACCTACCGTTATGACCTGTTTGACCGGGAAATTTTCAGGACACTGGCTGACGGTACGGTGGTTACCCGCGAATATGCCCCTGCTTCAGGTGACGGGCAGGTCAGCGCGGTTAAGGTATGCGGCCCTGGGACTGACGGGAAAACGCTGATCATGGGGCAGCGTGAATATGACAGTCTGGGCCGGTTAACCCGTGAAATAAGCGGCGGCCGGATGACCGGCTACCGCTATGAAGGAGCCTCTCCGGTACCGGCTGAAATCACGTTTCCGTCGGGGAACTCACTGAAATATGATTATATTCCGGAGCTGGGGAATGTTCTCTCCTGTGTGAGCGGTGAAGGGATAAACCAGACGTATGACTACGATAACCTGACCGGTGCGCTGTTAAGTGCCGGCGAGGCAGATACCGGATACGACTGTGCCTGGTCACCGTCAGGCAAACTGATTCAGGAGCAGTTTACCCGCCCGGACAGTGAGCGGCAGGCAGATTATACCAGTACACTGGGCGGCACTCCGCTCAGCTATACGGATATTACCGGGGCACAGACGTGTTATACCCACGATGAATACGGACGGGTTACCGGAATACAGGACAGTGCACTTGACGTTGTTCTGAACTACGATGCCCTGAAGCGTCTGTCAGTTCAGACTGTGACGGACAGAGCCGGCGGCGCACAACTGACCACGGCGTTTGAATATGACGATTTCAGCCGTGAAATCAGCCGGACACTCACAGACAGTAAAGGAGCCACGCTGACCACAGAGATGCATCGGCTGAAAAACGGACTGCTGAGCCGCCGTGTCACCCGGCAGAGCAGCACGGTGCTGAAAGATGAGCACTATGAATATGATTGCCGTCACCGGCTGGTCCGTTACCGGGTAAGTGGCAGCACCCCACCGCCGGATGCTTACGGTAATGTGCTGTCAGGTCAGCAGTATCAGTATGATGCGATAAATAATCTGACCGAGGTTACCACCACTCTGGCGGACGGCAGTAAAGATACCGCCATGTATCTCTACCGGAATACCGCAGACCCCGCACAGCTGTCAGAAGTGACACACACTCATGCGGCGTACCCGCCGCTGATTAAACTGGAATATGATACCAACGGCCGGATGATTAAAGATGAAGCGGGCAGAACCCTGGTTTACGACGTGGCAGGCCGGTTGACGGAGGTCAGCGGAGAAAATATTAACGGCGGCAGTTATGAGTATGATGCCCTCAACCGGCTGGTGAGCCAGCATGTCAGCGGCGGGGATGTGCGGGAGCTGTATTACCGCGGGAATACCCTGGTCAATGAGGTTCTGGCGGCTGACCGGCAGGAGACGCGGCTGATTAAACGGGGTACTCACTGTCTCGGTATGAGTCAGGGGGGGGATCTGACGCTGACGGGGACCGGCCACAACAGCAGCCTGATATGGTCAGAGAATAAAAATGACGGGGCAACACTGCATAACTGGTCACCGTATGGCAGCGGAAATCCGGTTGATTTACTGCCGGGATTTAACGGTGAGCGGTGTGACCCGGTGAGCGGCAGTTACCATCTGGGGAACGGCTACCGTGCCTATAATCCGGTGCTGATGCGCTTTAACTGTCCTGACAGCCTGAGTCCGTTTGGTGAAGGGGGGATTAACCCGTATGCGTATTGTGCCGGGGACCCTGTTAATTTTACCGACCCGTCAGGGCATATGAGCACCGGTGCCGGTGTGGCAATCGGAGTGGGGATTGCCGGTATTCTTGCTGCTGTGTTTACCGCTGGGGCATCGCTGGTCGCAACGACAATCGCGATGGCGGCAACAACCACGGTAGCAACAGGTGCATCCATATCGACATTGGGTGTCGTATCCGCAGCAGTAGGCTCGGTGTCAGTGACATCCCTGGTAATAGGGGGATTAGCCACCGTTTCTGATGTGACGGCAATCGCCAGCGGTGCCACAGAAAAAAGCAATCCGCAGGCATCGTCGGTACTGGGCTGGGTCTCTCTGGGAGCAGGGATGGCGGGGATAATTGCGGGCATTGGGCGGGCGGGGTTTAAATCTGTCATATCTTCCGCTAATAAACTCGAGAGTGTCACCCTGGGAGGAACGATGAAAAATCTGGATTCACTGGGACAGGATTTTTATCTCTTCGACGATACTTACAAAGGAGCAAAACGACTTAATCTGGTGGCACATGGTGCATTAGAAAGCGGGGATGTCGCTCGAGTCGCACGCACATCTGAAAGAAACATGAATGCCAGTGAAATATTTTCAATTATCAGTAAAAGGAAAAACCTACAAGAATACAGTAATATCAGGACTATTATGTGCTATTCAGGTAACGGAGGGGAGCGAGCATTCGGGCAACAACTTTCCACATTAACTGGGACCCCCGTGAAATCTTATCGCGGGACGGTTACTGGGAATTTTGAAATGCAGAGTTTAAATAAAATCCTCCTGGAAACAGCAGCAAAATATGGTGATGATGGGCTTGAGCATATGCAGGCAGTATTTGGGCAGCGGCACACTTTTCAAATTCACAAAACAAACCCCTACAGTTTATTTACCTTAGACCACTGGGAATGGAATTTTGACCCTGTAAAATTTAGACCTTAAAACATCAAGCATTTTAAAAGCTGCCAATCAAGGGAATGATCCTTGAATTATCTGAAATTGAAACCATTTCTCCGATGGAATGAAATGGTTTCAATTTAATTATTAAAAGGATCTCTTTTAAGAACCTATGAGTGTGTTAGAAATTCTGTGTCATTCCAGTAATATCTATCAAAGGGACTGTTGCAAATAATCACCGGGAGTGCTTTTTATTCAACAGTGATAAATGTTTCATACAAGAATAGTCTCGACATTGAATAATCGATTGATAAAGGCGGATCGCTCCCGCATCGCGAAACGCGGGTTCATAATGGCGTAAATGGTGGTGCGGTGAACCGAAATGCCGCGTTCGGCCAGCATATCACTGATGTTGGCATAACTGAGTGGTGTGGAGCCATACCAGCGTAAGCACCAAAGGATAATCGTGGGTGCAAAATGCTTCCATTTCAAATCGCCAGGTACCATTGAACTTCCCTCTGAAAGAGACTCAGGCTTCAGTGTTCATCATCAACTCAATTTTTGCAACACTCCCCCCCTTTGAGGGCAAAATTGCGAGAGGTAGCACGTTTTATCATCCGAGAAACGAGGAAGAGAAAATAAGGAGATTTTTATTTGCGGAAAAAATGAAGGTTTAAAAATGGCTGACCTGTTTATCGGCAGCCATTTTTATTGAAATCGGTCTGTTTAGCGTAAACCCAACTGGAAAATCATGGTTTCAGCCTGGCAGCAGAACAGGAAGTCGATATCCAGGCGCACGCCGCCCGCTTCTTCAGTGAAGCGTGGAGTAATCTGGCAAGGTTCGGATTCCACTTCGTGCGCTTTAGTGCTTAGTGCCGCCAAGGTCTCTTCAGCCTGCTCTTTGGTTGCAAACAGATGGCTGTAAGAAGCAACACAATCCGTATTATCAATGATAGAACCGACGTCTATGCAGCAACAAACTGGGGTTTCATCTGCACTATTTCTACTCATGATTAGTTCCTTAGCATTAGATACTCAGAATAATTCGGGTTGTTTTTTGGCAAACCGATAAGTACAAACAGACTCTATTTCGGTACGTTTCGCGAAAGCAACACCCTGGCAGTTCGAAGTATGAGGAGTATAACCTAAAAGATAAACGCCCTAACTTTCATAGCGCTTATTTTACGTCGCTCTGTATTTTCACTCCAGTTGATTATCCTGGTAATTGGGGTGAGTGACGAAAATCACACTTAAAAATGATCTAAAACAAATTCTACTGCCGCTATACAGCCATAAGGTTACTATTTTTTGCTGCCTTGATCATGTTTTCGACAACAACTCACCAATAAACGCGAAACATTCTTGCAACATACCCACTGGTCGTACCTATACTCCAGTAACTGGTCTGCTTTCTATCTACCAGCACAGTCCCTACTATGCGCGCTTCAGTTACGGTAAGTAGCATTTTTTGTATAAAAATAAATCAATGAGGTTTTGGTTATGGGCCAGAAAAACCTGTTCACTAAGTCATTTATAGCAATTGCTGTAGCAATGGTCAGTTTACAAGCACATTCCGCCGGCTTTCAGTTAAACGAATTTTCTTCTTCTGGCCTGGGTCGAGCCTATTCAGGAGAAGGAGCTGTTGCAGATAATGCGGGTTCAGCCAGCCGTAACCCTGCCACCATTATGATGTTTGACAGACCTTCTTTCTCTGGTGGTGCTGTTTATATCCAGCCAGATGTCAACATTTTTGGTAACTCCCCAGCCGGGGGCAGCACTAACGCCAAAAATATTGCACCGAATGCCTGGGTTCCAAACCTGCATTTTGTCGCCCCAATTAACGATAAGTTTGGCTGGGGAGCTTCTGTCACCTCCAACTACGGGCTGGCAACAGAGTTTAGTAATAATTATAACGCCGGTTCACTTGGGGGGAAAACGGACCTGACGACCGCTAACCTCAACCTCAGTGGCGCCTATCGACTGGACGATCACTGGAGCTTCGGCCTGGGCTTTGATGCCGTTTATGCTAAAGCGAAGATCGAGCGTTACGCGGGTGATTTAGGTCAATTTGCACCTGGTTTTACCGGTGTTCCAGCAGATACCCAAATTACGAGCTTGAAAGGTGATAAGTGGGGCTTTGGCTGGAACGCCGGTATTCTTTATGAGCTTAATAAAGGTAATCGCTACGCTTTAACCTACCGTTCAAAAGTTAAAATCGACTTTGATGGTGACTATAAGAGCAGCTTGCCTTCAGCCGCTAACCAAGTTTTAGCAGGGTATGGCTTGTACGGCACCGACGGTGTAACAATACCCGGTTCTTTAACTCTGAACTTACCTGAAATGTGGGAAGTGTCCGGTTACAATACTGTGGCACCTAAATGGGCCGTTCACTACAGCATGGCTTATACCCGCTGGAGTCAGTTTAAAGAGCTAAGAGCAACAGGGAACGATGGTCAGCTGCTGTTCCTGAAAGATGAGAGCTTTAAAGACGCTTATCGTCTGGCAATCGGTACCACTTATTTTATGGATGAGAACTGGACCTTCCGTACCGGTATTGCCTTTGATGATAGCCCGGTTCCAGCAAATAAACGCTCTATTTCCATTCCTGATCAAGACCGTTTCTGGCTCAGCGCCGGGACAACCTATGCCTTCAACAAAGATGCTTCCATTGATGTCGGTGTTTCCTATATGCACGGGAAACATGTTGATATTAAAGAGGGTCCTTATAGCTTCCGCTCTGAAGGTAAAGCCTGGCTTTACGGCACCAACTTTAACTACTCATTCTAATCGCGCTTAATCATGTGCGATTAAATAGCAAAAAGGCGAACCGGAGTTCGCCTTTTTTGATCTTCAGGAAACACTAAGGAGCGTCGATATCTCCGAGGTCATCCTGAATCGCCGCCGCATTTGGATTCGCTTCCGGGCTTAACTGACCACCACTTGCCAGGAAATCATAGCGCTGGAAGTAAGCTTCACGTACCAGAATATACGGGTCAGAAGACTGACGGAGCAGACCATCGCTGTCCAGTAAACGCGCGCGCGTTTCAACCCCTTCCAGAGTCCATTTACCAATAGACATCGGCCAGGTCAGCCAGGACAACACTGGGTAAAGTGTATCAACATATTCACCGCCATCTTCACGCGGTGTCACGCTACCGTATCCTGGCAACACGATATAAGGACCGTACCCTACACCGTAGTGACCCAGAGTGCTGCCAAAACGTATCGGATAAGTCCGCTCAAGTTTCGGGTTTGCCATACCGGCAACATCAATAAAGCCCCCCATTCCCAGTATGGTATTCAGGAAGAAACGGGTGAAATGCACCATTCCCTGATAAACATCACCCTGGGCAAAATTGTTCACCATTGAGGCGGGTTCTTCCAGGTTACTGGTAAAATTGCTAAGACCATTACGTGCTGGCTGCGGAACATAATCACGCCATGCAACAGCAACCGGACGAACAAGATAAGGGTCTAACACGTTCATATTAAAGTTGAACATGGTTCGGTTGAACCCTTCCAGCGGATCAGAACGCTCTTGTGGTTTTTTATCAGCCGATCCGGCGCACCCTAACAGCAAGGTGGTCGCCAATGCCAGTCCGGTCAGGCGAAAATTCATAAGCGTCTCCAATTTTTTAATCTGCGCTTTCAGTGTTCTGCTCGCCCTTCTGGGCACTAAAATAAGGTACTGATTACAAAAATATTTATCTTTTCTGGCAGAAGTCTATCCAGATACACATCTATTTTTGTAGCCATTACTGCCTTTTGCCACACTATACACTAAATAATTCGTATTGCAGGAAGGCTGCAATGCAACTAACCCCTGGTACTGACTCAAGTCACTCGCCAGTTACCCCAATCCTTTTTGGGAATACCCCTTGAAGTATAACCAAAATTGAGCCTGATAGTGCCATCAAAATTATGCCTGATAGCACAAGATGAAGGGAATAGTATCAATAGCAGCGTAGGCTAATAGCGAATCAATCATGATCTGCACGCCATTCTCGCTTATTGATCATTATGAATATTTAAAGGATTTACGTTCAGTGAAACAAACAGCTGATGGAATTACTTATAATCATCTCAGTAGTAACAACGCTACAAGTTTACAGCAGGAGATACCGCGGTGAAAAAAACATCTGCGTTTTAATTATGGCGATACTGGCAGCCTCACCATCGCTGGTTTATGCAGGTCCCGGTGGGCATGCCGGTTATGGTAGGCACAGCGATAATGGTAGACCCCATTTTAACCCTGCTCCCACTGGCCCGAGGGAATCTCGTCTGGATTTTCTACCCGCACTTGCAACCACATTAATTCTCGGTGGGCTGACGTACTATATTGTCAATGATGCGTATTACAGAAAGCAAGGTACGGAATATATTCTTGTCCAACCGCCAGAAAATACCCGTTCCGGCCTGAACGTCGTTGATTATAACAATAAGCGTTATTACGTACGTAACGGTAGCTATTGTCAGAAAGATATCGACGGCAACTATATTGAAGTTCCACGTCCCGCCGGGCTCTGATTATCATCTGGCTGATGATAAGAATATATTGGCGGAACCACTCCACATATATAAAGCGCCCTGAGTGCCATAATAGCCAGAGGCAAACATGCAGCCTCTGTATCATATACTCTATAGTGAGCAATAAATAAACGAATCAGCACCTGTATGAAATCAATGGAAAAAACTGCCCCTGTTAACCCTATAACAACTTGATGAATCACCCGATATTGCGTACCATCGGAACGCCTTCAAACAAGGCTAACCGCAAACCAGTTAAGTCCTCTTAGTTAAATGGATATAACAAGCCCCTCCTAAGGGCTAGTTGCAGGTTCGATTCCTGCAGGGGACACCATTTTAATGTCTACGAACGTCCAATCAAGTCTATTTTATTCTATAATTCAGCAAGTTAACTCCATTACTTCGTCTACCAAATTCCAATAACTTTTATCAACATCCTGCTTGTTTTGTTGGTATCTATGTTGGTATGGTAAGTTCGATAATGCAGATACTATCAGCATGGGAAGTTTTCTATGGCATTCACTGAGGTAAAAGTCAGAAACGCTAAACCTGCTAAGAAGCCGGTAAAGCTGATTGATGGCAGTTCGGTAGTGCTCGGTACCATGGACCGGAATTTATCTCCCCGGCACTGACTCAGTGAGCTGAAGATCATGGTGTATTACTTGAATTTATCAAACATGGAAAACCGACACAGAATGCTTTTATTGAGCGTTTTAATCGGATATACCGAACTGAAATACTGGATTTTTATCTGTTCAGGACGTTGAATGAAGCAAGGGAAACCACCGGACGCTGACTGAATGAATATAACAGTGAGCGGCCTCATTAATTCCCTGAATAACCTGACGCCGGAAAAATACTGGTTGATGGCTGAAAAACCGGAAACCTCAAAAAGTGTCTGGAACTAAAACGGATCGACTTACATGTGAAATCGTGAACTTTCCAATGACCTGAAAGTCTATATTTACATATAGCTCGTTAGTTGCCCTTGGTGCTGCTTCCCCACCACTGCGCAGGATAGTATCAGTCTAACAAAAAACACTTATTTTGGTTGGCAGCAAACATAACATTTGGAGTGATGATGTAGTATCGCTTCGAACATTCGAATAGTAATCTTTATCGTATTAAGCACATTTTAAACTTGATTAAATATCTGGCTACCACTTAAATTAAGTTAGCCGTGAACCAGGAGCCAAAACGTTAGCTATACTGACGACAGAACGGCGATGGATGATTTATGTCCAATTAGAGCCGGGAAAGCACTTCGTGCATAAACGCATCCATGATAGACTTCGCGGCCCTTAGGGGGTAGTACCTGTAAACCGCAAATAATTTATGCGGTTACGTGGGAAGATAAAGGAGGCTTGTATGTCAGAGTTGTTTATGAAAATGTTTGGTTTAAATAGTTACTTGGCTAGTGGCAGAGCCATGGCTGATCGCTTAGAAAAATCCGGGGTTACAGATATTAGCGTTGTTGGACGTGGAGCTGTTGTCGTACATGCTGATAGCAGTAAAAAAATGTCGAGTTATCGCGAAGCTGCTAAGTTATTCGTAGAGCAAGATGCTAAGGCTGTCGCTGCCAGTTGCAAAGACGGTGTTGAAAACTAAATGTTTGCATTACTTATAATACCTTTGCTCGTTAGCGGGCAAATAATAATATCCTCCCCCAACAGACTCAGAACATACTTCCGCTTACATAGATATGATGGTCAGCTTCTCTACATGAAGGTGGCCACATATGGTATATGGTGTTTAATTATATCTGTAAGCGCGGCCTACATTATGAAGTGGCTGCTCCCCGGCTTTACCTTGGCTACTTGGCTGACCACTTGGGTTGAACTCAGCAAAGACCCCAAAGAGAATCGATTAGCTTCATGGTTACTTTTATTGTCTTTGAGCATGGTCTTTGTTGCCATAGCTTGGATTCAATTGGCAAGGTTCGGTATTTATCTAGCTGCTAGCATATTAAGTGGTTTCAAGAATGATAATGGTCAGATAGCCTTTTTTAAACAGGCTATAAAGTTAGGATCGTTGGAAGAATTACTTTCCGATGGCTCATTAGGCCAATTGTTTTTCAACTCTGTCACTAGTGAAAAACCAGTATTAGTTAGTTTGAAAAGCAGGAAAGTTTATGTTGGTACGGTGAATATGATCAGTGAACCAAATGAAAAACAAGGTCCAAACCTTGAGGTTTCAATCAACCCGATAATGTCAGGTTATAGAGATAAAGATAGTTTGAGAGTTCTTTTTACAAATGATTACAGTGAATTAGATGGGGTAGATACAAGTATTATTTTTCCTATGAGTGAGGTTTCTCAAGCATCATGGTTCGATATGGATACCCATAAAAAGGTAGATAATAATCGTGAGCAGAAATAGTAGTCGTAGAGAATAATAGCCACCTCGCGACAGACATCTTCCACTGTTCGCCCGGCTTCAACAGACTTCAAAACGGCGATGATCTGATGTTCAGTGAATCGTACTTTACGCATGGTGATCTCCTCTGGGGACATATTCAGTATGTCGGAAGATCTCTAAAAGTGAATGGTTCTTTTTGCAGGGATACTTACACCTTCATCGAAAAACACATGTTCTACTAATTGGAAGCATCACTGGCAATTGTTCAGAATGCACAATTCAGGCAGAGTTTCCCTCTACGCAATCTCCTATTCCGCACAGTAATTTAGTGACTGCTTTATTTTAAACCGCCTGTTGAGATATATTATTAATTATTTTATACACGTCTAACATATCCTTAGCCAGGTAATCCGCATAAGACTGATCAATTGGTAATCTTATTTCCTCATATGCAATAACCTTCAGACTGGCCCTCTTAGCCGAGATTTACAGACTTTACGTTTACAGCAGTTGTTAACTTAGGATTTATTGAACATGCCTCATCGCCAACAATTCCAGCTAGCCAAATCACAACATCAAATTTATTAATTAGCTTGCTTAATTTACTTTCATCCGTAACATCACCATTAACAAAATCCACATCCTTTAGATATCTGGATTCGAAAAGCAAATTGTCATATACAACTACATTATATATCCTTTTGATTATTCAAAAGATCAACTAAAAACCCACCAACGTAACCACAGCCACCGACTACTAAAATATTTTCCATTTATCCCCCTTAGATCATATTGTAATTTTGCCTCTAACCCATCAAGACATGCCAGTGGCGATACGTCCATAAATTAGCTCCCATCTATTATTTTGATCTACTGATTTACCGCATATAGCAAAACGATGATTGATATTTAACCGGATCCAAGGATATAATTTTATCAAATATCAATTCTTCACTCTTAATTTAATCAAAAATGTGATCTTATTAACAATAACAATATTAATATTTGATATTGCATCTAACTCAAAAACGTTAGCGTATTCAATAATGTAAAACTAATAATAAATAAAATTATGTAAATCAATAAATAAAAAATCACTTTCATGAAAAGGTAATGATATTGATTAGTAGAACATGTCTTTTTCTATAAAGGCCCCGATAATCTTTTCACGCAATTCAATTGAGCGTGAAAAACAAATTGCCTTACTAGCCAGGCGCTTTATACAAGTTCATAATGTCAGGCTGTTCCCTATAAAAAGGAAAATATCGGCATGACGAAGAAAATCATTCTTGATTGTGACCCCGGTCACGATGACGCCATTGCAATATTATTAGCACATGGTAACCCAGAGATTGAATTGCTGGCAGTCACTACTGTGGTTGGCAATCAAACGCTGGAGAAAGTGACTAAAAACGCACTGGCTGTTGCTCGTATAGCCAATATTACCGGGGTTCCTTTCGCTGCTGGCTGCCCAAGACCCTTGGTTCGACAAATAGAAGTTGCTCCGGATATTCACGGCGAGTCAGGAATGGATGGCCCTGTATTACCTGAACCTGCGATTAATCTGGACCCACGTCATGCCATTGACCTGATTATTGACACGATAATGGCTCATCCAGCCAAGACCATAACGTTAGTTCCTACTGGGGGATTAACCAATATCGCTCTGGCAGCCAGAAAAGAGCCACGCATTGTTGAGCGTGTGAAGGAAGTGGTCTTGATGGGAGGCGGTTATCATGTGGGGAACTGGAGCGCAGTCGCTGAATTCAACATCAAGATTGACCCAGAAGCCGCCCACATTGTATTCAATGAGAAATGGCCATTGACCATGGTGGGTCTTGACCTGACACATCAAGCTCTGGCTACCCCAGAGGTGGTGGATAAAATCAAAACGGTCGGTACGCAGCCTGCGAAGTTTGTTCTTGAATTATTAGCTTTCTTTGGCGCTGCCTATAAGGATGCTCAAGGTTTTGACTACCCGCCGGTACATGATCCTTGTGCTGTTGCTTATGTTATTGACCCGGCGGTAATGACGGTAAAAAAAGTCCCTATTGATATCGAATTGACAGGCACATTGACGTTAGGGATGACCGTTGCAGATTTCCGTGCTGCTGCCCCTGCCGACTGTCACACACAGGTTGCTGTTAAACTAGACCATGCCTACTTCTGGGATATGGTTGTTGATGCCCTGAGACGTATTGGAGAAGTGAAAATCTAATTGGCTGGCGGGTGCCCCCATCGGAATACCCGCCAGCCTGTATGGCAAGACTTAGTGCCCGGAAGAGCGTGCTTTCTGTATATCCTTCAGGCGCAGCTTCTCTTTCTGGGCCATCAGACGCCATGCAATAAAGCCGACCAGTCCTACCGCAAACAGGATCAGTGAGGCCAGCGCGTTAATTTCCGGGTTCACACCACGTCGTACCGTCGCAAAGATCTGCATTGGCAATGTGGTGGCTCCCGGCCCGGTCACGAAGCTGGATATCACCAGATCGTCCAGCGACAGCGTAAATGCCAGCAGCCAGCCGGTCACGAGTGCCGGTGCAATCATTGGTACGGTTATCACAAAGAAGACCTTTAACGGTGTTGCACCGAGATCCATCGCGGCTTCTTCAATCGAACGATCCAGCTCACGCAACCGCGAATTGATAACGACCGCCACATAGGCGGTACAAAACGTCACGTGTGCCAGCCAGATAGTCAGCATACCGCGTTCAGCAGGCCAGCCAAACGCATTAGCCATGGCCACGAACAGCAGTAACAGAGACAAACCGGTTATCACATCGGGCATGACCAGAGGTGCCGTCAGCATAAAGGCAAAACCGGTCGATCCTTTAAACCGCCCGAAGCGCACAATGACCACCGCCGCAATCGTACCGAGGATAACCGCCGCCGTCGCCGAGAGAGCGGCTATCGACAGGCTCAGCGTTACGGCGCTGATCATCGCACTATCCTGGAATAGCACAAGATACCAGCGGAAGGAGAACCCCTCCCACGCTGCCAGCTGCGATGAGTTAAACGAAAAGATAACCAGCAGCAGCATCGGCGCATACAGGAAGAAGAAGACGACCGCGAGGATCGCCGTACGCCACTTTGAGCGAATAGTCGGCAACTGGCTCATGTCTTATCCCCCATTTCTTTGTTCTGATGCTTATGGAACCAAATAATAGGCAGAATAAGGATCAGCAAAATAATCACCGCCAGCGCAGAAGCTACCGGCCAGTCACGGTTATTAAAGAACTCCTGCCACAGCACACGGCCAATCATAATACTGTCCGGGCCACCCAGCAGTTCAGGAATAACGTACTCGCCTACCGCCGGGATAAACACCAGCATCGACCCGGCAATAATGCCGCCTTTGGTCAGGGGGACAATCACGCTAAAAAAGGTTTTTAGCGGGCGGGCTCCCAGATCAAGCGACGCTTCCACCAGCGAATAATCAATGCGGGTCAGCGCGGTGTAAATCGGTAACACCATAAACGGCAGATAGCAGTACACAATACCGATATACACCGCCAAGTTGGTATAGAGGATAGCTATCGGTTGATCGATAACGCCGGCCCACATCAGGAAGTTATTGAGAATGCCGTTATCATTCAGGATCCCCATCCATGCATACACGCGCACCAGGAACGAGGTCCAGGATGGCAGAATCACCAGCAGCAGCAAAATATTACGCGCTGATGGCGAAGCATGTGCCACCGCCCAGGCCAGCGGATAGCCTATCAACAAGCATATGCCGGTTGAGATAGCCGCAACCTGTAACGAATGCAGATAGGCATCAATGTAGAGTGGATCGTCTGTGAGGGTAAAATAGTTCCCCAGATTCAGCACCATACTAAGACTGTCATCGGCCCAGGTCAGTAACTCAGTGTAAGGCGGGATAGCGCGCGCTATCTCAGAAAAACTGATTTTCAGGACAATCAGAAAAGGTAACAAAAACAGCAGCGACAGCCAGATATAAGGCAGCGCAATAACCAGCTTACGGCCGTGGGCTATTTGCAGGCGGGTCAGTAAGCGTACGCTGGTTTTTTGCTTGCCCGGTGGCCGGGCTGTACGTTCAAAAAATTGACTCATTATCTTCTCCCGCTTACACCGTCAGAACCACACAACTGTCAGTATCCCAACAGAGACGGACTTCATCCCCCCAGGTAGGCATACCGTTACGGAAGCGGTGACCGTTTTGCAGCTGGGCGCTGATCATCTGGCCGCTGCGCAGACGAACGTGATAGATAGACAAGTCGCCCAGATAGGCAATATGCACCACTTCACCCACGGCAAAATTGAAACCGTCAGCGGGCATCTCTTCGCACAGCATGATTTTTTCCGGGCGCAATGCTACATAGACCGGTACACCATCCAGTACGGAGACATCTGACTCCACCTTCAGTGGATTTATCAGACCGGGGCTGTGGATCACCAATCCGTCCGGCTGACGCTCATGCAGCAGGCCTTCAAAGACGTTAACGGAACCAATAAACTCAGCGCTAAAGCGGGTCGTTGGATGTTCATAGATCTCCTCCGGCTCGCCAATTTGCACAAATTTACCGCGGTTCATGATAGCGATGCGCCCGGCCATGGTCATGGCTTCTTCCTGATCGTGAGTTACCATCACACAGGTCGCTCCCACGCGTTCAAGAATATCCACCACTTCCAGCTGCATGCGGTCACGGAGTTTTTTATCCAACGCGCCCATCGGTTCATCGAGCAACAGCAGCTTAGGTCGTTTAGCAAGGCTTCTCGCCAGGGCGACACGCTGACGCTGTCCACCGGAAAGTTGATGCGGTTTACGTTTGGCGTACTCCTGCATATGCACCAGAGTCAGCATTTCAGCCACGCGGCTGGCAATCTCCGCTTTCGGCAGTCGATCCTGCTTCAGTCCAAAGGCGATATTCTGTTCCACCGTCATATGAGGGAACAGTGCGTAGGACTGAAACATCATATTGATCGGGCGCTGATAGGGAGGCACATGAGAGAGGTCCTGGCCATCCAGCAAAATCTGTCCCTGAGTCGGACTCTCAAAGCCGGCCAGCATACGCAGCAGCGTAGACTTACCGCAGCCGGAGGCGCCCAGCAGGGCGAAAATTTCACCTTTATAGATGGTCAGGTTTACATCATCCACCGCATGCTGCCCATCGAACGATTTCGTCAGGTTACGGATTTCCAGCAGCGGCGTTAACGCCCTGCTTGCCTTACTTTGAGTACGGGGGATCGCGTCGTTCACTACCATTACTCTCCGGCGCTGAATAGCCTTCCTGTGGGGAGGCCCAAAAATAACAAACAGAGGCCCAAACCTGAGCCTCTGTTGCTTAGCAGAAGTGAGCTGAACTCACTCTCCGTTATTTACCACTTTTAACTTTGGTCCATGCACGGGTGCGCACACGGTCAAGTTTCGGATCCTGCACCTGAAGGGTAAACAGTTTTGCCATGGTTTCTGGTGTTGGGTAGATACCCGGATTGTTACGGATAGCTTCATCAACAAACGGCACGGATGCTTTCACGCCGCTGGCAAAAAATATAGTATTTGAGATCTGTGCCATCACCTGCGGCTCCAGCAGATAGTTGATGAACTGATAGGCAGCCTCGGTATTTTTGGCATCTTTCGGGATAGCCAGCATATCGAAGAACGCCAGTGCGCCCTCTTTCGGAATGCTGTAAGCAATATTTACCCCATTTTTAGCATCTTCCGCACGTTTCTTCGCCTGCAGAATATCGCCTGCCCAGCCGATAACAACACAGGTGTTACCGTTCGCCAGATCGTTAATGTACTGGGAAGAATGGAAATAACGGATATTGGGACGTAGCTGCAGCAGTAGATCGGTCGCGGCACCGGAGTAGTCTTTGGCATCGCTGCTGTTCGGATCTTTGCCGAGATAGTTCAGTACAGTGGCGAATATCTCTTCAGGCGCGTCAAGGAAGGAGACGCCGCAGCTTTTCAGTTTCTCCAGGTTTTCCGGTTTCAACACCAGATCCCAGCTGTCGACTGGGGCATCTTCACCCAGTGCTGCTTTGACTTTATCGACGTTATAACCAATCCCGGTAGTCGCCCACACATAAGGAACAGAGTACTCGTTGCCGGGATCGTGCTGTTCCAGCTTCTTCATCAGATCCGGGTCAAGGTTTTTGTAGTTTGGCAGCTTGCTGCGATCCAGCGGCTGAAACACACCTGATTGCAGCTGGCGCGCCAGGAAGCTGGACGATGGCACCACGACATCGTAGCCGGTGCTACCCGCCATCAGTTTACCTTCCAGCACCTCATTAGAATCAAACACGTCATAGACGACTTTGATACCGGTTTGCTTCTCGAAATCCGCCACAGTATTTGGCGCAATATAATCGGACCAGTTGTAGACGTGCAGCGTCTTATCTTCCGCCAGAGAGCCTGCGGAGGTCGCCATCAGCACGCCCGCAACCAAACCTGACAACCATTTTTTACGTTGGTTGGACATCTTCCATTCTCCTGAACAGGGATAATTACAACTAACCCGTCATACTTCAAGTTGCCTGGGTGTTGCTTTCGTAAAACTCGCCGAATCACCTAGTTTATCTATGCTCATCGTCGCGCTTTACTCAGCGCCTACAGGTAACTCGAATTATTTAGGGTATAAACCCGAGGGGTATATTTCTCCAGCAGGCGAACCGGTGAACGCCTGCCGGAAAATACAGGTCTACAATGAATCAGTATTCACTATATCGTTAATAGAAAATACCTATAGTTGTAGAAATGTTGCACGCTTTATACAGCAACGCAAGGGCGGATTAAAGTCAAAAATGCAACGCTAAGCCACATTTCTTAACGCTGCAAATATGACTGAGGGTTACGTACTTGCGCGGCCTGCTATAGGGTACAGAGCAGACTGCGTACAGCAATTGGCATCGACAGTCATATATCACGGACAATGCCCCGTTCTGACGGATCATTGAGGCCTTTAAACCGCGCTTTCCGTCTTTTCTTTCTAATACTCAGATAACTCTCTTCAGGAAATACCGCGCAGGCGATTAACGCCTTTGACAGCAAGCAGTACGCAACTACCAATCAGAAAGCCTAAGAATAAGTTTGCCACGTTTAAAGCGACCACTGACCCGAATGTACCCAGGGCAATGACGCTCTCTTCAATAGCATGATGGAGAGCTGGAATGCCGTGAATGACTATCCCTCCCCCTACCAGAAACATGGCTAAAGTCCCCACAATAGTTAACGTCTTCATCAGCTTTGGTGCCAGGGCTAATAATCCGTTACCCAGAATTCGGGCAATCCGGTTAGTTTTATCTGTTAACCAGTAACCGAGATCGTCTATTTTGACAATGATCGCCACTAATCCGTAGACGCCAATAGTCACAATAATGGCGATCCCCGAAAGAATAAGCACTTGGTTCAACAGTGGCGCACCTGCCACTATACCCAGAGTGATGGCGATTATCTCAGCAGAGAGAATAAAATCTGTACGTATAGCGCCCTTCACTTTTTGTTTTTCAAATTCACCGCTGTCTTCATTTTCTAAACTCGACAGACGCGCCTGTTTTTGCTCGATACTTTCAGGATGACGACGAGTATGCAGATAATGAAAGACCTTCTCGACGCCTTCGAAACAGAGATAGGCTCCCCCTACCATTAATAAGGGAGTAATAGCCCAGGGTGCAAAAGCGCTAATCACTAGCGCCAAAGGAACAAGAATTAATTTATTAACAAAAGATCCTAATGCAACCTTCCCAACAACAGGCAACTCACGATTCGCGCGTAAACCTGAGACTTGCTGAGCATTAAGGGAGAGATCGTCTCCCAGTACGCCTGCGGTTTTTTTGGCCGCTACCTTACCCATAACGGAAATATCATCCAGCAGTGTGGCAATATCATCGAGCAATGTTAATAAGCTACTTCCAGCCAAAATAACGATCCTTATCTCATCATTTAGAGAGAGAATTCCGTATCACAAAAGAACCCCGAGACTTAATTAAAGTGACGGGCCCATCCCCAATCAAGAATCAACGTGATTTCATGCAGTATGCCACCTGTAGCCAGGTTGAAAATACTTTATTTGACTGGCTATCACTCAGCGATTTTTATCCCTCTTTTTCCGGATGTTGATTGCCGTATGGATCTCACGGTCATATTCAATTCTGCATTCGGGATATTGCCCGATACGCCTCTATTCAGACAGGGGCATTATCGTGGTGTATTTACGATAACACTTAAACAATTAAACTAATTTATTCAATTTAATCAAATATATAAAACGATAATAATTACCATTTTTATTTGAATCCTGGGTGTTTTTGTACAATATTGACCATGACTTATGTCGACTCATCACTAATCAGGTTAATTTTTAACCGCTTTGATATTGATTGTGATTCTTTAAGGATTAATTTTTATGGTATGGAAACTATGAAAATACATTATGTAAAGACCCTTTCATCCGCAATATGCCTTATTTACCTGCCGACTCTCGCACTGCCCGCAAGCAAAGACACCTTAGTAGTTACCGCCTCTGGGTTTGAGAAAAAAATTAAGGATGCCCCCGCTTCTATCTCCGTAATAACCAAGAAACAGATTGAGGATCGAGCCTGGCGTGATGTCACTGATGCACTAAGAGATGTTCCTGGTGTTGTTGTCACAGGAGGGGGAAGCAAGAGCGATGTCAGTATTCGTGGGATGGCCTCACAATACACTTTGTTCCTGATTAATGGTAAACGAGTTAATACCCGTGAGACACGGCCTAACAGTGATAACGCTGGTATTGAGCAAGGCTGGATGCCACCACTCGAATCCATTGAACGCATTGAAGTCGTGCGCGGCCCCATGTCTTCATTGTATGGCTCAGATGCAATGGGCGGCGTCATTAACGTCATCACTAAGAAAATTTCGAATGCGCGCTCATGGAGCGGTTCACTACATGCTGATTCTACTTTTCAGCAACATAATGATTCTGGCAATCTTTATCAGACGAACCTCTATGCATCAGGTCCTTTAATTGATGGGCTACTTGGAGCAAAAATTACCGGTCTGATGTCGCACCGGGCGGAAGATAATTTCCTCAACGGCTATAACGAACAAAAAATGCGTAACGGGGGACTGACTCTTAACTTTACGCCAGATGATAAGAACGACATAGATTTTGAGGTAACCCGGGAATTGCAGGATCGTAACAGCACCCCTGGTAAGTCAATTGCTTCAGAAAATTGCCGCCAAGGAAAATGTGAGCCTGCCAGCAGGAGCGACAGTCGCTATGAGCATACTGCCTATTCACTGACCCATAGTGGCTATTACGAGGCATTTGATACCACAAGCTATATACAGCAGGAGGAGGCGACCAATCCTGGGCGGGAAATGAAGTCCTACGATACTATTTTCAATAACAAAAATCAGATCTTCTTTGGTGATCATACTGTTACACTCGGCGGACAGTACCGCTATGAGAAACTGCATGATAATGGTAATCAGCTCAAAGCTGCTGATGGCCTCAATCAACTGACCCGCTGGAACTGGTCGTTGTTTATGGAAGACGAATGGCTTATCACCAAGCAGGTCGCCCTTACGGGAGGATTACGTATGGACAAGGATGAGAAATACGGCATCAATTGGACGCCGCGTGGTTATGCGGTATGGGATCTCACAGACCAGTGGATCGTGAAAGGCGGTATATCAGCGGGTTATCGTGCTCCAGATTTACGCCAGTCATCAGCAAGCTGGGGACAGGTCACCGGTGGAAACAGTCTCGACGGTATTATTGTCGGTAACCCAGATCTGAAACCAGAAAAAAGTCTCAGTGAGGAGATAGCACTGCTCTGGGATAACGATGATAATCTCAATGCTGGGATCACTTTATATAATACTGATTTCAAAGATAAAATAACTGAACTGCGTCGTTGTAATAACCGTTCAGAGCCTGGCTGTACCATTGGCATAACCCATTACGATTTTGTCAGTGACCGCGTTAATGTGGATAAAGCTAACATCCGCGGTATCGAATCAACTTTCGCCTGGAAAATAACCCGCGACCTGAACTGGACAGCGAACTATACCTATACCAAATCAGAGCAAAAGAGCGGCCAGTTCTCAGGTAAGCCATTAAATAAAATGCCAAAGAACATGTTTAACACCACTCTTTACTGGCAGGCTGTCCCGGACGTTGGGATCTGGAGCCGTCTGAATTTTCGTGGTTCTACCTCAGAATATTTAAGCCGCAGTAATATGGCTCAAGGTACACCTTCTTACACATTGATTGATGTCGGTCTACGTTATGACATTAACAAAAGCCTGATGGCTTCGGCGGGTGTATACAATCTGCTGGATAAACGCATCGACTATAGTACCTATGACGCCGTTCTGGACGGACGCCGTTATACCGTCGGTCTGACCTACAACTTCTAAGTTGCCGGAGATATGACTGAGCGTGACTGCTCTTCGCCGTAAAGGAAGAGGATCCTCAATTAAACGTATCGAAGATATTTACCACCCGATTACTTCAACAAAATAGCGCTATGTGTGCACTGAATAACGCATTCGCCGCAGCCATTGCAAAGAGAGCTATCTACGACGGGCGCACAGTTCTCTTCAGCCGAGCAGGCGTTAACCGGGCAGGTATCTACACACTGGTTACAGGATCTTATCGCATTGACACAACTGCGCGTAAATGTCGGACGTAACCCGGTATCGAAGCGCTTTTGTGGTTGTAATGCTCCCGTCGGACAGGCCTTGATACAGCTTGCACAGCCATCGCAACTGGCAAACTCGATTGCCAGTTGCGGTAGCCCGCTCTCATGTCGCGTTAACACCCCCATCGGGCAGATATTCGTGCAGGCATGGCAATGTGTACAACGGTTTACAAACTCGGCAACGGGGATTGCACCAGGGGGCAGTGGATGACTCGGTAGTGTGGAAACCGCTGTCGGTGCGACCTCGCGCGCTGCCGTTAAAAAGGCACGAAACAGTCCGCGTCGGCTTACCTGCCGGTGGGACAGGTAAGCTTCGTAATATTTCTCGGATTTACTCATCCGAAAAACATGCGTTTTTGTTCAGGACGCAGACCGAGCTGCAGCTGAAGGTCTGAGAGAAAAAGCGCGGCCACTTCAGCCAGCTGGGCATAAAACGGACTGATTTCATTACGTTGTAGTAAACTCAGATAATGCGTAGCCCAAGGGAGCAGCCAGCTTTCCAGCAAAGTATGGGCTGCTACATCGTTTTCTTGTTCAATCAGCGCGCTATATGCGAGTAACATCAGCCCGAACTGATCTTCCGGCTCACTCTGCTCCCCCGCAAAAGTGAGGCCCTGTGTATACAAAAAAGTTCGGTAGGATGCAGTCGTTTCCCCCATTAGCAGGTTGTCTCTTTCCAGATAGACAGAACCCCACGGCGGGACAGGCATCGTCCCCTGCCCCTCAAACAGCACAGAAAACTGCCATGCAAGAGCGGCGTCATCCGGGCGAGGCCAGTGTTCGCTAAGTTGGGAGATTTGATGCTTATCCTGCCAGAGATAGAGGTCTGGCAGCTCGGTCAGACAGTCAAACAGACCACTGACTTCCGGACGCCCCGGCGAGTAGTAAAACAGGGCACCAAGGATACGTGGCAATACCGCATGGGATAACATCTTGTCACACTCCTGAAAACAGCGGTAGCCAGATATTCTCTGGCTGCCCGCTTATTACATGGGTAAAACCCAAAGATTATAAAATGCGATACGTCCGGCCAGTTCTGCGGCGATAACCACCAGAACCGTTGCAGCCAGCACTGGCTGCCCCTGTTTAAAACGACTACTGACGACAGCACCTATCACACCAGCTGCCAGTAGCAAAGCCTGAGCGGTGAACCAGCTGGTCTGGGCGGAGGTTAACGGGCCATCGGCATTCATCAGCATCGACATATAGCCAGGGCGCAGACAAAAGCTGGCAAGGATGCCCAGCACACTCACTGACAGTCCAATTCGCGCTAGCCCCAGCAAGGCCGCCAGCGCCCCACCGCCAATCAATGGCGTGAGAATCATCATCACGAGGGTATAAGAGGAGCTCCAGGTCACCACCGTCGGTAACTGGTAAATGCGTGGAATAGCAAACAAGAACACGACACCGGTTACCGCTGCCAGCCAGGCCAGTATAGTGAACAGTTTTTTTGCACCTCGATTAAGTAGCAGACCTAGCGCGGCCAGACCGCCTAATGCTCCATAAAGTGACGAGAGCGCAATTTCATTACTCATCGGCGAGGCGCCTACGCGGAAAAGCACATTCATCGCGCGCAAAGGCTGGCCCAGATGGAAAGCCGCCATGCCCAGGCCTAAAGCAAACAGACACATGCTGGCGAACAAGCCAATCGCCATACGACGAGCGTCAATTTTCCCCAGGGTGCCACCTGTCAACAGTAGAATAAATGCACCAACAGCGCTCTGGGTGAATACGGTAAAAAAGACCAGCGGTAACTCATGCATGGCGGATCTCCCGTGGGTTAAGAATAGCCCCCTCTTTATCACCTGTCGGACGGGCTTTCGGGTGCGGCTTCACAATAAGATTAGGATGGGTGAATGAGGCGGCTGGCAGAGGCGCAATCTGGTTTTCACTGCCGTATTTCGCCCGTAGCTCGTCGATAGGGCCGAAGTCCAGAGCACGCTGAGGGCAGGAGTCCACACATATCGGGCGTAAATTTCGCTCCAGTCTGTCGAGGCAGCCATCACACTTGCGCATAATTTTTGCCTGCGGATCAAACTGCGGCGCGCCGTACGGACAACGCATCTCACAGTAGCGGCAGCCAACACAGATATCGCTGTTCACCAGAACCAGGCCATCTTCCTTGCGTTTGTGCATCGCTCCAGTCGGGCAACCCGCTACACACGTCGGCTCGTCGCAGTGATTACAGGCGATAGACAGGTAATAGGTGAAGGTATCGTTGTGCCAGCTCCCCCCCTCTTTTACCCAGTTTCCGCCGCCGTATTCATATACCCGGCGCAGTTTGGGACCCACATCCAAATCTTTGTTGTCTTTACAGCTCACCTGGCAGGTTTTACAGCCTGAACAGCGCGAGGAGTCAACATAAAAGCCATACTGTTTCATTGCAAGTTACTCCTTAGACGCGTTTGATTTCTACCAGATTAGTGTGCTGTGGGTTGCCTTTCGCCAGCGGCGACGGCAGCTGACTGGTCAGCGAATTAATACATCCGCCAACGTCGACCCCATTGCTATCAAGACGCGTCCAGGCCCCCTGAGGCATAGCGGCCACGCCGGGCAGAATACGCTGGGTGACCTTGCACGGGATCTCAACGATGCCACGATCGTTAAACACCTGTACCCGATCGCCAGACTCCAGTTGCCGTGCTACCGCATCGATAGGGTTGATCCACACTTCATCCGGAACCGCTTCATGTAGAGCGAGGATATTGGTGTAGGTGGAGTGGGTATGGCCTTTGGTGTGAAAGCCGCTCAGCTGTAGTGGATATTTCGTGGTCATCTCTTTGTTGAGATGCGACTCTTTTACCACACAGAACTCCGGCACTGCTGGGATGCGATCGCCTTCCGGTAACGTCCATTTCTGCGCCAAGTCTGCAAGTGCCTGAGAGTAAATCTCAATTTTGCCTGACGGCGTGGTTAATGGATTTCCCGCGGCATCCTCACGGAATGCCAGGAATGCAATGCTCTCTTTTTCCGTGGCGATACGTTGATCGATAACACCTTTCTCTTTTGCCACTGACCACTCTGGCAGATAGGGGCGTTTTTCGCGGACTTGCTGGTAGTGCTCCTCTGCCCACTGCGCCTGGGTTTTACCTTCGGTGTATTTATCACGCAGTCCAAGATGCCCCGCGATTTCCGCGCACACATCGTAGGTACTGCGCACTTCCCACATCGGTTTAATGGTTTTCTGTATCGCAATCATGTAGTTGTGCGAGCCCGTTGCATATGAGCTGTCGACCAAATCTTCTGCTTCCAGATAACTGGTTTCCGGCAGCAGAATATCGGCATACTTCGCACTGGGAGTCATATGGTTTTCAATCACCACAATGGTTTCACACAGGTTTTCGTCAGCGAGAATTTTACGCGTGCGGTTGATGTCGCCATGTTGATTGAGCAGAGCGTTACCGGCCTGGTTGATAAAGAGCTTGATGCCCGTTTTAAGCTTATCGGCACCTTTCACCCCCATGGTGGTGGCAGTCATTATCTCCGGGTTAAGGATAGCATCGGTCCATAAATAGCAAGGGATGGAGGTGCTAACAGGATTAGTACCGATGGGCAAAGAAGGCACGCCGTAAGGTGTCCCATAAGGCCAGTTGCCGTTGTTGGTACCTGAGCGGCCAAAATGACCGGTAATGGCAGGCAGGGTCTGAATAGCACGCACGGTCTGCTCTCCGTTGGCATGACGCTGCGGCCCCCATCCCTGGCAGATATAGCAGGCGCGTGCAGTCGCAATTTCACGCGCCAGTTGTTTAATACGGGTCGCCGGAATACCGGTGATATCCGCTGCCCATTCTGATGTTTTAACGACACCGTCACTGCCAGTGCCCATTACGTAGTCTTTATAACTGGCATTGGGGGCAGCCGCCGCAGGCATGGAGCTGCTGTCATAACCTACGCAGTATTTGTTGACCTCCGCTTCGTCGATCAGGTTCTCGCTAATCAGCGTATGGGCGATACCCGCAACCAGGGCTGCATCAGTGGTCGGTCGAATCGGCAACCACTCAGCATGCTCCGTAATGACCGAGTCGGTATAGCGTGGGTCGATAATCACCACTTTGGCCTTTGAAACCTCCAGTGCCCGGCGCAGCTCTTCGACCTGACCGCCACCCGACATACGGGTTTCCGATAAATTAAGCCCGAAGAGCACCACCAGATCGGAATGCGCAATTTGCGTAAAATGACTGCCGACATAACTACCGTGGGTGTACGGTGTCGCGGTAGCAATTTGCGCGGTAGAATAGGTATTGTGGTAATTCAAATACCCGCCAGTCAGATTTAACAGGCGCTTCCATGCAGGTGTCCCTTGGGTGTGATAATAGGCCCCTGACTGGTAGTTGTAATAAATCGCTTCGCGGCCATATTTTTCGGTGACGCGGGTGAATTCAGCGGCAATTAATGCGGTCGCCTCCTCCCAGCTTATCCGTTTAAATTTACCTTCACCGCGCTTGCCAACCCGCTTCATTGGATATTTCACCCGATCCGGGCTGTAGACACGCCAGCGGCTTGAACGTCCGCGTAAACAAGGGCGAATTTGATGTTCGCCAAATACCGCATCATCTTTCGCATCTTCCGGCTCGATGCGTACAATCCGGTCATCTTTGACAATGACTTTCAACGGGCAACGGCTGCCGCAGTTCACCAGGCAGGCACTATGACGCACGGTTTCACCGTCATTAACCACGGCTTGTACTGGCATATCCGCACGGGAAATTGACGAAAATGGCAGTGAAATCGCATTACTCAGGGCAATAGCAGAGCCCAATTTCGCGGCAGTACTCACTGCCTCTCGTCGGGTAACAGGAGTTGATAAAAAGTTTTTTAGTTTATTTTTCATTATGTAATTCTCACATTGCATCCATCATACACCGTATGGGAAGTGTGAAAATTGGCAGTTGATTAAGATCAAGTGGTTATAAACTATAACCAAAAAGAAGTATAAAACGTGAGCTACCAGGCTAACTTCAGGAGATATCACCGCTGCCTGTTACCCTTTGGAATTTCAAGGAATTGTTAGCTTAAGTATATCTCGCTCGTTCAAACTCAGCCCGGATATCAGGATCAAGGTTCTCTTTTTGAATGCTTTTTACCCGCTGCTGACAGATGTTTGCGATATTGCAGCGGTGACTCCCCAATACCTTTTTTAAATGCCGTAATAAAATAGGTGGTTTCAGCATAGCCAATTTGTCGGGCAATCTCATTTATGGGCAGGGAGGTGCGCAGCAACAGTTCACAGGCTTTGCGTAGTCGATAGGTGGTGATGTATTCATTGATTTTTTCCCCTGTCTCGCTATGAAAACGTCGCGAAACATAGCTTTTAGACTTTTGTAAATCAGCCGCAATACTGTCCAAACTGATTTTATTCATAAAGTGTTCTTCAACCCACATCATCACCTGTTCAGATAGCCGGTATTCGTCTTCAGATACTCTGACTTCTGCTGTCGGTAGCATACTAAAAAGAGAAACCAGCAAACTGACCACATTTTCCCGGTCTAACTCATGCCGTTCTCCCAACTGGTTATAGTGGCTAAATAATGTGTCTAACCAGGAATGTAAGTTTTCCATTTCCACTACCAGCGCCTGTCCATCACGAACAGTGAGTTGATGAAGCAGGTGATAATGGCGAGGAAAAGAGGTTAGCAGGGGCAATATAACAGTGTGATCTATATGAATAATGGTACGACGGTAAACGCTGGCCGCTTGCTCTTCCACCATAATTTTATGCAGCGTAAAGGGTGGGAAAACAAAGAGTCTGCCCGGGCGCAGTGTGTAATGGCGATGATTCGTCATTACCACACCATATCCTGCTTCAATATATAAGATTTCAAGGCACTGATGCCAGTGATGGTAACGAATGGCATTAGCATTCAGGCGACTAAAAGAAACAATTCTGTCTTTAAGAGCAATTAACTCGAGTTTATCGGGTACATCGGTAGTAGTCATAGTGCAATATTTCTAAATTTTTAGAGGACTAAATACATTAATAAAACGTTTTTTTAAATTTTCAAGAACGGCGTATTGAAACCATATTATATCTGTGATGCTGGTAACATTTTAACCTTCCTCCCCTCTTTATCCTTTGTGTATCGACTCAAAACCCTTTTCGACAGAGCCCTTTACTCCTGAAGCCGAAAAAATAACGAGTAAATGTAAGAGGTAACACGATGGATAGCGGAAATATAAAGTTAAATAATTTGTCTACACGACACGACGTTATTCAGTATTTATCGACATTACTAAAGCCGCTAGATGCGCATTTTTCGCCAAGTGAGGCCGGTTTTCATTTGGGTGATACTTGTGCCCATTACGGAGCAGAGGTTGCACGTATGGAAGGGCTTTCACGTGCCCTTTGGGGCGTCTTCCCTCTTATGGCGAGCGGCGAAGATCAGGGAATAAGCACCCGTTATATTGAAGCAATCAAACGCGGAACGGACCCTGCCTCTTCCCAGTACTGGGGAACCGCGGGACCTTACGATCAGCGGCTGGTAGAAATGGCGGTTTATGGGCTGGGACTGGCTCTCCTGCAAGATAGACTGACGGAGAACTTCACTTCACAAGAGCTATCTCATCTGTTTGACTGGCTTAATCAAATATCCTCTTCGGTCATGCCAGACAGTAACTGGAATTATTTCGCCATCATGGTGCAACTGGGCTTTAAACGTGCCGGTTTGCCTTGGGATAAACAGGCTATTGAGTCTCGTTTTAACCTGATGGAAGCCTATTATCTTGGGGGAGGATGGTATTCCGACGGGCAGGGCCGCCCGCGTGACTACTATATTTCCATGGCATTCCATTTTTATGGCCTGATCTATGCCACGTTGAATCACCATGATGATCCCGAACGCGCCGAAGAACTTCGCCAGAGAGCCCGCCTTTTTGCTCAGGACTTTGTCTATATGTCCGCGCCAGATGGCGCCTCTATTCCTTTTGGCCGCAGCCTGACTTACCGATTTGCGACAGTTGCATTCTGGAGTGCAGTCGCTTTTTCTCAGCTTGATGTGCTAACCCCAGGACAGGTGAAAGGTATTATTCTACGTAACCTGCGCTGGTGGCAAAGTAAGCCGTTTATCGACAGGGATGGCATTATGTCCCTCGGTTATACTTATCCTAATCTGGCCTTCTGTGAAGACTATAACTCTCCAGGCTCTCCCTACTGGGCATTAAAAACCTTTCTGATTGTGGCCATTCCCGAGGATGATATCTTCTGGACCTGCTCTGAAGAGGATCTTCCGTTACTCCATGAACAGCACGCGATCCCTCAGGCATCACAGCTTGTTATTCACCCTAAAGATAGCGACCACGTTTATCTCCTGACATCGGGTCAGCTGGAGTTGAATAACTACGTCAACACCGAGTCGAAATACACCAAGTTTGCCTATTCATCACTTTTTGGATTCACTTTTGAACGCGGGCGTTATGGCATCAAACATGCAGCCTGTGATTCGATGTTATTACTGTGCGAAGAAGATGATTACTGGCGCGGTCGACGGGATTGTGAGGAGGTCCGCGTCGATTCAGATATGATTTGGTCGCGATGGTCTCCCTGGAAAGATGTGCATATTGATACCTGGCTGGTCGCCTGCGGCGAATGGCACCTACGCATCCACCGTATCGACAGCTCCCGGCAACTCAAAACGGTAGAAGGTGGATTTGCCACAATTAATGAGAATGTGGCAACCAGCCCGCAGGATCAGCGGGAAAGCTTAGTATCCGCTCGCAACGGCAGCAGTATTATCCGTGACTTATCGCCCTTTAGCGCCCGAGCATCCGGCTATGTGGTAACGCCTCCCAATAGCAGCATTATGTTTGCTGAATGTGCCGTAATTCCCACCTTAACCGGATTAATTTCTCCGGGGATAAACTGGTTTATTAGTGCAGTAGCGGCCAGTGGCGAAAGAGACAGAATATTTAGTCCAGCGCCACAGCTGGTGCTACGTGAAAATCAGTTATTCATTCACTATTTAAACAAGAGTAAAGCTTTGCCTATTAATATCTGAACCTAATTTTAATTAAAAAATATAAATAACCATTGGGGTTGTTATGAAAAATATAACATCTGAAAATCGCTCTGAGTATTATAAAATAAGTACATTTATTTTTATGTATTTCTTTACCTGGTCAGCCAGTATTGGATTGCTGGCGATATGGTTAGGACAGAAAACACAACTTAGCGGGGCTGTAATTGGGACTGTTTTTGCAGTGAACGGTATTTTTTCCGTTATTCTAAAACCTATTTACGGCTATATCTTAGATAAGATGGGCATGAGTAAATACCTACTCTATTTTGTCGTTGCTATGTCGGCATTAATGGCACCGTTTTTTATTTATGTCTATCAGCCGCTGCTACTCTCTAATACTTTATTGGGTATTGTTGTCGGTGCTATTTATTTAAGCTTTGCCTGGTATGCTGGCGTCGCTGCCTGTGAGTCCTACACCGATCGCTATAGCCGCCTGAACGGTATGGAGTTTGGTCAAATCAGAATGTGGGGGTCTCTGGGCTGGGCCGTGGCGTCCTCATTCTCAGGTATTCTCTTTAATCTATCCCCATCTTATAACTTCATTTTAGGCAGCGTTATCTCGGTGCTGATGCTCTTTGTACTGCTGAGTTTGAAAGTGAATTCAGGGTCGGCCAATGCCAGTGAAGTCATTTCTAAAGAGAAAATTGTTCTGGCAGATGTCTATGCCTTAATAAAAGGCCGAAAATTTTGGGCATTCTGTCTGTATATCGCCGGCGTAGCATGGATGATGTTTATCGCTGAACAACAGTTCTCTCGCTATTTTGTGACCTTTTTTGATGATGTCCATCAAGGGAATGCGATTTTTGGTTATCTCGGCACAGTACAGTCAGGGATGGAATTTCTCATGTATATGATTATTCCTGCCTTTGTTAACTATATTGGTGCCAAAAAAGGACTGTTAATTGTTGGGCTGGTGGTCGGGGCTCGGCTTATTATCTCTGGTGTTTGCGACTCACATCTCCTTATTTCGGTACTCAAACCGCTATACGGCTTAGAAATTTGTTTGCTACTGGTCTCCGTTTTCAAATATATCGCTGAACATTTTGATAAGCGCGTCAATGCAACCATGTATTTACTGGGATATCAGGCCATGCTGTATGTCGGGAACGTGGTTATCTCAGCGCCCGCAGGCCAGCTGTATGACAAAATTGGTTTTGAAAATACCTACATTATCATGGGATGTATTGCGCTGGTATTTACCGCCATCTCCTCTATGACACTCTCAGCCTGTCGAACTAATCGTACCCAGGCTAGTACCCCGTTAAATCCACCTAATGTTGAAAAAATTAATCTCTAGTTTTATGAGACCAGATGCAAAGGAGTCAATATATGCTACGCCAAATCGTGAAAGAGCCATTGCATAGTCAGTATGCTATTAGCGAAGATCATCTCGCGTTTCAACAGCAGCTACAAAGTGCCCGGGAGCAAGTGTTGGGATTGATTAGCCGTAATTTGTCTGACTTCGGAGAAAAATTCCCGGCGGAAACCTGTGTCGAGGGCTATTACCCACTAACAGAAAACGTGGAGTGGACCACCAGTTTTTGGACCGGTCAGCTATGGCTTGCCTGGGAGATGAGTGGCGAAGCAAAGTTTCGCACCATGGCTGAAAAAAATGTCCGCTCCTTTGGCTTACGTATCGCCGCGCGGGAAGATACCAATACCCACGATCTCGGTTTTCTTTATACACTTTCTTGCGTAGCGGACTGGCGTCTGACGGGGAATAAAGAAGCGAGAGGGTTTGCGCTATTAGCTGCTGAAGCACTGCTTGAGCGCTTTCATGAAAAGGCTAAAATTATTCAAGCATGGGGCGATTTATCCGATCCTGAACAAGCAGGAAGAATGATAATCGACTGTAATATGAATCTTCCTCTGCTGTACTGGGCGAGCGAACAAACCGGAGACAGCCGTTTTGCCGCAGCGGCTTATCAACATGCCATTCAGGCTGCCCGCTATTTGGTTCGTGATGACGCTTCGACCTATCACACCTACTATATGGATATTAAAACCGGAGAACCGCGCTTCGGCAGTACGCAGCAGGGTTATGCGGATGACTCCTGCTGGTCTCGCGGGCAGGCCTGGGGAATATACGGATTTACGCTAAGTTTCCTGTATACCGGAAATAGAGAGTTTCTTGAACTGTCCAAGCGTTTAGCAAACTATTTTCTGAATCGATTACCCGAAGACCACGTTTGTCACTGGGATCTCGCGCTACTGGGAACCGATGCCCTGCGTGACTCTTCTTCCGCCGCCATTGCGGTATGTGGTCTGCTGGAGCTTTGTAAGCACCTGCCAGTCGTCGATCCTGACCGGGCAAACTATTTAGCCGCCGTCCGCGCTATTATGTCATCACTCAGCCAGAGCTATTTATCGAAAATCGAAGAGCCGGGTAATGGACTACTCAAACACTCGGTTTATCATTTAGCCAGTAATAAGGGAGTCGATCAGGCTTCCAGCTGGGGAGACTATTTTTACGTTGAAGCCTTAGTGCGTTTGACACAAAGCTGGAAACTGTATTGGTAAAGAGAGAGCGATATAAGAAGCCCCAGGCAACTTGAAGTATGACGGGTATATTAAGGATTATTTATGAAAGCGGCCCTGCTTATCGCGGATGGTTTTGAAGATGCCGAAGCGGTTATTGTGTATGATATTTTAAAAAGAATGAATATCGATATTGATATCGTTTCGTGTTCAACGAGTACTTCTCTTAATGGATATTTTTCATTATCTGTTGCAGCAGATAAAATAATTGATGATGTTATAGACGCACATTATGATGCAGTCATAATCCCCGGGGGGCCTGCGTCAACGTTATCACTGTCTAAAAATAAGTGTGTTATTAATTTTTTGGAAAGACATGACTTATCAGGAGCCTGGATATGTGCCCTCTGCTCTGCTCCCGCCAGAGTTTTGGGAGCGAATGGTCTTCTTAAAAATAGAAAATATACCTGTTCAGGAGAACTCTGGCGTGACTGCCAGGACGGCCATTATATGGGGGAAAACGTTGTTATTGATGGGAATTTGATCACCGGGAAAGGGCTTGGTGTATCATTTGACTTTGCTTTTACAGTTGCTGAAAAAATGCTTAATGATCATGATTCAGTTTCCCGGCAGGCTCATCACATTTATTACCCGCTGAGCAGTACAAATTAATGGCAGAATAAACAGCTCAGGGAGCCTGGTATCAAAAGCACGGTTGTAGATTCAATCTGACAATGCCTTGATACCAGACTGCCCTGCGATTCCCCTTTCTAAGAATCAATAGTCAATGCTATAAGTCAGCGCAAAAGTACGTCCCTGCGCCTTTAAGCTGGAGAGCTTGCCATAGGTGGCTTCAGCCTGCTGACTGTATACCGTCTTGTAATCACGGTTTGCCAGATTATAGATACCGAACCCTACTTTTCCCCCCAGCCACGGTGCATGAGCGAGCAAGTCGATGACGGTATAACCCTGGATATTCGCAGCCGGTGTCGCACGGATGGTTGAGCTGGTCGTAGCGGATAAGGCGTCATTATAAGCGCGTTCCGTACCACCAACAGTCAGGGATTGCAGGCGTACACCGTATCCATCAGCAAACTCCCAGTCGCTGAATAGCGTGGCTTTTAGCGGCGCGACGCGGAACGCATTCAGTTCACTCCATTTTCCTGCAGCGTCCTTATATTCACCCCGCGTATAGGCTAGTGTGCCTCCCACATTCCAGCCTTCAACCAGCAAATATTGCACGTTACCTTCCATACCCCAGATGCGTTCGTCGGTATCTGCAACGGATACGCTGTAATCGCGGTTGAACTGCACCACTTTATCTGACGTATTATAAAATGCAGTAATACCCGCGCTCAGGCCGCGATTATCCTGCATACGCCAGCCGAGTTCATAGTTGTTGACCTTAATAGGATCGATGTTGTTACCATTAATGGTGAAGGTTGCCGGCACATCACGCAACATACGTTGGGTATCAGGAAGACTGAAACCCTGAGAGAAGTTGGTGAACACCTGCTGAGCATCCGTCAACTGGTACAATAGCCCCAGATTATACAGTGTCTCACTGTGTCTGACCCGGCCACCGTCGAGTTGCTGTGCCTGATAGCCAGGAACGTTATCAGCCGCAATGGCTTCGCTGTAAGGTGTTGAAGACGATACCTTATTACGAATGATTTCATGACGCACGCCGGCCTGCAGGCTTAAACGTTGAGTCAGTTCATAGTCCGACTGTAAAAACAGTCCGGTTTTTTCCACCGTGACGTCTGGTCCCATGGCGTAACGGCTGTCAGCCTGATAATTCAGACCGTTACTGGCAATAAAGGTGTTCAGGTTATAGCCTGTTCCACTCTGGCTATCCTTCTCCTGTTCATAGTCAATACCGTAGGTTAACTGTAAATTGCGCTCCGCCAGGCTGAAGTCTTTTTGCAGCGCAGTGCGTAAACCCCAGACGTCAATATCCGTATTGGATTGCATGACTGCATAAGTGTAACCCCCTGGCAACGCTGAATGCGTTACGACGGCAACGGACGGAAACCAGCGCGATTTTTCCTTACGATAATAGGCTTCCGCCGTTAACTGCTGGCCACCAAATACGTCCTGATTCCGATACTGTGTATTGACTCCGTAATGCCGGGTGCGGGGTTGTTCATCAAGTTGCAACCCTTTAAGAGCCTTGAGGCTAGGCTGGTGCATCGCGGGAGTAAACAGAGCCGCCAGCCCGGGACCGTAATCAGGGCCGTAGTCACTGTCCTGTTTATCATCATAATATCTGAAGGCACCGCTCAACTGCTGGTTATCATCGATATACCAATTCAGCCGGCTATTGAAATCAAGACTGGTTGTGTCCTGACGGTCGGTCTGGGCGATTTCCGGGCCAATCCTGTCACCATGCGTATCGCGCATGTCTCCCTGTTTCGAATAACTGAGTCCGGCAAAACCGCTCAAGTTATCCTGATGGAAAGAAGCCGTTTGTGTCCCGTTCCATGCTATACCCGATGAGGACGGCTTATTGGCGCTGGTCAAGCCAAACTGGGAGCTGAAGGCATAGGGTTCATCCTCAGCATTACGGGTAATAATGTTAATAATTCCCCCCGCCGCGCCAGCACCATAAACACTGGTCGCACCAGATACCACTTCAACACGTTCAATCATTGTTGGAGCGATACTGTTTAACTGTCTTGAGCCATCCCGCGAACCAGTTAAGGGCACACCATCAAGCATAATTTGCACCGTGCGCCCGCGCATGGTCATACCATAATTACTGGTGGTTCCTGAAGCCGGGGCTAAACCGGGAACCAACTGACCGAGGATATCTGCAGTGGATCTCCCCGCAGAGGCTTGTCTGGCGATATCTTCGTGCTCAATGCTATAAACCGTTCCAGCGATATCGGCAATATTTTTTACCGAACGAGCTGCAGTGACCGTCATAGTGTCAGTTTCCAGAACCTGGCCACTGTCTTGAATTGCTGTAACCGCATCCGCCTGCGCGTACGCCTGAGCGCTGACTACCAGACTCAAGAATGTTATCCGAACGGGTGTCGAAAGATACCGCATAGTGTCTCCTGTAAAACGGGATTAAGGTTGAGAAGCGTTAGCCAAATGTTTTCTTATAATCGGGCGGCATAGCAGAATACTGAGCAGCGACATAACGCCAAGCAGCAGGTAATAGGCACCATAGCCGAGCCCGGCGGCGAGAAAGCCAGAAAATGAACCACCGAGGAAAAACACCAGAAGTTCGACGCAGACCAGAACGGTGAAATCGGTACCCGCCTGCTGACGGGAACACAGGCGCATGAACAAGGCATAAAGGCTGGTCATCGCCATATAACGAACCGCCAGCATGACGATGACCAGAATACCGAGCCAGAGCCCTGTCGCATTGACCATGCCGCTGTAAAACAGGGCGGCAATCAGGAGATAGATACCGCTGCGCAGCCACCCCGCCTGGATTAGCAAGGTTTCGGCTGAATAACGTTTGAGTGCCTTCGCGGTGGTGATAGCGGCCAGCAGCCCAGCTCCGGCCCCTGCTACGGACATTAGCAGGCCTATCTGCGCCAGTGACCACTGCTGATCAACCAGCAAAGGGGTAATCATTGCCATCGCAGGCGCTTCAACCAGTCGGTAGAGCAAAATCAACAGCAGAGCCCAAAGCATTTCACGCCGTTTGAAAGTGCGGGCGAAACTGGGACGTTCGGATGTCGAAGAGACTTGAGCCCCCTCTTTTACCTGATTAACGGCAAACATAGTTAACGCAGTCAATATAGCCAAAGACAGCAACGCGCTGTACCAGCCATAAAGCTGATAAATTAATAGCATCCCGGCGCCGCCAACCATGCTGCCTAACGCCACACCGATGCTCTGCGCCATGCTGCCAAGACGGTGATCTGCCGGCGCCAACGACTCAACCGTATAGCCGTCGATAGCGATATCCTGTGTTGCAGCAAAGGTAGAGATCCACAATCCAATCAGAATGAAGGGGATCAAGCCATAATCCAGACCAGTAAGTGCGAGGGCAAGCACTCCAGCGACCAGGGCTATCTGCGTAAGCCAGAGCCAGGTACGGCGACGCCCCAGGGCAGGCAAATAGTAGCGCTCGGTCAGTGGTGCCCAGAGAAATTTACAGGCCCATGGCAGATACAGCAGGGAAAGCATGCCTATCCAGCGCAACTCGACCCCCTGACTACGCAAAATAGCCGGCAGGGCAACATTATAAAAATAAAGCGGTAGCGCATGAGCCAGATAGAGCGTCACGATAACAGCCAGCCCTAAACGACTAATCGACGTAAGTTCCTGAGTATGTTTCATGGTTTTACGTCCATCAGGCGTTCTGCAATCCAGTAATAGCCCAGCTGCCTTTCCTGTGTAACAAAATAGGGAATACCCCAGCTTCGATGTAATGCCGGGACATCCAGCCGCGCCTGCTCAGCGGCATCGCCAGCGATGCGCACCAGGCCACGGCAGTAGATCTGAAAAGCGGGTTTGTGCTCCCGATACCAGAACGCCTGAATATTCCGGTAATCACGATCGAATGTGGTGTTTACCTGAGTGCTGGAGATAAAAAAGAACGGTTGCTGGCGCTCGATCAGACAGCCGATGTGTGCCAGCCATTCACGTATTTCTTCAGCGCTGACGTGATTTTGAAATACCGCTTCGACCAGCGCAGTTTGCGTAACACGTAAAACCATGGTTGCTATCCCCAGAGTGAAAAATATCGCAGATCTTAGACAGTGCTGTATTGTTATGTTACAAATGAGAATACTTCTAATTCACATTGTCTGCTTAGGCTAAAAAAAGAAAAAATTAGCCGCGACGATATTTATTCCGGTACGTTCAATGCGTGTATTGACCTTCGGTCAGCTAGATAAAGCGACCAGTTTGCTGGGCGGGAAATTACGTTTTCGCCATGAACTATCGGCAGATCAGCCTGTGCTGGCGGGATGGCAGCGGGTTTTGACCTTAGGTAATGGACTGGTGCTCTATCTAAGCCAGAGTGAAGATCTCATCGATGCCTGTAGCCAGAATCTGTTGTTACCGGGGATTACTGCTGCATTTCTGGTGCAGGGGCAAGCGGATGTCGATATAGCAGGCCAGCGTTTGTGCTTTGATACCCATAGTGGTCGGCAACGCGCCATGCTGATGAACCTGACAGAAAGCGATCAGTTTCAGCGCCACTGGTTGACTGGCAGGCGGGAAACCAAGGTAAGCCTGAGTTTCAGTCCGGCCTGGTTCGAACAATTTTCTGACGACTGCAGTCTGTGTAGTGGCAAATTATTACAGTTCAGACGCTCGCACTGGCAAAGTCTTTTCTGGCAACCGGCACCCGATATCCTGCAACGCGGCTCCCGCCTGGCTGTTGAACACACTTCCTCGACTTCACTGGTACAGCGCTTGCAATACGAAGGTTTTGCGCTAGATATGGCAGCAGACATTTTACGCAGTATTGAGGAGGTATCACCCCGGAAAAAACGTTTTGGTGCGCATCTTGAAAGCTGCCTGGTGCGCCTGAAAGAGTGGCTGGATAGTGGTGAAGCAGATGGCCTGAGTATTCGACAGATGGCGAAAGCGTTAGCGACCAATCCGGTTGATTTACAAAATGGTTTTCGTATTCGCAACGGCATCACTATCGCCGCCTATCTGCGTAAGAATCGGCTGGAGCAGGCTTTTCAGGCTCTCCGCCAATATGATTTGTCTGTTGAGGAGGCAGCAGCGATGGCCGGTTATGAACACGTTAGCAGTTTTAGTGCGGCATTCAGGAAAATGTATGGTTTCCCACCTTCACAGGCCAGATAAATGGTTTCAGATAATGCCTGATATTTCCCCTCAATTCACAATCTGAATACTGACTACCCGGCTATGAGCACGACCCTGGTCGTCAACGACACAGATACGGTACTGTCCGTTATTAATAGGACGCCAGTCGATAGTCGATTTGCTGGCAGAGCTGCCGACAATCAACAGCACTTAGCCCCACCTTTTCCGCCATAACGTGCATCCTGCCTGTCGCGGAAAAACTCTTCATAGGTCATGGGCGTCTGCTCAGGATGCGTCAGGCGTATATGTTCTACATAATTGTCATAATCCGGTACGCCAACCATCATTTTTGCCGCATGGCCGAGGTATTTACCTGCTTTAGAGAGCGTCTCAAACATTATTTTTGTCCTTTTCAGTAAACCCGACCTGTACAGAACAGGTCGGGTTACATATTACATCAATGTCCGCGTTTTGTTGAGCCACTCAGATAAGCTGCGTCTGTCGGCATCGGTTCGTACGGTGTTTCTTTTGAGGTAGGTTTGTCTGTTTTTAAGGCTGCCAAGGCTGTTTTGATAGAGAATACGGCCAGGACAATCACCACGACCATAAAGAAGATAGTCAAACCTGCATCCAGACGGTTATTGAATACCAGCTGTGCAAGTTGCGACTCTGTATATTGTGGTGGGATATTGCCACTATCTATCATTGCCTGGAATTTGTTAGCAATGGCCAGAAAACCGAGTCTGGTGTCCGGGCTGAATGATTTCTGCCAGCCAGCTGTCAGGGTACAAATCAGTAACCAGGCTGTCGGGACCAGTGCCACCCATGCGTAACGCTGACGTTTCATTTTGAATAGCACAACGGCACACAGCATCAGCGCCATTCCAGCCAGCATTTGGTTGGCAATACCGAACAGCGGCCATAGCGTATTGATCCCCCCGAGAGGATCGACCACCCCTTGATGCAGAAAGTATCCCCAGGCCAGTACACAAAGTGCCGTGGCTAAGAGGTTGGCCGGTAGCGAGTCAGTACGTTTCAGCCCTGGGCTCACAACCCCCAGCAGATCCTGTAGCATAAAGCGGGCTGCACGGGTTCCGGCGTCCACCGCGGTCAGGATAAACAGGGCTTCAAAGAGAATAGCGAAATGATACCAGAATGACACATCCATCAGGCCACCCAACGCGCCGTGGAGGATATAAGCCATACCCACCGCCAACGTTGGTGCTCCACCAGCACGGGAAATGATCGACTGCTCGCCTACTTCGTTAGCGATTTGATGAAGTAAGTCAGGCGTGACCGCAAAGCCCCAGGAGCTCACCACTTGCGCGGCAGATGCGACCACATCAACGGTTCCCGCTGGTGCCAGCACAGCCATTGGGCTGTTCATAGCAAAATAAACACCCGGATCGATAATACAGGCAGCGACCAGTGCCATAATGGCGACAAAGGACTCCATCAACATACCACCGTAGCCAATAAAGCAAGCCTGTCCTTCACTGGCCAGCATTTTAGGCGTGGTACCTGATGAAATCAGGGCGTGGAAGCCTGATACGGCACCGCAGGCAATGGTAATAAACAGGAACGGGAACAGATCGCCTGCCCAAACAGGACCGCTGCCATCAATAAATTTAGTCAGGGCTGGCATACTTAGAGTAGGACGCATAATCAGAATGCCGATAGCCAGTCCGACGATGGTGCCAATCTTCAGGAAGGTTGACAGATAGTCCCGCGGTGCTAACAGCAGCCATACCGGCAGCACGGAAGCCACAAAACCATAACCCACCAGCATCCAAGTTAACTGAACGCCAGTATAGTCAAACCACGGTGCCCAGGTTTCACTCTCGGCAACCCAACCGCCGGAAATGATGGCAAACACCAATAACACCAGACCAATCACCGAAACCTCACCGATACGTCCAGGGCGGAGGTAGCGAATATAGATCCCCATAAATAATGCCAGTGGGATGGTAAATGCCACTGTATAGGTTCCCCAAGGACTATGTGCCAAGGCTTTTACCACAATCATTGCCAGTACCGCGAGGATGATAACCATAATCATAAAGGTCGCGATCAGCGCCAGCACGCCGGCGGTAGGCCCCATCTCTTCACGTACCAGTTCACCCAGTGAGCGTCCATCCCGACGCGTGGAGACAAACAGCACCATAAAGTCTTGTACGGCTCCGGCAAGAACCACACCCGCTAATAGCCAGATCATGCCCGGCAGGTAACCCATCTGAGCTGCTAACACCGGTCCAACTAAAGGTCCCGCTCCAGCGATTGCCGCAAAGTGGTGACCAAAGAGGACTTTTTTATCCGTGGGGACATAATCTAGCCCGTCATTATGTTTAATCGCAGGTGTCATCCGCGTGGGATCGACCTGTAAGACATTTTTCGCGATATATCTTCCATAAAAACGATAGGCAATAAGGTAAACACACACTGAAGCCACTACAATCCACAGGGCGTTGATTTGTTCCCCCCGATTTAGCGCGATATAGCCGAGGGCGAACGCTCCAATAACGGAGACTAGCGCCCACATAAGGTACCGTCCTGAATTATTCATGATTATTATCCGTGTCAGTAGTAGGGAGTGTTACGTCTTGTACCCATGAAACACCTTACATTTAATAATCTTGACACAAATACAAACAATAACAGGACATTTACACCGCATTGTTAACATGATCACTTAAGTCAGAAAAATCGAGAGGGGATATAGTAGGAAATTGTGATAAAAACCAGTACTTCGCACTGGCTAGATGGGAAAATATAGCCCATCACCCGTAGTTTAGCTCCATTAGTGCCGACTAAACACGATACTGATACTAACCGAACGGCGTACTTTACCAGCCCGCGCTACAGCAGGCCGGAAAAGTAGAAACTCCCCCCTCTTAAACCCCAAGGAATTTAAACGGTTTTGCTTCTTTATAGTGTCCGTTGGCATTTCCAGCATAAACATGGGTCTGATTCGGACCCAGGTCAAGCCTCATGACTTTGCCCGTTTTCTCAGAGAAATCGAGTGTCTTAAGATCGGTCCAGAAGACGTTAGGGGTGAGAGCTGACTCAAAAAAATAAACCCGATTCTTTTGATCTGCCACGGTTCGCCAGCGTGTGGAGGAAATATTAGGCTGGTCGGGTGTTGAAATACCATAAGGTACCGACACATTACGAATAACGCTGAAGGTACTGGCAATCGCTTCGACCAGGTCTTCCGATTTAGGAATGGCGTTAACGTAGAAAGCTGCACGGGCGAAGCGGTCAGTAGCATTGTTACTTCCTGGCAGCATTACGGTACCGCCAATCTGTTTCCAGTACTCATCAATCACCAGCTGCTTCTCAAAAGTCGGGGAATTGGTCATTACTTGGTAGCTACGGCTATGGTGGATCACCTGCTTACCGTCGATATACTCAATAATAGCGCTATCGCCACTGGCATCCGACAACGAGAGATGCAGAGTCGCTAGCCGCTCTTCTCCCGGCACATTATCGGTAACGATACTGAATGGTTCTTTACTCAGAACATCAACCGCTTCCTGTACGGTGGCGAAATTATCCAGCACATACTGCGCCCAAGCCGCAATCGTCAGACCCGGTTTTTTGGCGTCATGTTCAGGATAGGACGACTCGACCAGCCACAGAACATTCGCTACCAGCCCGGCTTCGTTCATACCATCGGTAGTGGAGATATCATAGCCAGAAGCGATGACACTGCCATATTTTGATTTCCATGTTGCCGAATTTTTACCGGCTTCTCCGCTTCGCTCCATACCGCGTGGAAATACCCAGAGGTTGGTACCTACATCAACCTTCCAGTCCATCGAGCGGGCGGTAATCACTTGCTCATTCGCACCGAGATACACCAGCCGTGTGCAAGCCTCAACCGTTGGCATCAGCATCCCGGCACACAGGAGTGCGACACTGCAAGTAGAGAGAAATGAATTTCTTTTCAAGATCATAGCTCTTATCTCATTTTGATTTTGCGCGTTTAATTCCATCAAGTATATTAAGCTAAAAAAATACTGGATAGATAAATTCGGTAATATTAATCAACGCGTAACTTATCATCACTCTCTATTTAACGTCTCTTATGATGAATAAGTAGCCTGTATATCAGAAAAGGAAAGATACCTTGTACCGATTGACGCTGCTTGTTGCTCTGCCCCTTTACGGTCTCCAGTTTGCCTGTGCCACATCACCTGCCCTCACTCAAGCGCAGGAAACAATGATCCGTGAGGATGAAAAACCAGACTGGACCTTGCAGGTTACCCCCTTCTTGTGGGCAGCCAGCCTCAGCGGAAAAATGTCGCCCTTCCAGCGTGGATCTACTGTCGATGTCGATAAATCCTTTTCTGATGTGATGGAACATCTTAACGTAGGTGGGTTTCTGAATATCTGGGCCCGCCACCAGCGTTTTGTTCTCTCCGCCAATATGATGTATGTCGATACCAGTGATGCCCAGGCAAGCGGTCCACTGTCAGCCTTCCAGATCCCTGGGCTAGGCTTCACCATCCCACCAGGAGCCAGTATAGACGGTAAGATAGATACTACGCAGTTTATGGCCACACTACTGGGGGGATATCGGGTACTGGATACGCCAGAATTTACCCTCGATATGCTCGGTGGTGTACGCTTCTGGCGCATAGCGAATGATATTACCGTTACTGCAAGCCATCCGTCGACAGGACGTCACACTGCGTCTTATAGCGAAGACTTCGGATGGGTTGATCCCTTGGTGGGAACCCGCGTTTTCGTTCCTTTAACCGATAACTGGTCTTTTCAGTCTGAGGCGGATATAGGCGGTTTTGGCGTGGGGTCGGATATCACCTGGTCAATGCTTGCCAGTGCAACCTATACCTTCACTGAGACTCTCTCTGCATCAGCAGGCTATAAGGCACTAAAGGTGAATTATGATAACCATGGGCATGTGTATGACACTCTGCTCAGCGGCCCGGTAATTGGCGTAACCTGGCGTTTTTAAATCGATATGTACACTAAATAATTCTAGTTGTTTGTAGACGCCGAGTCTAACGAGTTGATGAGCATAGATAAATACTGCTGGCCGCTACCTGTAACAGGCAGCGGCTCTGATACTGCTACTCCTCTGCCTCCCGTAACTCAGTTTTCCCTGCTTTACGTTCAATAATCATGGTTTGCGGCGAGGAAAGCATCACACCCTCTTTGCGCAGACGGGTCAGAATATCAAACAACAGATCGCTTTTTGCACCACTGACTTGACGAGGACTTGCCACTTGTCCCGTTACCGACATCACAATACCGTTGGTGGTTAAATCCTTAAATGATACCGACGGCTCTGGGGTCTCTAAAATACGTTCATTTTCATTGTAGACGTCCAGCAGTAGCTGACGTACCTGTTGAGGATCGATATCCAGCGGGAATGTCAGAAGAATGGTCGCGACACCCTGCGCATTACCCATAGTTACGTTACGTACATTCTGAGAAATAAACTGCGAGTTAGGTACGATAACCGTGGACTTATCGCTAAGCTGGATCTCTGTTGCACGCACATTGATACGGCGAATATCCCCTTCGATCCCGCTGATACTGACAAGGTCACCTACCTTGACCGGACGTTCAGTGAGCAGAATCAAACCAGAGATAAAGTTCTTCACAATTTCCTGTAGGCCAAAACCAATACCTACCGACAGGGCACTAACAATCCACGCCAGCTTGTTCCATTGCAGGCCCATAATCGACAGCGTCATCAAGATCAACAGCACAAAACCGATATTGCTGAACAGAGTGATTAGCGAAACACGCATTCCTCTGTCCATGGTGGTTTTGGGCAGGAATTCATTTTCCAGCCAGCGCTTCACTGACCGCAGCGCCCAGATCCCTATCACCAAACAAAGTACGGCATTAACTACATGCGCTGGAACGATATTCATCGACTCCAGGCCCTGGCCGCCCCAGAACTCAATCGACTTCTGCACCAGTTCAATAGGGGTAGCGCTGCCAAGCGTGCCATTCAGCAGTGCCATTACCGCAGTCAGTAGCAGTACAGTTTTTCCAATAGCACTCAGCAGAACCGCAACTTGCCCCAGATGGCGCTCGTTAATATTCAGGGAAGCCTGCATCCGCCTGCCAGACGCATTATTGGTCGAGAACAGGCTTTCGCATGCATCGGTGATTAACTGGCTGAAGATATAGAATAAACCAAATACTATCCCCATCCAGATAAGCTCATAGGCGAGGAAGCGCGCGAGGGTAATGTAGCCAATCACCAGTGCTAACATGATGGCAAAACCAATCAGTGTCAGCGCCATCTGAATCAGTCCCACTAACGTGGAGCGGGCTTCAGGCTGAAGGCCTTCCTGAATCATACGCCGGCGTACCAGATTAGTACGCATACTGATAGATAGTGCAGTAGCGCCAATCAGTAACGCAGTCATGCCGTTAGCGAAAATGGTGGTTGAAACGCTGGTATTGGCACTACTGATAAAACTTTCAACCGCCTGGAAGATAAACACCAGTGTGGCCGTCAGAGGAGGAAACGGCTTTAACGCCAGAGCGACTTGGTCAGAGATCTGGGGCAAACGCCAGGATGGTCTGCGGGTGGAGAGAAAAGCACGCCCCAGACCGGCAATCAAGCCACAGAAGATACTCAACCCGACCAGCTTATCGGCAAAGACCCGTACGTTTTCCACCACTTCATCATTGCGGGTAAACGCCAGATCGAGGAAGTTAAACGCCAGTACCACTGCACCCAGTGTAGTCAGGGCGGTAGCCGCGGCGAGGAAACTGCGACGGAGTCGTCCTTCTGGCAAATGGTGAATACCTATCCAGGCGAGGAACTCTTCAAGGTAACGTCGACCCAAAGTAGCAACCAGACCAGCTGCAAAAATCCAACTTATCGTGCCAAATATCCATTCTGGTGAGAAGGATAATGTGACTGCCGAGGTCAGCTCACCAAAGAAATCGCTAATTTTATCGCTGTCATCACTCTGCGTATTGGTCAGCGGTGCCCAAAAACGCGGACTAAAAATACTGCCTGCATTAAGCGCCAGTTGGGTTTTCACCGCATCGCGACGCAAGTTAACTATCTGGGCAGAAAGATTTATTGCCCCGGATTTAATAGCCTCCGCCTGCTTAATCTGATCGTCCGTTTTAGTCTTCTGATTTTCCAGCTTACTACGCTTACTGGTGACCTCAGCGAGTTCTTTTACCCCGCTGTCCGCCGCCGGAACCGGGCCAAGTACCTCCAGTTGCGCCTGGAGCTGTGTACTTAAAGGGACCAGTGCCTGAGTCAGACGATCAGCAGTACCTGATAACTCAAGTGCCAGGTCATTAAGTGCTTTAAGCCGGGTATCATTGGTTTCGTCAGAAACTTGCTGTTTAATCTTATCGAGTACTTTCTGCATCTTAGGCAGTTCGATAGCGGCATTTACCTTTATCGGCACATCACCATTTTGCTGAGCGTTATCGCTATCGCTCGCCATACTCCACTGAGGCACAAACGCCACTAGGGCCAGTAGGCACACACGAAGAAAAGTTAACATGCCAGACATGTAGAGATTCCTGAAAATAATTGAAGACACCAGCGAGTGCAGCGTATACCCAGAATAATTCAAGCAACTTGAAGAATGACGGGAATATTGACTGCGGCATAGTCTATGCCTTTGTTATGGGTTGCACTATCAGATTCGCGATAGAAAAATTGTGTCCAGGCCATCAGAATTATCTATGGTGCGGTGTCCGGCATCGTATACATCCAGCAAGGCGACGTCTCTACCGCAACAATGCCTACAGCTATTCAGGAAATTACCATCCGGGATAATGCGGGGGCTGACTATCAGTCTGTTTTTTGTTCTCCAGTCTGCTTCTCATTGAAATCTATACGCGATTACCCGCTGCGGTTTTCTTTGCCATATTAACAGTCACTACTTTCAATATCTCCGAGAGTACGGTCACAAACAGAAAAACGGTTCCAGCTGTTATTGAAAAGTTTTTTAATAACCATGGCAAAATAGATAACGAAGGAATAATAAACATTATTCTTAAGGGCGTCTGGATATAGATAAGCCAGTGTATATTTTCCCTCTGCCTGAAAAGAAAAATAGCAGAAAAAACAATTGAAATATTAAGTAATAGCGACAACGCAAAAAGGACCGGTGAATACAAACCCTGCAGGGGAAATACACGATTAAAAGATAGTATGTCATCAATCAGAGGAACACGTCCTTGTTCTATATTTAACCAGATAAATCTGAGGATGTAGAATACATCGCACAAGCCCCAAAAATAAAAAATGGCCTTCTTATTTAGATTGTTCTTCATTTTTTCTCATAGGAATATCTTCGCCTTCCCGGTCACAGTGACACATCACCCTCATTCACGCCGACTCTGAATACTGCACAGCACCGCAACAATAACGTCCTTACGCCTGCAGTAAATGTCCTGCCAGAGCAACCTGCCGGGATTATACGGGTCGGTCGTTACCAGCAGGATACTGATTTAGCGGGATAGAAATCATTACAAGCAAACTCTCCCATCAGCACAGTCAGGGTTTTTCAGCCTGCTGTTTAATTAGCGCATAACGGTTCAGTAGCTGGTTTATCTGAATATCTGTCTGTGCCAGTTGTCCGGGCAGAATGGATGATTCAGCGCCACCCTGGCTCAGCAGGTAGAGCTGTTCTTCCACCGGTTTGGTACGAGAAAAATGCTGTGTGATGGTAAATACCATCGATTTTAACTCAGAACCCGTAAGGTATTTCCCTTTACGCTCGTCAAGCGTATTCAGGCGGCGGGTCAGCTCTTGCAGCCCTTCCATTCCCTGATGCCAGCCGGCAAGGTCTTCAACTGGCAGGGCATTGCCGGTGATGTAGCGCTGCCACTGTGCCGCCAGTTCATCGGCATCTGCCGTGCCCGCACCGGCCCGGCTCGCCAGCGCAAAACCATAGTTTTGCCGCCACAAGGGGGAGAGCTGTTCCAGCGCGGCCAGGGATGCCTCATTCACCTCCACCGGGATTGGGCTTTCCGGGACCGGGTCTGTTTTGTGCCAGCCCCAGAGTGCACCGGCTCCCAGAACGAGCATGGTCAGCATACCGGCAATAAATCCTCGCCAGCTCCCCACGCGGGATGCAGGCTGAGGAGGTGGAGTGAGTTTAAGGGATTCAGCGGGATCTTCTTGAGTTGTATCAACCAGCATTTCATTGAGAGGGGGCAGAGAAACGACTTCCTTTAGCTCCGCTTGCGGGTTTAACGTCAAATTCGCAGCGGACTGGGGGATTACCGTCGCCACGCCGCTATCACTTCCTGCATCCATATTTTCAAGCCGGGTTGCGGTGCTATGCATAAAAATACACAACTCATCTATCTGACTGATATTTTTCAGTTCCAGCCGCTGTAGCACTTCACGCAGTGCGTCCAGATTCTGTTCGGCCTGATAAATCTGGGGCAAATCAGTGTAGTTAAGGGTAAAAGTACGCAGCATTGACTGCAGACGCTGGCTAAGTCCGGTAAGAATATCTATCCGGGCATGAACCTGCCGGGGCCACATCGTCCCCCACTGATGGATAAGCAATGCTTTCAGTATCAGCAACCCCTCATTGAGACCGGCAATTCCGGCCAGACGGGCACGGGCCAGGGTATACCAGGAGGCGGTCTGTAATTCAACACCGTTCTGGCGAAATAACGACAGGCTTAGTTGCTCAACCCGCTGCCAGTCCACATCCGGACGTGCAGGATGATTCAGTTTAGCCAGTTCATCACGCAGAGCAGTATAATCCGCCAGCCCACGAGGGTCGGTACCAGTTTTAAGTTGATTATGATTATTCACGGGTATTGTCTGTCAGTTAAAAAGTGAAAAGAATAATGGCAAAGAGAAGCATATCAGCCACCGCTTAATACGACTTCCCTATAGTCGAGGGCGATTATCGAGATATTGCTGCTGTTTAAGATGGCGCAGCAAGACTCTGCCTTCCGGCATAAATTCAGTACCGTAACGTACCAGGCCAATATTTTTCAGTTCTGCATCAATAGCGTAGCGCAGTTCACCGGGCTGTGTTTGCTCCAGCATGACCACCTTGATACTCTTTAGCCGGGGTTCATATTTCAGCAAAACGGATGATAGCGAACCCATTAACTGATGCGCCGTGCCCGGCATCCCCTGCAAGATTTGGGTCATATCCGGCAGACCGTAATCGGGCAGATGTGCCAGCGTACCGGCACGACAACTGAGGATGCACTGCATATTGTCCAGCACCGAGAGAATGACCTGATTTTCTTCGCTAACCTGCTGAAGATCCAAGCCACCGTTAAAGTTGCCGTAGAGGGTATCGTAGAGTGAAGGACGGGGCATATTATTAATCCTTGAGCGGTATCAGCATCAGTCGATTATCACCGGCTTCAATGACACGTGCTTTGTCCGGGTCCAGCTCATCCCGGGAGAGCACCACTCGCCAGGTATTATTCGTCTGATCAGGTGAGATAAACATCCCCGCCACGGCGACATATTTTGCATTTTCTTCCATCGGCATATTCACCATTACCGCAGCGCCCGGTTGCAGGTGAACATCCTGCTGTGCGACCAAGTCGCCCTTAAGTGCCTGACTGTCGTCGGCAAAAAGTGAGGAATAATCGCTGGCATCAAAGGTTTTACGGTCTTGTAGCTGATAAACGCGAATCACCGTGGATAGCGCTTCCCCGCGTGCATTACTGTTAACCGCCTCGCGAGTGCGTATATCCAGATGTAGGGTTTTTACCTGCTTATAAAAAATAGACTGCGTCAGTGCCGCGGTGCCGCCAGCCACTTTTTGCGTTAATCCACAACCACTAATCATCAGCGCAGCGCAGGATGCCAGTAGCAAGGGGGTTATTTTACCAGCGATAATCGCCATCTTCGTGAGTCTCCCTTCGGTAAATATTTTCCTGAACCCGCTCGTAGCGCCCCAGGTCGATGGTTATCGTTTCAGGTTGAGTTGCCATTTTTGCGCTCAGTGGGCGCATCACAGCCGTTCGCCCCAGTTGTGCCCCTCTCGGGCTGGGTTTACTGTTCAGGGTGGCCTCCGGCAGCAAATGTCTGTCAACGCATAATTGCAGGCGCACATCCAGGCGAGCACCAAGATAGACATTCAGTAATGCCATCAGATCAGTATGCAAATAACCGCCAGGTAACCAGCCACGAACCTCCTCAGGATCAGCACTTTTCAGTCTTAGCAGAACCTGGCTGTTAACATCTGTAGCACAGCTCCCCATAACCGGACGCTGTTTCAGCGTTACAGGCTGACGAACACGCATGGCCAGGGGGTTTTTCAGTGCAATACGACGTTTATCATGGTGCCAGATTTGCGCCTCTGTCTCGGGTGCCAGCAAGCGGACCAGGGCGGTCAGTCCCTGTGCGGTGCGGCCGGGCAGTAGCATCACCGGTAACAGCGCTAAAAAACGGGATACCGGGGTAGCGATATTCTCTGCACAGCCCTCAATACCCAGTCCGACCAGACCCAGCAGATACTGAGAGGTTCTGTCTTTTCCACCCTCCTCAAAAGTCGCCGGATAGGAGTACTTTCGCCAGATACGGTAATACTGAGCAATAAGGCGATGATTGAAGATATCAAGAAAATCCGCCGTCGCTTCATACCCTTCCCGCCGCTGGGTGATATCGTCGATATAATGTGTCGGCAGTGGTGATTCAACACCATAGAGCCCCATAAAGGTGACTCTGATGGTCGGCGGCAAATGCGGTCGATCCGGTAATTCCAGGCCCTTAATTTCAGATGCTGGAAAGCCCATTCCAGCATAAGGACGAAAACGTACCGGCTCGTGACGAACCTGCCAGTCACTTCCGATGACGGGGGCATCTGGCTGGCTTTTTTCCAGTAGCTGGCAGAAACGGTAAAAGTGAATATAGGGGAGTTGGTCACCCAGCCTGGCTATCAGCCGGGCAGGCGCGGACAGTGATTCTCTTTCCACCGGATACATTTTCCTTCTGGCTGAACAATCAGCGTGAACTGATTAAACTGATTCATATCGGTATAGAGAGCAAAGAAGCGGTTCAGCAATTCGCCGAACAGATGAATGTCCCCTTCACCGGTAAAACCGTTACTGTCGAGCGTCACTTCAATATCGAGGCCACGGAGCAAGAAACCGTTCTCAAAACGCTGAATGCGGTGATGTTCCACCTTCTGTATGGCTTCCAGACGACGATTATTGAGTTCATCATCCTGCCAGTTATACAACGCCAGCGTGCCACGCAGCACTTCTGCACTACTCATCATATTAAGAAAACCTGCTCCCAGGTGGCTCAGTACTCGCCAGTGGAACCGGTCTTCTGCCGGGGGATAAACCGGCAGTGTGGGTTTACACAGATTTCTGACGCTGAGCGGGGTCTGTACCCTCTGTTCACAGCTGTCGAGTAATGTGCTCTGCAAGGCGCGACCAGGCAGCTGACCGTTAGTACCGGTAATACGCAGTGACACGGTTTCCCGTTCAAGATAACGCTCATCCTCCCACTGATGTCCGCCCAGTATCAGCCAGGTATCGTGCAGCCCCGTCACCCCACGCTTAACACGCGTGTGGTAGTAGCGCGGAGGGGCCTGCCTGCGCATCATGCCGCCTTTATGCCGAAAACTACTGAACGGGACATATTCTGCATCCCGCGTTCGACTCGATCCCACTACGCTATCAACAGAATAGATCTCGGTATGCCCGTCCTGCAGGCGTCTGGGCCGCAACAGATACTCACTTTCCAGACCCGTGAGGGTCAGCGGGTCGGCCTCCAGGGTGAATAAATTCACCACGGGCACACAGTGCAAACGCATTGCATCAGGGGTGACGGGTAAATCTGACGGCCACTGCTGGTTGAAGACCACCTCTATATCAAAATAGGCCACTCCAGCTGGCGGTGTGATCCCCTCGAGACCATTGAGATGAACGAACATAAATTTTTCACGGAAAGTGAAATATTCCAGCAACAGCTGATAACCGCCAAAAGCCGTTTCACCTGAGGGCCACAGGCTATCATCCTCACTAAAGCCCCCGGGTGAAAAGTAGCCGTCCAGTGCCATACGATCCGTTTGTTCAGGCAAACGCAGATACATTGCGGCCTGACGCCGAGTTAGCATTAAGTGTAACTGACTGCTAACCGGCGCTTCAGCGGCCAGATACAGGCTTAAGCGACTTAAATCTGCCTGCGACCAGTCTGCCTGTTTACTACAGGCAAAACGGAGGGTCAGTCGGGAGCGACCGTCCGGCTCAGTACTCATGGTGAGATGGGATACGGTCAGAGGATTAAGCATCATATCGCGCGTGGTACGATAGCGGCAGATACTCTTTTTCGGACCTATGGGCTGGGAGATAACTTCAAGTCCTGCAGCTATCCGTTCCGCCATCTTCATCGACGGTAAATCTGGCGTAAAGGCAACAACAGACAGTGACGGGATCGTCCGCAAATAGTGTGGCCAGAGCATACTGACCAGCCCTTCCGTCAGTTCAGGCAGGTCGTCATCAATTTTTTCACGCAGCCGCCCCATGGAAAAAGCAAAACCTTCAAACAAACGTTCTACATAGGGGTCAGGGATACCGGCTTTATCAAGATCAAGCAGAGCGGCTCTGTCGGGGTGGGTCTGGGCAAACTCTTTTGCGGCTTCACGCAAATAGCGCATTTCCGCATCGTAATAGCGTAGGGTTAAATCATCCATATTATTATCTTTTCCTGATGAATCTTAGCTGCATAAAACAGCGGCGCGGGCCGGATCAAGGGTGATAAGACCCGCCAGGAGGTGCTCCATTTCTGGCTGTAAGCGGGCTTTATCACTTTCGCTACGCCCGGCTTTCATGCGCAGTAGTTTCAGATGCCGCGCCCGTACTTCAAAGAGTAATGCAGGCTCCCACTGCACAAGCGTCACCCTTTCAGCCTGCGCGTCTAATTCAGAGAATAAGTGGGTAGCCAGTTCATTTTTTCCATACTGCTCTGCAATGCGCGCTTTGAGTAAACGTAGCAGCCATTTCTGACGCCGAGTGACCACACCTGGGCGATGCTGTAGCCAGTTCAGCGCCGCCTCGGGGCCTTCACTGTCTGCAAGCGCTATCGCTTCAGGCTCCAGCTGCAAAATATCGCTGTCAGCACTGTTATTTGAGGTACTGGCCATCTCACTGTTCCAGTCACCTGCGTTATCCATCACATGCTGCTGTATCCAGTTCAGTGTCACTTCGTCGGCAAACGGCGTACCGTCGCTAAAGGCCAGTGTTTCGAGTCCTTGCAGGCGAGTCAGTAATCCTTTCAGATCTGCAACAATGATATCCGCCAGCACATTTTTGCCCTGTTTTGCGAGTCCCTGATGGATATACCACTGTAAGTCCAGCCACAGGTGATTAGCGCCACGGGAAAACAGACTATCCGCCTGTTCGAGAATTTCACTCCAGCTCTGCTGAAGATACAGACGTTTAAGCAACGCTTTCTGATCCGCTTTCGGTGGCGCAATGCGCGTACGCCCGTCACTCCCCATAGCGGGGAGATCCTGAAGTGTGTCATGCCGCAGACTTTTCATCAGGTGATGTGCCGCTAACCAGCCATCGGGTTGCTCCCGAAGGAAGCCCGCCAGCATACGGCCTTGCGTCAGAAGATCCTGCCCTGAGGTGATACGGCTCAGTTCCGGCGTATTCTGTACCGCAGCGGAGGAAGACACTGGCGCTTTTTCACTGGCGTTTTGCGGTACCACGGCATCAACACCGCCTGCCCGCATCAGTCGGGAACTGAGCGCACTGTATAAACCGCCCAGATTGGGCCGGGTATCTTCCGGCTCCTGTTCTGACTGCTGCGCCATCAGTAGTAGAGCGCCAACGGTGCGCAACGCCTGCTCTCTGACCACTTCCGGATACAGAGACAGGCTGTCCACCATACGGGACCCCGCTAACCATTCGAGTGCAGCCTTGCGGCTACGCGCCCGCTGGGGGTGAAGCGTGGCCCCAAAACGGCCCAGCAGCCCGGCCAACAGTTCCAGCCCGTCAGCCAGCCCGCTTTCGCCATCGCGATGGAGTTTGGCCCAGCAGTAGTAAGTCGCCACGCGGATATCTTTTACGCGGGTGGTCAGCAGTTTTTCTGCCAGGCTACAGATAAGGCTGGTATCCGCCCCGGAGAGTTTATTCACCTCTTCGCGCATCTGCTGGAAATCATCATCATAGCCCGGATCCTCCCCGACCGCAGACTCCCCGGGTATCGGCAGTAACCAGTTATCCCATAATGCAACCCGTTCCCCGGATTGCTCTAGCAGTGTGCCCTGATCCGTTTTACAGGCACTCAGTAAAGCGTAAAGTGATGGCATCAGTACACCTCCTGTGTATCATCATTAAAATCTGTTTCAGTATTCAGGGTCGACGTATCAACACTGAAGATAGTTTCCGGCAGGCGGAAGTTACGCAGTTTGAGCAGTGCCAGCGGGCCTTCTCCGGCTTCGGTACGTAGCGTGTAATTAAGATTCCGTCCATCCTGGGCTTTCCAGCGCAGGTTATAGCTACTTCCGACACCGGGATAAGCACTGACAGAGGCTTTATCCAGTAACCGTATCCATCCCCATGCGCCCGGGATATCCGCATACTGACGGGTACCCGTCTGGGTGCTGCGCCAGCTTAAACTGGCACCGGCAGCTTCAGTATCCGCAGGCCAGGTAAAGCGTTTCCATGTGGGCATTTGATTGACATAGTTCAGTTTCTGACTGTCAATCACCAGGTCGGTCTGCATCACCCCACTTTCCGTCCCCGGGCGAAGCTCAAAGTGCATTCCGGCGTGACCTTGCATAAAGGCTACGTCAGAAAGCTGGCTCAGCGTATTGACAGCCCTCAAGAATTCGGGATTAAAAGTGAGCCCCTGGGCGTTAATACTGTCAGGCACCCAGCGATTCCCTTCCCGGTGCAACACCCCTTTGAGTCTGGTTTGCAGAAACTGAGTAATCCGGCCTGAATCGGTATTCAGGTATTTGGCCAGCAAGGGTAAAGAAGCATCACTGCTGGTATTACTGAAGGGATAACGCCCGCCAAAGGCCGTATTCCAGTCTCTTACCACGGCCAGCTGCCACTGGGTATTCAGACTATCAGCGGCTGGCGCCAGCACTTGCTGCCAGGCTTGTTCCATCGGCTGAACAAATATCGTCCGACCAAAACTGCTCCACTCCTGGCCCAGTCCCGCGGCTATCAGGCTGCCATAATCACGGGTATCCGTCAGATCCACGGCTTTGCCCTGAAAAACGGTCTGCGCCAGGGTCTGCGTCATAGCCTGAGGATCCACTGCGTTAGTCACCTGCTGCAGACGCAGACGCACCTGGGTTACCCGGGTAAGATAGCTTTGCAGATTCTGGGTCTGTCCCCCGGCACGGTTTTTATCCATCAGCGCCAGTATCGGCCCGAAGGTGGTGTCCAGAGGGCCGTGGACGCCTGCACTTTGATCAATCGCATCTTTCGACTCCCGACCCAGTAAGTTTTTCGCTGACTTCACCAGCGAGTCGGATATCTCATCCCCCGCCTGGCCGGTACGCCCCTGCACGTTCAGAGTATTCATCAGGGCTATCAGCGGTGACTGACGGACATCAGCCATCAGGGTCAGTTGTTCAATCGTGTCAGGTAAGGTATTTGCCCGGTTAAGCCGCAGGCTGTTGAGAAAGGCCAGCCATGCACTGCCAAAATCAGCAAAATAACGCTCTGTCAGCCGCTGCTGCAATGCTTCAGGGGAACCGGCCTGCTGTGGTTTCTGCTGGCTGTCGGTCAGTACCCAGTCCAGTTCATCGCGGCGTTCTTTGACCACTTTGGCAATCGCCGCCTGAACTGACTGCTCCCAGGCCTGGCGAGTGAACATGCCCGGCACCACTTCACTGGTGGTAAACAGCCGTGAAAAGTCAGTATCACCGGTCATCTCTTCCAGACGCATATCAGCATACTGGTTAACCACCTCCGCCAGCATTTTTTGATACTGCGTGGATTCACTGTTACGCATCCCCATCAGGCGAACCAGCAATGTACGCACCTGGCTCACCATGGTTTCATTTACCGGCAGTCGCCATTGCGGGTCAGCGGCCAGATGTGTGGCATAAAATGCCAGCAGCGAGGGGGCCATACCCTGCCAGAGCGCATCGGTTACGCCCGGGCGTTGCCGCCAGTGACGGGACAACGTTTCACTGAACCAGGCGGCATTCATATGGTCAGGACGCGCCAGCATCAGGTACAGTTTGAGTTGGTCATAGATAGCTTTTGCTCGCTGTTCACGCAATGGGCTGTCGGGCGGTAATGCGATAAAGGCATTGAGCTGTGCAGCCAGATGGCTGGCGGCGGCATCGCGTAACATCGGCTGGGCGCTGTCGCGATAGCGGGGTAACAGTACCGCAAGCAATTCATTATTCTGGCTCAGACCCGCACGGTCATACCAGGGGACGCCCTGCTCTGAGCGATGTTGCAGGCGAGCCAGCGTTTTCTGTAATCCGGCCAGCGCCTGTAACCGCTCCGCCAGCGGCTGTTTTTGCTCTGAAGCCTGAACAGCCTGATCTTGCACGCTGACTATCAGGTGGCGGTTACCGATAAAGGAAACCACCATCCAGCCGCCCCACAACACCATCGACAACGCCAGAATAAAGGGCAGCTTTTGCCGCCAGCGGGCGCCAGGTTTGTTCGGGCGAAGGGCCGGCGGCAGTTCGCGAACCGAGTCGGGTAGCACATCCCAGCGCTTGTCCAGACCCCAGTGGTGTTGTACCCGACGCTCCGTACCGGCGGAAGGCTGGCTAAAGACAATACCTGCCAGCGGCAGCGGACGATAAGGGTTGAGCAGCATCGACAGCGGGCCTGCGATACTCTGTGGTTCGCGGGTCAGCTGATCGGCCAGTGCCAGCAGAAAATGATGCTGCGCGTCATGGCTGATTTGCTGAATACCCTGCGAGATTAATTGCGGTGCCAGCGCAGCTAACTGTGCGGGTAGCGTATCCGGTGCACAGCCAGCAGGTAATAAACAGCCAATCGACTGGGTTACTCTGCTACCCACCGCACCCACTCGCAGATGCAGCGACCAGACATACAGCGGCAGCACCCAACCCAGGGCCTCATTGCGCGCCCGGATAGCCAGGGCAAAGGTATCCATCTGACTGTCAGACGGAGGGGCTTCGGGTAGGGGGGCTAATTCTGAGGCTGGTAACCGGTCAAATACCGAGGTCACCCATACTATGCCATCCGCAGGGCGCTGGCGCAGCTTACGCAATGCCGTCAGCCACTGACCGTCAGGCGGGCTGTTTAAATCTCCGCCCCATAACAGCAAGGTTCCCCTGTCTTCCTGCCAGTATTGCGTGGTCAGACCGGGGGTCAGTTGCTCGACCTCCGCGACAGTACCGGTCACCAGCAGAATACGTACCTTACGGGACCAGCGACGACCATAGAGATGGTGCAGGGCGTGGCGGATTTCAGTGACCGCAGGAAAATGATGGGTGACTGAATCTATTTCTTCGCTCACGTGAAGAGTATTTTCAGGAATGTATGGAGCCTGTTCTTTTTTATATTTTTTGCTCTGTATAAAATAAAAAACAACCACAATTATAAGTAGAAAAGAGAAGAAACACCCCCACAGAGTCCATGCCGTATTTTTTGTTATTTCCCATAGAGCCAGTTTATCCTGCCAGATATATAGCAAAAAAGCACTTATTCCAGCCAAGGCTATAATGAGAATTATATACCCGGTAATACCATAGCGCATTTTTGGCAATGATAAGTCCGTGATCATAGGAATAACTCCCGAGTTATCAGACAAAGTGAATACATACCTCCTTCATCTCGGCAAATAAACAACTGCATTTCACCGGTATGTTTTGCTGCATCAGTTAACAGAGAAGCTGCTACCGGAAACATCAATGGACCAGAAGGCCCGAAGGAGTGGCTCAGAGAAATAAGAGGTCGCCTTTCAAATAAGGGCCATCGTTTAGATATGACATATTGAATCAATGCTGCTTGATCGTCTGTATTCATACCAGAAAACCAAATATATCGCAGCGGTTCTTTTTCCAGCCGATTATATTCAGATAGGATATCCAACGCGCTATACAAACTATCAGAAGAAAGCCATCGCCCTACTCCGGAAATAATAGGAAGCCTATTTTGGCTGGCAAAATGCTCTGTAGCGATTAACTGTCCAGTGATAAATTCACTGAACCCTTCGGTCTTATGGCCAACCCAGTCTTGCAGGCAAAGTAATAGTTTCAAATCACTGCATTCATTTTCATCATTAGCAAAAAATGATTCTGCTGCGTCAGGATATTCCGGATATAAATCCCATTGCTGATAAACAGCCGACTCGATTATTTTTTTATAATGGCTGTTTTGATACTGAATCTCTATTTTACCAAGGTAATGACGGTAACCTGGATATTGCTTTTCAATTTCCTGACTGATAAATTGTAGACGTTGGTTTAAGCCTGATAAATCAGCATAAAGAGGGCGTGCCTTTTCAGGATATGCCGGGATATTAGCAGGCTTTCCCAGCAATGCCTCAATCCCTTTTTCCTCGGGGGTCAGAGTCACATTCCCTACCACTATTTTTTGTTTCCTACTCCACTGCTGCCAGTGTTTTTTGGTTCTCTCGGTCTCTTCATTCCAGAGTAAAGCCGCATTAACAGATTGCTCATAGCGATAAAAAACTATGCCAAAAGCACACAACCAAAGTAGTACTGCAGGTAACGCACCATATAATAGAGCCTGACCATAACTTGTCGCCCCTCCGGGGAAAATAGCTAATCCCTCCCCTGCCAGAGCTATAGTCAATAAAAGAATGAACCAACGTTTATAGTTAGGTTGGGATATTATCGCTTTTGCGGGTATTTTCGGAATAGGCCATTTCATAATCAGGACTCAATCGCACTGTCGGTCTGTGAGCTAATAACCCGACAACCACATTTACAAAGACAATTATTAACCACCACGGATACACCATTATCGAAGGTAGTGGAATCCCCTTCGATAATGCAGTTAGTACCGTGCTTAGGGCAGGATACCCGATCCCCTACTAAGGCGACTTGGATACCGTTAACAAACAGAGTAGAAGAGGCAGAAATAATCTTACCACCGTGTGTAGTGGCATCCCCCAGGCAAGCCAGTGCTGGCATAGTATATCCTTTGTTAATTAAATACTTTACATAATGATGAAATGTGGCGGGTCTAAATACTCATAAACTCCTAATTTATTAATTAAACAATCCCTGCAATTATATTAATTAATATAAAATAAAAAATATATCCATCTAATCAATATCGATGAAAGTATTTGTGTCACATCCAGAACTTTATATTTTTGATAAGCAGATATTGTGTGAGGTAAAATCATCGCTTATTAGTACGCTTTCGGCCAGCATCTGAATGACTCAGTTATCCGCTACCAAATATCGACCAGTTGTGAATCTATATATCCTTTCACCTCTAAACCAGAATTATACGACTCAACATAAAATACAGGATGCTTATAACCAGTAACTTTTTCATTACCATAAAGTGTAAAAATATAGTGGGTAATGCTGTTATCACCTTTCTCCCATACCTGGTAGTATCACCTAAGAAAATTATTCGTGGCATTCCTTCCGAATACTTACATAATAAAATATATTGATATATCCATCATACTTCAAAAAGAAATTAAATAGTGCCAAATCGGGGACGCAAGGTTGCAGTTATCTTTTGCCAAAATGCGATAATTTCATTTTCTGATAATGCTTCATCAGGTAGGGGGCCATGACTGATTCCAACTGACAGGAAAGGTGTTTTATCACTACCTGTTTTTTCATTCACTAGTAAACGGAAAACATGTCCACTGGCAGCATCTTCCCCTGTTCCTGATGACAGCCACTCTTCCGCCATCAGGGTATTTATTTTCCGGCTGCCCTTCATCAGCGTGTGGGTATTGCTTAGCAACAAACCGATTTTAATTTCTGCACTGCGCTCAAGAAGAGAGCGGTCTTCCTGAATAAAATTATTGGTACTGAAATTAATACCCAACCGCGGATTTACTGCAGACTCATAAGACAGTGCCACGTCTTCATCACCGAACATATTACCGGCAATAAATCCATCTGGTATGCAAAGCCCGGTGGTATAGGGAATTTCATTTTCCTTTCTTCCTTGTAAGCGGCTTAATAAACCTTTTAATTCCGTCAGTTTTTGAGAAACATCATTGCGATAAAAGTCAGGATCATTTTTACGTTGTTGTTCATAGCGTTCTGAATCTGGATTCATAGCTTCAATTATTGTCTTAAACGCCACGCCATTATTATAAATATGGGCTTCTAAATGACGAAAAACATCTGGCGATATATCACTACTGTTATGTTCAAAAATCACCCCTTGCATTCCGTCAGGTAAAGAATATACCTTTTTTAAAAAAGGTGCATCTTCAGCACCGATGGTTCTTGTATTACGCAATTCCTTCTCACGCAAACGAATACGCTGCTCAAATGCAGGCAAATACATACGTTTGGTTTCTACGTTTTGCTTATTAATTTGCACCAGTGAAGCATCGGGCAAGACAAAGCTTTCCGGCAGGTCGATAATATATCGCCCGATACAGCGAGGGGTGGGGTTAACCAGTAAATTTTCTACCACAATATGCTCCTGTTCTGTTAATACTAATTTCGACGGGTATGGCTTCAGCCATAGCCATAAACTATAAAGTACGGCTACAGATAGTAATAGCAACGCGAGTTTATGCTTATTCATCGGCGTATCTCAGACTGGTTTCTGTTACCTTCTGCGCAATTTGAATTATTGCCCATAACGTATATTGTTGCGCTACAGCGTGTTTATACGCAGGTTCATGTTCAACAGGCAGACGCATCCGCGAGCGTAAGTAACGCATCGGAACCTGCGATGAACCCAGAGGTACGGTGCCATCCCCCAGTTCAGATGATGTGGGAGGGACAATAGTATATTGCTGGTAAATGCCTGTATGCCAGCCTTTCCCCCCAAGAGGGGTGGCAACAGTACGTGTAGTGAGAATCTCATTACCAGCTGGACGACTGGCCCGACCATCGATTGGATAGCGTGCGCGATCTTTCTGTAACCAGTTATCTATTGCGGGAGTAGCTCCTTGCCAGATGAGGTCACCATGTGTGGGGGTACTATCGCCATAAAATGCATGAGTATTACGATGATATCGTCCGCTGAGTTTTTCTATAACAGGCCGAACTTTATTATTTATCATTTTTTTGTAAGTATCCCAATCCTTATCCATTCTGGCGCTATTTAGCTTAATATTACTTGGATCAATCAAATAATCCTCACAAAGGCTCCACCATTTTCCACGAACAGTATAAATCTCCGTAAAGGGATTTTCTTTTGGCAGGCTATATGTGTGTTCACCATCTTTAATTCTTAACCAGTTCATACCATATTCTACACCGGGTAATAATTGTAATGGGCCAGGTGACTGGGACAACACCGCTGTCATTTCTGCTGCATTCCCTCCTGCCACCTCTGCTGTAAGTCGCCCTTGTATATCAGAATACTCCATACCGGCTTTCATACGTCTATAGGCCGATGCAGCACCCATTGCAGGCATGACGCCATGGACTATCCCCAGAATTTTATTGCGTCCATCTTGCACTTCAGAACAATAACGTGCCACCAGCCCTCCCATAGAATGGGTTACCACGATCACTTTTTCACATTTAATTCCTTTACTAACGTAACCAAGCACAATTTCATCAATTTTCTCCAGCAACATTTTTCCTGAAGTAGCAATATTGTCCAGCCAGTTATAACCCACAACGTGGACTGGAAATAAGTATTTGTAGCTCAGAGCCACTTGCCCTCTGGTCAGTGGCTCTCCACCACTTTCAGTCTCAAAACTCACGCCAATCAATTTCGCCCTTTCACCTTGTTTAAATTGATCAAAATCGTGCAAAGCGTTTTGTAACCAAGGCAGAAATTGACCGTAGCTGATATTAGCAACTTCTCCCCACCCTCGCTTACGGCGCGAAGCAAGCCCTTTATCAGCCAGATCGTTAACTATTTTACCAGCAGGGTCGACAATGACTTTGGTGGGATCAAGCTCTTTTTTTCTCGTTTTGGCACCAGTAAACAGCCAGCCTGCTGGTGACAACGTATCGTCCAGACGCCATAATTTATCTGACTTGCCTTGTGAATTCGTTTTTAAATTACTCCCCATAACTCCAGGCAGAAAAATCACCGGTATAGCTCTGTCTGGAACCTTATAGCAAACAGCTATCTGATTTTTTATACTCGCAGCAGGTATCAAAGGATAGTAAAGCCGACCATTCTCATCATAAGCAGGGGGTACAATGATTTTTTCCGATGTCTTAGCCATAATTTACTCTTCATCCTGTAAATACATTTTCAAAGAATCAACATTGATGCGTTGCAGTTTTTCCGCACCTCCTGATGAAGAGGTTACCAGCGCCTGTTTACTGCCATCTCCGCTGAGAATATTCAGTATCTGGGTTGATACAGGCGAATCATCAAACGGCCAAAGTACTTGTGGTGTTATCGCAAGATCTGTTGTTTTCCACTCCTGCACCATTTGACTGGCACTTTGTCCACCGAACTTTTGCCATACCGCTGCCCGCTGGATAATCTTGTCAGGCGCGCCACTTTCCACTTCACCGTTGCCGATACGTATATAGGCTCCGCCACTGCCTACCAGTAAAATATCCTGTTTAGCACTGATGACAATTTTCCCCTCGCTACTGCTGATCCGGAGATCTTTCAGCGCATCCAGTGTCATTTCATCGCTCTGTGCCTGAATCTCGACTTTTCCCTTTGCAGCAAAGAGTTTGATACCCATCTTATGAGCAAACAGACTGATAACGCCTCCGGCTGCAACCGTAAACGCTTTAAGCACGCTAAAATCGGTATTTTTACCGCTGGTGGCGGTGAGATTTTCTCCGGCAGACAGTTGTAAACTTTTCGCCGTGGTCTGCGCTATTCCTGCTGGAGCAGAGAACAACAATGCCGACTGCTTAAGTTCAGTGAGGGCATCACTGAGAAGTGCCTTTTGTGTCTGTAAATCTGCTAGCTCTGCTTTTGCAACCTCCGCGGCACTCCGCAACGCTTCAGTCAGGCTTTGTGCCTGCTGAAGCTCACCAAGAGCAGCCTGCATCGCCAGCATCTGCCCCTGCGCCGACGGCTGGCCGTCTGCTGTAATAAATACCCCTTTCCCGCCGCGGATACTCACCCAGTCATCGGTGCGCAGTTCCGCACCTTCACCACGTAGCACCCGGCTGGCATTGACATTGTGCCCCAGATTAAGCTGGGTCTTGCCGCCGTATTCGGTGCTGAGTTTGATATGCTCCTCACCGCGCTTGTCTTCCATCCTGAGCTTATTCAGGCCGGCGGTGCGGATAACGTTGCGGGTACTATTGGCTTCGGTAACATGGTCAACATGGCGGGAGTCATGCAGGGCGTGAGCGATATAGGGACGGTCCGGGTCCCCTTCATGGAAGGCGATAGCCACTTCGGTTCCCTGAATCAGCGGGAAGTGGAAGCCGTACTTATCTCCGCCATAGGGTTTGGCCAGCCGCACCGGCATACTTTCCAGGCCTGGGGTTTTATCATCCCGATCGGCATCAAACTGCACCCGGTACAGACCAGCGGCGTCCTGCCAGGCATAGATATCCTGGTTTTTGGCACTGGTGATACGGGCGGTCAGGGTGCCACCGATCACCGGGCGTTTTTTGGCTGCCGGACGCCAGCAGCGCGTCTCGCTGAAGGGCATCGCCGTCCAGCTCACGCGCAGGGCATTTTTGCGGCTGCCGCTGTAGCTGGCGCGCAGAATAACCACACCATTTTCCGTCACTGCCGGTAGCGTGGGTGGAAATGCAGTCTCAGTTATCATCAGCACCTGAGCCGGGCTCAGCAGGGCATCTGTGCTGCTGCCGCTCACCGAGGTCTGGGTTGACAGATAACGCTCATGCTCCAGACGTGCCCAGAAGTTCGCCGTCTCTGCCATCGGGTCAATCTTGTCCCCGGTGTCCAGATGACGCGCACGGTAGTGATACACCTCTCCGTAAGTGACGCCCTCTCCCTCGCCACGGGTCATATCTGCCGGGGCCGAAGCGAGGGTTTTCTGCGCCTCGCGGTGGTTATAGTCCCGGGCCGTGACATGGCTTTCCACCACATGGTGGTGGACCTGGATATCCCACACCGAGTCAGCACCACTATCATTCATGCCCGACGGGCTGCTTAGCGGCAGGGTTTTACCGAACTGCCAGGCACTCTGCTTGTCAGCAAAGTGAATCACCTCGGTCTGCGTGTCCGGCTGCAGAGTAAAGAAGTAAAAGATCCCCACCTCCGCCAGCAGGCGCTCAATAAATACCAGGTCACTCTCCTGATACTGGTTTATCTGCTCGCGTTTAGGGTAGGTCTGCTTCAGGATGAACTCATACTCCCAGTCCTTCAGCCCGTGGTCTGTCAGTACCTGCGCCACCACTTCCGGCACCGACTGATTGACAAAAAAACGGTGGCTGCGGTACTGCTTATCCAGCAGGGAAAGGAAAGGTGCCAGGGTGACAAGGTATTTGGTCTCATCAGCGGAGCCTGAGAGGCGGCGGAAATCGGTGATAACCCCGTGCACCACTTTCTGTCCTGTCAGGCCCTGTAATAATCCGGTGCCCATCGTCAGGCTGGCAGGCTGGCTTAACAGCTGGCTGGCATTAATATCGCTGTCGCTGCTGGTAAACAGAATATCGTAGTGATACATCTGGCTCATACCTTCCATACCGCTGAAGTCTTCCACATCGACAGGGGATGAACAGGAAGGAATAGTAAGCCGGTAACGATTCAGGGTGCCCGCCATAGCCGCGACACCCTTCTGTAGAGAGTCAATCATGCTCATACTGTTTCTCCGTGGTATTAACCTTTATTTTATGGCGCATTGCAGAGGCCACTCTGATATCTGAATATTCAAGTTACCTGGTTGTTGCCTGCTTCAAGAAACTCAAATTATTTTGGGTATAAAGCGTGAAAGTAGAAAGTCACTGGGGAATAAAATCAGTGGTATTTATCCCACTCATCGTAAATATATGAATATGCCAGTCGATATATCAGGTAACCAATACAAAAGATAACAATTGAAAATAAACCCCAAAGATATTTATATTCGGCGTCAGAAAAAAGGAAAAACCAGACAGAAAACACCATACCTGATACGCCAAATCCCATCCCTGTTCCACGAAGGGCCCTCGATATTATTACCAGAAAAAATATTTTTATCTTCATAGACCATCGAAACGATAACGCACTGGCAATATAAAAATTTCCATTTTGGCTCAGATAAGTTTTTATAACAGAATATAACATTATCGTCTTTCATCTGTAGCAAGATGAATAGCATAAGCATGGCCTGAGTTAATTTCTATTCCAGTTATCATTATTTTTGGTGAGGTGTTTTTTTTAGATGCCAGAACATATTCCACAATAAATTGTCCATCTGATGGGAAATAATAAAAAGACGCTGGCAGACATAACTGCCCATCGAGTAACTTAAGGTCTGGGGAGAATATCACTGATTGCTCTCAAAAAGGTGTCCCTCCCGGGTTAACAGCAATATGCAGGACTGACCCGTCTTTGACATCAAATACCCAAAAACAGATATTATTCACTTGCATGCTAACCAGGGCTTCTTCACCAGGTTGTATACGATACCCGGACAGCCCGTTAATACCAGTACACACAACAAAAGAGGTAATACAGATAACAGAAACTGTCTCTTACTTTACCGCCAGGACATTTAAAGCCGGGATATTTCACTGTATGGCCTGAGTATTTCTCTGTCCGTCAGCGGTAAATTGGTAAAACGACCTTCTGAAATAGCCAGTCCGGCCACCATCTTCCTGGGAGCATTATGATATTTTTTTGATGTCAAAACAGACTTTATAATGAACTGCCCTTGTTTCGGGAAATGATAAAAAGTAGGTGATATGCACAGCATATCGTCTGTTACCTGCAGCGCGGGAGAAAATGTAATATTCTGTTCCTGGGAGGAGGTTCCCCTGAGATTAATCGCGATGTTCGCAGGCTGATAATCCCTGGCATCAGGAATGAGCAGACAAACATTGTCCCCAATGACTCTGAGGACAGTTTGCTCATCAGGCTGTAATCGGTCACCTACCCCGGGACACCCGGTTAGTATAAAACAAACCAAACAGAGCAGGATTTTTCTGTAATCAGGCGTCTTTCGCGTCATCACCATGGGGATCCTCGCAGAGCAGTCTGATACCCATGGCGTATCCTAACCTCTTCAATATCACCATCCAAAGTAACATCTTCCTTTGTTCTCAGATTGCACCACTTACGGTATCCTACCTTCTGTAAAGAGAAGTCGTCAGCGATGATTTGAGCCTGCTGCTCCATTGGGTATTCACTTAACAAACGTCCATCAAGCTGATACCGGTAACTGACTAATCCACTTATCAGACCTCTGGCAATAACATTCATTCCCCTCGCACGCTGCCAGACATGACTCATTTCATGAATAAACATATGTTCAAGTTCATCTGTCGACTGTGAAAAATCATCCCGATACCACTCGCGAAAATACATCTCTCCGTTCGGCGTCATTGCGACATATTTATTCTGCAAGTTAAAAGGCAGATAGCTGTCATGGTGGATCCAGACGGTATGGTATTGGATAGTATTTTTAAAAACAGCCGTGGCAAGGGCGATTTCGCCGCGGGTTAACAGTCGAAGCCCCCCTTGTTTTAGATTTTCTTTATTCACTATAGCCAAACTCCATCACCACACCCTCTTCTTCATCCCAGTCCAGTGACAGGCTGGCTTAGCAGCTGGCTGGCATTAATATCGCTGTCGCTGCTGGTGAACAGAATATTGTAGTGATACATCTGGCTCATACCTTCAACGCCACTGAAGTCTTCCACATCGACAGGGGATGAACAGGAAGGAATAGTTAAGCCGGTAACGATTCAGGGTGCCCGCCATAGCCGCAACCCCCTTTTGTAGAAAGTCAATCATGCTCATACTGTTTCTCCGTGGTATATCCCTGATCAATAAAAACACAATTAATTGTGTGAAAAACGTACCTTTCGTGATCTTTCCCTGAAGTGACGGGTTTATCGGGGTACTCACAGTGAGTACGGGAAAGCGTATTATTTCTCTGATACTTCAATTGAGCCATACGGCCTTGATATTTCACGATCGGTCAGAGGAAAATTATAAACATGGTGATGGTTAACCCCGACACCAATAATAAACTTTCTTGGCTCATCGACATTTCTGACCGAGGTTAATACAAATTCAACGATGTATTTTTCGTTATCTTCAAAATGATAAAACGATGGGGGGATACATAATTGTTCAGATTTAATTGATAGCGACGGATTATCAATAAACGTTTGTTCCTTCGGATGTGTTCCTCTTGGATTTATCGATATAATCGCAGGCTGATAATCTCGTGAATTCGTAATGGGAAAACAAACATTGTCGTCAGTCAATTTAACCTGAGTCGTTTCATCAAATCGAAATCTATCCCCCCGGCCAGGACATCCTGCTAACATGAAGATGCATGACAAGGTAACCATGTTCAAAAACAAGGGGCTATATTTTTTAATCACCATGGGAACCCTCTTAACGCCTCTTTATAACATTGTCGGATGGCACTTTCTGAAATATCGCCATCCAGAGAAACTTCGCCCGATCTTCGTAAAGTAACCCACGTTTTATAACCATATGTCTGCAGAACAAAGTTATCCGCAATAATCTGCGCCTGTTGCTCCATTGGGTACTCACTTAGCAACCGTCCGTCCAGGGTATAGCGATAGCTAACCATCCAACTCACCAGTCCCCGGCTGATAACATTCATCCCTTTCATCCGTTGCCAGACATGACTCATTTCATGGATAAACAAATGCTGATAATCGTACGTTGACTGTGAGAAATCATCCTTATACTGATTACGAAAATATATTTCACCATTCGGCGCCATCGAGGTATTTTCATTTTGCAGATTAAACGGCAGGTAGCTATCTCTGTGAATCCAGACTGTTGGGTACTCAATAGTGGATGCAAATACCGACCGTGCCAGTAGCATTTCACCTAGAGTCAGTAATCTGAGACCACCTTCTTTTAGTTTATCTGTATCACCTTTAAGCATACTCAAACTCCAGTACGATCCCCTCTTCTTCATCCCAGTCCAGTGACAGGGTGGCAGGTTTTTGTCTGGCGGCCATATGGGTCAGCAGTTGCTGGCTGAGTACTGGCAGGATCTGCTGGTTCAGCAGGCTGTCGACGTTACGCGCGCCGGTGTCAGGTAACAAGCAAGCGCTTGTCAGCGCCTGGTATAACCGCTCGTCAATATGGGTAGTCAGGTCGTAATGACGGTTGAGGCGCTGGCATACTTGGCTGAGTTTCATCTCCACGATAATACGCATCGCGGATCCACTGAGTGGGCGATAAATCACGGTCTGGAAACGGGCCAGCAGTGCAGGCTGGAAGTGGTCGCGCAGCACCGGGCGCAGCCGTTCCTGGAGATCCGCTTCGCTGCTGTCTGGCTGATCCTCCAGTTGCTGCATAATCAGGTCGCTGCCCAGGTTGGCGGTCATCAGGATCACGGTATTGCGAAAATCAATCTCACGCCCTTCGCCGTCGCGCATAAAACCCCGGTCAAACACTTGGTAGAACAGGTTCATCACATCCCGGTGGGCTTTTTCCACTTCATCCAGCAGCACCACGCTGTACGGGCGTTTACGCACCGCTTCGGTCAGAATACCGCCCTGGCCGTAACCGACATAGCCCGGAGGGGATCCTTTAAGCTGGGAAACCGTATGGGCTTCCTGGTACTCGGAAAGGTTGATGGTGATCAGCGATTTTTCGCCGCCGTACAGTACATCTGCCAGAGTCAGTGCGGTTTCGGTTTTGCCGGTACCGCTCGGGCCGACCAGCAGAAACACGCCCTGAGGGCCGTTTTCTGATGTTAGCCCGGTTTTCGCCGCCCGCAGGCGCTGGGCAATGGCATTCAGGCCGATTTCCTGACCGACGACGCGTTTGCCAATGGCATTTTCAAGCGCCAGCAGTTCCGTCTGCTCATCCTTCATTAATGAAGAGAGCGGAACGCCAGTCCAGTCGGCGATAACATTCGCCACGGTTCGGGTATTCACATCGACCTGGACCAGAGCGCTCTCCTGCTGGAGAGAGTTTAACTGCTGTTGCAGGGCATGAATATCGGCCTGACGGCTGATATCCTGACGACAGGTCATCAGCTGTTCCGCCAGCGCTTTTTCTGCGCTAAAGCGTTGCTCCTGAGCGTCGATATCCTGGCTCAGGGCAGTACGCTGTTGCTCAATCACTGCCAGCCGTTCGCCATGAGCGTGACCGCCGACGGCGATATCTTCCAGCAGCGCCTGCTCTTCCAGAGTCAGCGCCGTCTGCTGTGCCTTCAGATGTACCAGGGTTTCCGGGACGGTATCAAGGCTCATGCGCACACGAGCAGCAGCGGTGTCCAGCAGATCCACGGCTTTATCCGGCAGCTGCCGGCCGGTCAGATAACGACGCGATAACGTGACAGCTGCGCGCACCGCATCATCAGTAATATGCACCCCATGATGCTCCGCATAGCGGGACTTTAAACCTCTGAGCATCAGACAGGCAGTATCATCATCCGGCTCGTCGACCTTAACCATCTGGAAGCGACGTTCCAGGGCGGCATCGCGTTCAAAATACTGTTTGTACTCAGACCAGGTGGTGGCTGCGATGGTACGCAGTTCACCCCGTGCCAGCGCCGGTTTCAGCAAGTTGGCAGCATCTGCCCCGCCCGCCTGGTTACCCGCGCCAATAATGGTATGGGCTTCATCAATAAACAGCAGGATGGGAACCGGCGACTGTTGTACTGCTTCAATCACATTTTTCAGGCGCTGTTCAAATTCGCCTTTTACCCCGGCTCCAGCCTGTAACAGTCCCAGATCCAGGGTTCTGATCATCACTGTTTTCAGGCTTTCAGGAACATTTCCCTCAGCAACACGCAACGCCAGACCTTCTACCAGAGCGGTTTTACCCACCCCCGGTTCGCCGACCAGAATGGGGTTATTTTTACGACGACGGGAAAGGATATCAACCATCTGGCGAATTTCGGTATCGCGGCCAAAAACGGGATCAATATGCCCCTCTTTCGCTTTCGCTGTCACATCGAGGGTGAATTTATCCAGCGCCTGCTGAAGTGCCGGGGAAAGCTCCCCATTCTGACTTTCTGCGGCCCGCGGCTGCCCGGTAAATTCCACCTCCGGGCTATGCTGCATAAGTTCTTCTGCCTGCTGTATATCCGGGCGTTCATCAGACTGGGCATCCAGCAGGGGACGCAGCCGTTCCAGCTGGCTCTGACCGAGAGTCAGTAGTGGCCACAACCCGTCACAGCCCAGTAATTTTGGCATCTCGATGATGGCGGCCAGTAAATGAACGCTACGAATTTGATCCCCCCCTTCAAGGGAGGCATGTATCCAGGCGTGTTTCAGTAACGACTGAAGCGAGTCGGACAGCTGAGGCCGCCCGCGTACAGAGCGTGGCAGGGTCTCTATCCAGCCTAATAAACTCTGCCAGAGCGCATCCATATCCCACTCATAGCGACGCGCCAGCACCGTTAAGTCTCCTTCCCCCTGCTCCAGTAATTTTAGCAGCCAGTGTTCAGGTAAAATTTCCGCATGGGCGCGGGTCTGACACAGACTGGCTGCCCCTTCCAGTGCACGAGCGCAATAAGGATTAAGACGACGTAGCAGCATGGCTGGATTTTCCATTTTTCTCTCTCTTCATTTTGGATACGCTACCGCCCATCGCTATTTATTGGCCAAAGCGCATCAGGCAGAAAGGTAGATTGTGAGTTTTTTGCTGAACCCCCGCCCAGGCAGAGGCTCAGCAAAAAATAAAACGGGCAGTAATAACTGCCCGTCAGCGGCTTACGCCGTGGCGCGTTCATTCCATGAATCAGAATGAATAATGTTGCCGTCTTTGTAGGTCCAGGTGATTTTTTCGTAGCGCAGTTCAAGCAGCTCCTGGTGATTGTGTTTCTCGTATGACGGGTTTTTAATGTCATGCATCACTGGATTGACTTTCACCACTTTCACGTTTTCCAGGGTGGTGTTGAAATACTCCACTTCCTGGCCCGCGTCGTTGATCCGGTACCATTTGAACTCCGCAGATTTCAGCGTCTGTCCAGTGGTCACCGCTTTGTACAGATACGGACTGGATGAGTCGATTTCCTTGGTGAACAGGAACGGGGTATGGATACGGGTGCCGGTCAGCTTACCGGTATTGTTATCGGTCGGGATGTACAGGTTATGTTCCTGAGCCACCACTTCGATGCTGCCTTCACGATCTTTAACGTCCACAGACCCTTTAATGTCCGCGCCGCCATCGTCTTTTAGCCAAAGATAAACAGGAATTGCCATAATTTACTTCTCCATTTAATAAGCATTCGCGTCATCATCCTGCAATGACGCTGAGGTAGTGTCCGGGACTTGACAGGCGTCAGCCTGTGGAACCAGACGAATTTCAACACGCCGGTTGCGCGCACGCCCTTCCGGTGTATCGTTTGATGCCACAGGGCGGCTGTCGCCAAATCCCTGTACGGCAAAACAACTGTCCGGGATATCTCCGGTATCGCTTATCCAGTCACGTACGGCTTCGGCACGCGCCAGAGAAAGTTTTTGGTTCAACGCGTTATTGCCCGTATTGTCGGTATGACCGGAAATCACTATCAGCCCCCCGGGTCTCCCTTTAATTCCTACCAGCGAATTGATCAGCACTTTGTCAGAACCCGGCTTCAGCGCCGATTTACCAGGATCGAACAGTGACATACCGTCAAGGTGAACGGTCTTCGGACTCGGTACTGTGTTCTGGATAACCGGTGCTGGGGGTGTCGGTGTCGGTGGCGCTGGCATAGCCCAACCATGGAGCGCCGCTTCAACCGGAGCCACCAGCCGTAATCCCTGGTAGAGCGCCATGCGATAACGCAGCGGCTCTCCCTGGCGCTGCCAGTCATCCAGTTGGTTACTGTCAAGCCGCAGACGTTGTTGGGCCTGAAGTTTCGGTTCTGGGGGTTCGCCTGTCAGACGATGGTAAAGCGCAAGATGATCGTCCACATTGCGGATCAGGTTTTGGTTGTTGGTAAAGGATGCCAGCATCGCCAGCATGAGAAAGATCCCGCCTGACAAGCCGGCATAACGCCAGAACACCATCTGTCGGCTGATACCTCTGCGACGAGGCAGAGCCGAAAGCAATTTTTCTGGCAGAGGGAAAGGTGCCGCAGAGAGTCTATTATCTGGTGGCAGTGCTGTGATACTGGCAATATGCTGCTGCCAAAGATTGCCGTGCTGCCCGTTGATGGGCACCATGCAGAAACCCTGCACACAAGGTCTGAGGGCTGGAAGCTCGCCCTGTTGTTCATCGAGCAAACTGGCGACGTTCTTCGCCTGCCAGCCCAGCAGACTATCGAGCCATAGCGCCTGGCTCAGTCGGCTGATACGCCCGGAGGCTTCATGCTGGCCTGCCCAGTCGGTCAGTGAAAGATGGCCCTCTCCAGGCTGATGGACGAATATTCCGGTACGCTGACTCACCGCACTAAACCAGACTGGGGTTTCCTGAGAACAGACTCCGGGAGGTGAAATCCAGGTTACAGTCCATACCGGCGGCAGTCCTCCCAGCCATGGGCGGCACTGTACCAGGGCACGCTGCCAGCTTCGCAGGCGCTGGGTGAAATCATCAGCGGAGTGATGATATTCAGGGACAACGGCCAGCAGCACAGAAACTTGTGATACCAGTGCCGGACGCACAAGGCTCAGATGTTTTACCCACACCGTCAGCTGTTCAGCGTCTTTTACCCACAAATACCAGCCCTGACGGGTTTCACGGTATTGCGCGCCGGACTCAAACAGGCCAGCACTGTCCCCGCAAGCCAGTATCACTGCGCCCTGAAAGTCTTCCGGTGGCAGGCTTTCATCCATGATATCGCCGGCAATATCCTGCGGCCGTGGGGAGACAATCCACTGTCGCCACAAGACGATGCCGCAGACCAGTATCACTAGCAGACAAAGCACTACCTTACTGCCAACAGAGAGTGGCCAGAATCCCAGTATCAACCACAGGGCAAGCAAGCCAGTCAGTGTCGTTAACAGGGTCCGGTAAACATCGCGCATCCTTTACTCCGGCTTTATTATCTGGCTCACCAAATCGGTGAGGGAAGAAGAAAGACAAAACCAGAGAACGATAAGCGCCACGACGCCAGCAGCCCAGGACATCCAGTAAAGACCACGGCCGCTGCGCAGATGTGAGGCTCGCGCAATGATTGGGGTATTCTGCGCAAGCTGAAAGGGTGGAACACGTTCTTCCAGTTTTCGCACCAGATCTTCACGGCGCTCATCATCCTGGGCACGATATTGCCCGACAAACCCCAGCTGTACCGTACGGTACAGACAGGTCAGTACCGCAGTATCGGGTGTCGTGTCTTTAAGAAATGTGCGGATCCGTTCCCATAATTCTTCACCCGCATTCAGCGTGCCAAAAAAGTGTGCCTGGAGCGGGTCCCGACGCCATGTCAGGTAACCATCATCCGATGTCCCACGATTAAGCACACTTTCATCCAGTAGAGCACACAGGGCATACACCATATGGTCGCGCTGAAGGTTACTGTAACCCGCGTCCGTTAGCGCAGTTCGGGCATCTTCCACCAGGCTGCGAGCCTGGCGATAGAGACGGTCACCGTTTCGGACTTCCTGTCCTCCGTGTAGCTGGCTGGCCATCAGCCAGCCGGGATAAAAAATGCGTTCTATCTGACTGATATCTGATGTCTTCATGTACGCAGCACCGCATAAAGTTCCAGTTTCACATCCCCCAGAGACTGCGGGGTATAGAAGGTACAACTACCCGTTTCCAGCATCGATCGGGCAGCATCAGTATTCAGATCTAAGGCAAAATACTGGTTCTCCAGACGCAGCGGAATAGCCGCCGGAACCTGGCTAAGGGGTGTCATCACCATGCCGCTCAGCGCCACGTTCACCACATCGGAGACATCAGCAAAACTTCCCGCCTTACACAGTTGCGGGAATTTCACCTGTAGCTCATGATTTGGCATCGAAGATCGGACGGAAAGGTAGAAATCAGCCCCTTCACGCAGACGAGCATCGTGTAATGAACCTTTCCAGGTTTGATCGTGATGCTCCAGATGGATACTGACGATTCGGGATGGCAGGCTCGCTTCCAGTAACTTATCTAACAGCGCAAGCAAAGGTGGAAAAACTTGTTCAGGCGCATCATGCTGATAGTTCGGAATATCACCCGTATCATGTTCCAGTGAGAACGTCAGCAAGCAACCAGCCAAGCGTGCCAGTTCTCGGTACAACAGTTCGGGATGGCGACCAGGGCATTGCAGAAGTTCAGCCAGTACCGGTTCTGCGCTATTCAGGGCATTCAACAGCCAGAACAGAGAGACATCTGCGACGGCAAAATCCGCCATCCGCTCGTTGCTTTCACGGCGCATAGCCATTAAGCGCTGACGTCGTGCCTGAAGACGTATTAAGGTGTCATTCAGTTCCGTTAGCAACAGAGGGCTGGCAGACAGAGAAAGCAGCGGTGGAATAAAGGTCAGATCCCGGCTCCACTGCCCCTGCATATTGCGCACCAGGCGCGCTACCGGGCAGGTCAGCCAGGCGGCATTTTCCTGTGTCGACAGACGGAGCGTCACCGCATGGCGGAGGATAGCCAGTTCACCACGTTCGCTACCGGCCAGTTCTTGCACCTGTACACGTTCGGCTTTCCACCGACAAGGGCGTTCCCGGTCAAGGCCATCATCAAGATTACCGCCATTGGCGCTGAGTAATGGCAGAGCAAGGACCACTTCCACGACATCCTGTCCTTTGGCGGTCGACAAATCACAGACCGGGGGCAAATTGTCAGATAAATCAGTATCCACCAGGGTACCGTCGGGAAAACGGACCACCAGACGGGTTGCATTGAGACGCGATAACGCCAGCCCGGCATCATCAAAAGATGCCTCGATTACGCCCCATGGGTGCGCCAGTCCCATACGTGCGACCATATCGGTCACATGTGCATCCCACAGTGCCTGCTGCTGAAATTGTTGCGGAGCCAGAAAGGCTCCATCCTCCCACAGTGGTCGATAAATTTTCATCCTTTATCGCCTTATGCCTTCGCCTTCGGCATCTGAGATACCAGGGACAGATTGACATCCATGCCTTCCACCTGGAAATGCGGTACCGCGTACAGTTTCACACGGAAGAAACCCGGGTTATCTTCAATGTCTTCTACGGTCACTTTGCCATCACGCAATGGATGCGAGGCTTGCAAATCGTCTCCCGGATCGGTCATTTCAGTAACCAAGCCACGGATCCAGTTATTCAGTTCCAGCTCCAGCAAACGTCTGTCTTTGGTGGTACCGATGTTTTCACGCTGAATCAGTTTCAGGTAATGTGCGATACGCGACAGCAGGAAGATATACGGCAAACGAGAGTTAATCCGGCTGTTAGCTGTCGCATCTGCAGTATCATACTGTGCTGGTTTTTGTGCTGAGTTAGCCGAGAAGAAGCACGCATAATCACGGTTTTTGTAATATGACAACGGGATAAAACCGAGACTGGCAAATTCAAATTCGCGAGTTTCCGGGATCATCACTTCTGACGGAATTTTAACCTGATTACCCGTGCCCAGGTCATACAGATGAATAGGTAAATCTTTTACTGCGCCACCCGCCTGCGGGCCACGGATTTGTACGCACCAGCCATTGCTGATGAAGCTTTTTACCATATTAGCCGCAAAGGCAAATGAGGCGTTGGTCCAGAGATATTTATCGTGGTCAGGACCTTTTACTTCTTCAATATAGTTGAAGCTACGTACCGGTACGGTGTCCGGGCCATAGGGCAGGCGGCCTAACACACGCGGCATAACCAGACCGATATAACGGGCATCGTCTGTCTCGCGGAAGGCTTTCCATTTCAGGTATTCAGCTCTGTCAAAATAGTTGCCGATATCTTTAATTGCCGCGACATCTTCCATTGAGTCTTTAAGGAAGAATTTCGGGCCAGCGGAGCCGATAAAGGGCATATGCGCGGCAGCAGAGACTTTAGAGATATTACGCAGCAGGGCCACATCTTGTGCTGAAGCATCAAATTCATAAGCAGAAATCAGGGCTGCAATTGGCTCTCCGCCCGGGCTGTCATACTCAGCAGTATAGGTATGCTGATAGAGTCCGCTTTGAATAACCTCAGGTGCATCCTCAAAGTCCTGGCGTAAATCTTCTTTCGACAGATCCAGTAACTCGATTTTGACGTTTTGACGAAAGTCAGTTTTGTCGACCAGTGATTTCAGTCCACGCCAGGTGCTTTCCATTTTCTGGAATTCATCATGATGCATGACCGCATCCAGCTGGCGGCTAATCTGAAAGTCGAGTTCAGCGATATGGTGATCAATTAGCGTTTTGTCCAGCTTTTCAATGGTTGAACCTGATTTTTTCAAGCACTCGAGAAAAACCTGCATACCCGCGGTCAGACGTTCATCAGCCGTTGCATCAGACATCGCCTGGCTGTCCTGCCAGATATCCAGTGCACTCAGCTCCGATACCGGTTTCAGGTTAATTTTTTCAAATAAAGAGGCATAAACGCTACCCGCTTGTGGTTGCTCCAGCACGACACTTTCGCCGCCAGCGGCATGTTCATTTTTTACAGACATCAGCATTCCTTAGTAAATCCGTTAAATTATCGTGACTGTTATGGCTGTTTAGGTGCCAGGGCAGATAGCTCACTACGCAGTTCAGCGCTGAGTGCTGGGTCAAGCAGGATTTTTTCCAGTTCTTTGCGGAAAGTCTGGTTATCCAGCAGGTTAGCTTTAAGGTCACGAAGGAGGCTACGCATGGCAAGCATGGCTTTCAGCTGGGGGATCTGGCGGGCAACCTGTTCTGGCTCAAAGTCTTTCATTTCATTGAAAGAAAGATTAATATTTTCTTCGCTACCATCACCCGCAAGGGTATTTTCGACGCTCAGTCTGACTGCTGGAGAATAGCCAGCCATCACACTGTCAAAGTTATTCTGATTAATGCTAACTTTTTCACGTTCAGATACCGAACGTTCTTCGGCACCGTTGCTGTAATCCCCTACGACCATCAGTTTGAGAGGTAATTCGACTTTCTGTTGAACTCTTCCAGTGTGTAAACTCAGCTGAATATTGACGCGAGCTTTAGGAATTTCTGACTGATAAGAATTAGACATAACTGTCCCCGTTCTGTGCGTTATAGAAACGATCATGATCAGTAAAAATAAAAGAGAAAATAATTATTCTTGTTTTTATCTATAAATATCAAAAACAAAAGCAATCTCTTAAATAGTAAACCGACATGGTGTTGTCAAGAATTATCCGAATTGAATGCGAACAGATAACACCTGATAAATAGAATTGTAGAAATATTAGTCAAGTAATTGTAAATAAAACTATGTAACATAAACCCGCTGAGTGCATCACCAATAAAAACATATTATTTCAATAAGTTACAACAGAATCACTACAAAATCCTACAATTTTTCGGCATAAAGGCTGCTGTAAAAATGAATTCTAAGAAACAAATATTAGTACAAAAAACAATCTTACCTGTGAAAAATCTGATTCTAATATATAGGGGATAATGCATAATTGATCTGGCACAAAAATCGCCAACATTCCCGGTCTTAATTTTTTATTTCCCCACTAACTTTAATAAGATTTTTCTTATCCTAAGTAAATAAATTTACAGAAAATAGATTATACTGGTAAATACTGGAAAGGTTTAGGTTGGTTATGGAGACGGAAAGAATATATCCATTATGTTCAGCGATAATTTAATCATTATGTACGATTTGCTCCCGAAAAATTTCAATGAGTCTTATATTTATGATTATATCAACACCTTGAATAAATGACGGATTATTACTAAACATAATACCGAACGGCTAATACAGGAGATCAATCATGCTTAAGAAGTTAATCTCCTGCAGAAAATTATAACCGGAAAGTTATTCGCATCTCGGTCAGCCGTTATTCATCGGTATCAGTACGACCAAAAAAACAATCACTCGGTCGATATGCACTTTCATTGCCAGCCGGGCTGCTTTTGAGTCTCGTTTTTCTAGCGCCAGGTGTTCGCTTCTGAGGTATCGGGCATATCGTCGAGTGTATAGTGAACTGCCGAACATCCCCCTGATTACGGGTATAATAAAATATGTCTCGGATTTGCCGTTTGCCTGTACCTACCAGATTACCTTGCTTGGAACTGTTCTTATTCTTCCTGTACTGCATGGCGCAGGATATACAGCTCCATGCAGTAGGTTTCCACTCGTATTATGACTTATCAGCCTCATTAGCATGACGTTTAAGCATCATTTCATGGTGGCGTTTTTCGCTAACCATCACGATAAGCAACAGGATAACCGCCAGTATGCAACCCCCGATCATCACCATAAATCCACCATCCCAGCCGAAAAAGTCTACGGTGTAACCGACAATAGCACTCGCCGCCACAGATCCTCCCAGATAGCCGAACAATCCGGTAAAGCCTGCTGCGGTACCTGCCGCTTTCTTCGGAGCCAGTTCCAGGGCGTGTAAGCCAATCAGCATAACCGGGCCGTAGATAAGGAAGCCGATGACAATCATACAAGCCATATCAATACCGGGATTTCCTGTTGGGTTCTGCCAGTAAATGATGGTGGCGATAGTCACTAACGTCATAAAGAAAACGCCCGTCGCGCCACGGTTGCCGCGAAAAACATGATCCGACATCCAGCCACACAGCAGCGTGCCAGGGATACCTGCATATTCATAGAGGAAATACGCCCAGGATGACTTATCTAGTGAGAAGTGTTTCACTTCTTTGAGGTAGGTTGGTGACCAGTCCAGGATACCGTAACGCAACAGATAAACGAACACATTAGCAATAGCGATGTACCACAACAGTTTATTCGGCAGCACGTACTTCATGAAGATCTGCTTCGCAGTGAGCTCTTCTTCCGCCTTTTCGTTGTAATCATCAGGATAGTCGTTTTTATACTCTTCAATGGGCGGCAGGCCGCAGGATTGCGGGGTATCGCGCATCAGAGCAAAAGCTATCAACGCGACAATAATCGCGCCGAATGCAGGCATATAAAGCGCAGATTTCCAGTCGTTAAACCAAGCCATACCAAGCAGAAACAGCAGTGGAGGTAAACCACCACCAATGTTATGCGCGCAGTTCCACACCGAAACAATACTGCCACGCTCTTTTTTCGACCACCAATGCACCATGGTTCGACCACAAGGTGGCCATCCCATCCCCTGGAACCATCCACACAGAAACAGCAAAACAAACATGACAGCGATGCTGGAAGTCGCCCAGGGCACAAAGCCCATAAAGAGCATCACTACTGCGGCAAGAACCAGACCTACTGGTAGGAAAACTCGCGGATTCGAGCGATCAGAGACTGAACCCATGATGAATTTAGAAAAGCCGTAAGCAATCGAAATACCCGACAGTGCAAAGCCCAGATCGCCGCGAGAGAAGCCTTGCTCAACAAGATAGGGCATCGCCAGCGCAAAATTCTTACGTACCAGATAATACGCAGCATAACCAAAAAATATCCCTAAGAAAATTTGCCAGCGAAGCTGACGATATATCGGATCTATCTCCGCCGCGGGTAAACGTGCTCTATGTGGCACAGGTTTAAAAATACTCAACATGTCTAGCCTCCATTACCTTCTATCCCATTAGAAGTGCACAAAACAACTTAGCTGTTTTCAGTACTGCCGCGATGTTAAGGAAAGAAGCATAGCGCTAATGTGAATTGCAGCACACATTGACAATAAATGTTCGAAATCGATCAATAAATCATCTTTAACTTTCGAATTATGTCGATATTGAGCGAAATCAAACAAACTATGTTTTTTATGTGGCTAAATGATAAAAAACGAACCATCAGGAAAACAAATGAAAACTCGTGACTCTCAAGAAAGTGACGTGATTATCATTGGTGGAGGAGCCACAGGTGCAGGGATTGCCCGTGACTGTGCACTGCGTGGATTGCGCGTAACACTGGTTGAGCGCCATGATATCGCAACAGGTGCGACAGGCCGGAATCACGGTTTGCTGCACAGCGGTGCACGCTATGCGGTTACTGATGCGGAATCTGCCCGCGAATGCATTAGTGAAAACCAGATTCTGAAACGGATAGCTCGTCACTGTGTTGAACCGACGGATGGTCTGTTTATCACCCTGCCGGAAGATGAGCTTTCATTCCAGGCGACTTTTATTCGCGCTTGTACAGAGGCCGGCATTCATGTGGAAGCCATTGATCCCAGACAAGCACGTATTATTGAGCCTGCTGTCAACCCCGCACTGATTGGGGCAGTGAAAGTACCGGACGGTACCGTTGATCCCTTTCGCCTGACCGCCGCAAACATGCTAGATGCCAGAGAGCATGGTGCAGTTATTTTAACAGCGCATGAAGTGACCGGACTCCTTCGTACCGGGACAACCGTTCATGGTGTCAACCTGCGTAACCACTTGACCAATGAAACACTGTCTCTGCGCGCACCGGTTGTTGTTAATGCGGCCGGGATCTGGGGGCAACATATTGCGGAATATGCCGATCTGAGTATTCGCATGCTACCAGCGAAAGGCTCCTTATTGATCCTGGATCACCGAATTAACCAGCATGTGATTAACCGCTGCCGTAAACCCTCCGATGCCGATATTCTGGTGCCCGGCGATACCATTTCACTGATTGGCACCACCTCGCAGCATATTAACTACGACGATATTGACAGCAATCGAGTGACCGCGGAAGAAGTGGATATTCTACTGCGTGAAGGGGAAAAGCTGGCCCCCATTATGGCAAAAACGCGTATTTTACGCGCCTACTCCGGTGTACGCCCGCTGGTTGCCAGTGATAATGACCCCACAGGTCGTAACATCAGCCGCGGTATCGTCTTGTTCGACCATGCTGAACGTGACGGAATGGACGGATTTATCACCATTACCGGTGGTAAATTAATGACCTACCGTTTGATGGCTGAATGGGCAACCGATGCTGTTTGCCGCAAACTGGGTAATAATCGCCCCTGCATAACTGCCGATACGCCACTGCCTGGTTCACAAGAATCGACTGAAAGCACGCTTAAGCGCGTTATCTCCCTGCCCGTTCCGCTACGGGGTTCTGCCGTCTATCGCCACGGGTCTCGTACTCCCTCCTGGCTCAGCGAAGGTCGTCAGCATCGTAGTCTGGTCTGTGAATGTGAAGTCGTTACCGCAGGCGAAGTTCAATATGCAGTCGAAAACTTGGCCGTGAATAGCCTGCTGGATTTACGCCGTCGTACCCGTATTGGGATGGGTACTTGCCAGGGTGAGCAGTGTGCCTGCCGTGCCGCAGGTTTGTTACAGCGTTTTAATGTCACCACGGCTGCACAATCGATAACTCAGCTTTCTGACTTTCTGAATGAACGCTGGAAAGGGGTACAACCCATCGCCTGGGGAGACGCACTGCGTGAAAGCGAGTTTACTCGCTGGGTCTACCAAGGGTTATGCGGTCTGGAAAAGGGGCATCAGGATGAAATTTGATTCGGTTATTATCGGTGGTGGCCTGGCCGGTTTACTCTATGGGCTGCAACGGCAAAAAAGCGGTGCACGCTGTGCGATTATTACTCGAGGCCAAAGTGCGCTGTACTTCTCATCAGGCTCACTCGATTTACTCAGTTACCTGCCGGACGGCAAGCCTGTTACTGATATCGAAGCCGGTCTGAACCAATTATCTGAACAAGCCCCACTGCATCCTTATAGTCTGCTCGGCACTCAAACCGTGCTGAAACTGGCCCAACAAACACAAGAACTATTAACAGAATCAGGCGCACATTTGCAGGGAGATGTTCAGCAGATCCAGCGCCGCGTAACGCCGCTGGGGACTTTACGCTCAACCTGGCTAAGTTCACCGGAAGTGCCACTCTGGCCCCTGTCTGCCAAACGGATTTGCGTGGTAGGGATCTGTGGATTAATGGATTTCCAGGCTCACCTGGCAGCCGCTTCTCTATCGCAGCAGGGAGTCCACGCTGAAACGGCCGAAATTGAACTCCCGCAACTGGATGTCCTGCGTGATAATCCAACTGAATTCCGCTCGGTTAATATTGCGCGCTTACTGGATAACGAAGAGCAGTGGCCATTGCTTTACGAAGCGCTACTCCCTGTCGCCAGAACCTGCGAAATGGTCATCATGCCAGCCTGTTTCGGACTCGCAAATGAGCGTCTCTGGCTCTGGCTCAATGAAAAACTGCCGTGCTCACTGATGCTCCTTCCTACCCTGCCACCTTCTGTACTGGGTATTCGTCTACACCACCAGTTACAGCGGCAATTTGTTCGCCAGGGGGGCATCTGGATGCCTGGCGATGAGGTCAAGAGTATCACTTGCCATGAGGGTGTTGTCAGTGAAATCTGGACACGTAACCATGCGGATATCCCACTGCGACCACGCTTTGCCGTGCTGGCCAGCGGCAGTTTCTTCAGCCAGGGTTTGGTCGCCTGCCGTGACGGTATCAGAGAACCGATACTCGGTCTGGATGTTCAACAAACAGCGACCCGCGCCGAGTGGTATAAGCGCGACTTTTTCGACCCGCAACCCTGGCAGCAATTTGGCGTAACCACCGATGAGACATTACGCCCTTCACTGGCGGGAAAAACGGTAGATAATCTCTATGCCATAGGTTCTGTACTCGGTGGATTCGATCCCATAGCCCAAGGATGCGGAGGCGGCGTCTGTGCGGCCAGCGCTTTGCATGCTGCGCATCATATCGCCAAGCGTGCAGGAGACCAGCAATGAGCGATACCCGTTTTGAAAGTTGCATCAAATGCACAGTCTGTACCACCGCCTGTCCGGTAAGCCTGGTCAATCCCAGTTTTCCAGGCCCCAAACAAGCCGGACCGGATGGTGAACGCCTGCGCTTGAAAGATGGCGCTCTGTATGATGAAGCGCTGAAATATTGTATCAACTGCAAACGCTGCGAAGTCGCCTGCCCAACGGACGTGAAAATTGGTGATATTATCCAGAAAGCACGAGCAAAATATGACACTACGCGTCCATCGCTACGTAACTTTATCCTCAGTCACACCGATCTGATGGGCAGTATCTCCACGCCGTTTGCCCCCCTGGTGAATACCGCAACCTCACTGAAACCGGTGCGCCAGTTACTCGACTACGCGTTAAAAATTGACCATCGACGGACACTGCCAAAATACTCTTTTGGTACCTTCCGCCACTGGTATCGCAGCGTAGCGAAACAGCAAGCGCAGTACCAGGATCAAGTCGCCTTCTTCCATGGCTGCTTTGTGAATTACAATCACCCCCAGCTTGGCAAAGATTTGATTACCGTGTTAAACGCGCTAGGAACCGGCGTACAGCTGCTGAATAAAGAGAAATGCTGCGGTGTACCGCTTATCGCTAATGGCTTTACTGAAAAAGCGCGTAAACAGGCTGTCGCTAATGTCGAATCACTGCGTGAAGCCATTGAAGTAAAAAATATGCCGGTCATCGCCACGTCATCAACCTGTACTTTTACGCTACGCGATGAATATCCAGGAGTGCTGGATGTAGACAATACCGGTCTGCGCGAACATATCGAATTAGCGACCCGTTGGATCTGGCGCAAGCTGGATGAAGGTAAAACGCTACCGCTGAAAAAACTGCCATTAAAAGTGGTTTATCACACGCCGTGCCATATGGAAAAAATGGGCTGGACGCTCTACACGCTTGAGCTGCTGCGCAAAATTCCAGGGCTGGAACTGACGGTGCTGGATTCTCAGTGCTGTGGTATTGCAGGAACCCACGGCTTTAAGAAAGAGAACTATCCAGTGTCACAATCTATTGGTGCCCCACTATTCCGTCAGATTGAAGAGAGTGGAGCCGATATGGTGGTCACCGACTGTGAAACCTGTAAGTGGCAAATTGAAATGTCTACCAGTAAACGCTGCGAACATCCCCTCACTTTACTGGCGAAAGCGCTGGAATGATCGCTTAATACCAAAGAACTATCGAACGCTGCCTAATCACTCGCAAAAATAGTCTTTACTTAGCGACCATGTGTATTAATGGCAACGTACTCTGGCAATTAATTTTTCAGCTACCTGTAAGAGAATCCCATATATTATTTAACCCCCGTACAGGTGTCTTTTTATTTCTGGCAGCAGCAACCGTCACTTTTTATTACACTTACGCCGCTTCTTGTATTTATATTATTAAAATACCCTGTTGTCTTGCCATTCTTACGATATGTCACCTTAATAGATAATATATCAATCTCATATTCCCCAGATAAAACAACTGGAAACTCAAATCTTTTTACGTACTCTTTCATCCAATATACTTCAGATGAATCAATTAAAGATAAAACTTGAGAAAAGTTTGTCCTTTTATTTTTAACCTTAACAGTAATATCCATATTTATAGAATTTGCACTTCCAGAAAACTCCATTTCATGAAGATAAACGTCCAAAAATAATGGTTTTTCATCCGTTCTGACACATATATCCGAACTATAGGATAGGTTTGTTTTTCTGTCATAATCTTTATCACTATATTTTTCCCATCCCCAGCAATTCCAATGAAAATTTTCCGCAAAGGAAGGTGTAACGAATATTGATAAAAAAACAAGTAAACAAAGAGTTATTATCTTCATATTAATTTTACCACCATGTTATTTTATAGATCTCGATTTCACATTCATGATTTGATGTTTTGAACATGATTCTTTCAACTTAGTCTTACTTTCCTTATTGAAATATGGACTAACACCCAGACATGTATTACCTATTCTAATTGTAGATTGATTATCATTAACAACTTCTAAAACAGAACCATTAAAACTTCCTACGTGCTGATATGGTTCACTATTACTAATATCTGGATCATTATTGAAATTATATCTTGGATTATTTATCCATCTTGGCAGCCAGAATGATTCTGAATATAAAGCAGAGCCATATTGTTGAATCATTTCAGAGTCTAATCTCGCGTATGATATTATCCTGTTTTGTGAAAAACCTTGCCTTGCAGCCAACTCATCCATATTAACGTAACTTGCAAGAAGTCTGTTAATGCCATTGATCATTTCTTCATCAGTTGTATTATTTAATGTATTAACAAATGACGACCTAACATCATAGAAATTCAGATCTGGTCTAATAACATATATGTATGTCACAAATTCAGGGTCATAAGAATCATAATGAGTACTCGCTAAGAACATTGCATGTTCAACAACAGAAGCAAGGGATTGTGATGTAGAAACGAAATTACTACACATTCCATCAAGTGATTCACCGGTAAAATGATGCATTAAGTCGTTATCAGGAATACCATCTTCTAGTGGCCACATTCCTCCTGCTTCATGAATATCATTAAGTTCTCTACTATCAACTCTATATACTATTCCTGTAGGGTAAACTGCCCATGAGAAAGATATTTGAGAACACAAAAAAATAATAATAAAAAAGAATCTTATCATTTGTCACCCCTTAAATATTTAAATAATATTCTGGAGACCTGAGGACGGTCTCCTACCTGAATACATAACCCGTCCTTTCCATTTTTTAATTTACTTGACTACAATTTCGAGAATTTTAAATTTAGAATTTGATATATAATAATTAACAAATTAAATGTAATTAATTTATCTTTCACCATGATTTCGTCTATCTTTAAAGCTGATTACGACCTGAATAATTCAAACCAGTTAAATATTATTTTAATTTAACCAATTAATTTAAACACTTTATTTACATTCATTACTTCTTTGATATCAGTACCGATAAACAATTCGAATTATTTATGATATATATTTTTTTGGGGGAGAATTGTAAAACCAAGATAATTCCGTCATGGATAAACATATCTATCGAGAGCCCGAAAATAAAAAAATCATTAACAGACAGACTGAATATTTAGCATTCTTTACGGCGTAGTAGGATGAACTCAGTGAGGTAAACCCACTGATTAAGCTAAAATATATTTTTTATAGTATAACCTTATACAGGTTTGAGAAATTGTTTAATCGTCCGGCTGATAGTTAGTGCTTTGGTTACAACTCAGCACTTTTTTATTTAACCTCATGAATCATCACTGTTAAGTGTTCGGTTTATCGTATCATATATAATTTACATGACAACTTTTATGCTTTCGTTATTTTTCTATCATTGGTGACCACCATACGGATATCTTTTTGATGGCTAATTTTCTTTAGTGTATTCCAACCATCTTCTGTGAGGCTGGAAAATAAATCCATTCAATAAATATTTTGTGCATGACAATATTTTAGAAAACGAAAAATCAGGACGTGCTAACCATGAACCTAATTTATTATTAATCTAGTAACGATAGATATTATATTTTTATACAATAAATTTATTTTTTGAACCGGATCGTGGATCACAAAATAAGAACACCATCAGGTATTTTATTCATCGGTTCACTCCCGACGTGACCATGGACACAAACCAGATCTATTTTCCCCGATAATGCTGAAGATAAGTTCAAGGGTACGTCTGGATTTGTTGAGGAGATCAGCGGTATTCGTAATAGTAATTTTACGCCAGGCTACTTTGGCAAAGATATCCACGATCAATTGAGCTTTGGCATTCGAGGTGATCATCATTAATGACTATGACAAAATTGTCTGGTGTTAACATCATAAATTGTATTAGCTCAGGCCTGATCTGACAGGTACCTTTTATTTTTCAGGTACCTGTCAGAAAGAGCCCCATTTAATAGCCTTTAATGCAAACCGAACTCGGCCATCAACTACTGGTGCAACGCCACAAATGCCTGGCTACTGCGCTCCCTGGGGCGATCAAGGGAAACGTCAATAATACGAATGTCATTCCCCTTCTCTTTCGGTAATACCAGCACTCGGTCAGCCAGATAAATAGCTTCTTCCAGGTCATGGGTCACCAGTACCATCGTCAGATTACCGCGTGCACGGATCCGCTTCAGTTCTTCCTGCATCGTGATGCGGGTCATCGCACCCAGAGGCTCATCCAGTAATAAAATTTCAGGCTCAATCGCAAGGCTCTGGCAATGCCAACTGTCTGCGCCATGCCCCAGACAGTTGCCCAGGTAGGGCACTCTGATACTGTTCTAATCCCACCAGTTGAATAGCCTGTTGTGCCCGTGAGCGTGCCTGACTGGCCAGCGGAAGTTTCTTTAGTAGCGGTTTGGTCGCCTGCCGTGACGGTATCCGGGAACCTATCCTCGCGTTGGATCTGGCGCAAGCTGGATAAAGGTAAAACGCTACCGCTGAAAAGACTGCCATTAAAAGTGGTTTACCATACTCCGTGCCATATGGAAAAAATGGGCTGGACGCTCTACGCGCTTGAGCTGCTGCGCAAAATTCCATGGCTGGAACTGACGGCTTTAAGAAAGAGAACTATCCAGTATCACAATCTATTGGTGCCCCACTATTCCGTCAGATTGAAGAGAGTGGAGCCGATATGGTGGTCACCGACTGTGAAACCTGTAAGTGGCAAATT
>Ga0302347_1000276_pt1 | contig 91793 bp, 76 predicted proteins | sample PhyWR1_FD_202178 | JGI IMG/M metagenome (GOLD analysis project Ga0302347, IMG submission 202178) | Leaf surface microbial communities from wheat plants in UC Gill Tract Community Farm, Albany, California, United States - DLSL W.R1 (v2)... | ecosystem: Host-associated > Plants > Phyllosphere >... | reverse complement strand
CTCCCACGGGCTCATAGGCACTAGGGTTAGGGGGAGCTCACCGGCTATCTCCCGATGATCAGTCGGGGATCTTCTCCGCTAAGGCGGAGAAGATCAAGACATAAGGGTTAGGGTGAGGGGCGTTGCGCTCAAGTAACCGGTGCCGGATTAAATACCGCCAACGCGTTGAACAAACCCCATCGATCTGACCAGGTTTGCTTGCGGCCGCTGGCGATATCCAGGATCAGCTCAAACAGTTGCCAACCCACCTGCTCAATGGTCGCCTCCCCGGTGGCGATAGTTCCGGCGTTGATATCGATCAGATCGTGCCAGCGTTCAGCCAGCGCGCTGCGCGTTGCCATTTTGATCACTGGCACGGCAGCCAGGCCGTAAGGAGTTCCCCGGCCGGTAGTGAACACTTGCACCGTAATGCCGGAAGCCAACTGCTGTGTGCCGCAAACAAAGTCGCTGGCGGGGGTAGCGGCATAAATAAGCCCACGTTTGCTGGGGCGTTGACCAGGGGAGAGCACTTCGACTATCGCGCTACTGCCAGATTTGGCAATTGAGCCTAATGCCTTTTCCACCACGTTGGCCAAACCGCCTTTCTTGTTGCCGGGTGAAGGGTTGGCGCTGCGATCGGTTTTCCCTTGGTTGAGGTAATCGTCATACCAGGCCATCTCCTCCAGTAAGCGCTTGCCAACGTGTTGATCGGCGACCCGTGGGGTTAACAGGTGGATGGCATCACGCACTTCGGTAACCTCTGAGAACATCACGGTTGCCCCGCAGCGTACCAGCAGATCGGAGGCGAAACCCACCGCCGGGTTAGCCGTTACTCCAGAAAATGCATCGCTACCGCCACATTGCATCCCCACCACCAGCTCTGAGGCCGGCACGGTTTCCCGCTGGCGACGGTTCAGGCGTTGCAGGTGCTGCTCTGCAACGGCCAGAATATCAACCACCATGGCCTGAAAGCCAACGTGCTTCTCATCCTGCAGGCGCACAATCCGGCTTTTATCCACGGTAATGGGTTGGACATCTGGGGTTCCCTGCAACAGGCGTTCCGGCTGCAACTTTTCGCAGCCGAGTCCCACCACCAACACTTCGCCGCCAAAGTTTGGGTTGAGCGCCAGATTATGTAGGGTGCGGATAGGGACCACTGCGGCGGGAGCATTGATAGCGACGCCGCAGCCATAGAGATGATTCAGACCCACCACGCCGTCGACGTTGGGGTATTTCACCAGTAGGTCGCGCTCAATGATTTTCACCACATAATCCACCACACCGGCCACGCAGTGCACGCTGGTGGTGATAGCCAACAGGTTCTTGCTGCCAACGCTGCCATCGGCATTACGGTAGCCTTCAAAGGTATAACCTTCCAGGGGCGGTAATGCCTTGGGCACATTGTTGGCGAGTGGCAATCTGGCCAACTCGGGGGCAGGGGGAAGTAGTATCAGCGATTCATCAATCCAACTGCCGCGGCGAATATCCCGTGCGGCAAAGCCAATCACTTCGCCATAGCGCAAAATAGTGCTGTTTTGAGGAATATGTTGCAGCGCAACTTTATGCCCTTGGGGAATAGGTTCCAATAATATCAGACCGCAAGGGAAGCTTGCCCCTTTAGGCAGCCCATGGTCATTAACCACAATGGCGACGTTATCTTGCCGATGAACCTGAATATAGCGCGGTAATGCTTTAATACTGCCAATTGCATATTCGGACATAGTGAAACCTCACGTACTCTGATTTATGTACGCCGTGGGTAATAATCGAAAGACTGGCTCAGCAAAAAGCATAACATTCGCTATTGTGTCGGGCATTATGCAAATGACCTAGATTTGGCGTTTTCCGGAGGTCAATCTTTGGCATTGTGCTAATCCGCTGTGAGATAGCTCACGCAACCGCGGGAACCGTGAACCAGCCCGCGCCCGATTGGGCATACGCCATAAATAAGCCGCCATATTAGCCCTGTTATTGGGTTATTTGCCCGATGAGTCCCGGCAGTCGGTTCCCTATACTTTTCTCCACCAAGCGTTAATGCGTTTAAAAATTGCCGATGCCGTATTAATCGAACTGCTCAAAAAAGGCTGCAATTTAATTTAAACCTTTCGTTCTGAGATATTTTTAGCGGTTTTTTCAGGATGAATATAGTAATGCAGGAGAGCACCATGTCTACTATCAGCGCTGCCAACAGTGCCATCAAGCGAACCAATAAGCGTTACTGGATCGTGGTAATGCTGTTTATCGTCACCTCATTTAACTATGGCGATCGTGCCACGCTTTCTATTGCCGGTACCGCAATGGCTCAGGATATTGGCCTCGATCCGGTTGGAATGGGTTATATCTTTTCGGCGTTTTCCTGGGCCTATGTGATTGGTCAGATCCCCGGTGGCTGGTTACTGGATCGCTTTGGCTCCAAACGGGTCTACTTCTGGAGCATCTTCATCTGGTCGCTGTTTACCTTGCTGCAAGGCTTCGTGGATATCTTCAGCGGTTTTGGCATCGTGATAGCGCTGTTCGCGCTGCGCTTCCTGGTCGGCCTGGCAGAAGCACCGTCATTCCCCGGTAACAGCCGGATTGTCGCCGCCTGGTTCCCTGCCCATGAACGTGGCACGGCGGTATCGATCTTCAACTCGGCCCAATACTTTGCCACGGTGATCTTCGCACCGATCATGGGTTGGCTGACGCATGCCGTTGGCTGGTCGCACGTGTTCTTCTTTATGGGCGGGCTGGGCATCATCCTGAGCTTTGTCTGGCTTAAGGTGCTGCACAATCCCAAAGACCACCCCAGCATCAACCAGGCGGAACTGGACTATATCGAAGCCGGCGGTGCCTTGATCAATATGGATCAGAAACAGGCCACGCAGGTGAAGGTCAAAGGCGAGAAGTGGTTCCAGATCAAGCAGCTGCTGCAATCGCGCATGATGATTGGCGTCTATATCGGCCAGTACTGCATCAACGCGCTGACCTATTTCTTTATCACCTGGTTCCCGGTGTATCTGGTGCAGGCGCGGGGGATGTCGATCCTCAAGGCTGGCTTTGTCGCCTCGGTTCCGGCCATTTGTGGTTTTGTCGGTGGGGTGCTCGGCGGCGTGATTTCCGACTACCTGATGCGCCGTACCCAGTCGCTGACCTTCGCCCGTAAAACGCCGATCGTGCTGGGCATGCTGTTGTCGATGTCGATGATCTTCTGCAACTACGTTGAAACCGAGTGGATGGTAGTGGGCATCATGGCCGCCGCGTTCTTCGGCAAGGGGCTGGGCGCGCTGGGGTGGGCAGTGATGGCAGATACCGCCCCCAAAGAGATCAGCGGCCTGAGCGGTGGCCTGTTCAATATGTTCGGCAATATCTCCGGCATCGTCACGCCGATCGCCATCGGCTACATCATTGGTACCACCGGATCGTTTAACGGCGCGCTGGTCTACGTCGGGATCCATGCGCTGTTGGCGGTGGCCAGCTACCTGTTCATCGTGGGGGATATCAAGCGTATCGAACTGAAACCGATGGCCAAGGCCAGCAGGCAGTGACACGGCGGCGAGTTTGGCAATTGAACCCAAAATTTTGAGGACATCTCTATGACTACAGCACCAAAAATTACTGCCATGCAGGTTGTACCGGTGGCCGGTTACGACAGCATGCTGCTCAATCTCAGCGGCGCTCACGCCCCATTCTTCACCCGTAATATCGTGATCTTGCAGGATAACGCCGGCAACACCGGGCTAGGGGAGATCCCAGGAGGCGAGAAAATCCGCCAGACCCTGGAAGAGGCTCAGTCCCTGGTGGTTGGCAAAACCCTGGGGGAATACAAGAACGTGATGAACCGGGTGCGCGAACGCTTTGCCGATAGGGATGCCAGCGGGCGTGGCCTACAGACTTTCGATTTACGTACCACTATCCACGTGGTGACCGGCATTGAAGCGGCGATGCTGGATCTGCTGGGGCAATTCCTTGATGTGCCGGTAGCAGCCCTGTTAGGGGATGGGCAGCAGCGTGACTCGGTGGAAATGCTGGGTTATCTGTTCTATGTCGGCGATCGCAACAAAACGCCGCTACCTTACCAGAGCCAGCCGGATGATGCCTGCGACTGGTATCGCCTGCGTCATGAACAAGCGCTGACGCCGCAAAGTATTGTGCGGCTGGCGGAAGCGGCTTTTGATAAGTACGGCTTCAACGATTTCAAGCTAAAGGGCGGCGTATTGGCGGGCAGTGAAGAGGCTGAGGCCGTCACGGCGTTGGCGCAGCGTTTTCCTCAGGCACGTATTACGCTCGATCCCAACGGCGCCTGGTCGCTGAAGGAGGCGATCGTGCTCGGCAAACAGCTGCGTAACGTGCTGGCCTATGCCGAAGATCCTTGCGGGGCAGAGCAGGGCTTCTCCGGGCGGGAAGTGATGTCGGAGTTCCGCCGTGCCACTGGCCTACCTACCGCGACCAATATGATCGCCACGGATTGGCGGCAGATGGGGCACACGCTGCAGTTGCAGTCGGTGGATATCCCATTGGCGGATCCTCATTTCTGGACCATGCAGGGATCGGTGCGCGTTGCGCAGATGTGCCATGAGTTCGGCCTGACCTGGGGCTCACACTCCAATAACCACTTTGATATCTCGTTGGCGATGTTCACCCATGTGGCCGCGGCGGCACCGGGCAACATTGCGGCGATCGACACCCATTGGATCTGGCAGGAGGGCAACCAACGGCTGACGCGGGAACCGCTGCAGATTGTCGGTGGCCGCGTACAGGTTCCACAACGGCCAGGATTGGGGATCGAGCTGGATCGGGATCGTTTAATGCAGGGCCATGAGCTTTACCAGAAACACGGGCTTGGAGCACGCGACGACGCGCAGGGTATGCAATACCTCATCCCCGGCTGGATCTTTGATAACAAACGCCCGTGCCTGGTGCGTTAATCCGTCTACGGAGGAAATTTCATGAAGAGCTGCCATAACCCTTTTCGTCAATCGTTGCTCGCGGGCGAAACCCTGATCGGCTGCTGGTCTGCGCTTGCCAACCCGATCTCCACCGAAGTCTTGGGGCTGGCCGGTTTTGACTGGCTGGTGCTGGATGGCGAGCACGCACCGAATGACATTGGCACTTTCGTGCCGCAACTGATGGCGCTGAAGGGCAGCCCTAGCGCCGCAGTGGTACGCCCGCCCTGCAACGAACCGGTGATTATCAAACGCCTGCTGGATATCGGTTTCTATAACTTTCTGATCCCGTTTGTGGAAAGTGCTGAGCAGGCACAACAGGCGGTAGCGTCGACGCGTTATCCCCCTGCGGGGATCCGTGGGGTCTCTGTGTCACACCGCAGCAATGGTTACGGCACCGTGCCGGACTATTTCGCCCAGATCAACCAGCAGATTGCGGTGCTGGTGCAGATCGAAAGCCAGCAGGGGGTCGATAACCTGGATGCGATAGCTGGCGTTGAGGGCGTTGACGGCATCTTTGTCGGGCCGGGGGATCTTTCCGCCGCTTTGGGGTATCTCGGCCAGCCTAATCATCCGGACGTACAGGCGGTGATCCGTCATATTTTCGAGCGTGCCAGCGCGCACGGTAAAGCCAGTGGCATCTTGGCACCGGCTGAGGCTGATGCTCGCCGTTATCTGGAATGGGGAGCCAGATTCGTGGCCGTTGGCAGCGATCTTGGTGTATTCCGCACGGCCACGCAGGCCTTGTGCGATCGGTTTAAACAGGGTGTTGAATAAGGAGTACGGGATGAAAATTGGATTTATTGGCTTGGGAATTATGGGGAAACCCATGAGTAAAAACCTGCTGCAGGCGGGTTATTCGCTGGTGGTGATGGACCGCAATGCCGAAGCGGTGGCTGAACTGGCCGCACTGGGTGCCGATGTTGCCGCCACGCCAAAGGCGGTGGCCGCATTGAGCGATATCGTGATCACCATGTTGCCTAACTCACCGCAGGTGCGGGAAGTGGCATTGGGAGAAAATGGCTTGATTGAGGGAGCCAAAGCGGGGACTGTGCTGATAGACATGAGTTCTATTGCTCCACTGGCAAGCCGTGAAATCAGCGAAGCCTTGGCTGCCAAACAGATCGCCATGCTTGATGCGCCGGTGAGCGGCGGTGAGCCTAAGGCGATTGATGCCACATTGTCGGTGATGGTTGGCGGCGATAAAGAGGTGTTTGATCGCTGTTTTGAAGTGATGAAAACCATGGCCGGTTCGGTGGTGCATACCGGCGATATTGGCGCTGGCAACGTCACCAAGCTGGCGAATCAGGTGATCGTGGCGCTGAATATTGCGGCCATGTCCGAAGCGCTGGTGTTGGCCACCAAGGCCGGGGTCAACCCAGACCTGGTTTTCCAGGCTATCCGTGGCGGGCTGGCGGGCAGTACGGTGTTGGAAGCCAAGGCACCGATGGTGATGGATCGCAATTTTAAACCGGGTTTCCGCATTGACTTGCACATCAAGGATCTGGCCAACGCGCTGGATACCTCCCATGGTGTGGGGGCACAGCTACCACTGACCGCTGCGGTGATGGAAATGATGCAGGCACTTCGCGCCGACGGTCTGGGCAATGCCGATCACAGCGCACTGGCGTGTTATTACGAAAAGTTGGCCAAGGCAGAAGTCACCCGATAAGGGCAGCGAGCTGGCGGATGTTGGTTAGCCCCTAACCCTCTCCCACACGGAGAGGGTTAGGGGCATCTAGCTTATCCCAACTGGAACTTCGCTTCCGTCTCCACCAGCTCAATCTCATCCAACAGCTCCAGCCATTCTGGTTCTAAATCACCGTTGCTCACACCTTGACGCAGTTGCTGCTCAAGATAGAAGCAGAGTTGCTTCAGGCGCGGAACGCCGCTGTAGCTACAACTGCCGTGCAGCTTGTGGATCAGATCGAGAATGGTGTCATCCCCTTCTCCTTCCAGCACGGCTTTTACCCGATCGCTGACCTGCGGCAGGAACTCGATCAGCATCTGCAACAGATCTCGCGCCAGATCCTCTTTATTGGCGGCCTGGCGCAATGCCAACGGCCAATCCAGCGATAACGGTGGTTCAGTCGGGCTACGCGGCTGAGCGGCCTCTGGTTCAAGCTCGACGGTATGATAACGGGAGAGCACCCGTGTCAGCATGGCTTCGTCAATCGGCTTGGCCAGATAGTCATCCATGCCAGCCTGCAACAGGTGTTCGCGCTCGCCGCTCACCGCATGGGCGGTTACGGCGACGATCGGCGTGGAGTTGTGATGCGGCATCTGGCGGATCAGCTCACTGGCGCGGATGCCGTCAATGTTCGGCATCTGAATATCCATCAGGATCATATCCAGCACATTATCACGTGCCAGCACGATGGCTTCCTCACCGCTTTCGCACAGCAGCGTTTTTTCTACCTGTTCTGCCAGCAAGGCACCGATCAGCTTCAGGTTGGCCGGGTTATCATCGACTGCCATCACCGTCAGTGGTAAGCGTCTATGTACCTTTGGCGCATTCTGACGCAGCGGGGCATCCAGACGCAGTAACGGATACAGGCGATTACTGCTGATCGGTTTGGTCAGGCAGCCGATAGCGCCCAGCTTTTTCATTTCTTCGGCATCGATCTGCGACTGGCTAGGCACCGCCAGGATCACCCGGTCGGCAAGGCTCAGTGACTCCAGCAGCTTGTCCCGATGCTGGCCTATACCGTCTCGATAAGGGATCGGCACGCCTGCCAGCAGGAAGTCATAATGATTTTTCGGCAATTGCCCCAGAGTTGGTGAATGGGTCACCACCAGATGGGTGGCGCTCAACATATTTAACGTGGCCTGGGCCGCCTTTGGGTTGGCTTCGATATAGGCCAGGGTTTTACCGCGCAGATCCGGCAGGCTTGGTGGCAGCGACAACATGCCTTCGTTGAGATCGATGGTGATGTGGAACCAGAAGGTTGAGCCGCGATTGAGCTGGCTGTGGAAGTTGATATCACCCCCCATCTCTTTCACCAGCCTTTGGGTGATCACCAGGCCTAGCCCAGTGCCGCCATGGCGGCGCGAGATGCTGGCGTCTGCCTGGCGGAAGGCCTGGAACAGCTGCGATTGCTGGCGTTCAGAAATCCCGATGCCGGTATCGTGGATCTGCACCTCCAGCTCCACCTGGCGTTCCAACTGGTTACGTAGCTCAACGCGGATATCGATATTGCCGGTTTCGGTGAACTTCACCGCATTGCCGAGCAGATTGGTGATCACCTGCTGTAGCCGCAGTGAATCGCCAATCACCTGCTCTGGCACATCGTTTAGCACATCCAGGGTCAGCTCCAGCCCTTTGTCGTGTGCGCTAGGGGCTAGCAGTACCAGCACCTCATCCAGCGTTTCACGCAGCGAGAACGGAATGTGTTCCAGGATCAGCTTGCCAGCCTCCAGCTTGGAGAAGTCCAGCACGTCGTTGATGATGGTCAGCAGGTTGTTGGCCGAGCGTTCGATAGTTTGCAGATAGTCGGTCTGGGTGGCGCTCAGGTCGGTTTTCAGCGTCTGGCGGGTAAAACCGATCACCCCGTTGAGCGGAGTACGCAGCTCATGGGACATATTGGCCAGGAATTCCGATTTGATACGGGCAGCTTCCTGCGCGCGTTTCTTCGCCAGATCCAGCTCTACGTTCTGGATCTCCATTTGTTCCAGCGTTTCACGCAGATCGGAGGTGGCTTGGTCGATGTTCTGCTGCATCTCCTCGTGATAGGCGGTCAGCGACATCGCCATCGAGTTGATGCCGTTTTTCAGCATTTGCAGCTCGCCAAGCATAAAGCCCTCTACCCGGCTATCCAACTGGCCGCGGCGGATACGGTCGACGGTGTTGACCATATTGCGGATCGGGCCGGTGACGTCGCGCATCAGGCGGTAGGCAAACAGAATGGCAATACACATACACAGCAGTAGCAGCAGGGTAGAAACGAACACCTCTTTATATTGCTGTAGGCGTACCGATTGCAGATCCAGCTCGATCGCCACATAGCCGAGATTGCTATCGGGATGTGCCTCCTCGCTGGTGCCCTCGTCCGGGAACTGCGATTCCGACAGGATTGGCGTGCGCAGGATCAGTGAATCGCCGCGCCGGGTCAGCATCATATCGGTGGGCACCGGCACACCTTTGGGTAACTGTAACTGGGTATAATTGTGATGATAGTTGGAGGTGACAAACAGGTTGTTCTGCGCATCAAACACGGTGATCGCCCGGACGATATCCGAATGGCGGCGATGCAGCAGGCTGACCAGTTGCCGCACCGACTCACGGCTGCGGAAGGTCATGCCATATTCGCTGGCGACGGCCAGAGGTTCGATGATGCTGGCACCGGCATCGACCAATTGCTCCTGCAGCTCGTTGTAGCGGTGCACTACAAAGAAGGTGCTGAGCAGCAGACCGATCAGTAAAGTCGGTGCCAGGATCAGGATCATCATGCGTGCGCGCAAGCTGTATTTGGTCATGGGATTCCAATGTGGGAGAATTGGAGGCTAATCTTATTAAGCTGAATTAACCAACACACAATCAATAATTATGGCGCAATTCTACTCTCCGAAACGCCGCGTGACGACCCGGCAAGCTTCACAAATATTCACGGTGACGGTAACGGACCTCGATCCATTTGGCCAGGGAGTGGCGCGCCATGAAGGCAAAGCGGTATTTGTCCCCGGAGTTTTACCGGGGGAACAGGCCGAAATTCAGTTAACGCAGGACAAACGACAGTTCGCCAAAGGTCAACTCAGGCAACTGTTAAATTGCAGCATACAACGTGTTGAGCCGCGTTGCCCACACTTTGGTATGTGCGGCGGTTGCCAACAGCAGCATGTCTCCGAGGCGCTGCAACAGCAAAGCAAGGCGGCGGCGCTGGGGCGCTTGATCTGCCGCGAAACCGGAGTGACGCCGCAACAGGAACCGGTGATTGCCGGGCCACAATATGGCTACCGTCGGCGGGCGCGGCTGGGGTTACAGTGGCAACCCCATCAGCACCGTTTGCTGATGGGTTTTCACCAGGCTGCCTCGTCCGATCTGGTGGCGGTGAAGCAGTGTCCGGTATTGGCTCCGGAACTGGAACGGCTGCTGGTGCCATTGTATCAATGTTTGAGTTGCTTGCAGGCCGTGCAGCGTCTGGGCCATGCGGAGCTGGTGTTGGCGGATAACGGACCGGTGCTGGTGTTGCGCCACCTGGATGCGCTCAAGCAGGGCGATCGTCAGGCTTTGCAGCAGTTTGCCCAGCAAAATGGCATCGCAGTTTATTTGGCACCGGATAGCGATCGGCTGGAAAAACTGTGCGGTGAAGCGCCGTATTATCAGGTTGACGGGCTACGCTTAGACTTTAATCCGCGCGATTTTATTCAGGTAAATGATGCGGTAAATCAGCAAATGGTGGCTCAGGCCCTTGAATGGCTCGAGATTGAGCCCAATGATCGCATATTGGATCTGTTTTGTGGCATGGGCAACTTTACCTTGCCGCTGGCCAAGCGGGCCAAGGCGGTGGTCGGGATTGAAGGTGTTGCCACGCTGGTAGCGAATGGGCAATATAATGCCGATAGGAATAGGCTCAGTAATGTCTCCTTTTTCCATGAAAATCTGGAAGATGACGTTGCGCGACAACCATGGGCAGCACAGGGATTTGATAAGGTGATGCTGGATCCAGCCCGCGCAGGTGCGGCTGGGGTGATGTCACATATTGTAAAACTGGCGCCAGAGCGCGTGGTGTATATATCCTGTAACCCCACGACATTGGCACGCGACAGCAAAGTGTTGCTGGACGCCGGTTATCGTCTTGCGCGTGTGCGGATGTTGGATATGTTCCCGCACACGGGGCATCTTGAATCCATGGCGCTGTTTATCCACGGGTCGCGGAAAAAGTAGGGAGAAGTTATGGTCGCGGTAAGAACTGCACATCTGAATACGGCGGGTGAATTCGCGCTTGATGACTGGATCGCCAGCCTGGGGTTGCCCAACCCGCAGTCAGGTGAGCGATTAGCCGCAACCTGGCGTTACTGTGAACAGCAGACGAAAGACCATCCCGATGCGCCGTTGCTGCTATGGCGTGGCCTGGAGATGGTGGAGATCCTCTCGACCCTCAGCATGGATAACGACAGTATGCGCGCGGCGCTGCTGTTCCCGTTGGTAGATGCAGCGATCGTTCCTGAAGCCACCCTCACCGAAGAGTTCGGTGCCGGCATTACCTCCCTGGTGCATGGCGTACGCGATATGGACGCCATCCGCCAACTGAAAGCCACCCACAACGACTCGATGGGCTCCGAGCAGGTCGATAACGTGCGCCGCATGCTGCTGGCGATGGTGGAAGATTTCCGCTGTGTGGTGATCAAGCTGGCAGAGCGCATTGCCCACCTGCGTGAAGTGAAGGATGCGCCGGAAGACGAACGCGTGTTGGCGGCCAAAGAGTGTTCCAATATTTACGCCCCGCTGGCCAACCGCCTCGGCATTGGCCAGTTGAAATGGGAACTGGAAGATTTCTGCTTCCGCTATCTGCATCCTGATGAATACAAACGTATTGCTAAGCTGCTGCATGAACGCCGTATCGATCGCGAGCAGTTTATTGATGACTTCGTGGCTACATTGCATAACGCGATGGAGATCGAAGGCATCAAGGCGGACATTTATGGCCGCCCGAAACACATTTACAGCATCTGGCGCAAGATGCAGAAGAAATCGCTGGCGTTCGACGAGCTTTTCGACGTGCGTGCGGTGCGCGTAGTGGTGGAGCGCCTGCAGGATTGCTATGCGGCGTTAGGCATCGTCCATACCCATTTCCGCCATCTGCCGGATGAGTTTGACGACTACGTCGCCAACCCGAAACCGAACGGCTATCAGTCGATCCATACCGTGGTGCTCGGGCCGCGTGGCAAAACGCTGGAGATCCAGATCCGCACCCGCCAGATGCACGAAGATGCCGAGCTGGGCGTCGCTGCACACTGGAAATACAAAGAAGGCGCGGTGGTTACGGCGCGTTCCGGCTACGAAGAACGTATTGCCTGGCTGCGTAAGCTGATCGCCTGGCAGGAAGAGATGGCAGACTCGGGCGAAATGCTCGACGAAGTGCGCAGCCAGGTGTTCGACGATCGCGTCTACGTGTTTACGCCGAAGGGCGACGTGGTGGATCTGCCAGCCGGCTCCACGCCGCTGGACTTTGCCTACCATATCCACAGCGACGTCGGCCACCGCTGTATCGGTGCCAAGATCGGCGGCCGCATCGTGCCCTTCACCTACCAGTTGCAGATGGGCGATCAGATTGAAATCATCACTCAGAAGCAGCCGAACCCGAGCCGCGACTGGCTGAACCCAAACCTGGGCTATGTCACCACCAGCCGTGGGCGCTCCAAGATCCACAACTGGTTCCGCAAGCAGGATCGCGATAAAAACATCCTGGCCGGGCGGCAGATGTTGGACAACGAGCTGGAACACCTCGGTATCAGCCTGCGGGAAGCCGAAAAGCTGCTGATCCCACGTTATAACGTCAACTCGTTGGATGAAGTGTTGGCGGGCATTGGCGGCGGCGATATCCGTCTGAACCAGATGGTGAACTTCCTGCAGGGCAAGCTCAACAAGCCTAGCGCCGAGGAGCAGGATCGCGAAGCGTTACGCCAACTGACCCAGCAGAAAGCTCCGGCAACCTCGGCCCGCAGCAAAGATAATGGCCGCGTGGTGGTCGAGGGCGTCGGCAATCTTATGCACCATATTGCTCGCTGCTGCCAGCCAATCCCGGGTGACGATATTGTCGGCTTTATCACCCAGGGGCGTGGGATCTCGATCCACCGTGCGGATTGCGATCAACTGGCGGAGCTACAGTCTCACGCGCCGGAACGTATCGTGGATGCGGTCTGGGGGGAAAGCTACTCCAGCGGTTATTCGCTGGTGGTGCGCGTCGTGGCCAACGATCGCAGCGGTTTGCTGCGTGATATCACCACTATCCTGGCCAACGAGAAGGTCAACGTATTGGGCGTCGCCAGCCGCAGCGACACCAAAAAGCAGTTGGCCACCATCGATATGGACATCGAAATCTATAATCAGGTGGTGCTGGGCCGCGTGCTGGCCAAGCTCAATCAACTGCCCGACGTCATCGATGCCAAACGCCTGCACGGCGCTTGATTTTTCTTTTTTGCTTAAGGGCTCAGCATGCTGGGCCCTTAATTATTCAGAGACTCAACATGACCCAATCAACACCACTGCAACGCCTGCTGACCATTATGAAAACCCTGCGTGATCCGCAGGTGGGTTGCCCGTGGGATCGTAAGCAGACCTTCGCCACCATCGCGCCTTACACCCTGGAAGAAACCTACGAAGTGCTGGACGCCATTGAACGCCAGGACTATGCCGATCTGCGTGATGAACTGGGCGATCTGCTGTTCCAGGTGGTGTTTTATGCCCAGATGGGGCAGGAGCAGGGGCTGTTTGACTTCGATCAGGTGTGTAACGCCATTAGCGACAAGCTGGAGCGCCGTCATCCGCATATCTTCGGTGAGGCAGAGGCAGCAGACAGCGCGGCGGTTTCCGCCCGCTGGGAGCTGTTGAAGGCGGGAGAACGGGCAGAGAAAGCACTGCACTCGGCGCTGGATGATATTCCCAACGCCTTACCGGCGCTGATGAAGGCTCATAAAATCCAGAAGCGCTGTGCCGCGGTCGGCTTCGACTGGAACACCTTGGGGCCGGTCGTAGGCAAAGTCTATGAAGAGCTGGATGAAGTGATGCACGAAGCCCAGCAAGCGGTGGTAGACGAGCAGAAGCTGGAAGAGGAGATTGGCGATCTGCTGTTTGCCACGGTCAATCTTTCCCGCCATCTGGGGCATAAAGCGGAAAAGGCGTTGCAAGTGGCCAACCGCAAGTTTGAACGCCGTTTCCGCCAGGTTGAGGAGATCGTGCAAAGCCACGGTCTGACAATGCAGGAAGCCACGTTGGAGCAGATGGAGGAGGCCTGGCAGCAGGTCAAGCGCCTGGAAAACTAATTGCTCATCGCGTTGTCCTAACTGTGTCGCTTGTTTGATCGGCGACAATATTTATTCAAGCTGAAACGGTTAAGCTCAAGTTGTGGATTGCTGAATCTGGTTTAACCGGCAGAAAAGCTCAACAAACTGAAATCTAAGGTGTTTTATTGCATCAAAAGTCGGTTTGCACGCAGTTTTTTACGCTAACTCATTGTTTCTAAAAGGCTCTAAAACGGGGGCCGAACGATTAAACCGGGATGAGCTCACGAGGGTGGCAGAGATGATGGCAGGTAAAACGATCGTTTGTAGGTCAAGAGAGGTTCGGGTATACTACTTTCCCGTCTTGGTTCTTCCATCGTCTTTAAACCTAAACTCTCAGGTTCAGCATGACAACTAACTATATTTTTGTAACCGGCGGGGTCGTATCCTCTCTGGGTAAAGGCATTGCCGCAGCCTCCTTGGCGGCTATTCTTGAAGCCCGTGGCCTCAACGTTACCATCATGAAACTGGACCCGTACATCAACGTGGATCCGGGCACCATGAGCCCGATTCAGCATGGGGAAGTTTTCGTCACCGAAGACGGGGCAGAAACCGATCTGGATCTGGGTCACTACGAGCGCTTCATCCGTACCAAAATGACGCGTCGTAACAACTTCACCACCGGGCGTATCTACTCCGACGTGCTGCGCAAGGAGCGCCGTGGCGACTACTTGGGTGCCACCGTGCAGGTGATCCCACACATCACCAACGCCATTAAAGAACGCATTATCGAAGGCGGCGAAGGCCACGATGTGGTGTTGGTCGAAATCGGCGGCACCGTCGGCGATATCGAATCCCTGCCGTTCCTGGAAGCCATTCGTCAGATGGCCGTCGAAGTGGGCCGTGAGCATACTCTGTACATGCATTTGACGCTGGTGCCATACCTGGCTGCCGCGGGTGAAGTGAAAACCAAACCTACCCAGCACTCGGTAAAAGAGCTGCTTTCCATCGGTATTCAGCCAGATGTGCTGATCTGCCGTTCCGATCGCGCAGTTCCTGCTAATGAACGCGCTAAAATCGCTCTTTTCTGTAACGTACCGGAAAAAGCGGTTATCTCCCTGAAAGACGTTGATTCCATTTATAAAATCCCAGGCCTCTTGAAATCTCAGGGCTTGGATGATTATATTTGTAAACGATTCAGCCTGACACCGCCGGAAGCCAATCTGGGCGAGTGGGAGCAGGTGATCTACGAAGAAGCCAATCCAGGCGGCGAAGTGACCATCGGTATGGTCGGCAAATATGTCGAACTGCCAGATGCTTACAAGTCGGTGATCGAAGCGCTCAAGCACGGTGGCTTGAAAAACCGTCTGACCGTCAACATCAAGCTGATCGATTCGCAGGATGTTGAAACCCGCGGCGTTGAAGTGCTGAAAGATCTGGATGCAATCCTGATCCCTGGCGGCTTTGGCTATCGTGGCGTGGAAGGCAAAGTGATGACCGCACGCTACGCGCGTGAAAACAAAATTCCTTATCTGGGTATTTGCCTGGGTATGCAGGTGGCGTTGATGGAGTTTGCGCGCAACGTGGCAGGGATGGAAAATGCTAACTCCACCGAATTTGTGCCAGACTGTAAGTACCCTGTTGTCGCATTGATCACCGAGTGGCGTGACGAAGACGGCAACGTCGAAGTCCGTACCGAAGAAAGCGATCTGGGCGGCACGATGCGCGTCGGTGGCCAGCAATGCCACCTGACCGACAACAGCCTGGTGCGCAAGATGTACGGCGAGCCAACCATCGTGGAACGTCACCGTCACCGTTACGAAGTCAACAACATGCTGTTGAAGCCGATCGAAGCCGCGGGTATGCGTGTGGCGGGTCGTTCTGCGGATAACAAGCTGGTTGAGATTATTGAATTGCCTGATCATCCGTGGTTTGTGGCTTGTCAGTTCCATCCGGAATTTACGTCGACGCCGCGTGATGGACATCCGTTGTTCGCTGGCTTTGTCAAGGCGGCTGGTGAGCACCAGAAGCGTCAGGTGAAATAAGAGTTTTAGTAAGCAACGCGCGGCCAAAACCGCGCGTTGTTTGTCTGGAGTTTTAGTTTAACTTGTCTGAGGAAAACCTAATGTCCAAAATCATTAAAGTCATCGGTCGTGAAATCATCGACTCACGCGGCAACCCAACTGTTGAAGCCGAAGTTCATCTGGAAGGCGGTTTCGTCGGTCTGGCTGCAGCGCCGTCAGGTGCTTCTACCGGTTCCCGGGAAGCACTGGAACTGCGTGACGGTGACAAGTCTCGTTTCCTGGGTAAAGGCGTACTGAAAGCCGTTGCCGCAGTAAATGGCCCAATCGCTCAAGCGGTTGTGGGTAAAGATGCCAAAGACCAGGCTAACATCGACAAGATCATGATCGATCTGGACGGTACCGAGAACAAATCCCAGTTTGGTGCTAATGCCATCCTGGCTGTTTCTCTGGCAGCTGCCAAGGCCGCTGCTGCCTCTAAAGGTATGCCGCTGTATGAGCATATCGCTGAACTGAACGGCACCCCAGGCAAATTCTCTATGCCGTTGCCTATGATGAACATCATCAACGGTGGTGAGCACGCAGACAACAACGTCGACATTCAAGAGTTCATGATCCAGCCTGTTGGCGCTAAAACTCTGAAAGAAGCCGTACGTATGGGCTCTGAAGTGTTCCACACCCTGGCTAAAGTTCTGAAGTCTAAAGGTATGGGCACTTCTGTTGGTGACGAAGGTGGCTACGCGCCAAACCTGGGTTCTAACGCCGAAGCGCTGGCTGTTATCGCTGAAGCGGTAAAAGCGGCAGGCTATGAGCTGGGTAAAGACATTACTCTGGCTATGGACTGTGCAGCGTCTGAATTCTACAAAGACGGCAAATATGTTCTGGCCGGCGAAGGCAACAAAGCCTTCACTTCTGAAGAGTTCACTCACTTCCTGGAAGACCTGACCAAGCAATACCCAATCGTGTCTATCGAAGACGGTCTGGACGAATCTGACTGGGATGGTTTCGCATACCAGACCAAAGTACTGGGCGACAAAATCCAACTGGTGGGCGACGACCTGTTCGTGACCAACACCAAGATCCTGAAAGAAGGCATCGAGAAAGGCATCGCTAACTCCATCCTGATCAAATTCAACCAGATCGGTTCTCTGACCGAAACTCTGGCTGCAATCAAGATGGCGAAAGATGCAGGTTACACTGCGGTGATCTCTCACCGTTCAGGTGAAACCGAAGATGCGACCATCGCTGACTTGGCGGTAGGCACTGCGGCTGGCCAGATCAAAACCGGTTCTATGAGCCGTTCTGACCGCGTTGCTAAATACAACCAACTGATCCGTATCGAAGAAGCGCTGGGCAACCGCGCCCCGTTCAATGGCCTGAAAGAAGTTAAAGGTCAGTAATATAACGGTTTGATTCGCGACTGAATCAGTAACTAAACGGAGAGTGCCATAAAGGTACTCTCCGTTTTTTTATGCCTCGTTAAATGAACTCACCAATCTGCGACATGGTGTAATAATTTTTTTGAGATTTTTCTTGGGAATGAGAATGATTATTTCGGCGATGGCTTTCCCGTTTTGTGGTGATATTTTCCTGCCCCGGTGACCTAAGTCGCGACATCAGAATGCTCACTGAACAATCAATGATAATCTAAACAATGACAATAAAATATTAAAATGACGGAAATGTTCCTAACCTTAGAGAATACCCCTAAAAAGGCCTGTATGTTTCAAAATGTTTCAAGTGATGGCGGTGTAATTCTGATTGTTTTTTAACTTGTTGATATTTATTGCTTTAGTTTGTCGATAAAACAAAATTAATGATTGTTACTAAATGTAAATAAAATCTATTATATGGTCTTGCTACGAAAAAATGGTTGTTAAGAAAAATCTTGGTTTGCTAGACTAATCTCACATGTCCACGGGGCATTTTAGAAAGATAGTGTGGCATGTATATTCTTAGTGAGTTTAAGCCAGTAAATATTTACTGCCAGGACTGTTTTATTGGAAAAAGTATATTAAAAGGATTCTTATGAAAATCAAGATGATGGCTCTCGCTTTTATTGCATTCTCTAGCGTCTCGATGGCAGATTCTGCCAACACAGTGCAATTCAAAGGGGAAGTGAGTACTCAAACCTGCTCGGTTAATATTAACGGTAATGAAGCTAACCCTGTAGTGTTACTGCGTACGGTTCCGGCTAGTTCGCTCGCCACCAAAGGAGCCACAACTGGCGAAACTACCTTTACCGTTAACGTGACCGGTTGCACTACCGCGGCTAGTGACACCTCCATCAAAACGGTATTTGTCGGTAATAATGTCACCACAAATGGCAACCTGGGTAACACCGGTGATGCAACCAAAGTTTCTATTCAATTGTTGGATAGTGATGCCTCAACCCCATTGAGCTTTGCTACGGGGTCAACGGCCACGACCAGCGCAATGACGCTGGCAACTGGCGCGACATCAACCTCGCAAGAACTGGTTGCCCGTTATTATGCCGAAGAGGCTGGGGTGACTGCAGGTTCGGTGAGCGCCACGGCACAATACGCGATTACGTATAAATAATACCTGTCGTTCCAGGTTTTTTCCGCCAGCGGGCTTAAGCCTGATGGCGGGAATAACCCGTTATCCACAATAATGTCAGCATTGCCCGAAACGCTAAGCGATAGTGGGTTGTTTGTCTTGTTGACTGGTCTCTCTTATGGCGTATACCACACGTACCTTTTCATGTTGGGCGGCATTGCTGTTCAGCCTGACGTTGCTGTTTGTCGATAGCGCTGCTGCCAGCGTCACTATGCTAGGTAACCGGGTGATATACTCGGCTCAGGCACGTGAAAAAACGCTGCAGTTTACCAACGATGATGCTGCTCCGGCGCTGATCCAGGTCTGGCTCGATATCGATAATGATAAATCGACGCCCGAAACGGCCGATGCCCCTTTTATCGCATCGCCACAGATTTTCCGAATGAATGCCCATAGCGGGCAAATGGTACGGTTGATATACACCGGGAAAGGTTTACCGACCGACCGCGAATCGCTGTTTTACCTTAACTTCCTCCAGGTGCCAGCCGTCAAGCAAAGCGAAACGGATAAAAACAAGCTGGTGCTGTTGGTAAGCAACCGGTTGAAGGTGTTCTATCGGCCCGAAGGGCTGCCAGGGGAGGGCAATCAGGCGGGCAAACAGTTGCGTATCCAGCGTAATGGCAATGCCTTAAGGGTCAGTAATCCCACGCCTTATTACGTCAGCATCAGCTATGCCAAAAGCGGCAACAAAAACCTGCATATTGAACCGGCCGATATGGTCGCGCCTTTTTCGCAGGTGAGTTGGCCGCTAGGCTCGGAACTCCCCAAAGGGAAGCTGAAAGTAGTGCTCGGTGTCATGAATGACTACGGGGTAGAGGTTCCCGTAACGTTAGAGACGCCGCACTAAAAAAGGACAGGGAGGTCATGATGTCGCTTAAAAACTACCCCACATTTTCGCCTCTGCTACCAACGTGCTGCCGCTATGGCTTTTTTTTGCTCTTTCTGGGCAGGGTCTCTCTGGCACAAGGTGCGACGGATGATTACGCTTTCGACGCCGATTTACTGCGTGGCAGCGTTTTCAGCATCAAGCAACTCGAACAGTTTAACCACCAGGATCTAGTGACGTCGGGCAACTATGGGGTCGAACTGTTTGCCAACGGTGTGTTTGTTGAACGCAGTGAAATCCGCTTTGTCCCGAGCGACGATCGGCATGTGTTGCCCTGCTTTGAGCGGCATCAGTTGGAGAGCCTCGGCCTAAAGGAAGTGCCGGCAATGCCTGCGAACGGTTGCCTGTTACCTGGGCGGGACCTTAAAGATATTCAGGTTCAGGCCGACATGTCACAACTAAGATTGGATCTTAGCATCCCACAGATTTTGCTGAACCATACACCCCGTGGCAGCGTTAGCCCTGACAGCCTGATCAGCGGTGAGACAATGGCGTTTTTCAACTACAACGTTAACCAATATCACGTCAACTACCGCCAGGGGCAGACCAAGGATCTCAATTCCACCTTCGCCAACCTGAATGGGGGGTTTAACCTGGGGCTATGGCGTTACCGCCAGCAATCCAGCTTCCGTTATGATAATGAATTTGGCAGCCATTGGGATACCAGCCGCCGCTATGTCCAGCGGGCGATACTGCCGTTACGCAGTGAGGTTTTGCTGGGAGAAGGTTTTACCGACGGCCATTTCTTCGCCGGGCTGGGGTTTCGCGGCGTCCGGATGACGTCGGACGATCGTATGCTGCCGGACTCGCTGCGAGGCTATGCTCCCGTGGTGCGCGGTATTGCCAATAGTAACGCCAGGGTGACCGTGTTTCAGGGCAAAAGCCAACTGTATGAAACTACGGTGGCTCCCGGTCCATTTGCGATTAACGATCTGTTTGCCACCAACTTCTCCGGTGACCTGACGGTAGTGGTGACCGAGGCCGATGGTAGCGTCAGTACCTTCACCGTACCATTCTCTGCCGTTCCCCAATCCATGCGTCCCGGATCCTCACGCTATTCGGCGACTCTTGGTCGTTCGCGCTTTATCGGCGACAACGATCTTTTCAGTGAGCTGACCTGGCAGTATGGTTTGAGCAACTCGCTGACGTTTAATACTGGTAACCAGTTGGCTGATGGTTATCAGGCCTTGATGCTCGGGGGAGTCTACAGTAACTCACTGGGGGCTTTTGGCCTGGATACCACGTTTTCTCATGCCAGTCTGCCGGAAGGCACTACCTCAGGCTGGATGCTGCACCTGTCCTATAGCAAAAGCTTTACCCCAACGGATACCACGCTTTCCATCGCCGGGTATCGTTACTCCACTGAAGGATTTCGTGATTTGAGTGATGTGCTTGGCGTACGTCAGGCAGAACGCACTGGACAAAGTTGGCAATCCGATTCCTATCGCCAGCAGTCGCGCTTTGAAGTGGCCATCAATCAGGGGATCGGCTCATTGGGTAACCTGACGCTATCTGGCTCTACCCAGGATTATCGCGATGGGCGTGGCCGTGATAATCAGCTACAGTTAGGGTGGGGCAAGGTATTTGGCAACGGCGTCGCGCTGAACCTTTCGGTGACGCGTACCCGCAGCCTGAACGGCAACAACAGCGCCTATTACGATGGCAGCCAGCCCTATGTGAATACCAGTGATCACACGAGTACTAACACCTCGCAAACCGTTAGCTCGCTCTCGGTTTCCTTTCCTCTTGGCCGCTCTTCTTCTGCGCCAACGGCATCATTGTTCTCTAACCATAGCCAGGGGCAGGGAGGGAGCTATCAGGCGGCGATCTCGGGTAACGTGGGGGAGACGCAGCCGGTCGGCTATGGGCTTAATTTCAGCACCGACGATAATAACCATAACAGTATTTGGGGGGGGAACCTGCAAACCCGTCTGCCTTATGCCAGTGCCACCGGCTCGGTTTCAGCATCCAGTCAATATTGGCAGGGATCGGCAGCACTACAGGGGGCAGTGGTTGCCCATCGAGGTGGAGTCACGCTTGGGCCTTATGTTGGGGATACCTTTGCCCTGATCGATGCCCCTGGTGCGCGTGGTGCGCAAGTGATGGATGGGCAGGGTGCCCGTGTCGATCGTTTCGGTTATGCGCTGGTTCCTTCGTTGGTGCCCTATCATTTCAATACTGTGGCTCTGAATCCACAGGGGATGAGCAGCAAAGCAGAATTGGAAGATGGGCAACAGCGTGTGGCACCTTTTGCAGGAGCCACGGTGCGTCTGCACTTCAAAACGATACGAGGTCAGGCGGTGCTGATCAAGGTTCAGCGGCCAGATGGCAGCATCATCCCGATGGGGACCTCGGTCTTTGATGAGAACAATAATGATGTCGGCATGGTCGGCCAGGCTAATCAGGTCTATCTGCGCAGCGATAAACCGCAGGGGAAATTGACCTTACGCTGGGGAAAAGGGGCGACTGAACGATGCAGCTTGCCCTATCAATTACCCCCGCCAAGCGATGAGCCGATCCTGTTATTGAAGGCGACATGCCGCTGATTTACCGATTTTTCACCGGAGGTTATTCCATGAAGTTATTTTCACTGCTGCGGTTGGCGCTGTTGGGAAGCCTATTTGCAGGTGGCTGCCTACCAGCGGCGGCCACATGCACTCGCGTTTCGCCAGCCATTGACTCCGGTTGCGACGCCTGTGGCGTCGGTGTTGGTCTAGGGCGAATCAACCTGACCAGTACTTACCTCCAACCTGTTGGCACCCCGCTGGGCAGCAGCGTGTTTGATTTCACCTCCGGCGTCCGTTATCCGGATCCGAACAAAGTCTTGTATCAGTGCGATGCCAGCGACGTCGGGCAGATTTTTGAAGTGTTTGCCACCAACGGTGACGACCGGGTGGGGGGGTATTATGATTTAGGGGCGGTGGACGGCAATCCCAACTATTTTGCCACCTACTTCCCCTATGTCGGTATTCGTCTCACCCATCTGGATTCGGGCAAGGTATTTACCCGTAACTGGCAGGCAGCGCCGATCACCCGTTATGCCACCGTGGGTAACAAGATCCAGGTCCGGGTCAAGGATCTCAGCCCCATCCGGTCCGATCTGATCCGCATCAGTTCTCTGCCAGGCCGTGGTGGCAGTAACTACTGTGGTTACAGTGCCTCTAATCCATTGACTGGCATGGCTTCCACCACGGGTAATTCGAACTATACCTGTATCCAGCCTAATGGCTATGTGACCTTCCAAGGGCCGGGCATTGCGTCTGATCCTATTGGTAGCGATTCAGCCACCAACTATTCGACCTGGGGAACCGGGCGTTGGAATGCGATGGGGATGGGGACTTCGCCGATTTCTTCTCTTTCTTACACCGCCACCTGTGTGGCACGCAACGTCACGCCGCTGGTGCTCCTGCCCACGCTTTCCGTCGGTCAATTAACCTCAGGGCGAACTTCTCAGGCCCAGTTCACCATTAATATCGAATGTGATAATGCAGCCGTTTCCGGGATTAGTACCAATCGTACTGCCTTGGGTCTGCAAGTCCCTTATGCCAGCTTTGCTCTGGCGCAACAGCTTGGTCTGGTCAACACCAGCGGTGGCGTCAGCTATCTGCTCTCTGACGGTTATGGCACGGACAGCAGTGTAGCAACCGGCGTGGGAATTGCACTTTCTAACAGTAGTAACGGTACGCCAATGAATTTTGTCGGCTGGGCTCGTTGTAGTGATGGCCAGTGCCCGCAGGGTAACAATGCGGGTTGGTACCCCGTTCTCGATGGCGCAAGCAACGGGGGTAGTACCGCGACGGGGTATACCCACTACACCACGCAGTTGACAGCCACATTATCACGCTTGCCGGGCCAGACCGTTACGGCGGGGAAGGTTGATGCCAAAGCGTATGTTTGGGTCAAGGTACAGTAGAGAACATAATGAAGAAAATCGTCTGTACGCTACTGCTGATCGGTGGCTTGTTACCTGCAATGCTGGTTCAGGCTGGCATTATTGCCTCCGCAACGCGAGTGATTTTTCGTGAGGGTGATAATGAAAAAAGCTTGATGCTCCTCAATACCAACGACTACCCGATCGTGGTACAAACCTGGGTAGACGATGGGGATGTCAATGCGGCCCCTGAGCAATCAACAGCGCCTTTTGTCAGCTTGCCAGCGGTATTTAGCATGCAGCCCAAGACCATGAAAGGGCTGAGGCTGATTTATAACCAGCAGTCACTGCCAAAGGATCGGGAGTCGGTCTTCTGGATTAATCTGTACGAAATCCCACCGACGCGCCCTGTGATCCCCCCGCTGCAGCCTAGCGTGACCATGGCGATGAACACTCAGATGAAGATTTTCTATCGGCCCAAGGCGGTGGTTGCGGCAGAGAAGGATGCGCCCAAGCCGATGTTCACCCTGAAAAAGGAAGATAATCATTACGTCTTGCTGTGTGATAACCCATCGCCGGTTTATCTCTCTTTTTCCCGTCTTGCGTTGCGCATTGGCCAGCAGAATTATCCGGTACAACAAGAGAGCGATATGATGACGCCGCCTTTTGGCAGTAAAAAGTATCGGATTGATGGTATTGTTCAATCAGGAGCTATGTCCTCAGCGATGGTCAACGCCGCCATTATCGATGACCAGGGTAATGCGGTCGCTCAACAATATGTCGTACGGAAATAACAGGTCTCACCTTGTGGCCAAATAGAGAAAAAGATGATGCCCAATAAACCTCAGATCGAACTTGAATTGGCACAACGGGCCGCCAGGATAAGAGGTTCGGGGCGGTTCCATCAGGCGATAATTAAACACGCTGTGATGATAGATGAAATCTATCAGAATCATCCTATGTTCTACAAAATCATCTTTCGTAACAGCCGTTTTATTATCTGCTCGACTCTGCTGGCCATTTACTACAACCAAAGCGAGGCTGCCCTGAAGGATGTTAAAGCCTTTTTTAAAGGCAAAGATATTATCAGCGAGAACGCGTTGGACTCTTTTCTGTTCTTTCTGCGCGTGGGGCGCTGGCTGGAGGTCAAGAAGGACGATCAAGACCGGCGCACGCTGTTGTTTAGGCCTACCTCGAATGCTTTGCGCCAAACCCATGAGCTGGTTTCCTCGATGGCGCTGCCCTATCAAACGTTAGCCCCTGAAATTCCGGTTGCCGACCTATTGGGTCAGAGCTGGTTTTTACCTGCGTTCTTCAAGGTTTACGGCCAACTGATGATGCAGGAGATCTATCTGATCGATCTGGTTCCACAGGCCGCATTATTTATTACTAAAGATGCAGGCCATATGGTGTTACTGATGCTATTTATAGAAAGTATCCGCCATAATTCCCACGTGCTGTTTTTGTCCTCAGCGGAGATCGCCAAGTTTAGCTCGGTGTCCCGTACGCATATCAATCGGATCCTGCTGGCGGCGGAAAAATCGGGCCTACTCACCACCAAAAATAACGTTCTGATTGAGTTAAATAGCTCGTTTATTGATATGGCAGAACGCTACTTTAGCCTGTATATGGCGATGGTGGGTTATAGCCTTGATGGAGCATGTCAGCAGCATAATAACTAGATCTGCAAGAAAAACCACCATAGTGATATAGCTGCAGTAAGCAATATATAGCATTCAACTAATTACCATGATATTTATTCTATTTTTAGTTTTCATAACCACTTGATTTTATTGACATAATAAAAATCTTATTTTTATATTCTTTTTTGTTATGCCTTATATTTTTTAGCTACTAGACTCTTAATTCTATCAGGGAAATATCTGTTCCTCCCTCGATTAAATACCTTAAATAGAGCCGGTGTAATAATGCCATAGGCTATCGTACTTTGTTGCATACAGACTGAGAGGTTGGAATGCGAAGTAGGATAATTATTGTAGGTGGTGGTACGGGAGGTACCATACTGGCCAATATTTTGGTCGCCAAGTTACATAGGGAGGTTATCAATAATCAGGTTGAAATCATGATGATTTCTGATTCACCGGTGCATTATTACAAGCCCGCGTTTATGTATGTCGCCTTCAATGCTTTTTTCAAACAAGAACTGACCAGGTCACAGCAAAGCCTATTACGGCCAGAGATACAGTTTATTGTTGATAAGGTTGAACAATTCGATTTATCCCAGCGTTGTATTTATACCCGCAGTGGCAATAAATATCGCTACGACTTTTTAGTCTTTGCCACCGGCTGCGTACCCTGGCCAGAACAGATTGAAGGATTGGCCCAGTCGGGCGATCACTTTTACCAATATCAGGCGGCTCGCCAATTGGCGCAAAAGTTGGCCACTATTGAGAAAGGGCGCATTTTTATCACGGTGTCGTTCCCGCAAACGCCCAACGTACCGCACCAATGTGGTATAGCCCCAATAGAAACCACCCTGATGCTGGATGACTATCTGCGGCGGCGCGGGGTGCGTAACAACGTTGAAATTGTTTACACCTACCCGACCATTTCGCAGCTCCTGCGTAACTGCCTGTTCCTGCAACGCCCCACCGGCGAGGCTCTGCCCAGCATTTTTGCGGCCCGCGATATCAAGCATCAGCGCGGTTTTACCCTAGGCAAAGTGGATAGCGAACGGAGCATTGCCTATTCCACAGAGGGCGACGAACAACCCTTCGACATCCTGATGGCTACCCCGCCGATCCGTGCGGTAGAAGCGGTGCGCAACACCGGGTTGAGCGATATCGATAACGGCGAAGGCTGGCTGCCCACCGATCACCAGACGCTGCAGGTTTATGGGCAGCCGGGCGTTTATGTGATTGGCGATACCGTTGATCTACCGGTAAGCAAGGCGGGCGGTTCCTGCCATAACCAGGCCCCGGTGATTGCCGACAATATCGTCGCGGAACTGCGCTTAGGCCAGCCCCATACCCATTACGACGGAAAGGTACAGGCCATCGCCCAAATGGGACTACAGACCGGTATGCCGTTGGTTTACGACTATCGCCATGACGTGATCCCCACACCTGCCACTAAGCTGGGCGGCATGCTGCGCAACGGGTTTAACCGAGGTCTGTACTGGGCCACCGTACGCGGACTGATTTGAACGGAGGAAATATGGACTCATCGCAAGCGCAGCCGTTAGATGCCCTGTTGGCCAAGCTCGATCCGCTTCTGGCGACCGGCAGGCTGGATAACGTGGTCGATCTGCTATCGTTGCTGTCTGACATAACGGATATTGCGGACAACGCGCTGGTGGAAAAACTGGCCGGGGTGTTCGAAGACGTGGTCGCTGCGGGTTGGGAGGGCGGCATGGCGCTGAAGATGGCGCATAGCGAGCTGCAAAGGAACACCTCGCCCGCCAATTACCGTTCGGTTTATGCGCTGCTGCGCCAGCCGGACACGCTATTAGGATTGATGCTGGTGTTGCGCACGTTGCAAATCATCGGCCAGCGGTTGCGTACCTCGACGTTGCCAGCAGAAAGCTGACGGTAACTCTTCTTCCCCCAACAGGACAGCTCTATGTCAATGCAATCCAAACAGGCGTTCGCCACACGCGCCATTCATCACGGTTATGACCCGCAGCAATTTCTGGGTGCGCTTTGCCCACCGGTATTTATGAGTTCGACCTTTACCTTTCCCTCGGCGGAATATGGTGGCGCCTGTTTCGCTGGCACCGAGCCTGGCTATTTTTACTCGCGTATTGCCAATCCGACGCTGAATTTACTGGAGCAGCGTATCGCCAACCTGGAGGGCGGAGAGACCGCCGTGGCCTTCTCCTCCGGCATGGGAGCGATCACTGCCTGTTGTTGGACGCTGCTGGCTCCGGGCGATGAACTGATCGTCGATGAGACGATTTATGGCTGCACCTTCAGCTACTTCCATCATGGCCTGGCGCGTTACGGCGTGAAAATCACCCACGTGGATCTGACGCGTCCAGACCAACTGGCTAAGGTCATTGGGCCACGTACCCGGCTGGTATATTGCGAAACGCCAGCCAACCCGAATATGCGCCTGATCGATATTGCGGCCATCGCCGAAATCACTCACGGGCAACCACGAGCGCTGCTGATGGTGGATAACACCTACTGCACACCTTACCTGCAACAACCGCTGGCGTTGGGGGCCGATATTGTGGTGCATTCTGCCACCAAATATCTGGGGGGGCATGGCGATCTGCTGGCCGGTCTGGTGATCGCCAAGGCCGAACTGGCGCAGGAGATCCGCCTGATTGGCTTGAAGGACATGACCGGTGCGGTGCTGTCGGCGCAGGATGCGTCTTTGCTGCTCCGCGGCCTGAAAACCCTGCCATTGCGCATGGACCGCCATTGCGACAACGCTCAGCAGTTGGCAGAACTGTTGGAACAGCATCCGGCGGTGGAGCGCGTGTATTACCCTGGATTGGAAAGCTTCTCGCAACATGGCTTAGCCAGCCAGCAGATGAGCCGACCTGGCGGGATGCTGGCCTTTGAGCTGAAAGGGGGAATGGAGGCCGGGATCCGCTTCCTCAACGGATTAAATCTGATCCTGCGGGCGGTGAGCCTGGGGGATTGCGAATCCTTAGCGCAGCATCCGGCGAGTATGACGCACTCAGCCTACAGCGCCGAGGAACGCCAGCGGCACCATATCAGCGATGGGCTGATCCGGCTTTCTGCCGGGCTGGAAGATGTTGCTGATTTGAAAGCGGATATCAATCAGGCGCTGGCGCGTTGCCAGTAAACCTGCCGCAGCGGCCACCAGCCTCGTGAATAGAGACTGGTGGGCTGGTTTTTAGCGGCTTTCTGTTGAGACTACGGCAGGGGTTTCTCCACCTTTTTTGCGTACCCACAACGTATAAGCCAGCGTCAGGAAGGCTACCCAGACTAGGCCGACATACAGCGCGATGCGGCTTTCCTCGAAGTAACCGAGCAGGCCGATGACGAACACCATAAACGCCGTAGCTAATGCAGGAGCTACTGGCCACCAAGGGACTGGGAAGCTCAGTTTGGCCACTTCATCTTTAGTGAGCGTGCGGCGCATGGCGATCTGCGACAGCAGGATCATCAGCCACACCCACACCGTGGCAAAGGTGGCGATGGAGGCAATGATGATAAAGATCTGTTTGGGGATCAGATAGTTGAGCACTACGGCCAACAGCAGGGCAATGGACATCACCAACACCGTCATCCAAGGTACGCCGTTACCGGTCAGCTTGGTGAAGGCCTTAGGTGCTTGCCCATCTTGCGCCATGCCGTACATCATGCGGCCAGCGCCGAAGATGTCGCTGTTAATGGCGGATATGGCGGCGGTGATCACTACCACGTTCAATACGTTAGCCGCCGAGCTGATGCCCATATGGCTGAAAATCTCGACAAACGGGCTACCGTTCTGGCCGATGCTGTTCCACGGATAGATAGACATCAATACCAGCAGGGTCAGCACGTAGAACAGCAGGATACGGACCGGCACGGCGTTGATCGCTTTAGGCAGCACCTTGGCGGGATCCTTGGCTTCGCTGGCGGTGATACCGATAATTTCAATCCCGCCGAAGGCAAACATTACCACCGCCAGGGAGGCAATGACGCCACCGATTCCGTTAGGCATAAAGCCGCCGTGTTGCCACAGATTGCTGAAACCGGTCGCTTCCTGCGTGACGCCGAAGCCGAACAGCATCACCGCGGCCCCACCAATGATCATCGCCACGATGGCGGCAACCTTGACCAGCGACAGCCAGAACTCCATCTCGCCAAACACCTTGACGCTGCACAGGTTAAGCGCGCCGATAAACAGAATGATGCTCAGTACCCAGACCCATTGCGCGACATCTGGGAACCATAGCCCCATATAGATGCCGAAGGCCGTTACGTCAGCCAGAGCCACGATCACCATTTCAAAGGTATAGGTCCAACCGGTGAGAAAGCCCGCCAACGGGCCTAGGTAATGGCTGGCGTAATGGCCGAAGGAGCCGGAGACGGGCTGATGTACCGCCATCTCCCCCAAGGCACGCATGACCATAAATACTGCCGCGCCACCCACCAGATAGGCAAGCAGTACGGCCGGGCCAGCCAGTTGAATCGCGCCAGCGGAACCATAGAACAGACCGGTACCGATGGCCGAACCCAGGGCCATAAAGCGGATATGTCGCGCGTTCAGGCCACGCCGGAGCTGGGGTTTCTCATTACGCATGTTGCTTCTCCGTTTTAATCATATTGTTGTCGGACAGGCAGCGCTATCCGCGCAGGGGGAACGAACCCCGGCGGGATAGAGGACGAATTGTGCAGGGTAATAGGCCGTGCCCCACACTAACGGAGCACGGCCTAAAGGCGTTACGCCTGGCTAGGTAACAAGCTGGCTGGGATCAGCGCGGTCAGATGGCCTGCTGCCAACAGTTGGCTGGCTGCTTCGATATCGGGAGCGAAGAACCGATCCTTATCATAGTAGGCGACATGCTCGCGCAGCAGATGGCGAGCCTGCTCCAGCCCTGCGGTAGTTTGCAGACCTTTACGCAGATCAAGCCCCTGGCAGGCCGCTAGCCATTCTACAGCCAGAATGCCGCGGACGTTATCCGCCATTTCCCACAGGCGACGGCCCGCTGCCGGTGCCATCGAGACATGGTCTTCCTGGTTGGCCGAGGTTGGGATGCTGTCAACGCTGGCCGGGTGCGCCAGTGCCTTGTTCTCGCTGGTCAGCGCGGCGGCGGTGACCTGGGCGATCATAAAGCCGGAGTTCACCCCGCCATTATCCACCAGGAACGGTGGCAGCTGCGACATGTGTTTATCCATCATCAGAGAAATACGGCGCTCGGAGAGTGAACCGATTTCGGCAAACGCCAGCGCCAGGTTATCGGCAGCCATGGCTACTGGTTCGGCGTGGAAGTTGCCACCGGACAGCACATCGCCCTGTTCGGCAAACACCAGCGGGTTATCGGAAACGGCGTTGGCCTCGATCTCCAGCACTTCTGCGGCCTGGCGGATCTGCGTCAGGCAGGCACCCATCACCTGCGGTTGGCAGCGCAGGGAGTAAGGATCCTGCACTTTTTCGCAGTTGGCGTGTGAATCTGACACGGCGCTACGCGCGCCAAGCAGGTAGCGATAAGCGGCGGCGGCGTCGATCTGCCCACGCTGGCCACGTACTTCGTGGATGCGTGGATCGAACGGGCTGCGAGATCCCAGTGCGGCTTCCACGGTCAGGCTGCCGGTTACGGTGGCGGCAGCAAACAGATCTTCGGCATCAAACAGGCCACGCAGCGCAAAGGCGGCGGAAACCTGGGTGCCGTTCAGCAGTGCCAAGCCTTCTTTGGCTGCCAGCGTTAACGGTTTCAGACCCGCTTTGGCCAGCGCCTCGGTGGCCGGTAACCACTCGCCCTTATAGCGGGCTTTACCTTCGCCCAACAGCACCAGACTCATGTGCGCCAGCGGGGCCAGATCGCCTGAAGCGCCGACGGAGCCTTTAAGCGGGATATGTGGATACACCTCGGCGTTCACCAGCGCCATCAGCGCCTGGATCACTTCCAGACGGATGCCGGAGAAACCACGCGACAGGCTGTTAATCTTCAGCACCATAATCAGGCGCACCAGGTTGTCATCGGTAGGTGCACCCACACCGGCCGCATGTGACAGCACGATGGAACGTTGCAGGTTCTCCAAATCTTCACGGGCGATACGGGTGGAAGCCAGCAGGCCAAAGCCGGTATTGATACCGTAAGTGGTGCGGTTCTCTTCCACAATACGTTCCACGCAGGCTACGCTCTGCTGGATTGCGCTATAGGCATTATCGTCCAGCGTCAGGGTGACCGGATGCTGATAAACCTGGCGCAGTTCGGCAAGCGTCAGCTTACCTGGGCGGATAGTCAGAGCCTTCATGCTTTTTCTCCCTGAGTAGCGGCAACCATTGGCAGGTTCAGACCTTGCTCGCGGGCACAGTCGATAGCGATCTCGTAACCCGCATCGGCATGGCGCATGACGCCGGTGGCCGGATCGTTATGTAGCACGCGGGCGATACGCTCGGCAGCTTCATCGGTGCCGTCACAGACGATCACCATGCCGGAGTGTTGGGAGAAGCCCATGCCGACGCCGCCGCCGTGGTGCAGAGACACCCAGGTGGCACCGCTGGCGGTGTTGAGCAGGGCGTTGAGCAGCGGCCAGTCGGATACAGCATCAGAGCCGTCTTTCATTGATTCGGTTTCACGATTCGGGCTGGCAACTGAGCCGGAATCCAGGTGGTCGCGGCCAATGACGATTGGGGCAGAGAGTTCGCCGCGGCGTACCATCTCGTTAAACGCCAGGCCCAACTTGGCACGTTGGCCCAGACCGACCCAGCAGATACGGGCTGGCAGGCCCTGGAAGCTGATGCGCTCACGTGCCATATCTAACCAACGGTGCAGGTGCTCATCGTCTGGGATCAGCTCTTTGACCATGGCGTCGGTCTTGTAGATATCCTGCGGATCGCCAGACAGCGCCGCCCAACGGAACGGACCGACGCCACGGCAGAACAGCGGGCGAATATAGGCAGGAACAAAGCCCGGGAAGTCAAAGGCGTTATCAACGCCCATCTCTTTGGCCATCTGGCGAATGTTGTTGCCGTAGTCGAAGGTAGGCACGCCCATTTTCTGGAACGCCAGCATGGCTTCTACGTGTTCGGCCATCGACTGTTTGGCGGCCTTCACCACCACCGCAGGTTCGGTTTGTGCACGGCGGCGATACTCTTCCCAGTTCCAGCCTTTTGGCAGGTAACCGTTGAGCGGATCGTGGGCGCTGGTCTGGTCGGTAACCATGTCCGGGCGCACGCCACGCTTGACCAGCTCCGGCAGGATTTCTGCCGCATTGCCACACAGGGCAATCGAGATGGCTTTGCCTTCGGCGCAGTACTTTTTCAGGCGCGCCAGTGCGTCATCCAGATCGGTGGCCTGCTCATCGACATAGCGGGTTTTCAGGCGGAAATCGATACGGCTCTGCTGGCATTCGATGTTCAGCGAGCTGGCTCCGGCCAAGGTAGCGGCTAGTGGCTGTGCGCCACCCATGCCACCCAGCCCGGCAGTCAGCACCCAGCGGCCTTTCAGGCTGCCGTCGTAATGCTGTCGGCCAGCTTCGACGAAGGTCTCATAAGTGCCTTGTACGATGCCCTGGCTACCGATGTAAATCCAGCTGCCGGCGGTCATCTGGCCATACATCGCCAAGCCCTTGGCATCCAGCTCGTTAAAGTGTTCCCAGGTGGCCCAGTGAGGCACCAGGTTGGAGTTGGCAATCAGCACGCGCGGGGCGTTACTGTGCGTTTTGAACACGCCGACCGGCTTGCCGGACTGCACCAGCAAGGTTTCGTCGTCTTCCAGGGTTTTGAGGGTGGCAACGATCTTGTCGTAACAGTCCCAATCACGGGCTGCGCGGCCAATACCGCCATAAACGACCAGTTCGTTTGGATTTTCAGCCACTTCAGGATCCAGGTTGTTCATCAGCATGCGCAGCGGCGCTTCGGTCAGCCAGCTTTTGGCGTTTAATTGTGTGCCGCGGGGCGCGCGAATATCAACATGGCGAACTTTGTTATTTGCAGTCACAGCTAGTTCCTCAAACAGTATCGGTACAAATCTCATCTTATGACGGCAACTCACAGGCCATAACAATGAGCGGGGTTTATTAACATATACTTGTATGTACAAGCATATGCAACAGCAGCGACAATTTGAGAAAAATGGCATAAGTAAATGTTATTTGTGTTTTAAATCATATTGTTATGTTTTATTTTAGGATTGGGGCTATTGGCCGGACATGGCAAAACAGTGAGCTGCTCTACAAAAATGAATTAAAATAGTGTCATTTTTGAGCGACAAATCACAATAATTTTACATATGGATTACAACTAAGCGGGAGCTATAAAAAAAACGTATTACCGGGGGATTGGGAGACAATGATTTGTAGGGGCGCCGCATGCTACGCCCGCTAATATAATCAATAGGTTAGATAGCTGGTTGCAATACGCTTGAACGCGTCATCTTGAATACCGTGGCCAGGCTGGCTAGCAGCGCCGGGATCGCCAGGAACAGCAAAATACTCTGCACCTGCCACTCCATCGCCAGTAGCTGAGCCGCCATCATGGTGCCAGCCACGCCGCCAAAGCGGCCAATGCCCTGCATCCAGGCAATACCGGTAGCGCGGCTGTGCGTTGGGTAGTAGGTGGCAGCCAGGGTTTGCAGGCCGGATTGCGCACCGTTCATGGTAATGCCCATCAGGAAGATAAAGGTGCCGAGCAGCACGATCTGGCTATCCTCGGTGGCCATCGCCACAATCAGCAGGGCGCTGATGGCAAAGCCGGTGGAAACCACCTTGTGGGCATTCCAACGGTCCATCAACCAACCGGCCATCAGGATCCCCAGCGTACCGCCGAAGGTGAACAGCGACGTCAGGATCGCCGATTGCTCAAGCTGATACCCCAACCCTTGCATCAACAGCGGCATCCAACTCAGCAATACGTAGTAGATCACCAACCCCATAAAGTAGGTGAGCCACAGCATCAGTGTCCCCACCAGGTAGGGGCGGCTGAACAGCAGGCCGACGCTGGTCTTCGACAGGGCCAGTTTGTCCTCATACAGATAGAAACGGGTGATATGGCTGATGTTATGGCTGATAAATCGTTGGGCAATCAGTTTGATTTTTGCGGCATCCTGACCACGGTTAACCATGTATTTCACCGATTCCGGCAGCAGCAGGATCAGCAGCACGGTGAGCAATAGTGGGGCAATAGCCCCCAGCAGCAACACGCTGTGCCAGCCGTAAGCGGGGATCAGCCAGGAGGAGATGGCACCACCGCCTGCCGCTCCCAGCGGAAAGCCGCAGTACATGGTGTTGATGGCCAGCGATCGGCAGCGCTGCGGAGCATATTCGGAGATCAGCGTGATGGCATTTGGCATGGCAGCACCCAACCCCAGCCCGGTGAGGAAGCGCCACAGCGTCAGGCTGTTGAGTGAACCCGCGTAGGCGGTGGCCAGGCTTGAAAGGCCAAAGAACAGGCAGGAGAACACCAGCACCCGTTTGCGGCCAACGCGGTCAGAAATCGGCCCGGCAACCAAGGCTCCCAAGGAAAGTCCAAGCAGCGCTGCGCTTAATACCGGCCCCAGATCCTGTTTCACGATCCCCCAGTCTTTGGCCACCGAAGGGGCGATATAGCCCATCGCCGCCGTATCGTAACCGTCAATTGCCAGGATCAGGAAACCCAGGATGATCAGGGTCCAGTGAAACAGCGAAAATTTGCTGTCGTCGATAGCCTGCTGAATATTCAATTCGGTGGAATGGGCCATAGTTTCCTTAAAATGCAGATAGGATGTTGATGGATAGTCGGAGCTGCGCCCGACTTGTGCCTGCCTGTCTATACATCTGCGTCAGAGCCGCTTTTATGTCAAATATTTTCGTTTTAAATGTTAATTTTATGTTTGTTTTGAGCGGTGAATAATATTGGCGGTTGGTGTTAAGTCTGCAATAAACGTCACCCATTAGTGGGTTAGCCGGAGAAAGCTGCTGGCCACCGCCGAACGGACAAAATTTAATACACTTTTCCAGGTTTGGTCGCCCGTTCGGGATCTGCGATAATGCTTTTTTTATACCCTATGAATTTCAAGCTGCAGCTAGGCGACAAGCTCACTCATCCCCAGGAGCTTACTTTTAGGTAAGTGACTGGGGTGAGTGAGTGCAGGTAACAACGCTGCAGCTTGAAAGGCGACGGGGATACTTTTCTAGATTGAGAAAGCGATGCAATACCCGATTAATGAGATGTTCCAGACTTTGCAGGGCGAAGGCTATTTCACCGGCGTACCGGCCATTTTTATTCGCCTACAGGGTTGCCCCGTGGGATGCAGTTGGTGCGATACCAAACACACCTGGGAAAAGGATGCCGATCGGGAGGTGGATATGCAACGCATCCTGGTGAAAACTGCCGAGAGTGATGCCTGGGGGAGCGCCAGTGCAGAACAGTTGCTGGAGGTGGTTGAACAGCAGGGTTATACCGCACGCCATATCGTGATCACCGGCGGTGAGCCGTGCATCTACGATCTGATCCCGTTGACCAAGCTGTTTGAGAACGCAGGCTACGGCTGCCAGATCGAAACCAGCGGCACCCATGAAATCCTCTGTTCCCCCAATACCTGGGTCACCGTTTCACCCAAAGTGAATATGCGCGGTGGTTTGAAGGTGGTAGAGCAGGCGCTGATGCGGGCCGATGAGATCAAGCATCCGGTAGGGCGTGAACGTGATATTGAGGCGTTGGATGAGTTGTTGGCAACGTTGCACGACGAAAAACACCGTATTATCGCTTTGCAGCCGATCAGCCAAAAAGAAGAGGCAACGCGGCTGTGTATTGAGACCTGTATTGCCCGTAACTGGCGGCTTTCAATGCAGACGCATAAGTATTTGAATATCGCTTAAGACAGGCCCATCACCCCAACCTGAATCGTCCCTTCAACCGCCGGTGCTCATGATGCATCACTGCACTTTCGGCTGACTCGATCGGTTCCCTCTCCTTGGCGAGAGGGTTAGGGTGAGGGAGATCGCACCGAAGCCAATCGCCTCACCCTGTGCCTTGCCCTGTTAACCTTTATATACGCAGCCTGCGGTACAGGTCTCTTTGACCATCACTGCCGACAGCTCTGGCAACTGTGGTTTCAACTGCTGCCAGATCCAGGCGGCAAGCACTTCGCTGGTCGGGTTCTCCAAGCCGGGAATATCGTTCAGATTATAGTGATCCAGGCGCTGCCAAATCGGCTTGAAGGCGGCCTTCAGCTCGGCAAAATCCATCACCCAACCGGTGTGCGCGTCCACTTCCCCAGTCACTTCAATGCGCACCATAAACGAGTGCCCGTGCAGGCGGCCGCATTTATGGCCCTCCGGCACGTTTGGCAGATGGTGTGCGGCTTCAAACTGAAAATCTTTAAATAGCATGGTTGCCATTATTACGGCCTCATTGACTCAAAAACCGCCGAATAGTAACGGAAAGTGGCTCTACTTACTATCATACCCGCCGTTTTTCAAGCTACAGCGTTGTTGGCTGCACATAGCTACTCGGTCACCCCTTCGGGGCCGCTGTGTACAGCGCTCAAATCTGTTCCCGACAGATTAGTCACCCCAGTCACTTACCCAAAAGTAAGCTCCTGGGGATAAACATGTTTGCTGCCTAGCTGTAACTTGAAATCCATAGGGTATGTCAGTGATGGTGTTCTGTTAGCGGCGTCATTGACTTTTTTTATTAGGGAGGGATTGAGGCCATCGGAGGATGTTATCAGCCTCAAATGCGATTCATTCAAACTTTATAAAAATAAGTCATTAAATATCAAGTAATTAAAAATAAACATCTAACGATTTAGCCACTATCCCTTACCAGGAAAACTGCTTAGTCGTTTTGGTTATTAATTATTGCTATCCCTTATTTAATCGTTGCAATGACGCTCGGTAACCTTACAAACTCTCCTGGTCTTTTCAGGACATTACACAACAACAATTACAGCGACTGACACTGGCTAAGCATAGGATATCCGTACCGCGATGACGACTCAGGTTCCTCCAACATCTTTGCTCCCGCTGACCCCCGAACAGCTTGCGAGTTTGCAGGCCGTCATTGGCGGGTACTCCCCAACGCAGCTGGCGTGGCTCTCTGGTTATTTCTGGGGCAGGGTAAACCAGCAGCCGGGAAGCGTGGCTTCAGCACCGGTTCCCGCGGCCCCAGCGGCCAGCATCACCTTGATTTCTGCTTCCCAGACCGGTAACGCACGCCGTCTGGCCGAACAGCTACGCGACGATCTGCTGGCGGCGAAGCTGAGCGTCACCCTGGTGAATGCCGGTGACTACAAGTTCAAGCAAATCGCCCAGGAGCGTCTGCTGGTGGTGATTGCCTCCACCCAAGGGGAAGGGGAACCAGCGGAAGAAGCGGTGGCGCTGCACAAATTCCTGCATTCGAAAAAAGCCCCCAAACTTAATGAAACCGCCTTTGCGGTGTTTGGCCTGGGGGATAGCTCTTATGAGAATTTCTGCCAGTCCGGCAAAGACTTTGATGGCAAGCTGGCTGAGCTGGGTGCCGAGCGCCTGGTGGAGCGCATCGATGCGGATGTGGATTATCAGGAAGTGGCTATCGCCTGGCGTAAGCAGGTGGTGGAAGTCCTGAAGGCTCGAGCACCAGCGGAAAACAGTGCTCCGGCGGCATTGGCCAGCGGTGCGGTCGATCAGTTGGACAGCAGCCCCTACAGCAAAGAACAACCGCTGACCGCGCAACTGGCGGCCAAGCAAAAGATCACTGGCCGCGCTTCCGATAAAGACGTACGCCATATCGAGATCGATTTAGGCGATTCCGGCCTGCGCTATCAGCCGGGCGATGCCTTGGGCGTATGGTTTGACAACGATCCGGCGCTGGTGGATGAGCTAGTACAGCTGCTGTGGCTGAAAGGTGACGAACCGGTTGAGGTTGAGGGGCAAACCCTGCCGCTGCGTGAAGCTTTGCGCAGCCACTTTGAACTGACGCAGAACACCACGCTGATTGTGGAAAAATATGCCGGTCTGTCGCGGGACGAACAGCTGATTGGCCTGCTGGCTGACAAACCTAAGCTGCAACACTACGCCCATAACACCCCGATTGTAGACATGGTGCGCCAGGCTCCCGCCGATCTGAACGCAGAGCAGTTACTCAGCCTGCTGCGCCCGCTGACGCCGCGCCTGTACTCCATCGCCTCCTCTCAGGCAGAGAATGAAAACGAAGTGCACATCACCGTTGGCGTGGTGCGTTACGACATTGATGGCCGCAGCCGTGCCGGTGGGGCTTCCAGCTTCCTGGCCGATCGTCTGGAAGAAGAAGGTGAACTGCGGGTGTTTATCGAACATAACGACAACTTCCGTTTGCCTGCCAATCCGGAAACTCCGGTGATCATGATTGGCCCCGGCACAGGTATCGCTCCGTTCCGCGCCTTTATGCAGCAGCGTGAAGCCGAAGGTGCTGGGGGCAAGAACTGGCTGTTCTTTGGCAACCCGCACTTTACCGAAGACTTCCTGTACCAGGTGGAATGGCAGCGCTATGTGAAAGAGGGTCTGTTGACCCGCATCGATCTGGCCTGGTCACGGGATCAACAGCATAAGGTTTACGTGCAGGACAAGCTGCGTGAGCAGGGCGCGGAAATCTGGAACTGGATCCAGCAGGGCGCGCACATCTATGTCTGTGGCGATGCCAACCGCATGGCGAAAGACGTTGAAAACACATTGTTAGCACTGGTGGCCGAGCACGGTGGTATGGATACCGAGCTGGCAGACGAATTCTTAAGCGAGCTGCGCCTTGAGCGCCGTTATCAGCGAGACGTTTACTAATGAGTGATAAACACCCTGGGCCTCTGGTGGTTGAAGGCAAACTGGCCGATGCCGAGCGTCTGAAGAAAGAGAGTAACTTCCTGCGCGGAACCATTGCCGAAGATTTACAAGACGGTCTGACCGGCGGCTTTACCGGCGATAATTTCTTGCTGATCCGTTTCCACGGCATGTACCAGCAGGATGATCGCGATATTCGCGCCGAACGTGCCGAACAAAAACTCGAGCCGCGCCACGCAATGATGCTGCGCTGTCGCCTGCCGGGCGGGATTATTTCTCCGCAACAGTGGTTGGGGATCGACAAATTTGCCGCAGAAAGCACGCTGTATGGCAGCATCCGTATCACCAACCGGCAGACGTTCCAGTTCCATGGCATCGTCAAAGGCAACGTGAAACCGGTGCATCAGTTGCTGAACCGCCTGGGGCTGGATGCGCTGGCGACGGCTAACGACGTGAACCGTAACGTACTTTGCACCTCGAATCCTGTTGAGTCGGAGCTGCATCAGGAAGCGTACGAATGGGCGAAGAAAATCTCCGAGCACCTGCTGCCGCGTACCCGTGCCTATGCCGAAGTGTGGCTGGATAAAGAAAAAGTCGCGACCACGAACGAAGAGCCGATCCTGGGCGCTACTTACCTGCCGCGCAAGTTTAAAACCACGGTAGTGATCCCGCCGCAGAACGATGTAGATCTGCATGCCAACGACATGAACTTTGTGGCGATTGCCGAACACGGCAAGCTGGTGGGCTTTAACCTGCTGGTGGGCGGCGGTTTGTCTATCGAGCATGGCAACAAGAAAACCTATGCGCGTACGGCGAGTGAGTTTGGCTATATTCCTCTGGAACACACGCTGGCCGTTGCTGAAGCGGTAGTGACCACCCAGCGTGACTGGGGCAACCGCACCGACCGTAAGAACGCCAAAACCAAATATACGCTGGAGCGGGTGGGGGTTGATACCTTCCGCGCCGAGGTAGAAAAGCGGGCTGGCATCACCTTTGCGCCGGTGCGTCCGTACGAGTTTACCGGCCGAGGCGATCGCATCGGTTGGGTCAAAGGGGTTGATAATCACTGGCACCTGACGCTGTTTATTGAAAACGGTCGCCTGCTGGATTACCCAGGCCGTCCGCTGAAAACCGGCGTGGCCGAGATCGCCAAGATCCATCAGGGCGATTTCCGTCTGACAGCCAACCAGAACCTGATCGTGGCCGGTGTACCGGAAAGCGAAAAGGCGAAGATCGAGGCCCTGGCGCGCCAGCACGGCCTGATCGATGACGGCATCAGCGAGCAGCGCAAGAATTCGATGGCCTGCGTGTCCTATCCAACCTGCCCACTGGCGATGGCGGAGGCAGAGCGCTTCCTGCCGGAGTTTGTGACCAAGGTCGAAGGCATCATGCATCGGCATGGCGTGGGGGATGAGCACGTGGTGCTGCGTATCACCGGCTGCCCGAACGGCTGTGGCCGAGCGCTGCTGGCGGAGATTGGCCTGGTGGGTAAAGCGATTGGCCGTTACAACCTGCATCTGGGCGGTAACCGTGAAGGGACGCGTATTCCCCGCATGTATCGGGAAAATATTAACGAAGAGGAAATCCTGCAAACCATCGACCAACTGGTAGGGCGCTGGGCAACAGAGCGCACCGCCGGTGAAGGTTTTGGCGATTTCACCGTTCGCACCGGGATTATCCGGCCGGTAGTGGATCCCGCGCAGGATTTCTGGGAATAACCTTGCTGGCTTTCCTCACTCTTTGGCACAGAAGCTAAGCTTGTGCTCCTTACTGTCCCCTCTCCCTGTGGGAGAGTGTTAGGGGGAGGGGCCACATCATCACTTTCAGGAGATCGCATCATGGCTGAATTGGATCTGGCGGCGCTGAACGCGCTACCGAAGTCCGGGCAGGCGCTGGCATTGGCGGTCGTCAACGGCCAGTTGGAACAGCTCTCGGCACAGGAGAGGGTTGCCTGGGCGCTGGAACATCTGCCAGGGGAGTTTGTGCTTTCCTCAAGCTTTGGTATTCAGGCGGCGGTGTGTCTGCATCTGGTCACGCGCATCAAGCCGGATATCCCGGTGATCCTGACCGATACCGGCTACCTGTTCCCGGAAACCTACCAGTTTATCGACCAATTGGCCGACCAACTGAACCTGAACCTGCAGGTATTCCGCGCCGAGCATTCACCGGCCTGGCAAGAGGCGCGCTACGGCAAGCTGTGGGAGCAGGGCGTTGAGGGCATTGAGCAGTACAACCAAATCAACAAAGTTGAGCCGATGAACCGCGCGCTGGAAACGCTAGGTGCGCAAACCTGGTTTGCTGGCCTGCGCCGTGAGCAATCGGGCAGCCGTGCCAATCTGCCGGTGCTGGCGGTGCAGCGTGGGGTATTTAAGATCCTGCCGATCATCGACTGGGATAACCGCCAGATTTACCAATATCTCACCGAGCATGGGTTGAGCTACCACCCGCTGTGGGATCAGGGCTATCTGTCTGTTGGCGATACCCACACCACCCGTAAATGGGAGGAAGGCATGAGCGAAGAAGAAACCCGCTTCTTCGGCCTGAAGCGCGAATGTGGTCTGCACGAGGGGTGATGCCCCCTCACCCCGACCCTCTCCCACAGGGAGAGGGAGCTGAAAGTTACAGCTCTGTTGGGAGAAAGAAATTCACTCTCAGATGAGGCGAATTACTCGGTGTTCATGATGAATCACTCACTTTCAGCCTAACTCGCTCGGTCCCCTCTCCTTTTGGGAGAGGGTTAGGGTTAGGGTGAGGGGCTGTAACGTACTACTTCTTCTTTTTCTTCTTCGGCTCAGGGGGCCGGATGCGCCTGCACCCATTCTTTTACCAACGGTAACAGGATCCGCACGCTGTCGCGGCTGCGCTTGTCGATCCGCCCTGGCAGGTGGGTTTCCAGATATTGCAGATTGTCGTATTGCGGGCGATGCCAGGTAATGCCCTGCGGGAAGCTGGGGCTGACAGCACGCTGCTGGTAACCGTCTCGATCCCCAAGCGACCAGTTGGTGGCCTCTACCGCCATCACCGGAATTTTGGCGTTATCGAAGACGATCTGATCGGAACAGCAACCGGTGCCGGTTGGAAAACCTTTGCTGCCTGGGTTGATGGCCGCTTCAATGCCATAACTGTGGGCGATGCTCAGTGCCCGATCGCGGGATCGGACCACCACTTCCGGCTCGGTGTTACGTCCAGAATGGAAATAGAGGCGATCGCCGGTGATCAGGCTGTCGAGGTTAATCACCAGCAACGTGTTCTTCCGCTCCTCCGGCGTCATACGGCCAAGGTAGTTTTTAGCGCCTACAGACTTAAGCTCTTCACCACTCATGGCCACAAAGCGCAGGCTATAGGTGGTGGAGATATTTTTCAGCCTATTGGCCAACTCCAGCATCACGCCCACGCCAGAGGCATTGTCATCGACCCCCTGCAGCGTCAGGCCACCGAGATTATTGTCTACCTCATCATCGCTAAGCGGGGTATAGGTATCGAAGTGCGCCATGATGATGACCTGCTGGGGCCGCTCACCCTTTTTGGTGGCAATCACCGAGGTGACGCTGATCTTGCGCCAGTTTTCACTGTTGTCTTTGTTGGTGTAAAGATAACGGGCGTCAAAGGTGCGGGTGTCAGCCGGGTAGCCCATCTCGGTAAACTGTTGTTTCAGATAATCTGCAGCCAGTAATTCTGCCGGGCTACCCGCCATGCGGCCGGGGAAGTAAGTAGCGATATGGCGGATCTGTTTAGCGGCGAACTGGCCCATAGGGGCTTCTTTTACGGGTTTGGTAGCGGCCGAAACGCTTACAGCACTGCCGAGAGCGACTAACAACAGCCCTGCTCTCAGGCACAAGCGGGAAAACATACCGAAAAATCCTTCTCTGACAGCGGTGATGCCGATTATTTTTGCGGTAGTCAGTATGGGACGCCAGCGCCGATAAGACAATTTCTTCGCGTCCTATTTTTGTCTGAGGTGTGCGCCGTTAAACCGCTGCTATCCACGTTTAATGGCACCGAATGTTCGACCGTAGGGGCGCTGCATGCTGCGTCCGATAGCACCTACGATAACCAGTCGCTGGCCTGGATAGTGTCATGCCATTTCCCACGTTTCAGGGCATAACCCACACTCTCTGGCGGCAGATTGAAATTGCCCTCCAATACGGCGGCCAAAATGGGCTCGTCAAAATCAGGCTGTGTAGCGTATACCGAGCTACCACTCCCCTGGAGAATTCGTTGGTAAAAATCCCAAGGGGATTCATTATCATACCTGGTATAGAGAACCGTATTTTGGCCCCGGATCCATACCAGCCGAGTTCGTGCTGCGGCATGCAGCACCGCGAGTTGAAACATCGTGGGGCGTACGCCTATACCAAAATAGCTAATGACATCTGCGCAGATACGCTGCAACGCCGTTTGCGAATTGGCGACATTGTTGTAGGCAAATCCTCCCTGATTGCTGGCATCCAACCAGAAAATACGGCTTTTCTCCACATCCAGGATCAGAGGTGCAAACGAGCCAGTTTCGCCGGCAAGCTGGAATTTGTGTTCAACGGTACGTGGATCGAATATCGCACTGTCATCACTGTCCGCAGGATCACGTAACATGATACCGGCAAAGCCGCGCTCCAGGCCTGAAAATGGCAGTCCGGAATATTTATGGATCTGCATGACGGCATAGCGGATCCCGCTGTTTATCGCAGCGACAAGGTGAAGGTCGATGAACTCAGAAGCACCATCAGGGTAAGGGGCATCCTGATAATCGCCCGAATGAACGGCAACGTGTTTACCTTCAATATCGCAGCTTAGATGGTAGAAGGTGCACTCGTTGACGAAATTCCAGTCCTTATCGAAAAAAGCCACGGCCAGATCAAGATCGGTGGAATAACCTTGTGGTGGCTGACACCAATGCGTAAACAGGCGGATCAGGCTGCCAGAAGGAACCGATAACGATGAGCCACGGGGCAGGTCGATCGCAAGGGAACTGGCGGTGCGCTCGTTGAACGGCACCATAATATCTCGCAACGTTTCATCGATGACGGCAGTCTGAAAATCGGGCTGTTGCGCAAAGCGTTGCAATAGTTCCTGCTCAATGGCTGCTACCAACGGTAGTGTCACTTCCGGTGGCAGAGGCATGCGATTATCAGCGGTTGCCGGTGCCAGAAACTGAGCTCCTTTTGGGAAGTAGACCCTCACCGGCCAGCGTTGGTCACGATGGGCCAAACTGCTTACCAGCGTGAGCAACACCGGGGTGGCTAACGAAGGTAACTTGCTGCAAAACAGGGCCCGTACATCGGAGCTGCCTTGCTGTGTCTCCATTCGGAGTAGATGATCAAGACGACGCGCCAACTCCCCTGGACGTGTGGCCAGCAATCGACACAGTGCTGGCAGATCCTGAGTATTAATATGCTGTTCTACTTCAGCATTGAAGCTGACAAAGCGGACTTTTCCTTTGGCATCATGGCGATAGCGGGGAAGGTCTAAAGCTGAGTAAAGATGCTTAGCCAGCGGTGTTGCCGACTGGCGGACCAAGGCAAAAGCAGTCGCAACCCGTGGGAAGCGTTTGGCGTACTCAAACGGATGCAAAAACTCGCCCACCCAGACCCAGAAAGAGGCGTGCCGCAGCATATCCTCTACCATGCTCTCCTGTGGCAACCTCTCAAGACGCGACAGTAATTCACGACGCAGCAAACGCGGTAATGGTGCCATCTTAAAGCGCTTGACTTCGGCCGGTAAAAAACGCACTTGCGGGTATTGTTGTTGGTAGAGCTGCCAGCGTTTACTCAGCCGTTCAGGTGAAACCTTTCGCACATCCATGGTGACTGCTGCGGGTAACAATGCCGGGCTTGCATTAGAAAATGCGGCCAATAAACGCAGGAAATCGTTGGCCGTTGTCAGATAAGGTTCCGCCGCTTGTAGCACCTCAGTGGCGCTGCTTCTCTGCAATAAGGTGCCAAACAGCCAGGCAATGTTTTCCCGAAGCGGGATCTCGGCGGGTAGCCACTCAAGCACCGTAAAGCCATAAGCGTCGATTAGCGTTTTAAACGCCTGGACATCGTTAGGTGACATAGCCTGGTGGCGTTCACAGAGCGATACAAATAGCCGACGCGCACATGCCATCTCATCGTCTTGCAGATCAAGCCATTTAAAACGGATGTTCTTTTGCTTGCTCGCCGGACGCTCTAGATGGAGGTCTTTAAAAAAAGGAGAGGAGAGATCGACGTGATGTTCGCACACGGGGCAGGCCGAATAGTTACTGCCATCAAAACAGTGGTCACAGACGATATGCTGGCAGGGGCTCAATACATGAGTAGTGTCATGATGCCCGCAGAACAGGCAGGGTTGATCTTCCGCCTGTAGATAATGCGTCAGCACCTTTTGGGACCAAAGTTTGTAGGTATCTGCCGGGATCCCCCGAGGAAACGAGCGGAATAACGGGCGATGCTGAACGCCTCCACCAGCAGCTTCGTTGAGCGTTTTGCACAGGCCGAGTATCAATTGGGTTAATGCGTTTACGCCGAGTGTTTGCAGACGGTCGCGTAATTTATAGCTGAGTACGTAACCCAATGCCGCCAACTCTATTTCTGCAGCCTCGATGAGGGTTCTATCCAACCGTTCACCCGCAGGGGCAACATCAAGCAAGCCATAGCGAACCAAAAGAAGTTTCTGGACAGGAGATAGCATAAAAATCCGTTTTGATGGCTGAGAGTAAGCGTTGCGGAGATAATAGTATTGGGTGTGGAAGGAAAGCGCCTGAGCTAATTCTAAGAGGGAGAAGGAAGCCCAGACTAAGCCTTCCACCGGGCGATAATAGCATGTGCCAATTCCAGGTAGCAATGTTGCTGAATCTGTCGTGGGTAAAACGTACGCAGTATGTAGCACCCCTATCAGTACGAGTCCGCGTTACGTTAATCCACACCTATAACTTCATTACTTACAGCTAGTTAGGCGCACTGCCAACAGCCTTATTCCATTTAAGAACATCTCATGCCTTTTCGTCATTTCAGGGGGCAAATCGCACGCCGTATAGTCACCCTATCAATCTGTTATATGAAAAGGCCGTTGTGGACTATCTACCAATATTTGCCGACCTGAAACAACGCCCTGTGCTGGTGGTTGGCGGCGGCGAAGTGGCTGCACGCAAAGTCGACCTCCTGCTACGCGCAGGGGCGCAAGTGCGGATCGTGGCGCAGGCGCTCCTGGAAGAGCTGGAGCACCAACACCTGCAAGGGCATGTCGAGTGGCTGGGGCAGAATTTTGTGCCGCAGCAGTTAGACGACGTCTTTCTGGTGATTGCCGCTACCGACGATAGCGCGCTGAACGCCGAGGTATATGCCGAAGCGGATAAGCGCCGCGTGTTGGCTAACGTGGTGGATGACCAACCGCGTTGCTCCTTTATCTCTCCGTCGATTATCGATCGCTCACCGTTGGTGGTGGCCGTTTCTTCCAGCGGCCAGGCACCGGTATTGGCGCGGATGTTACGTGAGAAGCTGGAGGCGTTGTTGCCCGCCAGCCTGGGGCAGATGGCGGAACTGGCTGGAGGGTTGCGTGGCAAAGTGAAGCAACGGCTGGCTTCCATCGGGGCCAGACGCCGTTTCTGGGAGAAAACCTTCAACGGCCGTTTCGCGACTTTGGTGGCGAATGGCCAGACGGAGCAGGCGCAGCAGCAATTGGAACAGGATTTAACGGCTTTTGCGCAGGGTAATGAGGGGGCGCAAGGTGAGATCGCACTGGTCGGGGCAGGCCCGGGCGATGTCGGCTTGTTAACCCTACGCGGGCTGCAGGTGATGCAGCAGGCCGACGTGGTGCTCTACGATCACTTGGTGAGCGAAGAGACGCTGGATTTGGTGCGTCGCGACGCCGAACGTATCTGCGTCGGCAAACGCGCCGGTGCGCACTCGGTGATCCAGGAAGAAACCAATCGGCTGCTGGTGAAACTGGCGCAGCAGGGAAAGCGGGTAGTGCGGTTAAAAGGCGGCGATCCCTTTATCTTTGGCCGGGGTGGCGAAGAGTTACAGGTGGCCGCCGCTGCCGGGATCCCCTTCCAAGTGGTGCCAGGCGTAACCGCCGCCGCAGGGGCTACGGCCTATGCCGGTATTCCGCTAACGCATCGCGATCATGCCCAAAGCGTGACCTTTATTACCGGCCATTGCCGCGACGATGACGACGGCTTGGATTGGCCCGCACTGGCGCGAGCGCGTCAGACGTTGGCGATCTACATGGGCACCATGAAGGCGGCGGATATCAGCCGCAACCTGATCGCCCATGGCCGCGATGCGGATACGCCAGTCGCCGTGATTAGCCGGGGTACGCGGGCCGATCAACAGGTGCAGACTGGCACCTTGCAACAGCTGGAACAATTAACTCGGCAGGCCCCGTTACCGGCGCTGCTGGTGATCGGTGAAGTGGTGGAGTTACATCATCAAATCGCCTGGTTTGGGCATCAATCGCAGACGGCAGTGGCAGCGCGCCCGGCCGTCGTGAATTTGGCTTAAAGGATCTGTTATGGACCAAAAACGACTCACTCATTTGCGGCAATTGGAGGCGGAGAGCATCCATATCATCCGTGAAGTGGCTGCCGAATTCGGCAATCCGGTGATGCTCTATTCCATCGGTAAAGACTCCTCGGTGATGCTGCATCTGGCACGCAAGGCGTTCTACCCGGGCACGCTGCCTTTCCCACTGCTGCATGTGGATACCGGCTGGAAGTTCAACGAAATGTACCAATTCCGCGATCGTACCGCCAAAGAGTACGGTTTTGAGCTGCTGATCCACAAAAACCCGGAAGGGGTGGCGATGGGGATTAACCCGTTTGTCCACGGCAGCGCCAAGCACACCGATATCATGAAAACCGAAGGCCTCAAGCAGGCGCTGAACAAATACGGTTTTGACGCCGCCTTTGGTGGTGCCCGCCGCGACGAGGAGAAATCCCGTGCCAAAGAGCGTATCTACTCTTTCCGCGATCGCTTCCACCGCTGGGATCCGAAAAATCAGCGCCCGGAGCTGTGGCACAACTATAACGGCCAGATCAACAAGGGCGAGAGCATCCGCGTGTTCCCGCTGTCGAACTGGACCGAGCTGGATATCTGGCAATATATCTTTCTGGAGAAGATCGACATCGTTCCGCTTTACCTGGCCAAACCACGCCCGGTGGTGGAACGTGATGGCATGCTGATGATGGTGGATGACGATCGTATCGATCTGCAACCGGGTGAAGTGATCAGCCAGCGTATGGTGCGGTTCCGTACCCTCGGCTGCTGGCCGTTGACCGGTGCGGTGGATTCTTCTGCGCAGACGCTGCCGGAGATCATCGAGGAAATGCTGGTCTCCACCACCAGCGAACGTCAGGGCCGCATGATCGACCGCGATCAGTCCGGTTCGATGGAGCTGAAAAAGCGCCAAGGGTATTTCTAAGGAGCCGCCGGAATGAACAACGTTATTGCACAACAAATCGCCGAACAGGGCGGGGTAGAAGCCTACCTGCACGCGCAGCAGCATAAGAGCCTGTTGCGCTTCCTGACCTGCGGCAGCGTGGACGATGGCAAAAGCACCCTGATCGGCCGCTTGTTGCACGATACCCGCCAGATCTACGAAGATCAGCTCTCAACCTTGCATACCGACAGCAAACGCATCGGCACCCAAGGGGAGAAGCTCGATCTGGCCTTGCTGGTGGATGGGCTGCAGGCAGAACGTGAGCAGGGCATTACCATCGACGTGGCCTACCGCTATTTCTCGACCGAAAAGCGCAAATTTATCATCGCTGATACGCCAGGGCATGAGCAGTACACCCGCAATATGGCTACCGGTGCCTCGACCTGCGACTTGGCGATCCTGCTGATTGATGCGCGTAAGGGTGTGCTGGATCAGACCCGTCGCCACAGCTTTATCGCCACGCTGCTCGGTATTCGCCATCTGGTGGTGGCGGTGAACAAAATGGATCTGGTGGATTACAGCCAGGCGGTGTTTGAACAGTTCAAACAGGATTACCTGAGCTTCGCCGAGCAGTTGCCCAACGACCTGGAGATTAAATTCGTCCCGTTGTCGGCACTGGATGGGGACAACGTCGCCACCCAGAGCACACAGATGCCTTGGTACAGCGGGCCGACGCTGCTGGAAGTGTTGGAAAGCGTGGATGTGATCAGCGAGCGTGAACATCAACCGCTGCGCTTCCCGGTGCAATACGTCAACCGCCCTAACCTCGATTTCCGGGGTTATGCCGGCACGTTGTCTGCCGGTGTGGTTAGCGTGGGCCAGCGCATCAAGGTGCTGCCGTCTGGCGTAGAATCCGCCGTGGCGCGCATCGTGACCTTTGATGGCGATCTGCAAGAGGCGGGGCCGGGTGAAGCGATCACGCTGGTGCTGAAAGACGAAGTCGATATCAGCCGGGGCGACCTGCTGGTGGATGCCAGCGAAACATTGCAGGCCACGCAAAGCGCCCTGGCGGACGTGGTATGGATGGCAGAACAGCCGCTGTTGCCGGGCCAAAGCTACGACATCAAGGTCGCCGGGAAGAAAACTCGCGCCCGCGTTGAGAGCATTCGCCATCAGGTAGAGATCAACTCGCTGGCGCAGCATCAGGCCGATGTGTTGCCTTTGAACGGCATCGGGCTGGTGGAGCTGACCTTTGACGAACCGCTGGTGCTGGACAGCTATCAACAGAATCATGATACCGGCGGCCTGATCTTTATCGATCGTTTGACTAACGTCACGGTTGGCGCAGGGTTGATCCGCGAAGCGTTGCAGCAGGATAATCCGACGGCGTCAGGCAATATCAGCGCCTTTGAACTGGAGCTGAACGCTTTGGTACGCAAGCATTTCCCACAATGGGGTGCGCGTGACCTGCTGAAGGGGAATTAACGTGGTCGAGGCTGAGTTAGCGAAAGACGAAAATGTCGTGTGGCACCCGCATGCGGTAACGCGTGCAGAGCGCGAAGCCGCGAACGGCCATCAGGGCGTGGTGCTATGGTTTACCGGCCTGTCTGGTTCGGGTAAATCGACCGTGGCTGGCGCGCTGGAACAGGTGCTGCATCAGTTGGGGGTCAGCACCTATCTGCTGGATGGTGACAATGTGCGCCACGGCCTGTGCCGCGATTTGGGGTTCTCTGACGACGATCGGCGCGAGAATATCCGCCGGGTGGGTGAAGTGGCCAAGCTGATGGTGGATGCCGGGCTGGTGGTGTTGACGGCGTTTATCTCACCGCACCGTGCCGAACGGCAGATGGTGCGGGAAATGTTGGCCGAGGGGCAGTTTATCGAAGTGTTTGTCGACACCCCGCTGGCGATTTGTGAGGCCCGCGATCCCAAAGGATTGTACAAGAAGGCCCGCGCTGGTGAGCTGCGTAATTTCACCGGTATCGACTCGGTGTATGAAGCGCCGGAACGGCCGGATATCCGGCTTAATGGTGAACAATTGGTAACAAATTTGACCGCGCAATTGTTAGACCTGCTGCGTGGTCAGGCTATTATCAAACCCTGAATTCGCAAAAAGCACGTGGCGTGATCCCGACACGCGCTTTTTACTCTAGTAAGTCGCCGCAGAGCGAGCCAATAGACCAGGGAACGCTATGCAAAATGCCACGCCACTAGTGATTGATAGCCAACTCGAGCAAGAGGAACCCTCGTACTCCTTTTTGGGCGGCACCAGCGGCTTTGTCTTCTATTGGTTGGCGTTTACCGTGCCTTTTATGGTTTACGGCTCCAATACCTTGTTTTTCCTTCTCTATACCTGGCCGTTTTTCCTGGCTATGATGCCGGCCTCCGTACTACTGGGTATCGTCTTCAGCGTGGTGCTGCGCGGGCGTTTGTTCCTCACGCTGCTGCTGACCGGTATCACCGTCATCTGCTTATTCTGGTTGGTCTTCAGCTTTCTGAGCGGTTGGTAATGAAAAGGGCGCGATAAAATCGCGCCCAACAGATGTCAAAGCGGTGCCGAAGGTTACAAAACTTTGCTTAAAAATGCCTGGGTGCGCGGATTGGTCGGGTTACCGAAGATGTGCTCCGGTGTGCCTTCTTCCTGGATAATCCCCTGATCGATAAACAGCACCCGGTCAGCCACTTCGCGGGCGAAGCCCATTTCATGGGTTACCACCACCATCGTCATGCCTTCAAGTGCCAGCGCCTTCATCACCGCCAACACTTCACCGACCAACTCCGGATCCAGTGCCGAAGTAGGCTCATCAAACAGCATGATTTGCGGTTCCATCGCCAATGCGCGGGCGATGGCGACACGCTGTTGCTGCCCGCCGGACAGGCTGCTGGGATAGGCATCGATCTTGTCCAGCAGGCCCACTTTATTCAGTAGTACCTCGGCACGTTCAATGGCCTCGCTGCGGGAGAGTTTTTTCACCCCCATCGGCGCCATGATGATGTTTTCCAACACCGTCATATGCGGGAACAGGTTAAAGCGTTGGAATACCATGCCCACGCTTTCACGCATCTTGTTCAGATCGGTTTTCTGGTCATGAATGGCAAAGCCGTTGACGTCGATCTCACCGCCCGAGAGCGTCTCCAGCGCGTTGATACAGCGCAGAAAGGTACTTTTACCGGAGCCGGAAGGGCCGATAATGCACACCACTTCTTTTGGCGCGATCTGGCAGGAGATGCCGCGCAGCACGTGGGCTTCGCCAAATTGTTTTTGCAGGTTATGTACGCGAATCACTTTTACCGAACCTTTTTTCCATGTGTTGCACCATCAGCGAGAGCAGGAAGGTGATGATCCAATAGATCACTGAAATAGTCAGATAGGGCTCCCAGTAGGTGGCGTACGCGCCGGAAACGGTACGCGCGGCATAAGCCAGATCCGCCAGACCAATCGCGGAGGCCAGGGACGAATCCTTGACGATGGCGATGGCGTTGTTGCCGAGCGGTGGCAGCATGCGGCGGAAGGCCTGCGGCAGGATCACCTTACGCATGGTTTTGCCGTAGCCCATCCCCAAGGAGCGCGAAGCCTCCATCTGGCCGCGGTCGATAGACTGGATCCCGGCACGGAAGATCTCCGAGACGTAGGCACCGGCGTTCAACGTGATGGCGACTACGCAAGACAGGAAGGCACCGTAATCGGAACGTAATGCGCGTGCGAAGTCGACGCTCATCAAACCGTTGCTGACCAGCAGGCCGTCACGTGGGTTGATAAACAGCGGCACCAGCGCGAAGTGGACCACCATGATTTGCACAAACAGCGGTGTGCCCCGGAAGGCGCTGATGTAGATGCGCACCGGCCATTGCACGCAATAGTGCAGGATCGGTTTCCAGATGCCGTGCGGTGCCTGCGCCAGGCGGCCTAAGCCGAGGAGCAGCCCCCAGGTGGTGCCCAGGATCACACAGATAATGGTACATTTGATGGTCATCCAGGCACCCTCCATAAACAGCGGAGCGTATTCCTCAATGATCTCCCAACGGAATGCTGACAAAATAGAATCCTTACGGTGGTAGTGCGAACTTGCAGGTCATTGATACGTAGGGGCACAGTCAATTGCGCCCCTATTTACAGCCGGTTTATTCTGCTGGCAGCGTAGGGACGTTGCTGTCGAACCAGGTCTGGTAGATTTTGGCGTAGGTGCCATCGGCGATGATTTTCTTCAGGCCGCTGTTGATCTTGTTACGCAGCTCATCGTTACCCTTGGCCACCGCAATGCCGAAATACTGGCGCTCAAACTTGGTGTCTGACACCAGCTTGAACTCTTTCTCCGGGTGGGTCTTGATATAGAACTTGGCTACGCCAACGTCACCCACGGCCGCGCCAATACCATCTTCATACAACTCTTGCAGCAGTAGCGGCGTGTTATCAAAACGCTTGATGGAGGTGCTGTTTTTGCCCAATACGTCGGAAACCACGATGTCGCCAGTGCTGGAGTTCACCACGCCCACCTTCAGGGTTTTCAGCGCGTTGATGGAGTCTACTTTAGACTCTTTCGGCACCACGATAGCCTGCTCTGCCGGGAAGTATGGCGTAGAGAAGTCGACCATCTGCTTGCGCTTGTCGGTAATGGTGATGCCGGAAATGATGATGTCGCGGTCGCCGGAGTTCAGGGTGGCAAAGATGCCTTCCCACGGCGTATTTACCAGCTTCACCTGGAAACCTTCCGCTTTGGCGACGGCCTTGATCACATCGATATCAAAACCTTCCAGCTCTTTTTTGCTGTTTTCGAATTCAAACGGGCGATAGGTACCGCCAGAACCGACAACATACGTCGGTTCTGCGGCAAAGGAAGCAGCGGAAAAAGTGGCCGCCAGGCAGGCACTAATCAGCACTAGACGTTTTAACATGAGCATTCCCCGAATAAGTTGAGTAAAGGTTATACATTGGATTTATTTATGCACTTTAGATGCATAAAAATAAACTTACATGAATAAAAACACAACCCCTACCTGATGATGAAAATGCTAACAGTGTTAAATATGAATAATTATTTAAAAGTTGGCGTAAATGTCGGTGAAAATACCCTCAGCCCAGTTATTCTTACTGCATACTGATGTGGGGTGGGGATGTGTGCACGATCTGGATGCTGATGTGTGCACGTTGTAGGGGCGCCGCATGCTGCGCCCGTCGATCCATGCGGCCTGCACCCGCCTGGATTTAATGCCGCTTTCAGGCGACAATCAGGCGCTAAACTCAGGTAATTCTGATTACGCTCGCTTGCCGCAGGTGAAAAGCCGCTGCTGCTGTGGAGTCAAACGGCAAGTTGTGGGATGATTAAGCGCTTTTTTTAGGGGGCGGAGATGGGAAAACTAACGCTGCTTTTGTTGGCGCTGCTTGGCTGGCTACAGTATTCGCTGTGGCTGGGGAAGAATGGTATTCACGATTATGTACGGGTCAATGAGGACGTTGCGGCTCAGCAGAGCAACAATGCCAAATTGAAAGCGCGTAACGATCAGCTGTTTGCCGAGATCGACGACCTGAACGGCGGCCAGGAAGCGATAGAAGAACGCGCACGTAATGAACTGGGCATGATCAAGCCCGGCGAGACTTTCTATCGTCTGGTGCCTGAACCTTCCGGACGCAACGCGGCGTCTGCCACACAGAACAACCCACCGAAGTAACGCATGAATCCATCCGTAGGCTCCTCCCCTCAGGTGATCGCCGTCCTGCCCGCTGCTGGTATTGGCAGCCGTATGCAGGCCGATTGCCCGAAGCAATATTTAACCATCGGCCATCAAACCATTCTTGAGCACGCCATCCACGCCTTGTTACGTCATCCGCGTATTACCCAGGTGATCGTGGCTATCAGCCCCGAAGACCAACTGTTTAAAACGCTACCGATCGCCAGCGATCCGCGGGTGTTGGTCACCGAGGGTGGGCAACAGCGTGCCGATTCGGTGCTGGCCGGGCTGCAATTGGCAGGCAACGCACACTGGGTTTTGGTACACGATGCTGCCCGTCCTTGCCTACATCCCGACGATCTGGAGCGGTTGTTGGCGATCACGGTACACAGTAAGGTCGGCGGCATTCTTGCCGCGCCGGTGCGTGATACCATGAAGCGGGCGCAGGTGGGCCAAAACGTTATTTCGCACACCGTCGAACGCCAGGATTTGTGGCATGCACTGACGCCACAGCTGTTCCCGCTGGAACTGCTTAAACTCTGCCTGCAACGCGCCCTGGATGAAGGGGCGACGGTAACCGATGAAGCCTCGGCGCTGGAACATTGCGGCTATCATCCGCTGCTGGTGGCGGGGCGTGCGGACAATATTAAAGTGACGCGGCCAGAGGATTTGGCGCTGGCGGCGTTCTATTTGACTCAGTTGAACAACTAAAGGAGCGCATCATGCGTATCGGTCACGGTTTTGATGTCCATAAATTTGGCGGCGAAGGGCCGTTGGTGATCGGCGGTGTTCGCATTCCTTATGAAAAAGGACTGCTGGCTCACTCCGATGGTGATGTGGCGCTGCATGCGGCCACTGATGCCCTGCTGGGGGCGGCGGCGTTGGGGGATATCGGCAAGCTGTTCCCGGATACCGATCCGGCCTTTAAAGGCGCCGACAGCCGTGAGCTGCTGCGCGAAGCCTGGAAACGTATTCGTGCCAAGGGCTATCGTCTGGGTAATCTGGATGTCACCATCATTGCGCAGGCACCGAAGATGGCACCGCACATTCCTCAGATGCGCATCTTCCTGGCGGAAGATCTGCAATGCCATATGGATGACGTTAACGTCAAGGCGACCACCACCGAACAGCTGGGCTTTACCGGGCGTGGCGAAGGTATTGCCTGCGAAGCGGTTGCCCTGTTGATCAAGGAATAACGAATGGACATGGCTAATCTGACCTGGTTGCACGGCAAGCCAGCGGCTAGCGGGGTGCTGAAAGCCAACCCGGAAGACTTCGTGGTGGTTGAGGATCTGGGTTTCACGCCAGACGGCGAAGGCGAACACCTGCTGGTGAACATCCGCAAAAACGGCTGCAATACTCAGTTCGTGGCCGATTATCTGGCGAAATTTGCTGGTATTCATGCCCGTTCGGTCAGCTATGCAGGTTTGAAAGATCGCCACGCGGTAACCGAACAGTGGTTCTGCCTGCATCTGCCGGGGAAAGAGTCTCCCGACCTTAGTCAGTTTATGCTGGAAGGCTGCGAAGTATTACAGGCCGCTCGCCATTTACGTAAGCTGCGTATTGGTACGTTGAAGGGAAACGAATTCACTCTGGTGCTGCGCCACATCAGCGATCGCCAAGAGGTTGAACAGCGTTTGCAGGCCATTGTAGCAGGCGGCGTGCCGAACTACTTTGGCAGCCAGCGTTTTGGCCGTGGCGGAAATAACATCACGATGGCACGCCGTTGGGCTAACGATGAGATCCGGGTCAAGGAGCGCAGTAAACGCAGTTTCTACCTGTCTGCCAGCCGCAGTGCGTTGTTCAACCTGATCGCCAGCCGGCGTTTGGCTAACCAACAGCAGCAAACGGTGCTGGAAGGTGATGCGTTACAACTTGCCGGGCGTGGCAGTTGGTTTGTGGCCAAAGCAGAAGAGTTACCCAGCCTGCAACAGCGGTTAGACGCGGGTGAACTTATGGTTACCGCACCGTTGCCGGGGGAAGGGGAGCCGGGAACTGCCGGTGAAGCCTTGGCCTTTGAACAGGCTTGCCTGTTGTCGCAGCCAGAGCTGATGGCGTTATTAAAGCGTGAGCGCGTAGAGTCCGCGCGACGGTCGCTGTTGTTGCAACCGCAAAACCTGCAATGGAACTGGTGGGATGATGCCACGGTGGAATTACGTTTCTGGCTACCGGCAGGCAGTTTCGCTACCAGCGTGGTGCGTGAAATAATGCAATTGGCTAGCAGTGACGCAGAGATCTCTGAATAACGGTCTGCAAGGGGCGCTGCATACAGCGCTCTTTCCCCCCTCCCCTCCTTTTCCTGAAAAAAGCTAATTCCAGACTGTCGATCTAGTTATAATAAAAAATTATCAACTTTAATATCAGTGTGTTAGATATAATTTTTTTGATAATTGTAATGTTATAATTATTAAGTTGAACTATCGTATAGCGGTATTTATAGTGAATAAAAATTGAGTTCAAGCACAGATGAGTAAAAAATAATTTAATTGCCGTCTGTTGGTGTTATTGTATTTTACAACAGGTCAGCTATGAGTATTAATAATGTCAAATGCCTTTTTGGCGTTTTTATTTGCACCATTTTTTCTGGTAGTGCTCTCGCCAATATGAGTATTTACCCAATGAGTGTTGAGCTCGGGGAAACGGGTGCTACTCAAATAAGAGTCATGTCCCAGAGTGACTCTGTGCAATTTGTCAAAGTGACGGAAAAACAAATTATCAACCCAGGAACCCCACAAGAAAAAGAAGAGAGCGTTGATGGGTTTGCTAAAAATTCGTTGGTGATCACGCCACAAAAGCTGGCTATTTCCGCCGGTAGCCAACGCCTGGTACGTCTGGTGGCCGTGGAGTTACCGGAAAAGGAAACCACCTGGCGAGTCTATTTTGAGGGCGTGTCGGAATTAGAAAATAGTACCGCCGTCTCTGAACCGCAGACCACCTCGACTAAGGTAGGCATTAGTCTGGTGTGGGGCGCGCTGGTTCACGTTGCGCCTAAAAAGGTGGTCGCCAGCGTGCGGTTGGATGCCTCGCGTGGTCTGGTGATTAACGATGGCACGCTACGTATACCGCTGCGTGAGGTGGGAGTTTGTGACCAGGCCGGTGCCTGCCAATGGCAAAAAGAGACTGCCACCATCTACCCCGGAACTGAAATTAAAGTGTCTTCGCTGATTGTGCAACCCGGCAAGCAGTATAAGGCCCGATATTATCATTGGCTTAAAAAAGCCGTGGAAGAGATTGATTTGCCTATAAGTCGTTAATGGTAGTCAAATCATTAGCCCCATTTTTATGGGGTGAATAAAGCTGGACGTTATTTGAATAATGAATATGGAGATTTTATGAAAAAGTCAATTAAGCCATTGCTGGTTGTTTCAATTATGGCGGCTGCATTTGCGACTCAGGCAGTACAGAAAGATATTACCGTTAATGCCAACGTAGATGCGAGCATCGATATAACACAGCCTGATAATACGGCATTGCCAAGTAGCATCAATATGCAGTACCTGCCGGGCAAGGGTTTGACACCTTTTAACATCAATACCAAGGTCTGGTCTAACAGCGATAAAGCGGGGCTCAACATCCGTTTGTTGCGCGCGACGAGCCTGGCGGATGTCAACGGTGCCAACACCATCCCCCTCACCGTCAGCCTGGGCGGTAAGGTACTGAGCACCACCAACCAACTGCTGGATGCGGCGACTCTGTTCCCTGCGGGCATTGAAAACGGTTCTGACGTACTGCCACTGCGCTTTTCACAGACTAAGCAGGCACCGGTTGCCACCGAGACTTACAGCGGCATTGTTAGCCTGATCGTGACCCAAGCCACTGTGACACAGTAAGGTTTTTTTATTCCACGATTAGATTTTTAATTTTGTGGGGCGTTTAGCCCCACATTTTATCCAGGGATGAGTAATGACTTTTCACTTCAGGCTGGCCACAGGATTGTGGGTAGGCCTTATGATCATTCATCACGACTCATTGGCGTTGCCCCAAGTCCCTCCCGGTTTTGAGGAGTTGGCGCAAGGCCAGCAGATTTGGGTCGATGTCTCGCTGTATGGGAAATCTCTGGGGCTTTATGAAGCCAACATTAATCTGGAGCACGTTGCCTTCATAAAGCCAACAGAATTGAGTGAAGCGGTGAAGCTACAATTTAATGATGACCCTGCACTTGGCGCATTGTTGAGTGCGGCGTTAGACCAACCGTTGCCGCGTAACGGCCATCTGGCCTGTAGCGGTAATGGTGATGCGCCTAGCTGTGACTACCTGGAAACCCAGACGGTAGGCATCATCTATGACGAGAATAATGCCCGCGTCAATCTGTTCCTCGACCGCCAGTATTTGCCACAAAAGGCCGCTGGTAGCGGTTTCTATCAGGCCACAACAGAAAGTGAGAATGCGCTGGTACATCAGCAGAATCTGAACTTTGTCGCCGACCAAAAGTTCCAGTCTTTGTCCATGCAAGGCAATGGCTCACTGGGCGTGACCGAAAATGGCTACCTCAATGCCGACTGGACCTATCAGGGGCAGCGCTATCGCCAGGCCAGTCATCAGCAGATCGACTTGAATAATGCCTTCTTTCGTCAGGACCTGTGGAAGCGTTTCTATCTGCAAGGCGGCATGATGGATTCGCGCGATATCTTCGGTAACTCTGGGGGCAACATCAATCTGAGCCAACTGCCGATCGGGAAAATCCGTGGGCTGCGGACAGGCTCTACCATGGCCTGGATCAACCAGGCCCAGGTTTCCAGGGGAACCCCGGTATCGGTTTTCCTGTCGCGTAACGCACGTATTGATGCCTATCGCGATAGGCAGCTTTTGTCCTCTTTTTACCTGAATGCGGGCGCACAGGAGCTGGATACGCGCTCGTTTCCTCACGGTAGCTACACCGTGACGCTGCGTGTCTATGAAGATAACCAACTGGTCAGGACGGAAACCGTTCCTTATACCAATACTGGCGTGGCCGCACTGAACACTTTTCAGTGGTTCTTGCAGACCGGGGTTGAGGTGAAAAACGACACTCGGCATACGGATAGCGACCGACAGGTGGCGCAGGGCGGGTTACGTCTGCCACTGACCGATGCTCTGTCGCTGACGGCGGGGAGTGCCTTGTTGGGTCGCGCCCATTATTGGGAAGCGGCGGCAGACTGGAGCCATGGGTTTAATACCGGCCCATTGGACGGGATAGTAACCGCACGCGTCAGCTATCTTACCGGTAGCGATGGTGTGCGGGGTAATATTCAACAGCTTAATTATAACGACGGCTTTTCCTTGAGTTTCTATCGTTCGGCCATGTCGGCAGCGGACTGCAACACTCAGGGGGAGAACACCGGTTTTAGCGGCTGTTTCCAGAGCACCAACCTGATGCTTTCGCTTCCTCTCAAGCAGTGGTTCGCCAACATTGGCTACTCGGTTAACAGCAACGAAGGGCGATATTATTCTCGTAGGGAACTACCCGACAATCATGGTCAAGAGGGGGTACCTTGGGAGCAGGTTTATGCCACCCGTTCGCGCAGCCAAACCTGGCAGCTTGGCATCAACCGTTCCTTTAGGGTGCACGACATTAACGTGAATACCGGCCTTAGCGCATTTATGCGCAATGACAGCGGCCAGCAAGGGACTGACAAAGGGGGATATTTCACCGTTAGCCTGTCGTTTTCTGGGCACAGCGGTGGTAGCGCCGCCAGCAGCAATACCTCCCTGGGGGCCAACTATCAGGACAGCCAACATGGGAAAGGGCAACTCAGCTATAACGCCAACTACAGCCGCTATATCGACGAGAGCGGGGAAAACGAGTTGGGCGCGTCGATCTACGGCCTCAACAGCCAGACCTTGAATGCCTCCAGCTATGCACGCGCCAGTGGGCAGTACGGTAACGGCAGCCTTGCCGTCAGTGACGCATACGATCGGCCTGACAATCGGCATCGGGTTAGCGGCAGCGGCAGCTATAGCTCCTCGCTGCTGGTCGACCGCACGGGTCTCTATTGGGGCCGCTGGGGTGATGGCCGCCCGGCTTCTGCGATCACGGTCGGGGTAGCGGGGGGAGAAGAAAACCGCGCAGCATTGGTCAATGTGTCGGTGGACAGTGCCGGCCAGGCGGACGTGCGTAGTAACAGCCTGGCGCTGTTTACCGTACCGGGCTATCAGCCAACCACCTTTGATATCAACGAGTCACTTAGCGCTCCTGCCGGTGTCAGCAGCGAGATCCGCCGTGGGGCGGGAACGCGTAGTGTGTTTATGGTGCCGGGCAAGGTGCTGCGCCGGGATGTTGAGGTGACTTCACGTTATACCTGGCTGGGAAAAATGCTCGACGAACAGGGCAAGCCATTGGTTAACGGCATTCCCCTTAACGTCCTCTCCTGGACGCCGTTGGGCGAAGGGGGCTTTAGCCTGGAGACCGTCAGGCCGGTGAAGCAACTGTATCTGCTGCGTGATTCACAGTTCTATCAATGTGCGATGAAGGTCCAGGCGGTGCGCGACGTGGTGCGTTATGTCGGTATTACGCACTGTACCGGGGTGGCGATGGCCAACATCCCGCCAGCCGAACAGCAACAGGCGCAGTTGATGACCGTGCGGCAGGGCCATGGTAGCGATGTGCCAATGGCGATGAAAGCGAATTAGGTGATGAAGCATGCTATTGAAAATATGCAGCAGTATTAAATTTATCATCGCGGGAGTCATTAACCCCTTTATTCTGTGCGGCCTGCTTGGAGGGCTGAGTTTGCAGGCGTACAGTGCCAGTATTGCTCCGCAGGCGCAGAACACTAAGGTCAATATGACCTTCGATCGGATGAGTTTGCCGGCAAATATCTATATTTGGCAGAACGTCTTTGGTGGTAGCTCCGATGCGGGTGAATGTACGGATAGTGCAAATTGCAAAGATAAGGATAGCATTAACAGCCTAACGTGTTATTCCGCCACCGATCCAACCAATGGTGCCTGCCAGGTAATGTTGATGTGGTCTGATAATCCTAACAATGATAATTCTAAAGCTCTGACGCTGCGTTTTACCCATGGCAGCGGGCAGACGAAGGATTTAAAGATCACTTCAATCAAGGCCAATACGTCTTATGCGTCTTGGATATCTGGTTACCATTTAACGCCTGGGGGGGTTCCGTACTTTTATTCCCTCATCGGAGCTAAAGAAACTTTCTCTTGCCGGAGTCTGGCGTGCTGAACTCAAGATGCAGGTTAAAGCTTGGGATCCCTGTCGCGGTTGGACGACTAAAGGCTGCGAGGGTATTCACCGCGTTGATTGGACGGCTAACCTGAGCCTTAACGTGACGGATTATGGCAATCAGCAGATTTTCCTGCCTGCGTTCCCCACTTCGGCACCGGTGATCAACCTGAACCTGAATACCCGCCCGGGAGCCAGTAACGGCAAGACCGTCAGTGGCAGTAGCAGCCTGGATATGTGTCTCTATGACGGTAACAATTCCGCCAGTAACCGCATCAGCCTGCTGTTACAGGATGAAGGCGGCACGGCGACAGGACGGCCTGCCGGTCAATTCTCTGTTTATCGTAAGGGGGGGGATAAATCGAAGGCGGGCGATCGGCTGGATTATCAGGTCAGCGTGATTAATCCTACGACTGGGGCGCTGCAAAACGTCGTCAACGGCACAGAGATCGTTTGGAGTGATACCAACCGGCGTAATATTCAACGCCAGGTGATATTACCCGGCATCAGTACGCCAGCTCTCTGCGTGCCTGCGCCGTTGACACTGACGACACCAGCATTTTCTTTGTCTGACAAAACGGCGGGGGATTACAGCGGCACACTACGCATTATTTATACGCCGACGACTCAGACAGCCCAATAGTCTGAGCCGGTAAAATTTTCTGTGAATAAAAATAAGCCGTAACCTCCAAATTGCCATAATAGCCCTGATTATCCAGATGGGAGCAGTATGCAGAGCCTGATGGCCTCTGCCCTGGTCCGTGGTGCGTTATGTGGGGATTACACACGGTAGCAGGGTGGCGATGGCCAACATCCCTCCAACTGAACAACAACAGGCGCAGTTGATGACCGTGCGTCAGGGCTAGGGCAGCGATGCGCCATTGGCGATGAAAAAGAACTAGGGAACAACTTATGCTCTTGGAAAAAACTAGCAGCTTGGCATACCTCTGCGCGAGGACCATTAAAAATACCATTCTGGGTAGCTTGGTTTCCGGGGTTATTATTGTGCAAGCACAGGGGGCCAATAATGTCTTCCCTAAAGCTCAGAATAGTGCGGTCAATATCACATTTGATCGCATGAGTCCGCCAGCAAAGCTCTTTATCTGGAATAACGTTTTTGGCGGCAGTTCAGACGAGTGCAGCAATGCTACGGCTTGCAGCGGCCAGGATTCAATCAACAGTTTAGTGTGTTACATAACCAACAACTCGAAAAATGGTGCCTGCCCGGTAAATTTATTTTGGGCTAAAGACAGTGACCCAATGAAACTGATGTTAATTTTTACGCATAAGGAAAGCTGGACGATAAGGTATGTACAACTGTACTCCTATAAAGCCACGGGAGCCTTATCTTGGGTAAGTGGTACCTCCGTAGGCAGTGGATTTAGCACGTATATCCCCTCAAGCGAGCTGAAGAATAAGCTAGATCTTACTGGGATCTGGCAAGCTGAGCTTAGGATGCAGGTCAAAGCCTGGGATAATTGCGGCGACACGATTAACGGTTGCCCAGGTATTCACCGTGCTGAGTGGAAGGCCAATATTGTCCTTAACGTGACCGATTACGGTAATCAGCAGATTTTCTTGCCTGCGTTCCCCACTTCAGCACCAGTGATCAACCTGAATCTGAATACTCGCCCAGGAGCCAGTAACGGCAAGACCGTTAGCGGTCATACCAACCTGGATATGTGCCTGTACGACGGTAATCAATCATCCAGCAACCGCATCAGTCTGCTGTTACAGGATGAAGGTGCCACTGCGACGGGACGGCCTGCCGGTCGATTTTCTGTTTATCGTCGTGGTGGGGATAAATCGAAGGCGGGCGATCGGCTGGATTATCAGGTCAGCGTGATTAATCCCACGACTGGGGCGCTGCAAAACGTCGCCAACGGCACAGAAATCGTTTGGAGCGATACCAACCGGCGTAATATCCAACGCCAGGTGGTGTTACCTGGTGGTGGTGCGCCAGTGCTGTGCGTACCGGCCCCGTTGACACTGACGATGCCAGCATTTTCTTTGTCTGACAAAACGGCGGGGGATTACAGCGGCACGCTACGCATTATTTATACGCCGACGACTCAGACAGCCCAATAGTTTGCTGGGGCGAAGTATTTACTGCTCGATTCACCGCTAATCAATCATCCCAGCCCCCATAGCACATGGGGCTATCCTGCCCCGTTTGCCACTGATGACCGTTGAATTGTATAGTAGTTCGCAACTATGGCCGTTTTGGCCAATACTATCGGCAACAGCGAGGCCAGCCTTGCTGTTCCTCGCAAATCAGAATGGGTAAAACGGCAGGTTGGGCTTACTATTGAAAATATCATTAAAAACAGTTGGATGCAGAAAGGTAAGTCAAAATCTTCGTTTTATCGCCTTCATCAAGAAAGTCGTTTAACTTCATGATGAGAATACTCCTGAGCAATGACGACGGCGTTAGCGCCCCGGGTATCCAGGCGCTGGCGGCGGCATTGCGTGAATTCGCCGAAGTGCAGGTGGTGGCTCCCGATCGTAACCGCAGCGGCTCTTCCAATGCACTGACGCTGGAGTCGCCGTTGCGTACGCTGACCCTGCCCAACGGCGATATTGCCGTGCAGCAGGGGACGCCGACAGACTGTGTCTACCTGGGCGTCAACGAACTCATGCTGCCAGCGCCAGATATCGTGGTGTCCGGCATTAACGCCGGGCCAAACCTGGGTGATGACGTTATCTATTCCGGTACGGTGGCAGCAGCGATGGAAGGCCGTCATCTGGGGCTGCCTGCGTTGGCGGTATCGCTCAATGGCCATCAGCACTATGATACTGCAGCGGCAGTCACTTGCCGTTTATTGCATGCGCTGCAACAAGAACCGTTGCGCACCGGTAGAATCCTGAATATCAACGTACCCGATTTGCCGTTGGCAGAGATTAAAGGGATACGCGTAACCCGCTGTGGTAGCCGGCATCCCGCCGATAAAGTCTTTAGCCAGCAGGATCCGCGTGGCCAGACGCTGTATTGGATCGGGCCGCCGGGTGATAAATTCGATGTTGGCCCAGATACGGACTTTGCCGCTGTGGAGCAGGGCTACGTCTCGGTGACGCCATTGCAGGTGGATTTGACCGCCTACGGGGCGCAAGGTGTGTTATCAACATGGTTAACCAAAGCAGAGGTTAGCGGGGAATGGTGAACAAACGCATACAGACGTTGCTGGCACAGCTACGCCAGCAGGGGATCAGGGACGAACGGCTGCTCAAGGCAATCGAAAACGTACCGCGTGAGCGTTTTGTTGATGAGGCTTTCGCCCATAAAGCCTATGAGAACACGGCACTGCCTATAGGTTCAGGGCAGACGATTTCTCAGCCCTATATGGTGGCGCGCATGACCGAGTTGCTGAACTTGCAACCGACCTCGCGCGTGCTGGAAATTGGCACCGGTTCGGGTTATCAGACCGCGATCCTGGCGCATATGGTGCAACATGTCTGCTCGGTTGAGCGCATCAAAGGGCTGCAATGGCAGGCAAAGCGCCGCCTTAAGCAACTTGACCTGCACAATGTCTCGACCCGCCATGGCGATGGCTGGCAAGGTTGGGGCTCGCGCGGGCCATTTGATGCGATCATCGTGACGGCCGCACCGCCAGAAATCCCGCAGGCGTTGATGCAGCAGTTGGATGACGGTGGGATTTTGGTGTTGCCAGTGGGTGAACAGGCTCAGGTACTGCAATGCATCCAGCGGCGTGGCGGTGAGTTTTCCATCGATACCGTTGAGGCGGTGCGATTTGTTCCCTTGGTGAAAGGGGAGTTGGCTTAGCGTATGCAGAGCAAAGTGACGGATAAATACGTTGAATAATATTAATTTTCACTAGAATTGTTCCGCTATATCGTTGTCTTATAGCGTGATCGCGTTAATGTGGCTAGCATTGGCACTACGGTTTTTAGCTCCCCGGTGGGTGATCCTCTGGTTTTCAGGGATCGGCCGGGGAAACCTTGCGTTGTAGAACGATAAAGCTCGGCTACGATGTATAAGGTATTTTTTGATATTGCTGTCATGGGGGAAGCATGAGCACGGGAAGCCCAATGAGTTCTTTACGCCGAGTTGCGGTGTGTACGATGTTAGGTTTGTGGTTAGGTGGCTGTTCGGATAAAAATTCTACCTCGGCTCCTATCAGCAGCGTCGGTGGTGGTGGGGCTGCCGCATCGGCTAACGCCAGTGGCGGCAACGCATCACAGGGGCGTATTGTTTACAACCGTAGCTATAACTCTATCCCCAAAGGGAGCTACAGCGGTGGTAGCACCTACACCGTCAAGCGTGGTGACACGCTGTTCTATATTGCCTGGATCACCGGCAACGATTTCCGAGATCTGGCCCAACGCAACAATATTCCACAGCCGTACAGCTTGGAAGTCGGCCAAACCCTGCAACTGGGGAGTGGTTCTGCCAACGGCGGTGGGATGTTAGCTGGTGGTAATGGTACGGTGTCAAAACCGCCTTCGACTAACCAGATAGAAACTGCAACGGTTGATTCTCAATCAACGAACGCGTATTCTGATAATTCGAGTAAACAGAATGTAGGTAAAATGTTGCCTACAGCAGGAACCGTTGTGGCAGGCTCAGCCGCAGCTCCTGTTACCGCACCAGCCGCTACGCCACCGGCGAGCAGCACTGTCAGCAACAGCGCTCCAGTTAGTACCTGGAAATGGCCAACTGACGGTAAGATCATCGATAACTTCTCCTCATCGGAAGGTGGGAATAAAGGTATCGATATCTCTGGTTCCCGTGGGCAGCCTATTGTTGCTACCGCCGATGGCCGTGTAGTGTACGCAGGCAACGCTTTACGGGGTTACGGTAATCTAATCATCATCAAACACAATGATGATTACTTGAGTGCCTACGCCCATAACGACACCATGCTGGTCCGGGAACAACAAGAAGTTAAGGCGGGGCAGAAAATAGCAACGATGGGAAGCACCGGAACCAGTTCAGTACGTTTGCATTTCGAGATTCGTTACAAGGGGAAATCCGTTAACCCGCTGCGTTATCTTCCGCAGCGATAGATTGGGCAGAATGCGCTGTATTCTGCTCGCGGTATCACGGGTAGGAGCCGCTTTATGAGCCAAAATACGCTGAAAGTTAACGAGTTACATGACGATGCAGATTTCGATGAGAACGCCATGGAGGCCGAGTCATTCGATGAAAAAACGCAGGTAGAAGAAGAGGCCAGCGAGAATGACTTGGCGGAAGACGAACTGTTGTCTCAAGGTGTTACCCAACGCGTATTGGATGCCACGCAGCTCTATCTGGGCGAAATCGGTTACTCCCCCCTGCTGACCGCAGAGGAAGAAGTTTATTTTGCGCGGCGTGCACTGCGCGGAGACGTGCCGTCCCGCCGCCGCATGATAGAAAGTAACCTGAGGCTGGTAGTGAAAATTGCCCGTCGTTATAGCAATCGCGGCCTGGCGCTGCTGGATCTGATTGAAGAGGGTAACCTTGGTCTGATCCGTGCGGTGGAAAAGTTTGACCCAGAGCGCGGTTTCCGTTTTTCCACCTATGCGACCTGGTGGATCCGCCAGACGATTGAACGGGCGATCATGAATCAAACCCGGACAATTCGTTTGCCGATCCATATCGTCAAAGAGCTGAATGTTTACTTGCGCACCGCGCGCGAGCTTTCTCACAAACTGGACCATGAACCTAGCGCTGAAGAGATTGCGGAGCAACTCGACAAACCGGTTGATGACGTCAGCCGTATGCTGCGCCTGAACGAACGTATCACGTCTGTCGATACGCCGTTAGGTGGGGATTCAGAGAAAGCCCTGTTGGACATTTTGACCGACGAGAAAGACAACGGGCCTGAAGACACCACGCAAGACGATGATATGAAACAGAGCATCGTCAAATGGTTGTTCGAATTGAACGCCAAACAGCGTGAAGTGTTGGCTCGCCGTTTCGGCCTGTTAGGCTATGAAGCGGCTACGCTGGAAGATGTTGGCCGCGAGATTGGCCTGACACGTGAGCGTGTTCGTCAGATCCAGGTTGAAGGCTTACGCCGCCTGCGTGAAATTCTGCAAATGCAGGGCCTGAGTATTGAGGCACTGTTCCGCGAATAAACGCGTTATAGCCCTAAAATAAGAACGGTGAGCGTTTTTGACGCTCACCGTTTTTTTATGCCTGCGATTCGCTGTGATTGACGGTGATATGCAGCTTTTGGGTATAGTCTTCCCCTCACTCAGTCCTGTGGGAGAGGGTTAGGGCCACATGCCCAAATCAATGGAACAGCCTCACACCAGGCTTTTCAGCCGGTAGATCCACTCCAACGCCTGGCGTGGCGAAAGAGAATCCGGATCCAATGTCTCCAACGCTTCTACCGCCGGTGAAACCTCTTCGTTCAACAGCGTCATCTGGGTCGCATCCACCGTACCTGCCGTCGTCTGGCTGGAGAGGCTCTCCAACTCACGCAACTTCTGGCGCGCACGTTTGATCACATCACGTGGCACACCGGCCAATGCCGCCACCGCCAAGCCGTAGCTCTTACTGGCAGCGCCATCTTGTACACTATGCATAAAGGCAATGGTATCGCCGTGCTCCAGCGCATCCAGATGTACGTTCACCATGCCCTCCATTTTCTCCGGTAAGGTGGTCAGCTCGAAGTAATGGGTGGCAAACAGCGTCATAGCCTTGATGCGGCTGGCCAGGTTTTCTGCACAGGCCCAGGCTAAGGAAAGTCCATCGTAGGTGGAGGTGCCACGGCCAATCTCATCCATCAGCACCAGGCTGTTTTCCGTGGCGTTATGCAGGATATTGGCGGTCTCGGTCATTTCCACCATAAAGGTTGAGCGGCCAGAGGCCAGATCGTCTGCCGCGCCCACGCGGGTAAAGATACGATCCACCGGCCCGATGGTGGCTTTTGCCGCCGGTACATAGCTACCGATATGCGCCAGCAACACAATCAGTGCCGTTTGCCGCATATAGGTACTTTTACCGCCCATATTCGGGCCGGTAATGATCAACATACGGCGCTGCGGCGAAAGGGAAACCGGGTTGGCAATAAAGGGTTCGCTCAGCACCTGTTCCACCACCGGGTGGCGGCCGTCGACTATGCGAATGCCGGGCTGCTCACTGATGGTCGGACAGGCGTAGTTCAGCGTTTCGGCACGTTCTGCCAGGTTGGCTAACACATCCAGCTCGGCCAAGGCTCCGGCGCTCTGTTGCAGTTGCTCGAGATGCGGCAGCAGCAGATCGAACAGCTCGTCATACAGCCCTTTTTCGATCGCCAAGGCTTTCCCTTTTGAGGTCAGCACCTTGTCTTCATACTCTTTCAACTCGGGAATGATGTAGCGTTCCGCATTCTTCAGCGTTTGGCGGCGCACATAGTGGATCGGCACCAGATGGCTTTGGCCACGGCTGACCTGAATATAGTAACCATGTACGCCGTTGAAACCCACCTTCAGCGTATCCAGACCCAGCTTCTCACGTTCGCGGATTTCCAGACGATCCAGATAGTCGGTAGCACCGTCTGCCAGCGCCCGCCATTCATCCAGCTCTTCATTATAACCCGGGGCAATCACGCCACCATCACGGACCAGCACCGGTGGGGATTCCACAATTGCGCGCTCCAGCAGTGCCTGTAGCTCGTCAAATTGACCGACCTGTGACAACAGCTTTTGCATCTGTGGTGCATCAGCATTTTCCAGCAGGGCGCGGATATCCGGCAACTGTTGGAAGGCGTGGCGCATGCGGGCCAGATCCCGTGGGCGAGCCGTGCGCAGTGCCAAACGGGCAAGAATACGCTCCAGATCGCCAATTTGACGCAGGGGCTGCTGCAAATCACAGCTCAAGGGCTGCAATGCGGCGATGGCCTGCTGGCGGTTGTTCAGCACCTGAACGTCGCGGGTGGGCATATGCAGCCAGCGTTTGAGCATGCGGCTACCCATGGGGGTAACGGTACGATCAAGGATGGCAGCCAGGGTATTTTCACTACCGCCGGACAGGTTCTGGGTGATTTCCAAGTTACGGCGAGTGGCCGCATCCATAATGATGCCGTCTTGCTGACGCTCCATGGTGAGGCCACGGATATGCGGCAGTGAGGTGCGCTGGGTATCTTTAACATATTGCAGTAGGCAGCCCGCTGCGCGCAGCGCCTGATGGGCCTGCTCGACGCCAAAGCCTGTCAGATCGCGGGTGCCAAACTGCAGGTTCAACTGCTGGCGTGCGGTGTCCAGCTCAAATTCCCACAGTGGGCGGCGGCGCAGGCCGTGGCGCTGTTCGATCAACGCCATTTGATCGAAGTTTTCCGGATAAAGCAGCTCTGCTGGATTGGTGCGTTGCAGCTCTGCCGCCATGGTTTCAAGATCTTCTGGCTGGGCAACGCGGAAGCGGCCGGAGCTGAGATCCAGAGTCGCATAGCCAAAGCCGCGGCCATCCTGCCAGATGGCAGCCAGCAGGTTGTCCTGACGCTCTTGCAGTAAGGCTTCGTCGGTGATGGTGCCAGGGGTTACGATACGCACTACTTTGCGCTCGACCGGGCCTTTGCTGGTGGCCGGATCGCCAATCTGCTCACAAATCGCCGCAGATTCGCCAAGCTGCACCAGCTTGGCGAGGTAGTTTTCAACCGCATGATGCGGCACCCCCGCCATTGGGATAGGCTCTCCCGCCGAGGCACCACGTTTGGTTAGCGAGATATCCAGCAGTTGGGACGCGCGTTTAGCATCGTCATAGAACAGCTCATAGAAATCGCCCATGCGATAGAACAGCAAGATTTCCGGATGCTGGGCCTTGAGGCGCAGATACTGCTGCATCATGGGGGTGTGCGAATCGAGTTTTTCGGTGCTAGTCATAACGTTACCGTTTCCAATCCATTGAATTTAAAATTGATTGTGATTTCGTTGTCATCATTGGGGTTCACGTTGCCTGATTAAAAAAACCGCCAAAACGTTCAGGTTGAGCAAAGGGAGGGGCGGCTCAAATAAATCAATCGGTTGGTCATAGAGCGGAGCATATATGACAGGCAAACAGGCTGGCAAACCTTTATCATCCAAAGCAATAGAGACGATAAAGCCAACGGACAAAAACAAGGTTGATACCGGTGAAGATAGTGGCTTGCGTGTTGTTTGCGGCGCTACGGATACTAAAACCTTTTCCTACCGCTATACTAGCCCAGCGAACAATACGCTGTCACAGCTAAAAATTGGCAGCATTACGCAAATTACGCGTGCAATGGCTTGGATGTGGTTGCAACAACTAGAGTAATTCAGACATGAAGGGGGTAGGTCAAGGTAAATGCTTATAGCAGCAGTTCGCTACGGAGCAGTTCTAAGCCAAGGTTGCAGTTTCGCTGGAACAGAGGCGGGCAAGAAATTTGCTTATCTTAACCTCGCCTAATCTCTTCTTAACGCCTTGCTGCCCAGTGTTTCATTTGCTCATAGTCCAAAGACAAACCTGCATGAATAGCTGAGATGTCCCGGGATTTGTTCTGCTCCTGGTTTTGATCATCCGTCGGCTTGTATCCAGCCTGAACCACCGTAACATCGGCTAACCGTTGCGACAAACCAATAGGTCAAGACACATTTCATCAAAATCCTAAAAGCCGCCTCATTAATTGTGGCTGCGATATAGTCATGTTAGTGTCTTTGTCCATCGGGATAAGCCGATTGTCAGTAAAGAAATTTGTCTTTTTTAATGATGTTACCTGAAAAACCAGGGTGAAAAATTCTGTGCTTTGCTTACACCACATTACTCAATGGCTTATGACAGAACTCTATTTCCCCTTTTACAAAAAATTTAAATCAATTAAATTATAAGGATATTCTATGCGCATAACTGCTGCTTTATTCGTGGCTTCTTTGTTTTTCCTGCAAGGCTGCGCCGTAACTACCCAAGACGATTCCTTAGCAAAGAGGACGGCGCAATCATTAGGTGCAGAGCCAAGCGAAATCACCATCAGTAATGTAGATAAAGGGCTACAGCGTATTGATTATCAGGCAAAATATAACGGTGCTGTTTATGGTTGCTATGTTACCGTCATGCTCGCGACCAGCGATGCCATGTGTGTAAAACGTGGTAGTGGCGGTAATAAAAATCCACTCACCAACCAATGATCGGATAGGCCTGCAAGGTTGATGCTGGTCAACGGCATCAATCTATTTCTGCGACACCGTGAACAGACTGGCCACGAGACGCCATCCCCCGCAATACCGCCGTTTACCGCCCTCTATCTGGCTTTGCCCAGGTGAATTGGGCGGAGATCGCCCCCTGGTTCCATCCAACGATACAACTCCTGATTGCTCTTCACGCACAACTTACGTATGGCATTGCGCTTATGACAGTTGGCGGTCTTATTGGTAATGCCTAGACGCCCTGCGGTGTCTTATCCGCTCATCCCCCTTGCCAGATGATTTAATACTTCGGTCTCCCTATGGGTCAACACTCGGGAACAGCAGCATTTTCTTGCCGAGGGGGAATATTGCGGGGATAACAATTTGTCGAGTAGGGCCTCAACTGCCTGCATCGGCTGATGTCGGTAAAAGGTGCCCGCACCGCATTCGCTATTGGCTAAGAGCTTTGCGGACAACGGATCGTCGCATTCCTGATCCCTGATGAAAAAAAAGTGCGGGGAGTAGCTATGCTGGTGTAAATCATACACCCAGGGAGGGCAAACGATATGGCTGCCTAAAAAAAGATATCAACGCCGTTTTCTTGTATACCCTCCCTGTCAACCAGTCGCAACGATAGCCCCTGTAACTGGCAGAAAGCCTTTAATCCAAGGCTAAATCCATGGACAAAATAGCGTTCGCGCTCAGCGTTCAAGATGGAAATGGTACGTTTTATCTTAGTGCCTCCTTGCCGGCATAAATGCTCACCTCCCCCGGCCTTGAATGCCGTGGGTAACTTGGGAGGGGGTTTAGGGCCGCCACCAAGTTGCTTTTGCAGGTTGGCCAGGGTTATATTCACGACTCGCTTAAAGCTTAATAATAAATTTTAAATCTGTCTGGTATCCTGGTGTTATTTTCTTGCTGCAGGCTATGTTGAATATCTAATCACTATGATATGACTATTTATCGCTGATTTAAATGGGACTTTTCTCCTTATTTCCTCTCATTGTCTTATTGTTATCTATATTTAAAAGGTAAATATAATCATAAGCGATTATAAAATATAAGAAAATTCTGCATCGGTTTTATTTGTGATTTATATAATAAACAAAACTGATTGACGATAAGATTTTCATCAGAATATACTGATAAAGCTGGGTGGTAATAGATGTCATGTTTGTATGATTTATCCAGGGTGAAGTGATGAAGTTGGATCATTTTGAAAAGAACGAGTAGATGAAAGGTGAAGCGATGGCGTAGAGGGTTGTGATGATACACCACCCCATTTCCAATTGTTGCAGCAGGTGCCGTATTAAACATAAAGAGCATTAAATTAGTCAGTACATACTAGGCTCGTATAAGTCTGCTGAAAATTAATTTTCCTCTAATAACGGTATTATAACCTGGATATTTATTAAAAAAGAGATTTGGTTGTCTACTCAAGACGATCGAGAAATCCGCGCGTTCCAATATGGATAGATTATTATTACCAGGAGGTAAGCCTCAATGAATCTAATAGACTCAAACTATTCCTGTGCCTTAAGCAAAATAACCTTTAAATCGATTGTTGAATCCCTAAAGCAAGGTCAAATCTCTGACTGGTGTTATGATGAAGTGTCAATCGCGTTTGTTGATGGCGACTCTGCTAACATCTATAGCGTAGTCAAGTCTGTTTACGAATTACGTAAGAATTGCAAAGCTGTCTATATGGTAACTCTGCTCTCAAAAGGTAGAGATTGCTCATCTGTGATTAGACATTTATCAGATTACGTGGTGGATAAGAAAATCAGCTATGGCGATCTGGAAAGGTTGATCGGCACCATGATTGCTGCTAAACCCAAGGTCTTGGCGGATAATGTGTTTGGTGATATCTGGGGGGATATCCTGAAGTCCTCTCAGAAAGAGTATCTGGTTTTGAAGTTGCTGCTGGATGGCCATACTCAATACCAAATAGCCAAAATGCTTAACTTATCGATAAAAACCATTAGCGGTTATAAAGTCAAGGCGATAAAAAGGCATGGGGCTAGAAACTTCAACGAACTTTACATGCTTAAGTTAAATAATAATGCCTAACGCCGTCTGAGAGGCATCTCGATATTTAGGGGGCGATGCTTATCCCCCCATATCCCAAGAACGGCCCCCTCATCCTCTCTCCATCAGGTTCTCGGTGTCATGCTGCGCTCGCTAAAACCTCGTTAACAATGTTGCAATCAGGTAAAAACCACACTCTATTACCCAGCTATGTACGCAGCAGTCGAGTACATACTTTCGTCTTGACTACATTTTATTGAAATAAAAACATTATATATGCATTTTTATAAGGATTTTAAACTATAAAATGTGTATTTATAGTTATAACTAACTGAATGATGACTTGTTATGTAAATTAAGTCTCAACTTGATCTGGATCAATGTTTGCGATGTTTCTTATGTAAGCACCATTTTCAATCATGAGCGATAACGCTAAGTACAGCGCCAGGTAGACATCGACAACGCCCAGCAGGGTAAGATCCCGGACGTCGAATAAAAATGGAAATGGTTATCTGTGATAGCCCTAGACCTGGTATTTCGCAAATTCAACATATTAGTTTTGTAGGAAGTCACCATGTTTTTATTTGATACGAATTATCCTTGTCCTTTGAGTAAAGTTACCTTTGATTCAATTGTTGAGTCTTTAAGCGCTACGTCACAACCAAGTTTACGTTGTGATGGCAGTTACATTGCTTTTGTTGACGGCGACTCTGTCGACATGCAGAACACCATAAAAGAGATTTATGACCTGAGAAAAGAAAATAAAATTATTTACGTGATTACTCTACTTTCCAAAGGTAAGGAGTGTTCTGCAATAATTAAGCATCTTTCCGATTTCGTGGTCGATAAAAAAATTGCTTACCAAGAATTGGAAAGTTTGATCAAGGTTATGATAACTTTAGAACCTAAGGCATTGGCAGACAATATTTTTGGCGATATCTGGGGTGGGGTATTAAAGTCATCGCAGAAAGAATACCGGGTATTAAAACTGTTGGTTGAGGGGTATTCGCAATCGCAGATCGCCAAAATGTTACATTTGTCGATAAAAACGGTCAGTGGCTATAAGGTTAAGGCGGTGAAACGCCATGGCGCAAGGAATTTCAATGAGCTGTATATGCTGAAATTCAGCAACAATTTACCTAGTGCGCAGTAGTTCGCTGATGTCTATGCGATGGCATCGAATGTAGCCATTCGACCATCGCGCTCGCAAGGGGAAGTGCCTCTCGTTCAGGAATCGGTTGGCTTATTATTGACTACGGTTACACATCATCACCGGGGAAAAATCATTCCACAATAAAAAACTGTCTCCCATCTCGGTGATCCTCATGTGCCGTTTGTTAGCTGAAAAATCAAAAATGGACTGATTGAACAAATCATTAGGCATATTATCGCTGGCTTTTTTTCTGATCTCTACCAGTTGCATGGCGAGGTAGCCGTTATCTTCATGACGGTATTCAAAACTTATATCGCGTAAAATATGGTACTTGATGTTGCCAGCATCATCCCTGACCGTGGCTGAAATGTTCATTTCTCCGCGGTCTTTACCATCAATAAACAAACTCATCACGCCCTTGGTTTGCAAATCACTTTGTACCAGAAAAAAGGAGGAGCAGTCCACTTTTGGCCCTTTCTCGGTAATGAAAAATGCATGTATGAGGAGGTTAAAAAGCAAGGCGGAACAGACTAGCGCACTAGCCAAGGCCGTCATCAACTTACCTGGGCGATTATTTAGCATAAACGTAAACGGCCTTACAGTCAGAGAAATGAGATAAGCTTTGATCGTTATTAGTGCAACGGGCTATGAATGCCCTACCAGATTGTTGGTAGGCATAGTGTTCACCCGCCTTAAAAATAAATATCTCGTTACGATTGCATGGCAGAAGTTCAGTCGCCAATTCTTCAGCAAGTTGCAGCTTGCGCTCGGCGGTGTAAACAGAACCTTCGCTAAGGCTGTAGAGCTGGCAGGTCGCTATGGTGCCGATTTTGTACAGCGTAGATTTCTTGAAGTTATAGTCCAGATGGCCAATTGTAGAGCGGAAAGGCTCGAAAACTATCAGTGTCGAGATAAGAATGCTGATAGCCAGTAACGATGGTTTGACCCACCGGCGTAATCCGGGTTGCCCGAACGTCGGTTGCGCTTCGCTGGCCGTGATTAACACGCTTTGCTGTGTTTCCTGACTGTAAGACACCATTTCCCTGGCGATATAAAACCCGACACGAGGAATGGTCTTTATGATCTCTTCCTCACAGCCCAGCTCGCTCAAAGACTTACGGATCAATGAAACATATTGATTGACCGAGTTATTGGAGGGTTCCAGGCCATAATTATCCCAAATACTATTGAATAGCTCTTCTCTGCCCACCATTTTATCGGCGTTTTCCAGCAGATAAGTAAAAAGCCGGGCAGGAATGGCGGTGAAAGAGAGCCTTCTTTCGGGTTCTGCGATGTTCCACATCGCCCCGTCCTCGCTTCTGAACGCAATCATGTTAAAAATCGTAAAAACCATTTTCCCTCCTCAGTCGCTTAAGGCCTGACTATATCAGCCTACTATGCTACTGGGCCGCCGTACAGCATCGCCGCATGTTTCACAATTATAGTGTACTCCCTTGATTGGCGGTTTCTGCCCTATCTTTCAGGTTGCATCCCACAATTGACGACCTCGCCTACCGGCAGACACCATAGCGATAGGCGAAAGAATTAAACTTTATGGTTATTTTTAACCATAAAATCAATGTATTTAAAATGATTTTATTTAGATTTTTCTCAGTGAATACAGCGAGTTGAAAACTGACTTGTTTAACCCTGTTGACTTTATAAGACAGAGAGAGAAAACATAGAGGAATGTCCTATATAAGTATTTTTCTCTGGCGGTATTATAGCGCCAATCCTAAGCAACGGCATTATTGTTGGGTAGTGATAAAAGGCGTGAGAGTGTATTTCACTGCCCGCCTAACATTTTACTTAATATATCTAAATAATAGGAATGGACTTCATGAACGTAAAAGCAATTGCAATGATCATTGGCGCTTCCCTGATGGCCAGCACCGCTTATGCAGCTAACCAAGGCGAAGGCAAAATCACCTTCACTGGTTCTATCACTGATGCACCTTGCTCTATCGCTGCCGGTTCACTGGATCAGATTATCCCATTGGGTGCGGTATCTAACGTTGCTCTGGCTGCTAACGGTAACACCGGTATCTCTACTCCAGAAGCTTTCAGCATTGAGCTGAAAGACTGCGTAATTGCTACCAAAGGTACCAAAGATAAAGTTTCTGTCACCTTCACCGGTGCAGCTTCTTCCTATGACGCTACCAGCCTGGGCCTGATCGGTACTGCTGAAGGTGCTTACATCCTGATGTCTCAGGCTGACGGTGCCAAAGTGGCTCTGAACACCCCTACCGCTGCCCAGACTGTGACTAACGGTACTAACAGCACCCTGAGCTTCACTGCAGCCCTGAAAGGTGGCGGTGAAGATGCAGTGATCAAACCAGGTAGCTTCCAGGTTCCAGCCAACTTCGTACTGTCTTACCAGTAAGTTTGTTGCGTAATGCTGAACAACCTGCGGCGGCTCTGCCGCAGGTTTTTTTACCCATGGAGTTGGTTAATGAAATGGACTTATGACGTTTCGCCTTGTGTGGTGCCTTCCCTGCTGATGTGTTGTGCCCTGACATTTTCAGGGAGCGCAGTTTCCGCTGATGTGTTGGGGAAGGGGCGCGTCAGCATGGAAGGCGCCATTGTAGAGACGCCGTGTGCAATTGAAGTCGGGGACCGTGACCAGAGCCTGGTGATGGATACCATTGCGCTCAGCCAATTGATCCGTGATGGTCGTGGCCCGGAAAAAGAGTTTGCCATCCGCCTGGTGGATTGCGTGCTGGCGCGTTTTGACACGACAGCACCTGATTGGCAGCGCTTTCAGGTGACCTTTGATGGTGACAACGATCGTGGTCATTTCGGGGTGAGCGGAGAGGCGCGTGGCGTAGCGTTGATGATACGCGATGCCAGAGGCGAGGTGGCCGTGCCGGGTAATGCCCTGCAGGCCAGCGCCATCATCCCGCAAGAGATGCAACTGCATTACACCCTGAGTCTGGTGGGTAATCAGGAAACGCTGAAGGCAGGGGATTACCGTTCGGCAATACGGTTCAGAATGGATTATTACTAAAGGGACTCTGTTCATGGTGCGTTATTTTTCCCGCTCCCTGCTTGCCATCTTTTGCCAGGCCAGCCTGGGCAGCAGCGTATTGCTCGGCGCAGTGAGTGTGGCCCAGGCAAAAGATATCCAGTTCAACACGGATATATTGGATCTCAAGGATCGTGACAACATTGATTTAGGCCAGTTTTCGCACCAGGGTTTTATCCTGCCGGGTACCTATGATTTGGCCATCAGCATTAATAATCAGGTGCTGCCAGCACGTCCGGTAGCGTTTATGGCACCGGACGACGATCCGAAAGGCAGCCAGGCGTGTTTGAGCAAAGAAATGGTGGACCAACTAGGGCTGACCAATGCCGCATTGGCCAAGTTGACCTGGTGGCATCAGGAGCAGTGTCTGGACCTGGCCAGCCTGGATGGGTTACAGGCCCGCACCGATCTAGGTACCAGCACGTTGTACCTCAGTATTCCGCAGGCTTACCAGGAATACAGTAGCACCAACTGGGATCCGCCGTCGCGTTGGGAGGACGGGATCCCCGGCATCTTGCTGGATTACAACCTGAATAGCCAGGCTCAGCGGCAGAACCGGGACGGCACCCACGGTTACAACTTCAGCGGCAACGGGGTGGCTGGGGCCAACGTGGGGCCTTGGCGTCTGCGGGCCAGTTGGCAGACCAGAATCGACCACCAGAGCGGCTCGATAAGCGAGAATACCAGAAGCTTTGACTGGACACAGTACACCGCTTATCGGGCGATTGCGCCGTTGCACGCCAAACTGACGTTAGGGGAGGATTTCCTTAATTCAGACATCTTTGACAGCTTTCGTTTTACCGGGGGTAGCCTGGTCTCGGATGACAACATGCTGCCACCGAATCTGCGTGGCTATGCGCCGGAAGTGACCGGGGTAGCACGCGGCAACGCCAAGGTAGTGATCAGCCAGCAGGGACGGGTGATCAAAGAGGTACTGGTCGCCTCCGGGCCATTTCGTATCCAGGATCTGGACAGCGCGGTTTCCGGTGCGCTGGATGTGCGGGTGGAAGAGGCTGATGGCAGTGTGCAGAACTTCCAGGTGGATACCGCCACCATTCCGTACCTGACCCGGCCTGGGCAAGTGCGCTTCAAGCTGGCAGCAGGCCGCCCGTCGGACTGGCAGCATAAGGTCAATGGGCCGATGTTTGCTACCGGCGAGTTCTCCTGGGGCGTGAGCAACGGTTGGTCGCTGTATGGCGGAGGGCTGGCTGGGGATGAATATACGGCGCTGTCACTAGGGATTGGGCGTGACCTGATGGCCCTGGGGGCCTTGTCGGTGGATGTGACGCAGTCCCGTGCACGGTTAGCGGATCAGGACACTCAGCAGGGTGGATCTTACCGGTTGAGTTACTCGAAGCGTTTTGACGAGACCGGGAGCCAGGTGACGTTTGCCGGCTATCGCTTTTCCGACAGTGGCTTTATGTCGATGGCGGATTACCTGAGCGCCAAGGATAACCCTACCGGCATTGCGCTGGGCCGCAGCAAAGAGATGTACACCGTGTCTTTCAGCCAGCAAATCGAATCGTTGGCGATGAGCGGGTACCTGAACTACAACCACCAGACTTACTGGAACCAGGCCACCAGTGACCGTTATGACCTGACGCTGGCACGTTATTTCGACCTTGGCCGTTTCCGTAACGTAAACCTGTCGCTGACGGCGTACCGCAACAACTTCAGCAACACCAAGGATGACGGCATGTATCTGTCGTTGTCAATGCCGTGGGGCAGTGGCGGCATGTTGGGCTATAACGGCTCTTATGCCACAGGCAACAACACCAACTCGGTCAGCTATTCCGACCGGATAGGTGATAGCGACAACTATACCCTGCGTGCGGGGATGGCGAACAGCGATGCCGATATGAGCGGCTATTACTCGCATCGGGGCACGATGGCGCAGGTGAATGGTATGGCCAGCTACCGCTCCGGGCAGTTCAGCTCGGTAGGGATGTCGATGAACGGCGGAGTCACCCTGACCGGCGAAGGCGGTGCTTTGCATCGTACATCAGTATTGGGCGGGACGCGGATGCTGATTGATACCGACGGCGTAGCCGGGGTGCCGGTGGGGGGGTATGGCAACACCGTCAACTCCAACGCCTTCGGCAAAGCGGTGGTGGCGGATGTGAACAGTTATTACCGCAGCAGCGTACGTATCGACGTGGATAAACTGGCGGATAACGCCCAGGCCACGGGTTCGGTGCTGCAAGGCACGTTGACCGAAGGGGCGATTGGCTATCGTCACTTTGAAGTGGTGGCGGGGGAGAAGGCGATGGCGGTGATACGTCTGGCCGATGGTTCGGTACCGCCGTTCGGTGCCACAGTGCTGAATGCCAAACAACAGGAAACCGGCATGGTGAACGATGCGGGTAACGTCTACCTCAGCGGCATCAAACCCGGAGAGACGATGACGGTGCATTGGAATGGTGCCGAACAGTGCCGCATTACGCTGCCAAAAGAAATACCGGCGGGGATGACCGCCAACCTGCTGTCGCCTTGTGTAAAAGGCTAACGGCAGAGAACTAAACCCATTGAACAGTAAGAGGCGTCATCGCCAGTCAGCTTAATAGCCCGCTGGGATGACGCCCGATAGAAAGAATATAGGTAATGATGATGAAAAGATTTTTTGCAATGAGCCTGTTAGCCGGTGCAGCGGTAGCCACTATGGTCCCGTCCGCGCAGGCGGCGATTTCCCTGGATCGGACCCGCGTGGTGTTTCCGGGTAACGAGAAGTCAGTGAGCCTGACCGTGCGCAACCAGAACCCGGAACTGCCGTATCTGGCTCAGGGCTGGTTGGAAGACGCCCACGGCACCAAGTTGGAGGGCAATAGCGCATTTACCGTGTTGCCACCGGTGCAGCGTGTTGAGCCTAAAGGGCAGACCCAGGTGAAAATCCAGGCGACGACGGGAGCCAATTTGTTGCCGCAGGATCGCGAGTCATTGTTCTTCTTCAACCTGCGGGAAATTCCGCCGAAAAGTGACAAGTCGAACGTGTTGCAGATAGCGCTGCAGACGCGCATCAAGATGTTCTACCGCCCGACCGCACTGGCCGAAGCGGCAGCCAAGCAGCAGGACAAGCCGTATCAGGAACAACTGACGCTGAGCAAAAATGGCGACCAATACACCGTCAATAACCCAACGCCCTATTTTGTGACATTGATTGGCGCCAGCGCCAAGAAGGGTGAGGACGTGGTGAAAGGCTTTGAACCGCTGATGGTGCCGCCGAAGGGCAGCGTCAAGCTGGGCGGTAGTGCGGCGGCGTTAGGGGTTACCCCGGTGCTGGTGTATGTCAACGACTACGGTGGTCAACCAGCGCTGACCTTTAAATGCAGTGGCAACAGCTGCCAGGTGGATGAAAGCAAGCGCGATAAGTAACCCAGCGATGGCGGCGGGCATAACCCGTGACGGAACAACGAGGAAAACAATCATGGAAAAGAGAAGACTGCCCGGTAAGACAGCAAAGTACTCCGTTCTGAGCGGGATGGTACTGACTGTTCTGCTTTCCCCGGTGGCACAGGCCGCGACAGGGTTGGTTGATGGCGAGCACGGCGTGCTGCATGTGTCGGGGGCGCTGACCGAAAGCGCCTGCCGCCTGGAGATGAGCAGTGCCGATCAGTCGGTCGAGTTGGGTGATGTGGGTACCGGTCGTCTGCAACAGGTTGGCGATCGGGGAACTGCGGTGGCAGTGACCTTACACTTGCAGGACTGTTTACGCACCGCAGCTAACAACCGGGACCAGGAAGACAACCTGACCTGGAGCACCAACCAGCCAGCGGTATCGTTGACGTTCACCGGTACGCAGGATGACAGCAATGCGCAGTTGTTTTTGGCGCGCGGTGTGGGCGGCATGGGGTTGCGCCTGACGGATGCTTCGCACCGTGACGTGGTCCCGGGGGTGTCGGGCCAACCGCAACTGCTGACGCCGGGCAGCGATGTGCTGACTTACTACATTGCGCCGGAGCGCACCGGGGCGCCGCTACAAGCGGGTGCCTATCTGGCCAATGTCAACTTCAGGCTGAGTTATGAATAAGTTTCCATTGCGAGCGTTGAGCAGCGCACTGGGTGGCCTGATGTTATGTCTGGCCTCGGCACAGGCCAGCAACCAGCTTCCGCTCACCATCAAAGGGATCGTGATGAACGGGCCCGGTTGTCTGGTGAATGGCGACACCGAGATTGATGTGAATTTTGGCAATGCCTTACAGACCACCAGCATAGATGGCAACAACTATGCGACGCCAGTGCCGTTTAGTCTGAGTTGTACCGGCAACCCGGCGAGTCTGCGTCTGCGGTTCCAGGGCGCGGTCAGCGGCTTTGAGCCTGATGTGTTGGCCACCAACTTTACCGATCTGGGGATCAAGCTGTTAAAGCCGGACGACAGCGCATTAGCACTGGGTGAGTGGTTCACCTTCAGCTATTCGGCCACGCCGCCTGCCATCAAGGCGGTACCGGTGAAACGGCCGGGTGCCACTCTGCCGGGTGGAGTGTTCAACGGTTCAGCAACCTTACTGGTGGAGGTGTTATGAAACAGAAAACAACCCTTCGCTGTGCCCTGGCACTGACGATTGTCTTGGCTAGCGCATTACCAGCACAGGCCGTGGACGTCAAGTTCACAGGAACTCTGGTAGTACCCCCACCCTGCGTGATTAACAGCAACCAGGATATCTCGGTGGTGTTTGGCAACGAGCTACTGGCCGGGCGGATCAATGGGGTCAATTATGAACAACCCATCAATTATGTACTGGACTGTACCGGGGCGACCTCCGCGACGCTGAAACTGCAATTCCAGGGAGGCGGCGCGGGTTTTGATGCCAGCGTGCTTGGCACCAGCAAAACCGACCTGGGGCTGGAACTGCGCAGTGACGGCACCAAATTGCCGATGAACACCTGGCTGAATTTTACCGACCCGGCTCGCCCTGTACTGACGGCAGTCCCGGTTAAAGCGACCGGTAGCACCCTGAAAGGGGGGGCATTTACCGCGGCCACCACACTGTTGGTGGACTATCAGTGAGGGATCAACAATGACGAGTAAAATAGTTTTCATGGCGATGTTGCTGGGGGCGTTGGCGCAGCCAGCACAGGCAGTACAGGTGAATTTCCAGGGGGCCCTGGTCGAGGCTTTGCCTTGCACCATTAACAACGATCAACCGATCGAGGTGGATTTTGGCGACAACCTGGTGATCCGTAATCTTGACGGAGTGCGCTACAGCAAGCCAATACCTTACCAGATTGACTGTCCTTCCGCAGGCAACATTATGTTGAGTTTTAAAGGGGAGATAGCCAGTTTTGGTCCCTTTCTCCTCCAGACCAGTCTGCCGGGATTGGGGCTCCGCATTATGGTGGATGGTTCCTTGTATCCCATAGGGAGTAACGGCTATCTGGCCGTTAATGACGCGCAATCCCCACCGCAACTGATGGCGGTGCCCGTGGTGAACCCGACGCAGCCACCGAGCCCAGGAGCGTTTACGGCGCGGGCTACGTTATTGGCAGAGTATCAATAGGAACCTGTGATGAATCAATGGCAAACGTTACCACGGATCGGTCTGGCACTGCTGTTGACCTGCCCGTCTTTATTCTGCGCTCAGGCGCAGCCGGCCGAGAACGTGGTGTTCAGGGGGGCACTGGTCAATGCGCCCTGCACCCTGCGCCCGGGAGACGAGGCGGTAGAGCTGAATTTTGGCACGCTGGTTAACAAATACCTTTACACCAATACGCGTACTCCCAGCCAGCCGTTCTCGCTGCATCTGGATGATTGCGATACGGCGGTGGCCACCGGGGTGAAGCTGACGTTTATCGGCATCGAGAGTTCGCCATTGCCGGGGTTGCTGGCGCTGGATCCCTCCAGCGTGGCCCGTGGGGTGGCGGTGGGGATGGAAACGGGCGCGGGGCAGGCATTACCGCTCAATGCCCAGGGTTCCACCACGCCGCTGACGCAGGGCAGCATGGCAATCCCTTTGCAGGCATATGTGCAGGCAGAACCGGCGGCCAAGGCCAATCAGGGAATAGTAGAGGGGCCATTTACGGCTACCGTGACCTTTGCGCTGGAGTACCAGTAGCGGCTGGGCATCTTTCCTTCATCCCCAGAGCATTAAACAACCATCGTGAATGATGCGTGCCGCTTAATGAGCAGGCTTGCGCCAGAGGCATGACCAACAAGAATGCCCGAACGTAGCCGTTCGACACACGCCGGTAATCATGGGCAGAGAGGGGCACTATCATGTTGCTCCCACTGCCTGAAATTGAGACCTATTTTACATACAACAGTGTGACTCGTATGAAATATCTAATTCTTTTATTTACCCTAATCTCTACGTCACTGCATGCCAATTTAATCATGCTTTCGGCGTATTACGATCAAGCCAGGTCACAAATTATTTTCAACTATGGTGATGGTGTTGAAGATATCAACTCGTCCTATCGCACCCCTTCAACCGTTTCATTCTTGCAGGTTTGCGTCAATAGTTTCGGGCCAGGTGTCCATGCCTATGCGTCAGATTTATATTGCACCTCCGAACACTGGTGGCCAATGCAGGGCTTCTCTAGCAATTATGGTACCTGGGATGCATTCCAAAGAGGGATAAGGGCACAAAGAGGCCTCGGCACCAGTGGTTCTATGAAAATGGATTTGCGTCGTGTTAACGCCAATACAGGTACGCCTCGCTATACCTGTTGGGTGTATGAAGTGCAGGGGGGGCGTTTAAGCTCATCATGTGTGACGACGCAATACAAGTCCTTCGCCACCAGTTGCGATATTACTGGCCCCTCCATTCTGGACCACGGTTTGGTAGACGGCACTAACGTGACAGGTAATACGGCAAAAATCACGGCAACGGTGAGCTGTTCGTCACTGTCGACTGTGATCTTCTCTATAGCTCCCGACAACGGCGTAAGTTTTTATAATGGCATACAATCTACCATCACTGTTGACGGCCAGAAATACCCCTCACCGAAAAGCGTTAATGGCTCGGCTGACTTTGAGATTGCATCGACACTCTCTCTCACGGGTTCCACTGTAAAGGCAGGCGCCTTCTCCGGTTCTGCAGTGATTGTCGTGGATGTTATATAAAGTCTCCCTAATCGATAGGAAAGGGCATAGCCCTTTCCTGACTTTATCCCCAAATATACCCGTCATCCTTCAAGCTGTTTGATACTGGTTATGAGTATGTTATCGGCCTTGGCCGAGCGGGTAGACAACTGGATTGTGGATGGTACACATGGTGTGTTGCACGTTCATTGAGCGGCGGACGGATTTGTTCGTGAATAGACATGAAATATCGTTAGCATTGAAAGGATGAGCGCCAACCAAACGATAGTCGTACCTATCTTCTCGGTGTTGAAGGTTAATGGTAATCTGGCAGGCGGTGAATTCCATGGCTTGGCGATTTATTAATATGGAAATCTATTAGTCTGCGGTACCAAAAGTAGCACCTGGCTGTGACTACGAGCTTGCTCCCTTTCCCCAGTCAGTGATTATGACATCCCCGGCCAATATACCGGGGGAGAGGAACAAGCATTAGGCCAACAGATGGTCACTTACCCGACGGATTGCCATTCCAACTGATGTTCAGGAATGCACTGTTTGTTCACAACCGGCGAGTTTAAACCCTTTACGTAACGTCAGGATGTATTGGTAAAAGGTATTGCTTGAAACACCTATGCCACTTTTGTTCCAACCGATGCGAACAATTCCTGCTGCGAAACCAGTTCCCCATGCTGATTTAAGAGCCGTTGCAGGCAGCGTAAAACCGCAACAAAAAGTGTGATCCTTTCGCCGTTCTTACGTGAGTAAAGCAGGTTTTCTTCGGGTCTGAACTCCATGCTGTTGCCGATAAGATAATAAAAACTACTCCATTCCGCCGTCCGGCTTTGTTAAGTAATATTAAGGTTGTTTAATGAATGTCTAACATGGTGGTAATTGCTAACGCCGCGGTGTTAGCACAAATTACCGACTCACCTCATAGTTCCTGGGTTATTCGTAAAAAGTATTTTCCAAAAGAGGCGCTGGCGGAGCTAAGTAATAGAGAAAAACGTATCTGTTATTATCATTTTCGCGGATATACCACGAAAATGATCGATGCGATTTCGGAGGTGAATATAAAAACGGTTAGTAGTCACCGCGTGTCCGTGATGAAAAAATAGGTTTTATCAATAAAATAGACTTTTATAAAACCTTGAAGATTTATTACGGTACTGGCGTTCAAGGCTGAATGGTACAGATTGATTTCGCGTTGGTTTCGGCTCTGAGCTGGTCGCATGGCTGAGTTTTGCATGACTACCGCTGGTTGCGCCATTAGGAGCAACTATTGAGTCTGACATCCAAAGCGGTTAAAAAATGATGTACGGTTTATTGGTAAAATAACTCAGTGACACTTTCATTTTCTTACAAAATTTAAACTCTTTTATCCCAGTTTCTTGTCTATCAGGACGGTTGGGAACAACGCGCGTTTTGGGCGTTCAACCCTGATCTTGTTCGCAAAATGTGCTTTTAATGAGATAAATCTTATCTCAGTTCATTGTGAAAAATAAACCATTAAATTTCTATTGGTTTATTTTTTATGGACTTGTCGAGTAAAGACAATTTTATTTGGTAATAACTACTCACTGTAAGCTATCATTTAAACAATCTGTCAGCGACAGATGTTATTAATTCTTGAGAGAGTATTATCCAGCATAATTGCAATAGGGGTTTTTGTATGGCACAACGTAAGTTTCTCACTCTGACAGAGGTTAACAACCTGATGGGTGCAGCCCGGAATAAACAGACCGGAGTGCGAGATAGCTGCCTGATCCTGCTTGCCTTCCGCCATGGGTTTCGCATCAGCGAACTGCTGAACCTGCGATACCAGGATCTCGAAATGTTGGAAGGGCGGATAAATATACGCCGGCTTAAGAATGGATTCTCTACCGTTCATCCTCTGATGAGTGATGAATGTAAGGCGATTATGGAGTGGAGCCAGGTCAGGGCACGGTGGAAGCCCGCCGTGGATCCGGACATTATTTTTATCTCTCAGCGGGGCACCCAGCTATCGCGCGGTCAGGCTTGGCGCATTATCCGTCAGGCCGGTGAGTTAGCGGGTACGGCAACTCATACCCATCCCCATATGTTGCGCCATGCCTGCGGCTATGAGCTGGCAGAAAGGGGCACCGATACTCGGTTGATTCAGGACTATCTTGGGCATCGGAATATTCGCCATACCGTGCGTTATACCGCCAGTAATGCTGCGCGTTTTGCGGGAATTTGGGAGTGGAGGAACAACTTGATAAATAAGGATTTTTTTGTAAATGATCGACAAAAAGATGAAACAATTGGGGCTAAACTGTTGCTAATTCTTAAACGAACGACAAGATTTTGCAATACCACGCATTAGAATAATCCTGAGTTATTTCTTATCACAATGAAAAATAAGGTCATTTTTTTACTTAATTCGATCTGCTTTTCTCCTGTCCCTATCAAGGCCACTGTGCCAAAAGCCTGTTACCGAAGCTGAAATCCCTTTAAATCACATGCACTGGTATATTGCAAAGCAGTTAATGCTTAATTTTCTCATTAATTGAAAATAAATAGTTAATAAGTCCGCATATAACTAATTTTTCATTTTTTTATAGGGTGCGACAAAATAGCCCCAAATGTCTCATGTTGCTGGCGAAAACTGAACGGAATAGGGAGGTCCGGCCGTGAGTAGAAATGAAGTCTGTGCGGTTGCCCGCCAGGGGAATCGACCTCCACACTTTTTCATGGTTATGAAACATTATGTGTTCAAAGGAAAATAGTATGAAAATCAAATCACTGGTTGCTGGTATTGCCGCAGTTATTTCTCTGGCTGGCGTCGCTAATGCGGCAACGACTACCGTCAACGGTGGCCCTATCCATTTTAAAGGGGAAGTTGTTAATGCGGCTTGTGCCGTAGATGCCGGTTCTATTGGCCAGACAGTGCAATTGGGGCAGGTTAAAACAACTTCACTGGCTACCGCTGGTGATGTTAGCTCCGCTACCGGGTTCAACATCCAACTGAATGATTGTGATTCCACCGTTGCTACCCAGGCAGCCGTTGCTTTCAGCGGCACAGCGGTTAACGCTACCTATCCTACTGCGCTGGCCCTGCAAGGCTCTGCGGCAGGTAACGCAACCAACGTCGGCGTTCAGATCCTTGATCGCACCGGTACTGCGTTAGCGGTTGATGGCGCTACCTTCAGTGCGGCTACTACGCTCTCTGATGGCACCGTTATTGTTCCATTCCAGGCTCGTTATATCGCGACCGGCGTAGCCACTGCCGGTATTGCCAATGCTGATGCGACCTTCAAGGTGCAGTATCAGTAAGCTGAATTAGCTTATCAAGGATGAGGATTACAGGCCAGGGAGGCCTGATTTTCAGCTACCGGAGGCAAGGAGCGTGCGATGTGGAGAATGGGAGCGGGACTCCTGCTAACCCTGGTGTTGGTGGGGAAGGCCATTGCTGACGACCGTTGGGAGGAGCAACCTCTCGGTGGCCTGATGCGTTTTCAGGGGGAAGTGATCGCTGAAACCTGTTCGGTGGAAACCGGAGATCGCAATTTGACGGTATCGATGGGGAATATCACCACCGACCGGTTTCGTATGCCTGGCGATGAGGCCGATCCTGTCCCCTTTGATTTACATCTGCAGAACTGCACTTCCACGGTCAGCCGCAACGTGGGCGTGATGTTCCATGGCATGGCAGACAATATTAATCCGCAGGTGCTTTCTGTTGGTGACGGGCCGGGTGTCGCTTCGGGCGTAGCCGTGGCGCTGTTTGATGACAGAGGCCAATTTATTCCACTCAATACTGCGCCGCGGTACTGGGTGCCGTTGCAAGAGGGGCCGCTGACTCTGCATTTCGTAGCGAAATACCGCGCCACCGGACAGTCGGTGAACAATGGTTTGGCTAACGCTCAGGCCTGGTTCGCACTGACTTATCAGTAGGCCTTGGCCGCAAGATGAAAAGTAATAGCGCTGTGAATGCTTGGCCCTTGGCCACGCAGTGTTATGGAAGTCAGATCCTGATGGACGAGGTAAATGTGAGAACAATTTCTATGGTTGGAAAGGTGATGTCCGCGTTGCTGCTGTTGGCAGCGGGGCATGTGGGTATGGCAAACGCCGGCGTCGGCCTGGGGGCGACCCGGGTGATCTATCCTGCCGATCAGAAGCAGGTGACTCTGGGAGTCAGCAATAACGATGAGAAAAGCACCTATCTGATCCAATCTTGGGTAGAAAATGCCGATGGCCAAAAAGATGGCCGGTTGATTATTACGCCACCGTTATATTTGATGCAGGGAAAAAAAGAGAACACGCTGCGCATTATTGATGCAACTAATCAAAGCTTGCCGAAGGATCGGGAGAGCCTGTTCTGGGTTAACGTCAAAGCGATCCCCTCACTGGACAAATCACGCCAGGATGAGAACACCCTGCAATTGGCTATTACCAGCCGTATCAAATTGTTTTATCGCCCCAATGGGCTGAGTATTGCGCCAGACAAGGCTCCGGAGCAACTGCGCTTTAAACGTAGCGGCAAAGAGTTGACGATCGTCAATCCTACCCCCTATTTCATCACGCTGAGCGAGTTGAACGCCGGCACGCGGCAGTTGGCAAACACTATGGTACCGCCTATGGGATCGACCAATGTGGTGCTCCCCGCCGATGCAGGCAGCACGATTTCCTATCGGACTATCAACGATTACGGTGCCCAAACGCCGGTATTCAAGGGTGTGATGCAGTAAGGCCTCAAGCCGACATCCACTTCATCAAGCTATAACCAGATAAATCAGGCAGCCGGGCGACCTGTATCGAACCGGAGGGATCATGCTATACCTGAAAAACGGCACGGAAAGTCGCAGAGTGATAAACGATAACCACCAGGGTGCCCTCATCTTAAAGCTGACTTTAACGCCTTTGGCCGTGATGCTGTGGGCGCTATGTGGCGATGCATCGGCTCGAGCGGAAAATTACTTCAACCCTCGTTTTCTGGCCGACGATCCGGCGAAGGTAGCCGATCTGTCTGGGTTCGAAAAGGGACTTGAGGCGCCTCCGGGTATCTACCGTGTCGACATTTATATGAATGACGGGTTTATGTCGACCCGGGATGTCTCTTTCCGAGCCGATACCGATAACAAGGCCTTGGTGCCTTGTTTGACCCGCAGTCAACTGGCCACCATGGGGGTCAATACCCGGGCGGTCCCAGGGATGGCCATCTTGGCATCGGAAGCCTGCGTACCATTAACCTCGCTGATCAAGGAAGCCTCCACTGATTTTGACGTCGGGCGGCAGCGCCTGTCTATCAGTGTTCCCCAGGCTTACATGGGCAACTCTGCCCGTGGTTATATCCCGCCTGACCAGTGGCAAAACGGCATCACTGCCGGGCTGCTCAATTACAGCTTCACCGGTAGTAATGTCCGTAACAGCCAGTCGAGCAACAGCAATTACGCCTTCCTTAACTTACAAAGCGGCGTGAATCTGGGAGCCTGGCGGCTGCGGGATAATACTACCTGGAGCTACACCAGCGGCGGCGGATCGAGCTCTAATCAAAACCGCTGGCAGCACGTCAATACCTATTTGCAGCGGGACATTGCACTGCTGCGCAGTCGCCTGACGTTGGGTGACGGCTATACCTCAGGGGACGTTTTCGACGGCGCGAACTTCCGCGGCGTACAGGTAGCGACGGATGACAATATGTTGCCAGACAGCCAGCGAGGGTATGCTCCCGTGATCCGCGGAATTGCCCGCGGTACCGCCAGGGTCACGGTTAAGCAGAATGGGTTCGAGGTGTACCAAACCACGGTGCCACCAGGCCCATTTACCATCGACGATCTGTCTGGATCCGGCAGCGGCGGTGATTTGCAGGTCAGCATTCAGGAAGCCGACGGCACGGCCCAGGTCTTTACCGTGCCCTATACGTCGGTTCCTGGGCTGCTGCGCCAAGGGCAGGTGAGATATACGGTGATGGTGGGGCAGTATCGCAGCGGCAACGATCAGCAAGAAAAACCTACCTTTGGCCAAACCACCCTGATGTGGGGGCTGGCCGACGGCTGGACGCTGTCTGGCGGTACTCAGCTTGCCGATCGCTATCGTGCGTTCAACCTTGGAGTGGCTAAAAACCTGGGCATTTTCGGCGCCGTGTCGTTGGATATCACTCAGGCTAGAGCCACCTTGCCGGATGACAGCACCCATCAGGGGCAGTCTCTGCGCTTCCTTTATAACAAAGCATTAAACGAGTGGGGCACTAACCTGCAACTGCTCGGCTACCGCTATTCCACCAGCGGATATTACGCGCTGGGTGACACGACCTGGCGCCAGATGAGCGGCTACAAGGCGTCAACCGATGAAGGTATCGTCGAGCTCATTCCGAAACTCACCGATTACTACAATCTGGCCTACAACAAACGTGGGCGGTTACAGATGACGGTGACTCAGCAGGTTGGGGACAATGGCACCTTTTATCTGACCGGTAGCCACCAGACTTATTGGGGGGTTGGTAAGGCGGATGAACAACTGCAGGCCGGTTACAGCGGTACTTTGGAGGATATCACTTATACCCTCAGCTACAGCCTGACCAAGAATGCCTGGCAGGACGGACGCGACAATATGCTGGCCTTCAACATCAGCATCCCGTTCAGCCATTGGCTGCGTTCCGACAGCCAGTCCGCTTTCAACCGCTCCAGCGTCAGCTACAGCATGTCTGACGATCTGAGCGGCAGGATGACCAATCAGGCTGGGGTGTATGGCACGTTACTGGAGGATAACAACCTGAGTTACAACGTGCAGGCCGGTTACGCCGGAGGCGGAACGGGCACTTCAGGCGGGACGGGTAACACCTCGCTGAACTATCGCGGGGCTTCTGGCAACGCCAACGTGGGTTACAGCCGCAGCAGCGGTACCAGCCAACTGTATTACGGGCTAAGCGGCGGCGTGCTGGCGCATGAGAATGGCATTACCCTGAGTCAACCGCTGAACGACACCCTGATCCTGGTCAAAGCACCGGGGGCGGGCAACGTGTCGGTGGAAAACCAGAGCGGGATACGTACCGACTCGCGGGGGTATGCCGTACTGCCGTTTGCCATGGATTACCGGGAAAACCGTGTGGCGTTGAACCCTAATACGTTGGCAAACAACGTCGAGCTGGATGACGCGGTTGTCAGCGTGGTGCCGAATCACGGCGCGGTGGTGCTGGCCGATTTTAAAACCCATGTCGGGCTGAAGGTACTGATGACGCTGACCTATAACGGACAACCGTTGCCATTCGGGACGGTAGTGTCCTTCGATAATGGCCGCTCTGGCAGCATTGTTGCCGACGGTGGGCAGGTCTATCTGACCGGGCTGCCACCAAGTGGCGAGGTGAAAGCCAAATGGGGTGAGGGTGCGGGCGAGCAATGCGTGGCGAGTTACCAACTGCCGCCGGAAAGTCAGCAGCGGGCACTCAGCTATCTAACGGCAGCATGCCGATGACGCCGGGCGGGAGAGACGAGCAATGAGAATACAACTTTATAGCCTGTGTATGCTGGCGCTGTTTAGCGCCAGGGTAACGCAGGCCGCGGACAGCACCATCGCCATTAACGGTTACGTTAAGGACAATGCCTGCTCAATAGCTCCGGGGTCGCAAAGTTTTGTGGTGGATCTGATGAGTAATGCGGCCAAACAGCTGCATCGGGTAGGGGCGACGACGCCGATGGTGCCGTTCAGCATCGTGCTCGATAGATGCGGCGGTTCAGCCATCGCGGTGAAAACGGGTTTCACCGGTGGGGCAGACAGCGACAATCTGACTTTGCTGAAAATCGACGGTG
>Ga0302347_1000275_pt1 | contig 91944 bp, 83 predicted proteins | sample PhyWR1_FD_202178 | JGI IMG/M metagenome (GOLD analysis project Ga0302347, IMG submission 202178) | Leaf surface microbial communities from wheat plants in UC Gill Tract Community Farm, Albany, California, United States - DLSL W.R1 (v2)... | ecosystem: Host-associated > Plants > Phyllosphere >... | reverse complement strand
CAGGCTGCGCGCGTCATCGCGCTGGTGCTGCAGTTCGGCGAGCGCAATCCCGGCATGGCGCGTGTCATGGTCGGCGATGCGCTGGTGTTCGAACACGAACGCCTGCAGCAGCGCATGAACCAGTTCTTCGATCGCATCGAATCCACGCTGCGTCAGTGCCTGCGTCCCGTTGCCGATGCGCGCGGCTCGGCCAAGCCCACGGTCGATGCGCAGGTCGCGGCCAGCGTGCTGACCTCGTTTGCACTCGGCCGGCTGCAGCGCTTCTCGCGCTCGGGCTTTCGCCGCCTGCCCACCGAGCACCTCGAAGAGAGCCTGTCGCTGATGATCTGATGCCGGGCCGGCCCGTTTCAGCGTCCCAGCTTGCAGTCGGCCGTCACGCTTTGCAGATAGATGTCGGAGCCCTGGTCCTGGCTCTGGTCTTCCCAGGCGATCAGCGTATTGCCCGATGCCGACGCGTGGCTGACCAGGCGCGACTTGGCCGATGGCCGCGTGGAGACCGCGAACTGCGGGCACAGTGCGGTGCCTGCGGCATCGAGCTTGATGGCCTGGATGCTGTCGTGCTGGCCGGCGATGGACTGTACCCAGAAAGCCAGCGTTCCATCGTTGAACGTGACGCTGCGCAGGTTGTTGATGTCCTGGTGCCCCAGCGGCTGAATCGGGCGTCCGGTTTCTCCCCATTGGCGCGCGCCGCGCGCATCGAGCTTCTGCGCATACAGGCCGCGCCGGTTCTGTTCCACCGCGCTGTCGAGTTCGGTCCAGAAAAGCGTGGTCTCGCCCGTGGACGGTTGGTAGGTCAGCGAGGGATTGGTGCGTGCCTGCTGAAGGTTGGTTGAAACCGCCACGCCACCGGGCGCGAACGCCGGACTGCCATTGGCCTGGATATGCTGGGCATGGACCTGAAGCTGCGGAGCGACGCTGTACCAGGCAAAGACCGCACCGCCCTGGCCGTCGAGCACGAAGTGCGGAAAGTTGCCCTGTTGCAGCGAACCTGCGTCGAAGACATTCACATGGGCGGGGCCCCACAGCAACTGGCCGCTGGGCGAGATCTTGTTCGCATAAAGGTGCTTGGCGCCCGAAAAGCCGCGGCTGCGGATGAAGGAAACGATCACGCTGCCGTCGCTGGTCGCCTTCAGGTCGGCAAGGCTGTAGCTGTAGTTGGGATTGCTCAGAACGAAGTCCAGCGCGGCGCCGCTGGTGGACTTCCACACCGGCTGGCCCTGGGGATCGAGCTTGCGCAGGCGCACGCTGTTTTCGTTGTCCATGCTCCAGCCTATGACCGAATGGCCGTCTGGCAGCGTGGTGATATGCGGCGCATGGCCCGAGGGTGCGGTCTGCGCCTGCCATAGCGGTTTGCCCGCGGGGTCGATCTTGGTCGCGGCGATGGCGCGTGCCTGCGGGTTGCTGCGGTCGTCCTGGAAGGTCAGCAGGGCATTGCCTTGCGCGTCGGTCGCCAGGCCATATTCTTCGGTCCAGCCAAGGCCCAGATTGGCGACCAGCAGGCCCTGGTGCGGAAATTGTTCCTTGCCATCCGGGTCCAGGCGCTGCAGAAAGACATCGTAGCCCTGGGGGGAGGGACCCTGCGGAATCAGTCCGAACCAGCTGACCCACCAATGTCCATCGGGCGTGGCCGCGATCTGCGGCTGCACCTGGGCGGCGCCCGGGACGTTGGCGAGCGGGGTGTTTCTTTGCGAGATGGGGGTCCATTGGCCCCAGGCGCTCGCGCAAAGGCTTAACGCCAGAGTCAGGCTGGCAAGTGGAAGATGGCGGGTCATGGCACTCCTTTCATGCTCATTCGGGCGGTGCACCGGATGGTGTGAAAATATTTCAGCATGGGATGGGACCGGGGCCCGGGCTTTGACCTTGCCGCTGCGGTCGGCATCGCGGCGGCATGGCAAGCGTTGCAGGGGAGGTCAGGTCAAGCGCCTAAGTACTTTCCCCTGTGGTGCATTGAGGTCAGGCGATTGTGGTGCAAAATAGTACGAACGTTCGTTTTATTTTTTTCCATGCCTTCTTCTTCCACCCTGTCGGACCCTTCTCCCAGCGCACGCAGCGAAGTGCGCGCACTGCACAAGGGCCAGCAGACCAAGGCCCATATCCTCGATGCGGCGCTGCATCTGGCGTCGCAGGCCGGGCTCGAAGGGCTGTCCATAGGCGCGCTGGCCGCGGCCACGGGCATGAGCAAATCGGGCGTCTTTGCCCACTTCGGCTCGCGCGAGGAATTGCAGATTTCCGTGGTCCGCGAGTACCACCTGCGCTTTGAGCAGGAAGTGTTCTTCCCCGCGATGCAGGCGCCGCGCGGCCTGCCGCGCCTGCGTTCGCTGTTCGACCTGTGGATGAAACGCACTTCGGTCGAGCTGGACTCGGGCTGCATTTACATCAGCGGCGCGGTCGAGTTCGATGACCGTACCGGCCCGGTGCGCGACGCGCTCGCCGACTCGGTCCGCACCTGGCATGCGGCCATGCGCCGGACCATCGTGCAATGCCGGGAGCATGGCGACTTACGCGCAGATGCGGATGAAGCCCAATTGCTTTTTGAAGTCCATGGGCTCATTCTGGCGTTGCATTACGAAGCCCGCTTCCTGCGCGCCCAGGGCGCGCTGCAGCGTGCGCACCAGGGCTTCGAGAACATTCTGGCGCGCTTCAGCACCTGAAGCGCGCGCCGCGGACCGATCACATCACCATCGATAAAAGGAGACGATACATGCCCAGCTATCAACCGCCTCTGCGTGACATGCAGTTCCTGTTGCACGAAGTGTTCGAGGTCACGCAGGAGTTCAAGGCCATGCCCCGGCATGCCGAGGTCGACGCCGAGACCGTCAATGCGGTGCTCGAAGAGGCGGGCAAGTTCGCCAGCGATGTGATCTTTCCGCTGAACATCAGCGGCGACGAAGAAGGCTGCACGCTCAACCGCGACACCCACGAAGTCACCACGCCCAAGGGCTTCAAGCAGGCCTATGCCCAATATGTCGAAGGCGGCTGGGCCGCGCTGAGCTGCGATCCCGACTACGGCGGCCAGGGCCTGCCATTTGTCGTCAACCAATGCCTGTATGAGATGCTCAACAGCGCCAACCAGGCCTGGACCATGTACCCGGGCCTGTCGCATGGCGCCTACGAAGCCCTGCATGCGCATGGCACGGACGCGCAAAAGCAGCTGTACCTGCCCAAGCTGACCAGCGGCGAGTGGACCGGCTCGATGTGCCTGACCGAAGCCCACTGCGGCACCGACCTGGGCCTGCTGCGCACCAAGGCCGAGCCCCTGCCCGACGGCAGCTACAAGCTCACGGGCAACAAGATCTTCATCAGCGCCGGCGAGCATGACTTCACGAGCAACATCGTGCACCTGGTGCTCGCGCGCCTGCCCGATGCGCCCGTGGGCTCCAAGGGCATCAGCCTCTTCGTCGTACCCAAGTTCCTGGTCAACGCCGACGGCAGCCTGGGCGAGCGCAATCCGATCTTCTGCGGCGGGCTGGAGCACAAGATGGGCATCCATGGCAATGCCACGGCCCAGCTCAACCTCGACGGCGCCGTGGGCACCATGGTCGGCCAGCCCAACAAGGGCCTGGCGGCGATGTTCGTGATGATGAATGCCGCGCGCCTGGGCGTGGGCAACCAGTCGCTGGGCCTGACCGAAGTCGCGTTCCAGAACGCGCTGGCCTATGCCAAGGACCGGCTGCAGATGCGCAGCCTGTCGGGCACCAAGGCCAAGGACAAGTCCGCCGATCCCATCATCGTCCACCCCGACGTGCGCCGCATGCTGCTCACGGCCAAGGCCTATGCCGAAGGCGGGCGCGCGCTGTCCACTTTCTGCTCGGTGCTGATCGACAAGGAGCTGCATCACCCCGATGAGAAAGTGCGCAAGGACAGCGCCGAACTCGTCGCGCTGCTCACGCCCATCGTCAAGGCTTTCATCACCGACAACGGCTGGACCGCGACCACGATGAGCCAGCAGGTCTACGGCGGCCATGGCTTCATCAAGGAATGGGGCATGGAGCAGTTCGTGCGCGATGCGCGCATCAACATGATCTATGAAGGCACGAACGGCATCCAGGCGCTGGACCTGCTGGGCCGCAAGGTGCTGGGCAACCAGGGCGCGACGCTGAAGAAATTCGGCAAGCTCGTGGGGCGGCTGGTCGAGGAAGAGGGCGTCAACGAGAAGATGGCCGAATTCATCAACCCGATCGCGCTGCTGGGCGAGCAGATGACCAAGTTCACCACCGAGATCGGCTTCAAGGGCATGCAGAACCCCGACGAAGTGGGCGCGGCTTCGGTCGACTACCTGCGCGTTGCCGGCCATCTGGTGTTCGGCTACCTGTTCGCGCGCATGGCCCAGGTCGCGCTGCGCGAAATTGCCAAGGGAAATGCGGACCCGTTCTACCTCGCGAAGCTGCAGACCGCGCGCTTCTACTTCGCCAAGCTGTTCCCCGAGACCGCGACGCTGATGCGCACCGCGCGCGCCGGCAGCCGCGTGCTGATGGACACCGACGCCGCGCTGGCCTGAGGCGGCGCTGCGGACTCTTGCCTTTTTCTTCGAGGAGGTGCCTATGTTCAAAGCTTTCGCCGCCATGGTCTGCATGGCAATCACCGCGCCCGCCTGGGCGCAGATGACGCCCGTGGGCCTGTGGAAAAGTGTCGACGACAAGACCGGCGAGCCCAAGTCGGAGATCCGCATCACCGAGCAGGGCGGGGTGCTCAGCGGGCGCGTCGAGAAGCTGCTGCGCAAGGGCGCCGACCCCGCGGCGCTGTGCACGGCCTGCACCGACGAGCGCAAGGACCAGCCCATGGTCGGCCTGGAAATCATCCGCGGCGCGAAGAAGGCCGAAGGCAAGGATGTGTGGGAGGGCGGCAAGATCCTCGACCCCGAATCCGGCAAGTCGTACACGCTGCGCCTCACCCCCACCGACAGCGGCAGCAAGCTCGATGTGCGCGGCTCGATAGGGCCGTTCGGCCGTACCCAGACCTGGGTCCGCGTTCAATAAGCCACCTGCTTCCACCCGCCCGCGCTGCGGGCCGGTGCATTACATGGAACCCAAGATGTCACGATTTCCTGTGAAGAAAGTCGCCGTGCTCGGCGCCGGAGTGATGGGCGCGCAGATCGCCGCCCATCTGGTCAACGTCAAGGTGCCGGTCATTTTGTTCGACCTGCCCGCCAAGGAGGGCGCCAAGAGCGGCATTGCCGAAAAGGCCATCGCCAATCTGAAGAAGCTCAAGCCCTCGCCGCTGGGCCTGGCCGCCGACGCCGACCTGATACAGCCCGCGAACTACGAAGAGCACATGAAGCTGCTCAAGGGCTGCGATCTGATCATCGAGGCCATTGCCGAGCGCATGGACTGGAAGACCGACCTCTATCACAAGATCGCGCCTTTCGTCGCCAAGCACGCCATCGTCGCCAGCAACACCTCGGGCCTGTCGATCACGCAGCTCAGCGAAGCCCTGCCCGAAGCCATGCGCGCGCGTTTTTGCGGCATCCACTTCTTCAACCCGCCGCGCTACATGCAGCTGGTGGAACTGATCGCCACGCCGGGCACGGACGCTCACGTGGTCGACCAGCTCGAAGCCTTTGTGACCAGCACGCTGGGCAAGGGCGTGGTGCGCGCCAAGGACACGCCCAACTTCATTGCCAACCGCATAGGCATCGCGGGCATGCTCGCAACGATGAAGGAAGTCGAGAACTACGGCCTGACCTATGACGTGGTCGACGACCTCACGGGCAAGAAGCTGGGCCGCGCGTCCAGCGGTACCTTCCGCACCGCCGACGTCGTGGGCCTGGACACCATGGCGCATGTGGTCAGGACGCTGCAGGACAACCTCAGCGCCGACACCGACCCGTTCTATGCCAGCTATGCGACGCCTGCGGTGCTGGAGAAGCTGCTGGCGCTGGGCCAGCTGGGCCAGAAATCGGGCGCGGGTTTCTACAAGAAGGTCGGCCGCGACATCCTGCGCTTCGAGCTCGAAAGCGAAGACTATGTGTCAGGCGGGCAGAAGGCCGACGAGGTCTATGCGCGCATGCTGAAAAAACCCGCGGCCCAGCGGCTCAAGCTCTTGCGCAACGCCGAAGGCGCGGCCGGTCAGTTCCTCTGGGCCATTCTGCGCAACAGCTTCCACTATGCCGCCGTGCATCTCGAGAGCATTGCCGAAAGCGCGCGCGACGTCGACCAGGCGATGCGCTGGGGCTTTGGCATGCGCCAGGGGCCGTTCGAGCTGTGGCAGGAAGCCGGCTGGCTTGAAGTCGCGAAGATGGTGCAGGAAGACATCGATGCGGGCAAGGCGCTGAGCCGCGCGCCGCTGCCGGCCTGGGTGTTCGAAGGTCCGGTGGCGGAAGCCGGCGGCGTGCACACCGCCGAAGGTTCGTGGAACCCGGCGCGCAAGGCCTTTGTCGCGCGCCGCGCGCTGCCGGTCTATGCGCGCCAGCTGTTTCCGGAGCGCCTGCTGGGCGAGGCTGGCGAGGGCTTCGAGACCGCGGGCACGACGCTCAGCGAAACCGATGCATTGCGCGTCTGGACGCTGGATGGCGAAGGCGAGGGCAAGGTGCTGATTGCCAGCATCAAGAACAAGATGCACGCGATCAGCCCGGCCGTGATGGAAGGGCTGATGGAAGCGCTGGAACTCGCCGAAGCCGAATACGCGGCCATGGTCATCTGGTCGGGCGACGCGCCGTTCAGCGTGGGCGCCGACCTGCAGGCAACGATGCCGGCCTTTGTGGTCGGCGGAGCAGACGCTGTCGAAAGCATAGAGCAGGAGCTGCAGCAACTGATGCTGCGCCTGCGCTATGCGCAGGTGCCCGTGGTCGCGGGCATCCACGGCATGGCGCTGGGCGGCGGCTGCGAGCTGGCCGTGCATTGCGCGCGCCGCGTGGCCCACATGGAAAGCTACATCGGTCTGGTCGAAGTCGGCGTGGGCCTGGTGCCGGGCGCGGGCGGCCTGACCTACATCGCGCGGCGCGCGGCCGAGAACGCGGCCACTTCCACGGGCAAGGACCTGCTGCCGTTCCTGACCGAAGGCTTCACGGCCGCGGCCATGGCCAAGGTGGGAACCAGCGCGCTGGAATCGCGCCAGCTGGGCTATCTGCTCGACAGCGACCTGATCGTCGCGCACAAGGACGAAGTGCTGTTCGTCGCGCTCAATGAAGCCCGGGCGCTGGCCGCAGGCGGCTGGCGCGCGCCGCACAAGCGGCTGTTCCCGGTCGCCGGGCGCAGCGGCATTGCGACGATACGCGGCTCGCTGGTCAACATGCGCGACGGCGGCTTCATCAGCGACCACGACCAGTACATCGCCACGCTGATTGCCGAAGTGGTCTGCGGCGGCGACGTCGACGCGGGCACGCTGGTCAGCGAGGAGTACCTGATGCAGCTCGAGCGCAAGGCGTTCTGCGGGCTGATCGCCCACCCCAAGAGCCAGGAGCGCATCCTGGGGATGCTCTCGACCGGCAAGCCGCTGCGGAACTGAAGGAACAGAACATGAAACAGATCCAGGACGCCTATATCGTTGCCGCGACGCGCACGCCCATCGGCCGCTCGCACAAGGGCTTTTTCCGCAACTACCGGCCCGACGACCTGCTGGCCCGCACGCTCCAGAGCGCGCTGGCCCAGGTGCCGGGGCTGGACCCGGCCAGCATCGAGGACATCATCTGCGGCTGCGCGATTCCCGAAGCCCAGCAGGGCCTCAACGTGGCGCGCATCGCGGCCGTGCTTGCCGGCCTGCCGACCAGCGTGGGCGGCATCACCGTCAACCGCTTCTGCGCCTCGGGTCTGTCGGCGGTGCAGATGGCCGCCGACCGCATACGCGTGGGCGAAGCCGATGTGATGATTGCCGCGGGCGTGGAAAGCATGAGCATGGTGCCCATGATGGGCAATGCGCCCAGCCTGTCGCCCAGCATCTTCGAGCGCGAGGGCGACGTGGGCATTGCCTACGGCATGGGCCTGACGGCCGAGAAGGTTGCCCAGCAGTGGAAAGTGAGCCGCGAGGCCCAGGACGCGTTTGCTCTGGCCTCGCACCAGAAGGCACTGGCCGCGCAGGCCGCGGGCGCGTTTGCCGACGAAATCACGCCCATCGAAGTCACCGATCGCGCGCTCGACCTGGCGACCGGCGAAATCGCGCTCAACACGCGCACGGTATCGCTGGATGAAGGCGCACGCCCCGACACCAGCCTTGAAGGCCTGGCCAGGCTGCGCACGGTGTTTGCGGCGCGCGGCTCGGTGACGGCCGGCAACAGCTCGCAGACCAGCGACGGCGCGGGCGCGCTGATCCTGGCCAGCGAATCGGCCATCAAGCGCTACGGCCTGACGCCGCTGGCGCGCTTCGTGAGCTTCGCGAGCAAGGGCGTGCCGCCGGCGATCATGGGCATTGGCCCCATCGAGGCGATTCCCGCGGCGCTGCGCTACGCCGGCCTGAACCAGCAGGACATCGACTGGTTCGAGCTCAACGAAGCCTTTGCCGCGCAGTCGCTGGCCGTGATCAACACGCTGGGCCTGGATGCATCCAAGGTCAACCCCATGGGCGGCGCGATCGCGCTGGGCCATCCGCTGGGCGCGACCGGCGCCATCCGGGCCGCCACCGTGGTGCATGCGCTGCGCCGCAACAATCTCAAATACGGCATGGTGACGATGTGCGTGGGCATGGGACAGGGCGCTGCGGGGATCTTCGAAAGATTGTGATCCGCCCGTTCGCCCTGAGCCTGTCGAAGGGCCCAGGGCACCAGGCGGGTGGCAAGTCACCCAAACGACCGCCTTCGCGAGGTTTGCACATCACACTGGCCCCATGACCATGACCCATCCTCTTGATTTGGCATTGCAACTGCAGCCCCTGTCCCCGGGGCAGCTCGAAGGGCAGACCAGCCCCGATTACTGGAACATGGTGGGGCCGTTCGGCGGCATCACGGCAGCGACCTTGGTCAAGGCCGTGATGGACCACCCGCAGCGGCTGGGCGAGCCGCTGTCGCTGACGGTGAACTACGCGGGCGCGCTCACGGCCGGCGCGTTCACGCTGCAGGTGACACCGGTGCGCACCAACCGTTCGACCCAGCACTGGACGCTGTCGGTGCTGCAGACCGATGCCGAAGGCGAGCTCGTGGTCACGACCACGGCCACCGTGGTGACGGCGGTGCGCCGCGAGACCTGGAGCATCTCCGACGAGCCCATGCCAGAAGTGGCGGCACCGGGCGACCTGCAGCGCATTGCGCCGGGCTTTGGCGTCGAATGGCTGTCGCGCTACGAGATGCGGCCCGTGCAGGGCGCGCTGCCCCGCGACTGGGATGGCGCCGAAGCCCCCAGCCTGTCGCAGCTGTGGATGCGCGACGATCCGCCGCGGCCGCTGGATTTTTGCGCGCTGGCCGCTCTGGCCGATGTATTCTTCCCGCGCGTCTGGTTGCGGCGCGCGCGCCAGGTGCCCGCGGGCACGGTGTCGATCACGGTCTACTTTCATGCCAGCCAGGCCCAGCTGCAGACCACGGGCACGGGCTATGTACTGGGCCAGGCCAGGGGCCAGGAGTTTCGCAACGGCTTTTTCGACCAGACAGCCCAGCTGTGGAACGAGGCCGGCTACCTGCTGGCGACCAGCCATCAGATTGTCTATTTCAAGGAATGAAAAGCGCGCCGCGCAAGGGAAAATGACACCATGACAGTTACCACCTCCAACGATATCCTGGTGCACACCGAAGACGGTGTCTGCACGCTCACCTTCAATCGGGTTGCAAAGAAGAACTCGATCACCCAGGCGATGTATGGCGCCATGGCCGATGCGTTGACCGCCGCGCGTGACGACGCCGCGGTGCGCGTGGTGGTGTTCCAGGGCGATCTGGCGATCTTCAGCGCGGGCAACGATCTGGGCGACTTCCTGAATGCCTCGGCCAACAGCCTTGGCGGCGAAACGCCCGTGATGCGCTTCATGTACCAGCTCGCCGATTTCCCCAAGCCGGTGATCGCCGCGGTCTGCGGTCCGGCCGTGGGCATTGGCACGACGCTGCTGCTGCATTGCGACCTGGTCTACGCGGGTGACAACGCGGCGTTCTCGCTGCCTTTCGTCAACCTGGGCCTGTGCCCCGAGTTCAGCTCCAGCCTGCTGCTGCCCCAGCTCATGGGCTACCACCGCGCGGCCGAAGCCCTGCTGCTGGGCGAGCCTTTCCTCGCCGAAGCCGCGCTCGAAGTCGGCCTGGTCAACCGCGTGGTGCCGCCCAGCGAATGCAATGCACTGGCCCAGCGCCAGGCGCGCAAGCTTGCGGCCAAGCCGCTGTCGGCGCTGATGGAATCGAAACGCTTGATGAAGTCGGGCCAGGCAGCCACGGTGCGCACGCGCATGGCCCAGGAAGGCGAGAGCTTTGGCCGCATGCTGCACGAGCCCGCGGCGCGCGAAGCGGTATCTGCGTTCATGGAAAAGCGCCATCCCGACTTCAGCAAGGTTTGAGCTGATTCGCGGTCGACTCAATGAAGCCTGGAGCTGGCAGGACGCTGCGCATGGCGGCGCATTGCCAGCACCCATGGAAGGTTGTCGGCTGCGCTGCGCGACCGGCATGTGTTTTCCATCGGGATGAAAGGTGCGTGTTGCTTTTCCGCAAAACCCTCGCACCTGTGTGATCAAGAAACGCTTGCAAGCATATGCATCATTCGAGGCGATTGGTTACTTTTCTTGCGAGATGAGGGCGTTTGTTGCCCGGATGACGTTCTAGCATGGACGCTTTCCAAGGAGAGACCATGGCCGTGCAGAACCCGTTTTTTGGCAAGCGTGAAAGCGACACTTTCACTCCCCGCAGCCCCGCCGTAGGCGTGGCATCGACCAGCAGCAGTTTTGGCGCCAGCCAGGCGGCTGGCCAAGCCGGCACGAGCGCGGTGTCGACTCCCGCCAGCGCCGCTGCGGTGGCGCAAAGCCAGGGCGGCAGCCGGTTGATCGTGGGCCCCAACATCAAGCTCAAGGGCGTGGAAATCACCGATTGCGACACGCTGGTGGTCGAAGGAACGGTGGAAGCGACGATGGATTCGCGCGTGATCGAAATTGCCGAGCAAGGCGCTTTCCATGGCACGGCCGAGATTGATGTCGCTGAAATCCGCGGTGTGTTCGACGGCACGCTGATCGTGCGCCAAAAACTGGTTATCTATGGCACGGGCAAGGTCAGCGGCAAGATCCGCTATGGCAAGGTCGTGATCGAAGAAGGCGGTGAACTCACGGGCCAGATCGAAGCCGGCTCGGCGGTCAAGACGCCGGCATTGGCGCCCAGCAGCAGCGCCGCGGGTACCAGCGTGGTGCGCGATGTCGCGGGAAGCGTGACCGCCTGACACCCACAGGCACCGTTGGCTGAGGCGGGCTGAGCCTTGCAACGGCCCTGGCGTCGCGGGTTCAATTCATTTCGCCGCGCCAGGCGCAGGAGCGCGGTCTGCCGATGCAGGCGCGGCACAACGCTTTGACCTTGCGGGGGCCTGCAGCCGCAGGCCGACAGCTCCCTCTACGCTTGAAAAGACCGGGCATCACTAAAAATTGCCGGCCCGTCATCAGGTGTGTCCATGCTGCACTTCAATTTTTCACGCCAGAGGCTGCGGTGTTGAGAACGTGCTGGGGCAAATGTTAAAATTCTGCGTTTTTCCGCATGCCGGGCGATGACATGTGGTTCCGAGCAACGCAGCCCCTGAAATTTGCCCTCAAAGCGTGGCTTCTGCGCGTTTTCCCGGTATCAGACGGTTTGAAAATTGCGAACTTGCTGATTGCGTCGGAAAATTAATATCAATTTTCTGTGCAGGGCCGGTAATTTTTGAGTAGAAAGCCGCATGAATATTTTGATCACTGGTGGAGCCGGTTACATCGGTTCGCATACTTGCGTTGAATTGCTCAATGCGGGGCACGATATAGTTGTCTTCGATAACTTTGCCAATAGCCATCCCGAGGCTTTGAAACGAGTATCGCAGATAACAAAGAAGACTTTTCCCATAGTCAAGGGAGATGTCCGTGACCAAGCGGCGCTGGAAGAAACCATCAGGCAATATTCCTGCGGTGCAGTCATCCATTTTGCCGGCCTCAAGGCGGTAGGCGAATCGGTGGAGAAACCGCTCGATTATTTCGAGAACAATGTCGTCGGCACGCTGTCGCTGCTGCGTGCGATGCAATCCACGGGCGTGAAGACCTTGGTTTTCAGTTCATCGGCCACAGTCTATGGCGAGCCGCAACAATTGCCGCTGACCGAGAGCCATCCTCTTTCCACGACGAATCCTTACGGCCGCACCAAGTTGATGGTGGAAGATATTCTGCGCGACCTGTACCGTGCCGAACCTTCGTGGCGCATTGGCATTCTGCGTTATTTCAATCCCGTGGGAGCGCACTCCAGCGGCCTGATAGGCGAAGACCCGCAAGGCATGCCCAACAATCTGATGCCCTATCTGGCACAGGTTGCGGTGGGCCGGCGCGAGCACCTCAGTGTGCTGGGCAACGATTACGACACCGCCGATGGCACCGGGGTGCGCGACTACATCCATGTGGTCGATCTGGCGCTGGGCCATCTCAAAGCATTGGAAAGCCTGGACCAGGCGCAGTGTTTTGCCGTCAACCTGGGCACGGGCGTGGGCTACAGCGTACTGGATGTGCTCAAGGCGTTCGAGGAAGCCAGCGGTCGCCCCATCCCTTACAAGATGGTGCCGCGCCGCGCCGGCGATGTTGCCGCCTGCTATGCGAGCACGGCACAGGCACAGCAGATGCTCCACTGGAGCGCGACGCGTGGCCTGGCCGAAATGTGCCGTGACCATTGGCGCTGGCAGATGAACAATCCGCAGGGATACGCATGAACCCGCACGCACGACAACCGATATCGCCCCTGTCCGCGCTGCGTTCCATCGTTGGCAACAGAAGCCTCATTTACTCGTTGGCCAAGCGCGAGGTCCTGGGGCGTTACAAGGGATCGGCGCTGGGACTGGCATGGAGCTTCTTCAATCCGGTGCTGATGCTCACCGTCTATACCTTTTTCTTTGCGGTGGTTTTCAAATCACGCTGGGGAACGGCCGGGTCGGATAGCAAGACCGAGTTTGCGGTCATATTGTTCGTAGGCATGATCATTCATGGGGTCTTTGCCGAAATTCTCAATCGTGCGCCCCGGTTGATCATTGATAACGTCAATTATGTGAAGAAGGTGGTATTCCCGGTGGAGGTGCTTCCTGCGGTGAGCATCTGCGTTGCCTTGTTTCATGCGGCTGTCAGCATGGTGGTTCTTTTGCTGGCATTCGTGATTTTCAACGGATTTCTGCAATGGACTGCGGTGTTTGTCCCCTTGGTCGTTTTGCCGCTGGTCATTCTGTCGTTCGGCGTTTCATGGTTTCTTGCCTCTCTCGGCGTTTATTTGCGGGATGTGTCGCAGACCATAGGCCTTCTGACCGCAGTGCTGCTGTTTTTGTCTCCTGTCTTCTATCCGATTTCTTCCCTGCCCGAGAACATTCGCCCGTGGATCATGGCGAATCCGCTGACCTTCATTATCGAGCAGTCGCGCGATGTGCTGATCTGGGGAAAGCTGCCGAATTTTTCCGGGCTTGCAATTTATGCAGGCATTGCCATGGTCGTCGCGTGGGTAGGTTACGCATGGTTTCAGAAAACTAAAGGTGGGTTTGCGGATGTTCTCTGATGACTTGGCGATTTCAATCGTCGGCGTATCCAAGGTCTACAACATATATGACAAGCCGCAGGACAGGCTCAAGCAGATGTTGTGGAAGCAATCCAGAAAGCTCCACGACGAATTCTGGGCGCTCAATGACATCAATTTCGATGTCAAGAAGGGCGAGACCGTGGGCATCGTCGGCCGCAATGGTTCGGGCAAATCCACTTTGCTGCAAATCATTTGCGGCACGCTCATGCCCACCTATGGTCATGTGGAACGCAGAGGACGTTTGTCTGCGCTGCTGGAACTGGGATCGGGGTTCAATCCCGATTTCACGGGGCGCGAGAACGTTTATCTGAGTGGTGCGATTCTGGGCTTGTCGAAAGACGAAGTGGATGCCCGATTCGACAAGATCGCGGCCTTTGCGGATATTGGCCAGTTCATTGACAGCCCCGTCAAGCACTACTCCAGCGGGATGTTCGCCCGATTGGCATTCGCGGTAGTCATTCACGTCGATCCGGAAATTCTGATCGTCGATGAAATCCTCGCGGTGGGCGATGCGGCCTTCCAGCGCCGCTGTCTCGCGAAGTTCTACGAAGTGCGCGACCGCGGCTGCTCCATTCTGTTCGTCTCCCACGACCAGTATCAGGTCAAGTCCGTGTGTGAAAGAGCGGTCTACCTCAAGGAAGGCCGGCAGATTCTTTTCGGTTCTGCAGGACGGGTGATCGATCAGTACATGATCGAGTTGGAAGAGCAGATCGCCGGCAGCGCCACCGGGTCGCCGAAAAAGAGCCTTCAGGAAGAATCACCTGCAGTACAGGACGCGGCGCAGGAGCCTGCGGCCCAGGAGGCGGCCGGCAGCGAATTCGCAGCCAGCGACGACAGCCACGCATCGGTCGAGCGTCTGTTCAAGATCGGCAAAGTGGAGCTGACCAATCAGGCAGGGACTGCCGTCGATGTGATCAAGACCGGTGAAAATGTGAAGCTCACATTCGACTTCGTGGCCTTGGTCGACAAGCCGCCGGAAAAAATCAGCTTCGTCTTCAACCTGTACCGGCATGACGATCTTTATCTCTGCGGGACCACGACCTTGATGGACAAGATTCCCGTTTATCAATCGTCGCAGGCCGGAAAAGTCACTATTGATTTTCCCAATTTCCCTCTGCTCAGCGGAAAGTACAAATGGCGGGTTGCCATCAATGATGATGGCGGCTTCATCACCTATGCTGAAGCCAATGAGGTGTGCCCGTTCCGGGTTGACGATGATTTCAAGGCCGTAGGCATGTTCAATGTTGACCGGGAATGGAGTTATCAGCGCTACGACACTCATCGCATAGAACAAGGAAAATAAAGTGGAAAGATTAGATACCTCGCTGGCGCCGGAACGTCCAAATATTGAAGCGTCGATTCACTTTGCCCGTTATGCGATCGCCACGCCGTTTGTCCAGGGTAAAAAGGTGCTGGACATCGCCTGCGGCGAAGGTTACGGCAGCCACCTGCTCAAGCAGGCCGGAGCCAAGCAAGTCGTCGGTGTGGATGTTTCCGACGAAGCGGTCAACCGGGCCAAGAAGTCGTTTTCTGCGCCCGGCGTCGAATTCATGGCTACGGACGCGGCCAGCGTCGAGCGCGAGTTCCCGCTCGAATATTTCGATGTGGTGGTTTCGTGCGAAACCATAGAGCATATCCAGGATCCCGCGAGATACCTTCAATCGCTCAAGAATGTGGCCAAGAAGGACGCGGTCTTCATCATCAGCTGTCCTAATGACTACTGGTATTTCCCGGAAGACCATCAGCGCAATCCGTATCATGTGCGTAAATACAATTTTGAAGAATTCAAGGAACTGACGGTCGGCATTCTGGGGAACAACGTCAGCTGGAGCGTGGGCACGGCCGTCATGGGGTTCGGGTCTACGCCCCTCGATGTCAAGAAGGATTACGAACCTGTGCCTGCGAGCTGGATGTCGTTCAAGCAGCTCGGCGGTGCCTACCTCGTCAATGGCTCGGGAGAGCTAGAAGTCACTGCGGCCAATTGCAGCTACTTCTTCGGCGTGTGGAACGCCGCCGATGCGCCCAGCGGCGCGGCGGTGTTTCCCGTGAGCATGGACTCCTATGCGCGCATGGTGCAGGCAATGGAGTCGGAGCCTGCGGTACATCCGCATGAAGCTCTGCCGGAAGCCGCGCCAGATTGCACGCACGAGTCGAACGCATTGCGCGCGCCCACCGGTGACGTGATTCCCGAGGTCCGCAAGGCCAGTTTGCTTTATGAGGCTTCGTCCGCGGAAAATCTGGTGCTGCGCGAAAGCCTGCATTTTTCAACGGGAAGTGTGCAGGCGCTGCAAACGGACGTGAATACCCTGCAGGCCCAGGCGCATACCCTCCAGGCGCAGGCCCATGCATTCCAGTCTGACGCCCATGCGCTCAAGGCCCAGGTGCATACCCTTCAGTCCGAAGTGCATGCGCTTCAGGCAGAGGTGCTGACCCATCAGGCACAGATCCGCCATCGCGAGGCCGAGGTCCAGACACTGGAAACGCAAGCGCATGCGCTCAGGGGTGAATTGAATGCTTTCGCGGCAGAGGTGCCGGTATTGCAGGCCGAAATCGAGCGTTTGACCGTCGAATGCGCAATCATGCGCGTTTCGCACGATCGCTATGTGCGTTTGCGCAATATCGTTCCGCAGCCCGTGCGGACCCTGGCGCTCAAGGTGGCACGAGCTGTTCGCAGGTAAGAACAAGAATGAATGATCACGATTTTGGTTTTGTTCCCGGTCTGGAACGTGGAACTTACATATTCGACAAGGCGCATGCTCTTCTGGCCGTCGACGCCTGGAAGGAGATTGGCCCGAATATCGGAAGAAATGGTGAGAATCTGACGATCTCCTTTCTTTCGCTGAATCGTGCATCATTGTCGATCAAGCTTCTGCAGTCGATTGAAAAATGGATTCCGGGTTTTGCGGGCGAGGTGTTGATTGTCGACAACGGTTCCGTGCAGGAAGAGCTCGCACTGCTGCGCAATTTCTGTTCCGGGATGACCTGCCGTCACCGTATTGTCGAGCTGGATAAGAACTACGGCGTTTCCGGCGGAAGAAACAGAACGCTTCCTCATGTGCAGACCGAATGGCTGATGTGTCTGGATAATGACATATATTTCACTGCCAATCCACTGCTGAAGCTTCAGCAGGATCTGGCCGTCTTGGGATGCCATTTCATCAGCTTGCCATTGCTCGAGCCCGATGGTGATACGCTTTTTGCCCGCGGCGGACATCTTTTTGTTTCACACTACGATCGCCAACTGCATATTGGCGCCGGCAGTGCTGTCGTTGCGCAGAAGATCCAGAACAAGATGGGCCATCCCTTCTTGAGCACGTTCCTGTTCGGCGGCGCATGTGTGCTCAAAAAGGAGACTTTCCTGCTCGTGGGCGGATACGATGAAGGAATGTTTGTCGGGTTTGAAGACATAGACTTCTCCATCCGACTTTTCCAATCGGGTTACAAGGTCGGCACCGCCTCTGAATGCTTTCTCATTCATGACCATCCGATTCCAGATTCAAATGCCGATCGGGATTATGAAAGAGAACGTTTTTCACGCCGGGTGCTGAAGCAATCCGCCGCGCATCTGGAGAGAAAGCATGGTTTTTCGATCTGGAGTGACGTGGTCGATATCTGGCTTGCCTCGCGTCAAAATGAACTCGGCCTACATAGTGATGCAGTAGCGCCGCCAGTGCTCGCGAATCAGTGCGGAAATCGCAGCGGAAAAACAAAGATTGCGCTGATCATCGATACGGATAATTGGGCGTTTGGAAATATTGCGCGACAGCTGCAAAACCATCTGTCCCATCGTTTCGAGTTTATCGTGATTCCCATGGACATCATTGATAACATCGATCAAGTGTTCGTGTTGGCGCGCGATTGCGAGGTGGTGCACTTCTTCTGGCGTGAACACCTGACCTTGATTGGAACGCCTTACTTCAAGAGTTATGCTGAAAATCTTGGCATGTCTTATGAAAGTTTTCATGAGCGTTTCATTGCCAGCAAGCAGCTCAGTACCAGCATCTATGACCATCTGCTGCTGCAACCGCAAGATCTGAGTGCCCGTACCCATATTTTTTCCGAGGTGCTTTCCGGCTATACGGTAGGCTCGGAGAAACTCCAGGCCATTTACTCCCAGGTCCCGGGCTATCCCGCGCCCACGGCCTTGATCGAGGACGGTGTCGACCTGCACAAGTTCAAGCCTCTCAACCTGGAGCGCCTCCAGGAAGTCGGCAGGCGTGCGCTGGTGATCGGCTGGGTGGGCAACAGCAAATGGGCCGGTGAACTCGAGGACTTCAAGGGGGTGCACTCGATTCTCAAACCGGCTATTGAACGCCTGCAGAGCGAAGGCATTGCCGTCACAAGCCTTTTTGCGGATCGCCAGGAAAGATTCATTCCGCACGATCAGATGCCGGAGTACTACAGCAAGATCGATCTCTATGTCTGCACGTCAAAGATAGAAGGCACGCCGAATCCGGTGCTCGAGGCCATGGCCTGTGGCGTGCCCGTGGTCAGCACCGATGTGGGTATCGTGCCCCAGGTTTTTGGTGAGTTGCAGAAGAAGTTCATCCTGCCCGAGCGCAGCGTGGAAGCGCTCATGGACAGCGTACGCGCCATCGTGCAGGAGCCAGAACTGCTCACGCGCCTGTCGCAGGAGAACATGGAGCGCATCAAGGCCTGGGACTGGTCTTCCAAGGCCCAGAAATTCGGCGCCTATTTCGACCAGCTGATTGCAGCGAGGAAAGCCGACGGCATGCGCCGGCCGTCCTGACTCAGTTCTTTTGCGCCGCTGCGGATGGGGCGTTGCGCTCTATGGCCTGGCGCCAGGCCGCGATCTGCGCGTTCTCCGGCAAGGCCTGGGGCTTGCCTTCGCTGTCGATGGCGACATAGGTCAGCAGCGCTTCGGTCACTTTGACAAAGCGGCCCTGGTCGTGGAAGCGCTCGGCATAGACTTCGACGTCCACGGTGACGGACGTGCGGCCCACGCGGCGCACGCTCGAATAGAACGACAGGATGTCGCCCACGCGCACCGGCTGCTTGAAGATGAATTCATTGACGGCCACGGTGACCATGCGCTGGCCTATGCGCGAGGGCAGCACCGAACCGGCGAGATCGACCTGCGCCATGACCCAGCCGCCGAAGATGTCGCCGTTGGCGTTGACATCGGCGGGCATGGGAATCACCTTGAGCACGAGATCCTTATCTGCGGGCAATGGGTGGGGAGGAAGGTCTGGACGCGGAGGCATTGGCACAATCAGGAATATAACAACAGGAATTGTCCCCGATGCGCCGCTCTGCCGAATCTTCTCAGGATTTACCCGTACCCGCTTCCCCAGCTTCCGGCGCCGATTGGGCGACGCTCAAGCGCCTGCTGCCCTATCTGTGGGAATACAAGTGGCGCGTGCTCGCGGCGCTGCTGTTCATGGTCGCGGCCAAGGTGGCCAACGTGGGCGTGCCCGTGCTGCTCAAGGAACTGGTCGACGCGCTCACGCTCAAGCCCGGCGATGCGGCCGCGGTGCTGGTCGTGCCCGCGGCCATGCTGCTGGCCTATGGCGCGCTGCGCTTTTCCACTTCGCTGTTCACCGAGCTGCGCGACCTGGTGTTTGCCAAGGCCACCCAGGGCGCGGCGCGCAGCATCGCGCTCACGACCTTCGAGCATCTGCATGCGCTGAGCCTGCGCTTTCACCTCGAGCGCCAGACCGGCGGCATGACGCGCGACATCGAGCGCGGCGTGCGCAGCACCGAGTCGCTGATCTCGTATTCGCTCTACAGCATCCTGCCGACGCTGATCGAGATGACGCTGGTGCTGACCATCCTGGCGCTGCGTTTCGACGTCTGGTTCGCGGTGATCACGCTGGTCGCGCTGGCGCTGTACATCGTGTTCACAGTGCAGGTGACCGGCTGGCGCACGCGCTTTCGCCGCGAGGCCAATGCCCAGGAGTCGGCAGCCCATACCAAGGCCGTGGACTCGCTGCTGAACTACGAGACCGTCAAGTACTTCAACAACGAGGCGTTCGAGGCGCGGCGCTACGACGAGAACCTCGAGGAGCTGCGCCGCGTGCGCCTCAAGAGCCAGACCACGCTGAGCCTGCTCAACGCGGGCCAGCAGATCATCATTGCCACGGCGCTGGTCGCCATTCTGTGGCGCGCCACGCAGGGCGTGGTCGACGGCCGGCTGACGCTGGGCGATCTGGTGATGGTCAATGCCTTCATGATCCAGCTGTACATACCGCTGAATTTCCTGGGCGTGATCTACCGCGAGATCAAGCAGAGCCTGGTCGATCTGGACCGGATGTTCGTGCTCATGGACCGCGAACGCGAAGTCGCCGACGCGCCCGATGCCCGGCCGCTGCAATCCGCAGTCCAGCCCGCGGTGCGCTTCGACGACGTGCATTTCGCCTATGACCCCGCGCGGCCCATCCTGCGCGGCGTGAGCTTCGAGATTCCCGCGGGCAGGACCGTGGCCGTGGTCGGCCCTTCGGGCTCGGGCAAGTCGACGCTGGCGCGCCTGCTGTTCCGCTTCTATGACGTGCAGCAGGGCCGGGTGACGATAGCCGGCGAGGACATCCGCGGCCTGACCCAGGCCAGCGTGCGCCAGGCGATAGGCATCGTTCCCCAGGACACGGTGCTGTTCAACGACAGCGTCGAATACAACATCGCCTACGGCCGCCCCGGCGCCAGCCATGACGAGGTGGTCGCCGCGGCGCGCGCCGCTCGCATCCATGACTTCATTGCCGGCACGCCCCAGGGCTATGCGACGCGCGTGGGCGAGCGCGGGCTCAAGCTGTCGGGCGGTGAAAAGCAGCGCGTGGCGATTGCGCGCACGCTGCTCAAGAACCCGCCCATCCTGATCTTCGACGAAGCCACGTCGGCGCTGGACTCGGCCAACGAGCGCGCGATCCAGGCAGAACTGCAGAGCGCGGCGCGCAACAAGACCACGCTGCTGATCGCCCACCGGCTGTCGACCGTGGTCGATGCACACGAGATCCTGGTGCTCGACGCAGGCCAGATTCTCGAGCGCGGAAACCATGGACAGCTGCTGGCGCTGGGCGGACGCTATGCGCAGATGTGGGCGCTGCAGCAGAGCCAGTCGGTGGGCGAGGGCGCCCCAGCCGTGCTGGCCTGAGGCCGGGAGCAACAGGGTGGACAATGCATTTTTTTGTGCCTTGCCCTCCACCATGAAACCTGTACTGCTTGCACTGAACCATCTTTCCCCCGCGCACCTGGACCAGCTGGCCGGGGCGTTTCCCACGCTGGAGCTGGTCAACCAGCCCGATGTAACGAAGTGGGACGCAACCATTGCCGCGGTCGGCGCGCGCGTGCGGGCGGTGCTGACGCTGGGCTCGTCGGGCCTGAGCGCGGCCCACATGCAGGCCATGCCGGGGATGACGCTGGTAAGCGCGCTGGGCGTGGGCTATGAAAACATCGATGTCGCGCATGCGCATGCCCAGGGCATCGCGGTGGCCAATGGCGCGGGCACCAACGACGAATGCGTGGCCGACCATGCAATGGGTCTGATGCTGGCTTCCATGCGCGGCATCGTGCGCCTGGACCGTCTGACGCGCGCAGGCGTCTGGCGCACGGCCTTGTCGATTCCGCCGCATGTCTCGCACAAGCGCCTGGGCATCGTCGGTCTGGGCACCATAGGCGCGCGCATTGCCCAGCGCGCGCTGGGCTTCGAGATGGAAGTCGGCTATCACAACCGGCGCCGACGCGAAGGCGTGGCCTACCGCTACTTCGACGATCTGCTGGCGCTGGCGACCTGGGCCGATATCCTGCTGGTGGCGATTCCCGGCGGCGCCGCGACGCGCCATCTGGTGAATCCCCAGGTGCTCGATGCGCTCGGGCCGAACGGTCATCTCGTGAACATCGCGCGCGGCAGCGTGGTCGATACCGCGGCGCTGGCGGCAGCCATACGCGCGGGCCGGATCGCGGGCGCGGGCCTCGATGTCTACGAAAGCGAGCCGCTGCCGCCGGCCGAGCTGCTCGATCTCGATGCCGTGGTGCTCACGCCCCATGTGGGCGGCTGGTCGCCCGAAGCCGTGCAGGCGTCGATAGACCGCTTCGTGGCGAATCTGCGCTGCCATCTGGAAGGGCGGCCGCTGGTTTCGCCGGTGATATGAAGCACCCCCTGAGCCGCTGACGCGGCCTGGACACGCGTGCGGGCAGGGGGCGCGGTTGCTGGCTTACGGCTTGCGTGCCGCAATCGCCTTCTCGGCCTTGGCCACGAGATCATTGCCGATCTGGCCCTTCCACTTGTCATAGACCGGGCGCGTGGTCTTGACGAAGGCATCGCGCTCGGCGGGGCTCAGCTGGGTCACGGTCACGCCCATGCCGGCGATTTCCTTGAGCACGGGCTTGTCGGCTTCGACCAGGCCCTTGCGTGCAATGGCGATCTCCTGCTTGCCGGCGTCGAGCGCGGCCTGGCGCACGATGGCCTGGTCGGCCGGCGTCCACGAAGCCCAGATGTCCTTGTTGACGACGAACACCAGCGGGTCGGCCATGTAGCCCCAGGTGGTCACATATTTCTGGCCCACGGTGTGCATCTTCAGCACGGTGAACATGAACAGCGGATTTTCCTGGCCGTCGACCGCGCCGCTGGCCAGCGCGGGCTGGGCGTCGGCCCAGCTCATCTGCGTGGGGTTGGCGCCCAGCGCGCTGAACATGTCGGAGAAGATAGGCGAGCCGACGACGCGGATCTTCAGGCCCTTGAGGTCTTCGGGCTTGCGGATCGCACGCTTGGAGTTGCTGACTTCACGGTAGCCGTTCTCGCCCCAGGCCAGCGGCACGACACCGGCCTTCTCGAGGTTCTTGAAGATTTCCTGGCCGACTTCGCCCTGCGTCAGCGCGTCCACGGCCGCGTAGTCGGGCATCAGGAACGGCAGCGAGAACAGGTTCAGCGACTTGACCTGGGGCGACCAGTTGATGGTCGAGCCCACGGCCATGTCGATCACGCCCTGGCGCAGCGCGCTGAACTCGCGCGTCTGGTCGCCCTGGATCAGCGAAACGCCGGGGTAGAGCTTGATGTTGATGCGCCCCTGGGTGCGCTCCTTGACCAGCTTGCCCCAGATTTCACCGGCCTGGCCCCAGGGCGATGGCGGGCCCAGCACCAGCGACATGCGGTACTCGCTCTTGTAGTTCTGGGCCAGCGCCGCCGGAGCGGTGAAGGCCAGGGCCGCGGCCGCGGCGACCGCGGTGGTCAGAAAGCTGCGCAGTTTCATTCTTTGTCTCCTAGGGGTTGTTATTGGGAACTCAGTAACCCAGCTTGTGGGGCAGCCAAAGGGCCAGTTGCGGGAAGGCGATCACCAGCAACATCACGACGAACATCGCCAGCAGCATGGGGCCGACCCAGCGCACGGTCGACTCCATGCGCACGCCCGCGATGCGGCACGAGACCATCAGGTTCACGGCCAGCGGCGGCGTGAACTGACCCAGCGCCACCTTGAGCGTCAGGATCACGCCGAACCAGACCGGGTCCCACTGGTAGTGCTGCATGATGGGCAGCAGCAGCGGCACGAAGATCAGGAACACCGAGATGCCGTCGAGGAACATGCCCACGGTGATCAACAGCAGGATCAGCAGCGCGAGCACGCCGTATTCGCCCAGGCCCGAGTTGACGATGGCGTTGGCGACAGGATCGATCACGCCCAGCGTCGACAGCGAGAACGCGAAGATTCCGGCCAGCGACACCACGAGCAGGATCACGGCCGACAGCTCGCCAGCTTCGCGCAGGATGGGAAACAGGTCGCGCACCGATATGGTGCGGTGTATCACCATGCCGACGAACAGTCCGTAGAACACCGCGACCACGGCGGCTTCGGTGGGCGTGAACCAGCCGGCGCGCATGCCGCCCAGGATCAGCACCGGTGCGGCCAGGCCCCAGGCGGCTTCGCGCAGGCTTTTCCAGAACTCGGGGCGCGGCAGCGTGGCTTCGAGCGCGCCCATCTTGTGGCGGCGCGACAGCCAGACGGCAGGAACGATCAGCGCGATGCCGGCGAGCACGCCCGGAATCATGCCGGCCGCGAACAGCGCGGGCACCGAAGCACCGGGCACCAGCACCGAGTAGATGATGAACGCGACCGAAGGCGGAATCAGGATGTCGGTGGCGGCGGCGGCGCCGACCACGCTGGCCGAGAACGAGCCTGGGTAGCCGGCGCGGCTCATCGCGGCGATCATCACTCCGCCCACGGCCGCGGCATTGGCCGGGCCCGAGCCCGAGATGCCGCCCAGGAACATGGCCACGGCAATCGCCACCAGGGGCAGCATGCCCGGGCCGCGGCCCACGATGGCGATCGCGAAGTTCACCAGCCGCAGCGCCACGCCCGAGCGGTCGAAGATTGAGCCCACGAGCACGAACATCGGAATCGCCAGCAGCGGGTACTTGCCCAGGCCGGCATAGAAGTTCTGCGGCACGGCCAGCAGGCCGAACCACTGGGCGTCGGAGTTGGCCAGCGCGATGCAGGCAGCGCCCGCGAGGCCCAGTGCGGCGCCTATGGGCACGCCCGCGCTCATCAGCAGCACGAAGGCCACGAACAGCAGTGTGGCGATCATGGCTGGGGACCTGTGGTGTTGGTTGCGTCTTCTGCGGCGGCCTGCAGGCCCTGGCGGCGATAGAGGCCGAGCGCGCGCAGCACGATCAGCGCCGAGAACACCGGCAGCCACATCGAATACCACCACTGCGGCACGCCTATGCCGGGCGAGGTTTCGTCAAAGCGGAAGTCGTCCCAGACCACGCGCAGGCTCAGCACCGCGATCAGGGTGAACAGCAGCGCGACCAGGACGGCGCCCAGGCGCGCGAGCCGCCGGCGGCGCTGGACCGTGCCGCCATGGGAAAAATATTCAATGCGGATATGCTGGTCGCGCGCCACGGCCGCCGAGCCCGCGACCATGGCCAGCAGGATCATCAGGAAGACCGAGATTTCTTCGGTCCAGGCAAAGGAGGAGTTGGTGAGGTAACGCACCAGCACGTTGGCGAAAGTGATCAGCGCCAATGCGGCCATGATGATCACGGTGAGCCAGTCTTCGATGCGCAGGGAACGGGGAGGGGCCGACGCGTCGTGGTCGGGAGGCGATTGGTCAGAGGGCATGAGCGCGGGCAGTCAGGAAAACGCGTGACAACGGAGAAAAGACCTTCGCCTTGCCCGAGGGTGTCGTGTACCAGCGGGCCTGACGCGCGCCCGCCGGGTGAGGTGGGCAAACCATTATCTGGTCCGGTTTCGTCGCTGACCATGCGGGTTGCCCCGAGGCATGCGGCCTTGGCGCGCGGATAATGGCGAGATGGAAACCAAATGGCTAGAAGATTTTGTGAGCTTGGCTGAGACCCGCAGTTTCAGCCGCTCGGCGCAATTGCGGCATGTGACACAGCCCGCGTTTTCCCGCCGCATCCAGGCGCTGGAAGCCTGGGCCGGGACCGACCTGGTCGATCGCAGCTCCTACCCGACGCGGCTCACGCCCGCGGGCAAGACCATGTACGAGCAGGCGCTGGAGATGCTGCAGTCGCTGCAGAGCACGCGCAGCATGTTGCGCGCGCACGTCAGTGCGGGCAAGGGCATGATAGGTTTTGCGGTGCCGCACACGCTGGCCTTCACTTTTTTTCCTGCCTGGGTGTCGAACCTGCACGGGCTGTTCGGGCCGTTCCGCAGCCGGTTGTTCGCGCTCAATGTGCACGATGCGGTGATGCGGCTGGTCGAAGGCGGCTGCGATCTGCTGATCGCCTACCACCACCCGTCCCAGCCTTTCCAGCTTGACCCCGATCGCTATGAAATGGTGAGTCTGGGGGAGGAAATCCTTGCGCCCTATGTCAAGCCCGATGCCCAGGGCCGGCCGCTGCATGTATTGCCCGGAACCCAGTCCCAGCCTCTGCCGTACCTGGGCTATGCCTCGGGCGCCTATCTGGGCCAGGTGACCGAGTTGATTCTCAAGCAGGCCGGCGAAGCCATCCATCTGGAGCGGGTCTACGAAACCGACATGGCCGAAGGTCTCAAGGCCATGGCGCTCGAAGGCCATGGTGTCGCATTTTTGCCTTACAGCGCGGTGCGCAACGAACTGCAGTCCGGGCGCCTGGTCAGCGCCGAACCGCTGGGCGTGGAGTCCTTCCGTATGCCCATGGATGTGCGCGCTTACCGTCAGAAACCCACGGCCAAGGACGCACCCAAGGGTGTGGCGCAGAATCTCTGGGCGTTTTTGCTCGAGCACGGCAATACGCTGGAACTAGGGTAAGCCGGGGCGTCGTCGGGCCGCCCGGCCAGTAGCATGGAGCGTGGGCCCGATTTTTGCTAGGTGTTTACCCTGGAAGAACGGCGTTTACGCCTTGTTTGACATGGATCCTTGTGGGTTATAGCTATTGGTTTCTTGTGACAGTAGCAAAATGCCTCTAAAGTGAATTATTGAAACAAGCCCACGCGCGTTCCGGCGTTGCTTTTTTATCCGCAGTCATCAGAGGAGAAGGTATGAAGAAACATTTGTTGGCAGTTGCCGTCATGGGTTTGCTCGCGGGCACGGTCATGGCTCAGACCAATGACACCCTGGCGAAAATCAAATCCTCGGGTTCGATCACGCTGGGCGTGCGCGAGTCTTCTGGCGCACTGGCCTATACCCTTGGTGACGGCAAGTATGTCGGCTTCCATACCGAAATGGCCGAACGCGTCGCGCGCGACCTGCAAAAGCAACTCGGTCTGACCAAGCTGGAAATCAAGTTCCAGCCCGTCACTTCGCAGAACCGCATCCCGCTGGTGACCAACGGCACCGTTGACCTCGAGTGCGGCTCGACCACCAACGACACCAACCGCCAGAAGGATGTCGACTTCGCCATGACCACCTACATGGAAGAAGTGCGCATTGCGGTGAAGGCCAACTCGGGCATCAACGCCATCAAGGACCTGAACGGCAAGGCCGTGGCCACGACCACGGGCACCACTTCGGTGCAGATCCTGCGCAAGAACGAACGCGCCCAGGGCATAGACTTCAAGGAAGTCATGGGCAAGGACCACGCCGACAGCTTCCTGCTGCTCGAAACGGGCCGCGCCGATGCGTTCGTGATGGACGGCTCCATCCTGGCCGGCAACATCTCCAAGTCCAAGAGCCCCAACGATTTCAAGATCGTCGGCGAAGTGCTGTCGGTCGAGCCGATTGCCTGCATGCTGCGCAAGAACGACACCGCTTTCCTGAAGGCCGTCGACACCAGCATCCAGCGCCAGGTCGCCGATGGCAGCCTGGAAAAGCTCTATGACAAGTGGTTCATGCAGCCCATCCCACCGGCAAACCAGAAGGTTGGCCTGCCGCTGTCCGATGCCACCAAGAACGCCTGGAAGAACCCCAACAACAAGCCCAAGGAAGCTTTCAACAAGTAAAGCCTTTTAGGCGATCGGGATGAAAACCCCCTTCTGGCTGGTCTCGGAGGGGGTTTTTTGTGTGGTGGAACAGGCGCGTTGCGCGTTCTTTTCGCCAGAGGTTTGAGGCAATAAAGGAAATCCTATGGCTTGGGATTGGCAGGTGTTCTGCGAGGACACGCTGGACCGCGTTGCGGTGCAGGGGTGCTTCGGCAAGGGCGGCGACATCACCTATATGGACTGGATGTTGTCTGCGTGGGGGTGGACGGTGTCCGTATCTCTGCTGGCGCTGTTGATAGCGCTGGTGGTCGGTGGAGTGATTGGCGTGCTGCGCACTTTGCCCAACAGCCCGTGGCTGGTGCGCTTCGGCAATGCCTGGGTTGAACTGTTTAGAAATATTCCGCTGCTGGTCCAGATCTTTCTCTGGTACCACGTGGTGCCCGCCTTCGTGCCGGCGATGAAGTCCGTGCCGGGCTTCGTGCTGGTGGTGCTGGCGCTGGGTATCTTCACCTCGTCGCGTATTGCCGAGCAGGTGCGCTCGGGTCTGCAGTCGCTGCCGCGTGGCCAGCGCTATGCGGGCATGGCCGTCGGTTTCACGACCTGGCAGACCTACCGCTATGTGCTGCTGCCGATGGCGCTGCGCATCATCATTCCGCCGCTGACCAGTGAGACGATGAACATCTTCAAGAACTCGTCGGTGGCCTTTGCCGTGTCGGTGACGGAGTTGACCATGTTTGCCATGCAGGCCCAGGAAGAGACCGGCCGCGGCGTCGAAGTCTATCTGGCCGTGACCGGCCTGTATGTCATCTCGGCGTTCGCCATCAACCGCATCATGGCCTGGATTGAAAAGCGCGCCCAGGTGCCCGGCATGGTTGCCGCTTCGAGTGCAGGAGGTCACTGATCATGGATCTGCACATCGACTTTGGTTTCTACAACTGGGACCTGGTGAGCAACTTCGTGCTCAAGGGTCTGTATTTCAGCCTGATGCTGACGGCCATCGCCACCGTGGGCGGCGTGCTGTTCGGCACGGTGCTGGCGCTGATGCGGCTGTCGGGCAAGAAGTGGCTGGTGCTGCCGGCGACGATCTACGTCAACGGCATGCGCTCCATTCCGCTGGTGATGGTGATCCTGTGGTTCTTCCTGCTGATGCCGGCCATCATCGGCCGCCCCATCGGCGCGGAGCTGTCGGCGATCATCACCTTCATCGCCTTCGAGGCCGCCTACTTCAGCGAGATCATGCGCGCCGGCATCCAGTCGATCGCGCGCGGTCAGGTGAATGCGGGCCAGGCGCTGGGCATGACCTACGGCCAGAACATGCGCCTGGTGGTGCTGCCGCAGGCCTTCCGCAACATGCTGCCGGTGCTGCTGACGCAGACCATCATCCTGTTCCAGGATACCTCGCTGGTCTACGCCATCGGCGCCTACGACATGCTCAAGGGCTTTGAAGTCGCGGGCAAGAACTACGGCCGACCGATCGAGGCCTATCTGGCCGCGGCCGTTGCCTATTTCGTGCTGTGCTATGCGCTGTCCTGGATGGTCAAGCGTCTGCACAAGAGAATCGCAATTATTAGATAACCCGCCGAGGCGCTGCGGGGCGACCCTTGGGGCCGTCCCGCACCTGGATCGCGCCAGTGGCGCAGCCGGGATGGATAACTGAATACGGATACGGAGAGCACCCAATGATTGAAATGAAGAACGTCTCCAAGTGGTATGGCAGCTTTCAGGTGCTGACCGACTGCTCGACCAGCATCAACAAAGGCGAGGTGGTGGTGGTGTGCGGCCCTTCGGGCTCGGGCAAGTCCACGCTGATCAAGACCATCAACGCGCTCGAGCCTTTCCAGAAGGGCGAGATCTTTGTCGATGGCACGGCCGTGCACGATCCCAAGACCAACCTGCCCAAGCTGCGCAGCCGCGTGGGCATGGTGTTCCAGCACTTCGAGCTGTTCCCCCATCTGTCGGTCACGGAAAACCTGACCATAGCCCAGGTCAAGGTGCTGGGCCGCAGCGCCGACGAAGCGCGCCAGCGCGGCCTGAAGATGCTCGACCGCGTGGGCCTGACGGCGCACAAGGACAAGTTCCCGGGACAGCTTTCGGGCGGCCAGCAGCAGCGCGTAGCGATCGCGCGCGCGCTGTCGATGGATCCCATCGTGATGCTGTTCGACGAGCCGACTTCGGCGCTGGACCCCGAAATGGTCGGCGAAGTGCTGGACGTGATGGTGGGCCTGGCTCATGAGGGCATGACCATGATGTGCGTGACGCATGAAATGGGCTTTGCGCGCAAGGTCGCCAGCCGCGTGATCTTCATGGACGTGGGCGGCAAGATCCTCGAGGACTGCTCCAGCGACGAGTTCTTCAAGAACCCGGAAGCGCGCCAACCGCGCACCAAGGAGTTCCTGAACAAGATCCTGCAGCACTAGCCCCCCTGAGCGGCTGTCGCCGCTTCCCCCCCAAGGGGGGACGACAGCCTCGCTGCGGGGCGGCCCTTGCTCGCTGTCCCCGTGCTGGGGCGCGCCAGTTGCATGGGTTGTCAGCGATGTGAGCGCTGAAAGGGACCCGGGGAGTTGTAGGCCAGGGCAGGGGAGTGGGACAATACCGCTCCATGACCGCCCCACTCGACACCCTCACCATCACCCGCCCCGACGACTGGCATCTGCATGTGCGCGACGGCGAAGCCCTTCGCACCGTCGTGCCGCACACGGCTGCCCAGTTCGGCCGGGCGATCATCATGCCCAATCTCAAGCCGCCGGTCACGACGGCAGAGCAGGCCCTGGCCTACCGCGAGCGCATTCTCGCGGCCGTGCCCGAAGGTGTGGCTTTCGAGCCGCTGATGACGCTGTACCTCACCGACAACATCCCGGCCGAGGAAATCGTGCGCGCCAAGGCCGCGGGCGTGGTGGCGCTCAAGCTGTATCCCGCCGGGGCGACAACCAACAGCGATGCCGGCGTGACCGACATGCGCAAGACCTATGCGACGCTTGAAGCCATGCAGCGCGCCGGCCTGCTGCTGCTGGTGCACGGTGAAGTCACGGGCAGCGAGGTCGATCTGTTCGACCGCGAGGCGGCGTTCATCGAGCAGCAGCTGATCCCGCTGCGCCGCGATTTCCCCGAACTGAAGATCGTGTTCGAGCACATCACCACGCGCGAAGCCGCGCAATACGTGACCGAAGCCGACCGCTTCGTGGGCGCGACCATCACGCCCCAGCATCTGCTGTTCAACCGCAACGCGATCTTCACCGGCGGCATACGCCCGCACTACTACTGCCTACCCGTGCTCAAGCGCGAGACCCACCGCCTGGCGCTGGTCGAAGCCGCGACCAGCGGCAACGCCAAGTTCTTCCTGGGCACCGACAGCGCGCCGCATGCGGCCCACCTCAAGGAGCATGCGACTGGCTGCGCGGGCTGCTACAGCGCGCACGCGGCCATCGAGATGTATGCCGAAGCCTTCGACAACGCGGGCGCGCTCGACAAGCTCGAAGCCTTTGCCAGCTTCAACGGCCCCGACTTCTACAACCTGCCGCGCAACACCGACACCATCACGCTGCGCCGCGAATCGTGGACTCCGCCCGAAAGCTTTGCCTTCGGCGAAGCCCGGCTCAAGCCGCTGCGCTCGGGTGAAGCGCTGCCGTGGAAGATGGTTTAAATACTTAAACCAACTAACGCACTCCCGTTTCGTCACGACGCTACCAAGGAGTTCCCCCTTCTGGCTGCGCCTGGCGCGCACAGGGGCCGGGCTGGTCGGTGTGCCGAAGGACACACCGACTTCGTCATCTGACTCACCGCAGTTGTTCGAGCGCAGCGGCGTAGCCGCGTAGCGAGTTCTGCGGTGCAGCCCGGCCCCGAGCACGGCAGGTCGCCCGGAGCGAAGCGCAGGGTCGCAGACAGCAGGGGCGCTTTCTTTTGCTTCGTTTTCTTGTGCGTACAAGAAAATGAAGTCGGCTGCCGGGCCGAGACCCGGCCTCGAAAAGCAAAGTCGCAGCAGCCGTATCCACTGGGATGAAGGCACGTTGCAGGCGATGGTGTAGGCTGCGGCTGTATGTCCCACCGAGGAGTGCCCATGCTCGCCGAGTCCCCCCTGCGCATTGCGCTGCTGATCGACGCCGACAATGCGCCCGCCGAGAAGCTCGATGAAATCCTCACCGAGCTGTCGACGCTGGGCGTGATCAATATCCGCCGCGCCTACGGCAACTGGACCAAGGCCGGACTGCAGGGCTGGCAGTCGCGGCTGCTCGAGTTCGCGCTGCGGCCCATGCAGCAGTTCGACTATTCCAAGCGCAAGAATGCCACCGACATGGCAATGACCGTCGATGCCATGGAGCTGCTCTACACCGAGCGGCCCGATGCGTTCGGCATCGTCTCGTCGGACGCCGACTTCACGCCGCTGGTCATGCACCTGCGCGCCAAGGGCGCGGCGGTCTATGGCTTTGGCGCGCAGCAGACGCCGCTGCCTTTCGTCAATGCCTGTTCGCGCTTTCTCTATCTCGAAGCGCTGGGCCAGGGGCCGATAGAACATGGTTCGGGCGAAGAGCCTGCGGAGGTGGCTGCGCCTGCGGTGGTGCCGGCCATTCCACCGCTGATCGTGCCGGGCGAGCGCGAGGCCGCGCCGCCCGTGCGCCCGGCCACGCTGCGCGTGCCTTCGCAGCAGCTGCGCCAGGACCGCCAGCTGCTGGCACTGCTGCGCGACGCCGTCAATGCCACGCAGGACGAGCAGGGCTGGGCGCGCGTCGGCGCCGTGGGCACGCAGATCGGCAACAAGGCTTCGTTTGACGCGCGCAACTACGGCTATGCCTCGCTGACCAAGCTGCTGGCCGCGACCCAGGCGTTCGAGATGCGCGATGAAGGCACTTCGCGCGTCGCGGTGCGCGACAAGCGCCAGGCGCGGGCGTTGTGAATCGCTTGCCCGACGACACCGACTGGGGTGCGGTCGACTGGGCCGCGCCCTGGCTGCAAAGCCTGCGCGCCGTGGCCGAGCCCATCTGGCAACGCATTGCCGACGGCGCGAGCGTGCCCGACGCGCTCAACGCCGGCCTGGCAGCGCTGCAGGCCGGTGGCCGGCTCGCTGAACTGGCGGGCTGGCGCTTCGTGCCGCAGGAACAGTTGCCGGCGGGAACGGCCTACGAAGCCTTCATTCACCGCGAGCATGCCGTGCCCACGCGCTGCAATCTGCATGATTTCTTCAATGCCATGGTCTGGCTGCATTACCCCCAGCTCAAGCGCCAGCTCAATGCCTTGCAGGCGCAGCAGATTGCCCAGGCCGGCGTCGGCGCCCGGCGCGGGCCGGTGCGCGACGCCGCCACGCTGCTGGACGAGAACGGCGCGCTGCTGCTGGCGCCGCCCGCGCTGCAGCAGGCCTTGCGTGCGCGCGACTGGCTGCAGCTGGGCGTGCACGGGCGCGATCTGTGGCAGCAGGCACGGCTGCTGCCGCTGGGCCATGCGCTGCTGGAAAAGCTGGTGCGGCCGCGCAAGTCGATCACGGCCCATGTGCTGTGCCTCGCGCCCGGGATAGGCGCAGCGGACGTTGATGCGGCGCTGGCTGGCCGGTGCACGGCCGAATGGCTGGCGCAAAAGCCGTTTAGTCCTTTGCCGGTGCTGGGCGTGCCTGGCTGGTGGGAAGGCAACAAGGAGGTTTGCTTTTATGATGATCCTTTTGTGTTTCGCAGCGCCCGGCCTGATAAGCCCATACAACAGACAGACGACGCGCCGCGCGACTTGAACCCTGCGTCCCACGCCCCCAGATGGGGTGATGTGGCGAACGCGCCGCTTTCCCTCCTTATGGAGAATTAATCCCGATGAAACGAATTGCCCTTTTTCTATTGACCAACATTGCCGTCGTGGCGGTGCTGGGCATCGTCGCCAGCCTGCTGGGCGTCAACCGCTTTCTCACAGCCAACGGACTGAACCTTACCGCGCTGCTGGGCTTTGCCTTCATCATGGGCTTTGGCGGCGCGATCATCTCGCTGCTGATCAGCAAGCCCATGGCCAAGTGGACTTCGGGCGTGCACGTCATCAACGAGCCGCGCAACGCCGATGAAGCCTGGATCGTCAACACCGTGCGCGGCTTTGCCGACAAGGCCGGCATCGGCATGCCCGAAGTCGGCATCTACGAAGGCGAGCCCAATGCGTTTGCGACCGGCGCGTTCAAGAACTCGGCGCTGGTCGCGGTGTCCACGGGCCTGCTGTCGGGCATGACGCGCGAGGAAGTCGAGGCCGTGATCGGCCACGAAGTCGCCCACATCGCCAACGGCGACATGGTCACGATGACGCTGATCCAGGGCGTGATGAACACTTTCGTTGTATTCCTGTCGCGCGTCATCGGCTACGCGGTCGACAGCTTTCTGCGCAAGAACGATTCCGAAAGCTCGGGTCCCGGCATTGGCTACTACGTGACCACCATCGTGCTGGACATCCTGCTGGGCTTTGTCGCCGCGATGATCGTCGCCTGGTTCAGCCGCCAGCGTGAATTCCGCGCCGACGCCGGCGCCGCCCAATTGATGGGCCGCAAGCAGCCCATGATCAACGCCCTGGCCCGTCTGGGCGGAATGCACCCCGGCGAGCTGCCCAAGAGCGTGGCCGCGATGGGCATCACGGGCAATATCGGCAAGCTGTTTTCCACCCATCCGCCGATGGAAGAGCGCATTGCCGCGCTGCAGCGCGGTTGAGTGATGGGGTCTCAGGCCCCAGGCGACCGATCGAAGCCCGCGTTGCACGACGCGGGCTTTTTTCTTCAGTGCTTGCCCTGAGCCTGTCGACGCGCGGCCCTGCGCCCTATCCACAGCCGGAACGGCAGCAGCAGCGACACTCCCATTGCCAGCTTCACGCCCAGATCGCCAATCGCCCAGGTGACCCAGGGCAGGTCTTCGCCTGCGAACGCAATGCTCCAGAACACGGCGGTGTCGAGCACGGCGGCCAGCAGCGTCGCCACCAGCGGCGCGCGCCACCAGCGCCCTTGGCGCAGGCGGTCAAAGACATGGATGTCGAGCAGCTGCGAACACGCAAACGCCAGGCCCGAGGCCGCCGCAATGCGCGCCGGTGCCAGCAGCAGCGAGGCGGCGACCGCGACCGCAAAGCCCACATAGGCAATGCGCCGCGCATGCGCCGGGCCATGGGCGCGGTTGGCGAGTTCGCTGACCAGGAAGGCAAACGGGTAGGTGATCGCTCCCCAGGTCAGCCAGTCGTTGATCGCGTACTGCACCAGGATGTTGGAGGCCAGCACCACGGCCGCCATGGCCAGCGCGCCCTGGGCCAGCGCGCGCCGCGTGGGCACGGCGAAAGTCATGGCCGCCGACATTTCAGCGCCGGCTGGCGGGTACGGGCAGGCCCAGGATCTGCCGCGCCACGGCCTCGGCAACGCGTATGCCGTCGACGCCGGCCGACAGGATGCCGCCCGCATAGCTCGCGCCTTCGCCTGCCGGGTACAGGCCGCGCGTGTTGAGGCTCTGGTAGCTGTCGTCGCGGCCCATCTTCAGCGGCGACGAAGTGCGCGTTTCCACGCCCGTGAGCAGTGCATCGGCCATGTCGTAGCCGCGGATCTTCTTGCCGAACGCGGGCAGGGCTTCGCGCATGGCTTCAATCGCATAGGCGGGCAGCGCCGCCTGCAGATCGATCAGGCTCACGCCGGGCTTGTACGAAGGCTCGACTTCGCCCAGCGCCGTCGACGGCTGGCCGGCGAGGAAGTCTTCCACGCGCTGGGCCGGGGCGTTGTAGTTGCTGCCGCCCAGCACATAGGCGCGCGACTCGAGCTGGCGCTGGAGGACGATGCCCGACAGCGGGTGGAACTCGCCTTCGGCGAGGTTTTCCACGCCATAGGTCTGGCCGTCGAACGCCGCGGCAAAGGCCTCGGCGCTGCGCGGATAGTCGGGCGGATCGATGGCCACGACCATGCCCGCGTTGGCATTGCGCTCGTTGCGCGAGTACTGGCTCATGCCGTTGGTCACCACGCGTTCGGGCTCGCTGGTCGCGGCAACCACGGTGCCGCCGGGGCACATGCAGAAGCTGTAGACCGCGCGGCCGTTGGCCGCGTGGTGCACCAGCTTGTAGTCGGCCGCGCCCAGCAGCGGGTGGCCCGCATGCCGGCCCCAGCGCGCGCGGTCGATCACGCTTTGCGGGTGCTCGATGCGAAAGCCTATGGAGAACGGCTTGGCTTCCATGCTCACGCCGCGCTCATAGAGCCGGGCAAAGGTGTCGCGCGCGCTGTGGCCCAGCGCGATCACGACCTGCGAGGCCGCGAGTTCGCTGCAGGTGTCAGTGGCCAGGTCGCGCACGATGAGGCCGCGCACGCGGCGCTGGCGGCGCATGTCGGCGTCGTCGTGACCGTCTTCGTTGTCGAACAGCAGGTCCTCGACGCGCTGGCCGAAGCGCACTTCACCGCCCAGGGCAATGATTTGCGCGCGGATGTTCTCGACCACCTTGACCAGCTTGAAGGTGCCTATGTGCGGGTGGGCCGCGTAGAGGATTTCGGGCGGGGCGCCGGCATCGACAAACTCCTGCATGACCTTGCGGCCCAGGTGGCGCGGGTCCTTGATCTGGCTGTAGAGCTTGCCGTCGGAAAACGTGCCCGCGCCGCCTTCGCCGAACTGCACGTTCGACTCGGGAGTGAGCGTGCGCTTGCGCCACAGACCCCAGGTGTCCTGCGTGCGTTCGCGCACTTCCTTGCCGCGTTCGAGCACGATGGGCCTGAAACCCATCTGCGCCAGCGCCAGCGCCGCGAAGATGCCGCAGGGGCCGAAGCCGACGACGACCGGGCGCTGGGTCAGATCGGCGGGCGCCTGGCCCACGGGCTTCCAGGCCATGTCGGGCGTGGGATTCACATGCGGGTGCGACTCGAACTGCGCGAGCAGCGCGGCTTCCTGCGCGGGATCGGCGAGCTCGAGATCGACGATATAGACCGCCTGCAGGTCGGCCTTGCGCGCGTCGAAGCTGCGCTTGAACACCTGCAGCGCGCCGAGTTCGGCGGGCGCAATGCCCAGCAGCTGCGCCGCAAGCGTGCGCAGCCTTGCCTCGGGATGGAATTCAGTGTGGTTCTCGGGATCGAAAGTGATCGCCGACAGTGGGAGTTTGAGTTCTGCAATACGTATCATGGCTCGGGTCTATCAAGCAAGCCGGCGATGGTAAGGCAAATGCGTCAATTGCCGCACCCCGCGGCCGCGCCGACCCTCGCTGACGGCAGGATTAGGATGTCGGCAGCAAAAATTTACATCGTTTGCACGCCTTCCAGGTCTTCGTTCCTGGAATTTACGTGAATTACAGGGGCTGCGGTATTCCCGCGAACCAACAGACGCGCATGCTGGAAAGGCCGGTTCAGCCGGACCCAGAAAGGCATATATGACGCGCAATCACTTGGGAATCGTCGCGGCGGTGCTGGTCGCCGCTTTCAGCTTGCTTGCCTGCACGCTGCCCGCGCCCGCGCGCGAGGGCGGCTCGGGCGGGGCAATGTCCATGGCGCCCGGCCATGGATCCGAAGGCTATCAGGGACGCGCGCCGTATGGCGCCGACCCCGATGCCCATTTCCATCGCCTGGAGTCGGTGGGGAATCTTCCATGACGCAGGGCGCGGCATTTACAGAGGGCCGTCCATGGGCTCGCCCAGGAAGCCACCGCTCTGGTGGGCCCACAGCCGCGCGTAGACGCCGCCGAGCTGCAGCAGCTGCTGGTGCGTGCCTTCTTCCACGATGCGGCCCTTGTCCATGACGATCAGCCGGTCCATCGCGGCAATCGTCGACAGCCGGTGGGCAATGGCGATCACGGTCTTGCCTTCCATGACCTTGTAGAGGCTTTCCTGGATCGCGGCCTCGACTTCGGAGTCGAGCGCGCTGGTGGCTTCGTCGAGCAGCAGGATGGGCGCGTTCTTGAGCATCACGCGCGCAATCGCCACGCGCTGGCGCTGGCCGCCCGAGAGCTTGACGCCGCGCTCGCCCACCTGCGCGTCCAGGCCCTGGTGGCCATGGCGGTCGTTGAGCTGGGCAATGAAGTCTGCGGCTTCGGCGCGCGCGATCGCGGCCTGCAGATCGGCTTCGCTGGCGTCGGGCCGGCCGTAGAGGATGTTGTCGCGCATCGAGCGGTGCAGCAGCGAGGTGTCCTGCGTGACCATGCCTATGGCCTGGCGCAGGCTGTCCTGCGTGACCTGGGAAATGTCCTGGCCGTCGATCAGTATGCGGCCCGAGCGCAGGTCGTGAAAGCGCAGCAGCAGGTTGACCAGGGTCGACTTGCCCGCGCCCGAGCGGCCGATCAGGCCTATGCGTTCGCCGGGGCGTATCGTGAGGTTCAGGTGCTCCATCACCGCCTTGCCGTCGCGGTAGCCGAACGACACGTCGTCAAACACCACTTCGCCGCGCGCCACCTGCAGCGGCCGCGCCTGGGGCGCATCGAGCACCGTGGGCGGGTGGGTCAGCGTGTTGATGCCGTCCTGGATCGTGCCCACGCTTTCAAACAGGCTGGTCATCTCCCACATCACCCAGCGCGCATGGCCCGAGATGCGCAGCGCCATGGCGGTGACGGCCGCGACCGCGCCCGCGCCTACCTGACCCTGCATCCACAGCCACAGCGCCAGGCCGCTGCTGCCCAGGATCAGCAGCACGATCAGCACATGGTTGACGATTTCAAACTGGCTCACCAGCCGCATCTGCGCATTGCCCGTGAGGCGGAAGGCCTCCATTGCCGAGCGTGCGAACTCGGCTTCGCGGCGGGTGTGCGCAAACAGCTTGACGGTGGCGATGTTGGTATAGGCGTCGGTGATGCGGCCGGTCATCTGCGAACGCGCGTCGGCCTGGGCCTTGCCCACGGCGCCCAGGCGCGGCACGAAATAGCAGCAGGCGGCAATGTAGGCTGCGGTCCACAGCAGCAGCGGCACCAGCAGCCAGGTGTCGAAGCCCGCGGCCAGCACCATCATGGTCACGAGATAGACCGTCATGCCGACGACGATGTCGGTGGTGGTGAAGATCATGTCGCGCACCGCCAGCGCGGTCTGCATGATCTTGGTGGTGATGCGTCCGGCGAACTCGTCGGCGTAGAACGCCATGCTCTGGCCCAGCATCAGCCGGTGGAAGTTCCAGCGCAGGCGCAGCGGGAAGTTGATTGCCAGCACCTGGTGCTTGACCATGGTCTGCAGGGCGATCAGGCCTATGCTCAGCACCATGATCGCCACCAGGCCCCACAGCGCGTCGCCTTGTTCGGCCAGCAGATTGGCGGGCTCGACGCGCGTGAGCCAGTCGACGACGCGGCCCATGACGGCAAACAGCCAGGCTTCGTAGGCCGCCGTCACCGCCGCGAGCAGCGCCATGCCAAGCACATAGCCGCGCAGGCCCTGGGTGCAGGCCCAGACGAAAGCCAGGAAACCGCGCGGCAAAGCCGCGGGTTCGGTTGCTGGGTAGGGGGGAATGCGTTTTTCGAAGAATCCGTACAAGTTCAGTCCCTTTGTTGACCTCAGATGTTAGGCCGTGGGACCGCTTCTTGGCGCGCTGCTCGGTTATTCCCTGCGCAGCGCAGGTGTTGGTCACAGCGAAATAAAAAACACCGCCGAAGCGGTGTCGTGGTGGCGATGCCCGGACCGGAGATCAGGTGGGCAGGAAGCCTTCGACCGACAGGTAGCGTTCGCCGGTGTCGTAGGAGAAGCCCAGCACGCGGCTGCCGGCAGGCAGCTCGGGCAGCTTCTGGGCAATGGCGGCCAGCGTCGCACCCGACGAGATGCCGACCAGCGTGCCTTCCTCGCGCGCCGCGCGGCGCGCGTATTCGCGCGCGGGTTCGGCTTCTACCTGGATCACGCCGTCCAGCAGGCTGGTGTCGAGGTTCTTGGGAATGAAGCCCGCGCCAATGCCCTGGATGGGGTGGGGCGCGGGGGCACCGCCCGAGATCACGGGCGAGGCCGCGGGCTCGACCGCATACACCTTGAGATTCGGGAACTTGGCCTTGAGCTGGCGCGCGACACCCGTGAGGTGGCCGCCCGTGCCCACGCCCGTGATCAGCACGTCGAGGCCGTCGGGGAAGTCGGCGATGATTTCCTGCGCCGTCGTGCGCTCGTGCACTTCGACATTGGCCGGGTTTTCGAATTGCTGGGGAATCCACGAGCCGGGCGTCTGCGCGGCAAGTTCCTCGGCGCGGGCAATCGCGCCCTTCATGCCCTTTTCCTTGGGCGTGAGGTCGAAGCTCGCGCCATAGGCCAGCATCAGGCGGCGACGCTCGATGGACATGCTGTCGGGCATCACCAGGATCAGCTTGTAGCCCTTGACGGCCGCGACCAGGGCCAGGCCCACGCCGGTGTTGCCGCTGGTGGGCTCGATGATGGTGCCACCGGGCTGCAGGCGGCCGGATTTCTCCGCATCCTCGATCATCGCCAGCGCGATGCGGTCCTTGATCGAGCCACCGGGATTGCTGCGCTCGGACTTGATCCACACCTGTGCGGCCGCGCCAAACAGGCGGTTCACGCGCACATGGGGGGTGTTACCGATGGTTTGCAGAATGCTGTCGACTTTCATGGCATCTCCTTGGCGATGGCTTGTGTAGATCGCACATTCTGGCGCAGTTGATCTGCGTTCTGGGCATATTCTTATACCTTGGCGGCAGGCGCCGGATGCAGGGCATTGCGACTGGGCGATAATCGCGGCGTGAAGTTCACCAGACCGCCGCTGGTGCTAGTGTCGAAAGACCGCACTGGAGGAACGTCCGGACTGCATAGGGCAGCGTAGCAGCTAACGGCTGTCCACCGTGAGGTGAGGATCAGAGCAACAGAGACGAGCCGCTTTAGTGCGGGTGAAACGGGCAATCTCTACGCGCAGCAATACCAAGTAGGCACACGTTGACGGGGCCCCCGGAGTGTGCGGGTAGGTAGCATCGAGCTGGTTGGGCGACCACCAGCCAAGAGTAATGGCGGTCACGCAGCCGGTTTTCGCAAGAGAGCCGGCGGTGCACAGAATCCGGCTTATCGGTGGACTTCACACTTTTCATGCAAAAAGCGCCTGGCTTTCGGTCAGGCGCTTTTTCTTTTTGTGGGTGGGTCCGGCTCAACGGTTCATGGCGAGCCTGCGCCTGTCCGGTTCGTCGTGAGCCTGGCCAGGCGCCCCCGTAGCACCATGACCGGCCCATCCCCATGACCAGAGCGCAGGCCGTTCATCCTTCGACTGGCTCAGGACGAACGGTTCTTCGAGAGGCTCAGAACTTTTCCCAAGGCAGCAGATAGCGCCACTGGCCTTCGGGCAGCTTGGCCATCGACACCCGGCCCACGCGCAGGCGGCGCATGCTCACCACCTGCAGGCCCACTTGGGCGCACATGTCGTCGATCTTGTCGGGCCAGAAACCCTTGATGGCGAAGCGCAGATGGGTTTCGTTCTGCCAGCTGACCTTGGCCGGCGGCAGCGGCTGGCGGTCGGCGATCAGGCCGTGGCACAGGCGCTGCAGCCCGCCTTCATCGATCTGGCCCTTGACCCCGACCACGACTTCCTGCTCGAGCGCATAGGCGTCTTCCTGCAGCTTGCGCGCGATGCGCGGGTCCTGGGTGTAGATCACCAGGCCGCTGCCCGGCACCGGAATCGGCAGGAACGCGAGCTGGTCGTCGAAGTGGCGGGCGAGCACGCGCACCGGCGCGGGTGCGTCGTATTCGGCGAGGTTCTTCTCGGTCAGCAGGCTGCGCGCGCTGGGCACGCGGCCGTAGGCTTCGCCCTGGGTATAGCCCGCGGGCTTGTGCAGCAGCAGCGTGACGGGTGGAATGGCTTCGGCCTTGGCGCCGGGCGCGAGCCGGATCTGCTGGTCGGGGCCGATATGGGTGCCGGGAACCAGCACGACCTGGCCGTCTACCTGCACATGGCCGGCTTCGATATACAGCTCGGCTTCGCGGCGCGAGCAGCTTTGTTGTTCCGCGAGTCGCTTGGACAGGCGGACGGATTCAGTTTGAGACATGTCGCAAGCCTAAGGCACGAATGCGTTCCACATGGGCCAAAAGGGATCTTTCTGCAATCGGCCACAGCGCCGGGGGGGCATCGTCATAGGCCAGGCGCACCCAGTCCTGGGGCGTGCCGTCAGGCGCGGCCTGCATGGCGCGCAGCACCTTGGCTTCGCGCGCGAGCCTGTGGGACTGCAGCCTGGCGATCACGCCGCGTGCATCGCCCAGCACATAGCCATGCGCGGGCAGGATGAATTCCACGCCCTGCAGCGCGCACAGCGTGTCCAGCCGCGCCAGCGAATCGAGGTAGTCGGCCATGTTGCCGTCGGGCGGATCGATCACCGTGGTGCTGCCGTTGAGGATGTGATCGCCGCTGAACAGCAGCGCATCTTCCTCGAGCAGGAAACAGACATGGTTGGCCGCGTGGCCGGGCGTGAAGACCGCCCGCAGCGTATGGCTGACCGGGCCTTGCGCGCCCGTGCCGCTGAGCACCAGGCGTTCGCCGTCGCTCAGCGCCTGATCGGGCGTGAAGTGGCTTGCCGGGCGCGCGGTCGGCGCAGAAGGCAGTCCGCGAATCGCCGCGGCCGGGCGGCCGGCATCGGCCAGCAGCGCCTGCAGCAGCGCGGCGCCGGGCGAATGGTCGGCGTGGGAGTGGGTGCAGACGATATGCCGGATGTCGCCGCCCGCGGCATCGAACAGCCGGCGCACATGGGCCGGGTCGCTGGGACCGGGGTCGATGGCAATGAATCCGGTCGCCGTCTCACCGACCAGATAGCTGTTGGTGCCGGGCCCGGTCATCACGCCTGCATTGGGCGCGGTGAGGCGCAGCACGTTGCGCCGCAGCGCCACGGCCTGCGTGGTCTGCCAGTCGAGCGGGTGGAAGACCTGGCCGTCGGGGCTGACCAGCGCGAGTTCGCCATAGGCCGCCTCGTGTTCCATGTGGCGCCGCTCCTGCCCGCCTATCAGTCCGGTGCGCGGGCAGCAAGCCCAGAGCACCTGCTCGTGCGCGAGCGCGGCAAACACCGCGTCGGTCGAGCCGAAATCGGCCAGCTTCTCCAGCGTCTTGATGGTCGGGAAAATGATGGGGAACGCGCCTTCTGCGAAGCGCTGCAGCGCTGCAGCGGGCGTGATCCACTGCGGCTCGAACTGCTCGCTTTCGTCGGCCACGGGCGTCTGGCCTTCGGGCATGCGCGCGACGAGAAACTGCGTGGCGAAGCGCTTGGGCTGGGTGCGGTCGGCGGTCCAGTGCGCAAGTGCATGCAGCTCGTCGGCGGCCAGCGTCAATCCGCGCGCCATGCATTGCGCGACAAACGGCGCGGCGCGGTCGAACGTCGCGATGTCGTCGGCGGCGGCCATGCGCCCGTCGGCATGGCGCGCGAGCAGCACGCCCAGCTCCTCGAAGCTTTCGCGGATCGCGGCGATCGCCTGGGTCAGATGGGCATCGCTTTGCCCGGCGCGGCGCGCGGCCGCGGCATGCGACTGCGCGTCGAGCGCGTCGATGCCTCCGCCCGGAAACACATAGGCGCCGGGCAGAAAGCTGGCCGTGGGCGAGCGCCGCGTCATCAGCACTTCAAAGCCCGCGCCGTCGCTGCGGTCGCGCAGCAGCAGCACGGTGGCCGCGGGCCGGGGATCTGCAGGGGGGCGCTGGTCGCGCAAAAGCTGGCTGGGACGGGTCATGGGCATGGAGATTCAGTGAGAAGAGCGGGACGCAGCGGGGGGGCCTGCGCCTATTTGCCTTTCGAGTAGCCAAGCGCCACCACCAGGGCTGTGACGATGAAGAAGGCCTGCAGTTCGAGGGCCCAGCCGCCCGAATTGCCGATCGACAGGAATTGTCCGGTATGCACCAGCAGCAGCGCGACGATCATGTTGCCGACGACGATCAGCGCCGCGGGAACGACCCACAGGCCGATCAGCAGCAGCAGCGGCGCGACCACTTCACCCAGATAGACGCCATAGGCCAGCCACGAGGGCAGGCCATGGCCGGTCACCATCTTCTCTATGCCGCCAATGCCGTGCGTGATCTTCGCCCAGCCGTGGAACAGCAGCAGCACCGCAAGCGTGATGCGCAGCAACACCATGGCGGCGCGGGGATGGTGCAGGTGGGACCAGAAATTCATGGGTGTCCTCGAAAGAAAAATGAAGAGCGGCAAATGCGGAATTGCCGGACAAATGCAATCTTCGCAGTTGTGCCACAAGAAGGCCGTGGCGACTGTTGCATGCGCGCCAATCGCGAACTGCACAAACCCTGGGTGGTGCCTGAAGGCCATGCGCGCGTGCCAGCGGAGGATTATTTGCGCTGTGCGTGTAGGCCGGGAGGCTGAGCTGCAGGCGCGATGATACAAATGGCGTGAACACCTCTAGGATGACTTCAGGCCGGTGCAAAACCTGCCATCACAACCGCTTGCGACACATTGCGTTGTCCGCAGGCACCGTTTTCACCAGGAGGAAATTTCCATGATGTCCCAGTCCGTTCGCTCTTTGTTGATTGCTGCAACCGTCGCCGCAGGCGGCTTGGCCATGGTCGGCTGCACCACCACCAGCCCCTCCGACGTTCAGGCTTCGCCGCGCGCCACCACCGGCTCGCTGGACGCCCAGGTCGATGCAACCCTGTCGCGCCTCTATGCCACGGTCTCCGGCTCGCGTGAGCTGGTTGCCCGTTCCAAGGCCGTGCTGGTGTTCCCCACCGTGGTCGGCGGCAGCTTCGTGGTCGGCGCCGAACATGGCCGCGGCGCGCTGCGTTCGGGCAGCCGCACGCTGGGCTACTACAGCACCACGGCAGCCTCCATCGGCTGGCAGGCCGGCGGCCAGTCCAAGGCCGTGGTCTACATCTTCAACACCCAGGAAGCGCTTGACAAGTTCGTCAACGGCAATGGCTGGTCGGCAGGCGTAGACGCCACCGTGGCCGTGGGCCGCGTCGGCGCCAATGGCGTGATCGACACCAACACCGCCCAGGCACCGGTGTCGAGCTTCGTGATGACCAATGCCGGCCTCGAAGCCGGGGTGTCGCTGCAGGGCGCACGCATTCACAAGATCAACATGTAAGAACCGCCGGCTGATCGTTCGATCGCCAAGGCCTGCTCGTCCCGCAAGGGACGGCAGGCCTTTCTTGCATGGGCACAGCCCCTGGTCGACCCCCTGTCATCGCGCTGGCGCGCGACTGGCGGATAATCGGCGACCATGCAAATCCGCTTCACCAAGATGCAGGGCGCGGGCAACGACTTTGTCGTGCTCGATGAAACGCAGGGCCCGCAAGGCCTGACGCCCGCCCAGTACCGTTTCCTGGCCGACCGTCACTTCGGTGTCGGCGCCGACCAGATCCTCAGCGTGCGGCCCGCACCGGCCGAAGGCATCGATTTCGAGTACGTGATCCACAACGCCGATGGCGGCGAAGTGGAGCAGTGCGGCAACGGGGCGCGCTGCTTTGCGCGCTATGTGCACGACCGCGGCCTGACCGACAAGACAGTGATCCGCGTCCAGACCCTGTCGGGCGTGATCGCTCCCGAGCTCACGGCCGATGGCGGCGTTCGCGTCGACATGGGCCGCCCCCAGCTGCGCCCGGAACTCGTGCCTTTTGATGCCTCCGGCCTCGAGCCGCGCGCCGCGGGCCAGGCCCAGACCTGGCCGCTGGCGCTGGACGGCGACGGGCCCTGGGTCACTGCGGTGTCCATGGGCAATCCGCATGCCGTGCTGTGGGTCGACAATGTCGATACCGCGCCCGTCGCGGAACTGGGCCCGCAGATAGAACGACATGCACGCTTTCCCCAGCGCGTCAACGCCGGCTTCCTGCAGCGCGTGAGCCGCAGCGAAGTGCGGCTGCGCGTGTATGAACGCGGCGCCGGCGAAACCCTGGCCTGCGGCACCGGCGCCTGCGCGGCCGTCGTCGCCGGCATACGCCAGGGCCAGCTCGACACGCAGGTCCAGGTGCATACTCGTGGCGGCCTGCTGACCATTGCCTGGGCGGGCGGCGAGGACGACAGCGTCTTCATGACCGGCCCCGCGACTTTTGTTTTTGACGGACAGATCGAACTTCCCGAAGCACCATGAACGACAGCACCAGCATCGACCACGCCTTGTCCACCAGCGAAGACAGCATCGCCTCCTACCTGACCCAGGTTCCCGACTTCTTCGAGCGCCATGCCGAAGTGCTGACGGGCGTGCGCCTGACCAGCGTCCATGGCCACCGCGCGGTGAGCCTGCAGGAGCGCCAGGCCGAGATGCTGCGCGACAAGATCAAGGGCCTGGAGCAGCGCATCATGGAAATGATGCGCAACAGCAGCGAGAACGCGACGATTGCGCAGAAGATCCACCGCTGGAGCTGCGACCTCGCGGCCGTGGTCGAGACACGCGATCTGCCGCATGCGATCACCGAAGGCCTGCGCCAGGTGTTCGACGTGCCCGAAGCCGCGATCCGCGTGTGGGATGTGGCGGCGCCGTTTTCGGGCGCGCTGTTCACCATGGGCGTGAGCAGCGATGTGAAGGCGTTCGCCTCGTCGCTGACCCTGCCGTTCTGCGGCCCCAACCTGGGCTTCGAGCCCGTGGGCTGGCTCACGCGCGTCGATTCCGTGCAGTCGCTGGCCTTGCTGCCGCTGCGCGCCGGCCCGCTGAGTTCGCCTTCGCCGGCGTTCGGCATGCTGGTGCTGGGCTCGCCCGATCCGCTGCGCTTCGACGCCACCATGGGCACCGAGTTCCTGATGCGCATTGCCGAACAGGCCAGCGCCGCGCTGGCGCGCATGCGTCCGGTCACGCGCACGCTGACTTCGGTCTGACCATGGGCCGCGCGGCGCAGCAGGCCGCCGAGCCGGCGCCGCCGCTGCCGGCGGTGGTGCTCGCCTATCTGGAGCATGTGCGTGTCGAAAAGCGCCTGGCCGCACGCACGCTGACGCTCTACACGCTCGATCTGCAAAAACTGCTGGGGTTCGCGCTGGCGGCCCAGGTCGAGCTGCTGGCGCTGCAGGTGCCGCATATCCGCCGTTTCGCGGCGCAGATGCACAGCGGCGGCCGCAGCGCGCGCGGCATTGCCTTGATTCTCTCGGGCTGGCGCGGCTTCTTTGTGTGGGCCGCGCGCCAGGGGCTGGTGCCCATGAATCCCGTCGACGGCGTGCGCGCTCCGCGCGCGCCCAAGCCACTGCCCAAGGCCTTGGGCGTGGAAGATGCGCTGCAGCTGGTAAATCATGTGAATGCCGGCGCGCGGCCCCCTCGGGGGGCAGCGACCCGCGAAGCGGCGGAGCGTGGGGGCCACTTCGACCCCTGGCTTGAAGCGCGCGATGCGGCCATCGCCGAGCTGCTCTACAGCAGCGGCCTGCGCGTCGCGGAACTCGTGGGCCTCGATGTCGCGCCCGGGCCGGACACCGAACGGCTGGCGCGCGGCTGGATAGACTTCGCCGCCGGCGAGGCGCATGTTCTCGGCAAGGGCAGCAAGCGGCGCGTCGTTCCCGTGGGCGGGGCGGCGCTGCGCGCGCTGCAGGCCTGGCTGGCGCTGCGTGCCCAGCCCTTCGCCGCGCCCGAGCCCGCGCTGTTCATAGGCCGGCGCGGCGCGCGGCTCACGGCCCAGTCGGTCTGGGTGCGGCTGCGCGAACGCGCGCGCCAGGCGGGCCTGACAACCTCGGTGCATCCGCATGTGCTGCGCCACTCGTTTGCCAGCCACCTGCTGCAGTCCAGCGGCGATCTGCGCGCGGTGCAGGAGCTGCTGGGCCATGCCAGCATCGCGACCACGCAGATCTACACCCGGCTTGACTTCCAGCACCTGGCCCAGGCCTATGAAAATGCCCATCCGCGCGCGCGCCGCAAGCGCTGAGCGCGCGCCGCGCCGGCAGCGCCCGGCGTACTAGAATTCGGCCATGGTTACCGACGAATCCAGTTCTTCCTTGCGATCGCGGCGCCGAAAGACCGGGCAGGTAACCATCAGGGATGTCGCGCAGCTGGCCGGCGTCGCGCCCATGACGGTCTCGCGCGCGATCAGCAACCCCGCCCTGGTGTCCGAGGCGGTGCGCGAGCGCGTGCAGCAGGCGGTGCAGGCCAGCGGCTATGTGCCCAATCTCATTGCCGGAGCGCTGTCTTCGGGCAACAGCCGGCTGGTGGCGGCGCTCGTGCCGGCCATCTCGACCCTGACCCTGCATCCGCTGCTGCAGGCGCTAGAGGACACGCTGGATGCCCACGGCTACCAGATGCTGCTGGGCCAGACCGGCTACAACAACGAGCGCCTGGATTCGGTGCTCGAGACCTTTCTCGGCCGCCGGCCGGCGGCTTTCGTGCTGACCGGCCTGCTGACCGGAGAGGAACGCCGGCAAAGGCTGCGCGCCAGCGGCGTGCCGGTGGTGGAAACCTGGGACTTTTCGCCTGACCCGGTGGACATGCTGGTGGGCTTCTCCCACGAGGAGATGGCGCGCGCCGCGGCACATTACTTTCACCAGCGCGGGCGCCGGCGCATTGCGCTGCTGGGAGCCGATGACATGCGTTCGCTGCAGCGGCGCCACGGCTTTGTGGCCGCCGCCAAGGAACTGGGCCTGGCGCCGCCCCAGCTGCACATGGTCAAGGCGCCGGCCACCTTGCGCAGCGGGCGCGAGGGGCTGGCACGGTTCCTGGACGCCGATGGCGGAGTGGACGGCGTCTTTTGCAGCTCGGACATGCTGGCCATGGGCGTGCTGATCGAAGCGCAGCAGCGCCGGCTCAGCGTGCCGCGCGATCTGGCGATATTGGGCGTGGGCGATCTGCCGTTTGCCGCCGACCTCGAGCCCGCGCTTTCCTCCATACGCCTGCACGGCGGCGCCATAGGGCAGCGCGCCGCCGAGTGCATCCTGGCGCGCATCGAAGGCCAGCCGCGCGCGGCTGTGGCCGAGAACACCGGCTTTTCCATCATCACCCGGGGCACGACCTGAGTCGGTGCAAACCCCTAAGAGATTTTTGTCGCGCGCCGTTATGGTACCGGTACCATCGCGTTTAAAAGGAGACAAAAATGCCGCTTAAAGATCGCCGCGCCTTCATGTCCGCCCTGGCCGCCGGCCTGGGCACCCTGCCTGCACTGGGCCTTGGCCAGCCGGCCGCCTGGCCGTCCAGGCCCGTGAAGCTCATCGTGCCGGCGGCCGCCGGCGGTGCCTCGGATCGCCTGGGCCGCATGCTGGCGCCGGATTTCCTCAAGGCGCTGGGCCAGCCGCTGGTGGTCGAGAACCGCGCCGGCGCGGGCAGCACGCTGGGCACGGCATCGGTGGCGGGCGCGCCAGCCGACGGCTATACGCTGCTGCTCAGCGGCGTGTTCAATTCCATCGGGGCCGGCCTGTACAAGCTCAAATATGATTTCCTCAAGGATTTCGTGCAGGTCGCGCCCTTGGCCTTCGGGCCCAACGTGCTGGTCGCGCGGCCCGAATTTCCCGCCGAGAATCTTGCGCAGCTGGTGGCCCGCGCCAAGGCGCAGCCCGGATCCATCAATTTCGCCAGCGGCGGCGTCGGCACCTCCGGCCATCTGCTGATGGAGATGTTCCAGCATGCCGCCAATGTCCGCTTCACGCATGTGGCGTACAAGGGCGGGGCGCCCGCGCTGCAGGACGTGCTGGCGGGCGTGACGCCGCTGATGCCCATCAATCAGGACGCGGCGCTGCCGTACATCAAGGCCGGCAAGCTCAAGGCCCTGGCGGTGTCGAGCGCGCAAAGGAATCCGGCCTACCCGAACGTCCCCACTTTCGTCGAGTCGGGCTACGCCGACGTGGTGGCAATTTCCTGGGGCGGGGTCGCGGCGCCCAAGGGAACGCCGGCGCACGTGGTGGAAAAGCTGCGTGCCGTGGTCCAGGCGGCGCTGCAGCGCCCAGAAATTCGCGCCTCGCTGGAGGCCGACGGCTGGGTGGTGGCCAATATGGCGCCGGCGGAATTCGATGCCTTTGTGCGCAACGACACGGCAAAGATGCTGCGCATCATCCGCGACTCCAACATCAGCGCGGAATGAAGCGCATGAACCATTCTTCCCGTGAACCCGACGCGCGCCTGTCCATCGGGCCTTATGCATTGCACAGCGGCGTGGAGCTTCCCGAAGTCACGGTGGCCTACGCGACCTATGGCCGCCTGGCGCCGGACGGGCGCAACGCCATCCTGGCCACCCACGGCTATACCGCTAGCCATCAGATGCTCGCGCATGGCACGGGCGTGGCCGAAGGCTCCTGGGCGCCGTTGATCGGGCCGGGCAAGCCGCTGGACACCGATCGCTTCTTCGTCGTCTGCTCGAACATCCTCGGGTCCAGCTATGGAACGACCGGGCCGGCCAGCATCGACCCGCGCAGCGGCAGGCCGTACGGCTACGATTTCCCCGACATCAGCTTTGCCGACATCGTGGGCGTGCAGCGCCGGCTGCTCGAGCGCCTGGGCGTGCGCCACCTGCGCGCCGTCGTCGGCCCGTCGTATGGCGGTTTCCAGGCGCTGCAATGGGCCGTGGACCACGCCGACATGGTCGACGCCATCGGCGTCATTGCCTCGGGGCCGTTCTTTGCGCGCAATGCGTACACCGACCTCGACGTGCTCGAGGCGCAACTGGGCGCCGACCCCGCCTGGCGCACCGGCGCCTACCCGCAGCCAGCGCAGATGCATGCCACGCTGCATGCGCTGCGCACCCAGACCCTGATGACCTACGGAATGGACGCCGTGCTGCAGGACCAGGGGCTGGATGCGGCGGCACGCGCGCAGCGCATCGATGCCATGGCCGACAGCTGGGCGCGCGAATTCGATCCGGGTGCGCTGGTGGTGCTGCTCAAGGCCGGGCTGGCTTTCGATGTGCGCGCCCGCCTGGCGCAGATCCGCGCCGATGTGCTGCATGTCATTGCCAGCACGGACACGCTGTTTGCGCCCAACGCCAGCCACACTTCCGACCTCGCGGGGGTGGCGGGGGCGCTGCGCTATGTGGAGATGCAGACGCCGTACGGCCACACCGCCACCGGGCCCGCCCATGCGCTGTGGAGCGATGCGCTGCGCCAGCTGATAGACCCGGGGCGCTAGCAGCCGCTCACCGCGCTGCAGGGGAAGATGGGACGTGGGCATCGCGCACGGGCTTGCGCCAGGCGGGCCGGGGCAGCCCTTGAAACCGCCGCTAAACTCCCCACATTCCCTGTTTCAGGCAGGGCCTGCGGTCCGTTGGGACGCGCAGGCGCCTGTGTCCGGCGCGCGTTGAGCATTTACTTTCTAGGCGATTCCATGTCTCTCATTCCTGTCACCATCCTCACGGGCTTTCTCGGCTCGGGCAAGACCACGCTGCTCAAGCGCGTGCTGAGCGAAGCCCATGGCCAGAAGATCGCCGTGATCGAAAACGAGTTCGGTGAAGAAAACATCGATTCCGACATCCTCAAGACGGAGTCCAAGGAACAGATCGTGCAGATGAGCAACGGCTGCATCTGCTGCACCATCCGTGAAGATCTGCGCGAGACGCTGCAGCTGCTGGCCGCCAAGCGCCGCAAGGGCATGGTCGAGTTCGACCGCATCATCATCGAGACCACGGGTGTTGCCGATCCCGGTCCCGTGGCCCAGACTTTCTTCATGGACGACGAAGTCGCCGAGTCCTACCTGATCGACTCCATCATCACGCTGGTCGATGCCAAGCATGCGGGCCAGCAGCTCGACACACGCCAGGAAGCGCGCCGCCAGGTGGGCTTTGCCGACCAGATCTTCCTGTCCAAGACCGACCTGGTCAGCGACGACGAGCAGCAGGCGCTGATCCACCGCCTCAAGCACATGAATCCGCGCGCTCCCATCCAGGCCGTGCATTTCGGCGCCGTGCCGCTGAGCCAGGTGCTGGACCTGCGCGGCTTCAACCTCAACGCCAAGCTCGACATCGACCCTGACTTCCTCAAGGAAGACGAAGGCCATGCCCACGATCACGCGCATGACCACGCGGATCACGGCGACTGCGACCACGACCACGGCCATTGCGCGCACGACGACCACGGCCATGATGCCCACGCGGGCCATGACCACGCTCCCGGCGAAGCCTGCAATCACGTGCACCACCATCACCACGATGACGACGTGAAGAGCTTCGTCTACCGTGCCGACCGTGCGTTCGATCCGGCGAAGCTCGAGGATTTCCTCGGCGCCATCGTCAACATCTACGGCCCCAAGATGCTGCGCTACAAGGGCGTGCTGAACATGCAGGGTACGGAACGCAAGGTGATTTTCCAGGGCGTGCACCAGCTGATGGGCAGCGATCTGGGCCCGGCCTGGGACGCTGCCGAAAAGCGCCAGAGCAAGATGGTTTTCATCGGCATCGACCTGCCGCAGGACATCCTGCGCTCGGGCCTGGACCAGTGTCTGGTCTGACACTCGTCTGGTTGTTTTCGCTCAAGCTGGCAGATTTATTTTGTAGGAAAATGCCTTTTTTTGACGGGATTTGAGGGCAAAAGCCGGCGTTCTGTGGATTACCCGTATGTGGGTTATATGCAACGGTTCGTTGGCTTTCGCTTGTGGTCGATACAATCGCGCCCCTAAAGAGAACCCGGATGGCGAGTCCCCCCTGGGACTTGTTCCCCTGCCAGGGGCTGGGCGTACCGAGAGGAGACTGGAAGTGAATGCTGAAACCCGCAAAGTGAACGCAGTTGCCAAACCCGCTGCCGCCAAAAAAGCTGCAGCGAAAGTATCTGCCAAGACCGCTACCCAGGTCGCGAACGTGCCCGAGCCCCAAGCCACGGCCCCTTCTGTGCCTCCTTCGACCGTTGCTGCCGGCGGCCTCGCTCGCAGCACCCGTCCATCCGCTCGGTTGACCCAATTGACCGTACCCTCCATGGCCGCGGCCGCAGCCTTCGATGCCGCCAAAGCCAGCTACATCAACACCATGCCCACAACCATGCAAGCGCCTTCATTGATTGCTGCAAAGAAAGATCCTCAATTGGCAAACAACTGGAAGACCAAATCTGCGGAAGAGCTGACCGACGCTGAAGTCCTGGCCATGCCCGAAGAAGAGTACATGAACGACAAGCAGATGGCGTTTTTCCGCCACAAGCTCGTGTTGCTCAAGCAGGACATGCACAACAACGCTGGTGAGACAGCCGAAAACCTGCGCGAAGACACCGTTGTCGTTCCCGATCCCGCCGACCGCGCGACCATCGAGGAAGAGCATGCGCTCGAACTGCGCACGCGTGACCGCGAACGCAAGCTGCTCAAGAAGATCGAACAGTCGATCACCCGCATCGACGCTGGCGATTACGGCTACTGCGACGAGACCGGCGAGCCCATCGGTGTCGGCCGCCTGCTGGCCCGTCCCACGGCCACGCTGTCGCTCGAAGCCCAGCAGCGCCGCGAGCTCAAGCAGAAGATGTTCGGGGACTGAGGGACATTCGTTTCCACGCCCCAGGCCACTTGCGCTACGCTGACCCTCTATGAGTACGGATGACGGCAAGCCCGGTGGCCTTTTTTCCAAGGTGGCTCGCTTTGTGCGCCACCCCACGCTGCATTGGTCGGAGCTGGGCACGCAGGCGGATGCGCCGTCGGAGCCGGCCGACAAGCAGTTGCTGCGGCAGACGCTGGAACGCAAGCGCCGCAATGATTTCGTGCGCCAGCGTGAATTCGAGCAACTGCGCAAACTGCGCCAGCAAGAGGCGCAGTCCGCCAGCGGTGCCGAAGTCCTGAGCGAAAGCGCAGGCCCGTCGACCAGCCTGCAAGGCAACATCGCCTCGCCCGACACGCGAGCAGTCATGCTGCAGAAGATCGATGCCATCGAAGAGCAGATGTCCCAGCAATGGTGGCGCAACAAGCAGCCGGCCGATGCGTCGACGCTGCCCATGTATCTTCTTTCATCCTTTCCCCAGGCCGATTCGGTGCATGTCCCCGCGGCAGCCGATGTGCCGTACGGCGCTGCGCTCGACGCAGGCGCCGCGCAGCCCGGTTTCGCGCTGACCGCGCCGCTGGACTGGCATGCGCACGCGCCCGTGCCGCCCGCCGCTGCGGCCGGCGAATCCGAACGCCCGGCGCTGACGACGAATTTTCCCGCGACCGAACCCCTTGACCCGCCTGCATGGAACCGCGCCGCGCCGCCGGACGCCCTCCCCAGGCCGGTCTTCGTGCATGACCCCGAGTTCGAAGCCGCGGCGATTGCGTTTGCGAACGGGGACGCCATGGGGGCCGAAGCCGCGCTGCTGGCCTTGCTCGCGCAGCGGGCGGCCCAGCACGCGCTGCAGCAGCCCGTGTGGCAGGCCTTGTTCGACTTGTACCGCGCCGCGGGCATGGCCGAGCGCTTTGAAGAGCGGGCCATCGATTTCGCCGCGCGTTTCGGGCGTTCCGCGCCGCTGTGGTTTGCGCTGTCCGCGCGTTGCAGCTGGGTGCAGCCCGGCGCTGTGGCGGCCGGCACGGGCGCGCGTGCATGGCGCTGGGCCGCGCCGGCGCAGCTCACGCGCCAGTCGGTCGCCGCGCTGCAGCGCGCCAAGGCCGCGGCCGCCGCGCCCTGGACCCTGGTGTGGGCCGCGCTGGAGCGCATCGATGCCGACGCATTGGTGCCGTTGGAGCGTCTGGTCGAGGAGTGGGCGCAGACGCCGGGCCAGATCATTTTTCTCGATGCCCAGGTGCTGGAGCGGCGACTGCAGGCATTGACCGTGTGCGGCGAGCGCGCAGCGTCCGAGGACGGCTGGCGGCTGCGCATGGCGATGCTGCGGCTCATGGAGCAGCACGACGGGTTCGAGCAGGTTGCGCTCGACTACTGCGTGACCTACGAAGTTTCGCCGCCGTCATGGACGCAGCCGCGCAGCACCTACCTCGACGCGCTCGAGCAAGTCCCTGCGGCCCCCGAGCCGTTGGCCGAGGTCCCGGTCGGCGGCGGTCTGGTCGGTTGCATCGAAAGCGATGCCACGCCCTGGCTCGTGGCGCTGGAGAGCCAGGCGCTGCCCGGTCGCCCGCTGGTCGTCGACTGCTCCGAGCTGATACGCCTGGATTTCGCGGCCGCGGGGTCGGTGCTCAACTGGTCGGCGCAGATGCAGGCCCAGGGAATCGAGCTGCATTTCGAACGCGTGCACCATCTGGTGGCGGTGTTCTTCGGCATGATCGGCGTCAGCGACCACGCCCAGCTGCATACGCGCGACGATTGAGTGCCGCGACGCGCGGCCGGGCTTGCAATCCGCGCATCCACCCCCAACTGGCAACGCTATGGAACAGTATCACGGCACCACCATCATCAGCGTCCGTCGCCAGACGGCGGACGGCATTCAGGTCGCCATTGGCGGCGACGGCCAGGTCACCCTGGGCAACATCGTGGTCAAGGGCACGGCGCGCAAGGTGCGCCGCCTCTATCACGGCACCGTGCTCGCGGGTTTTGCGGGCGCCACGGCCGATGCCTTCACGCTGTTCGAGCGCTTCGAGGCCAAGCTCGAGAAGCACCAGGGCAATCTGACGCGCGCGGCCATCGAGCTCACCAAGGACTGGCGCACCGACCGCGTGCTGCGCCGCCTCGAAGCCATGCTGGCCGTGGCCGACAAGAGCGCCTCGCTGATCATCACCGGCAATGGCGACGTGCTCGAGCCCGAGCAGGGCATCGTGGCCATCGGGTCCGGCGGCGCCTATGCGCATTCGGCCGCCAAGGCGTTGCTGACCAATACCGACCTGGGCGCGGCCGAGATCGTCAAGAAGTCGCTCGAGATCGCGGGTGAGCTGTGCATCTACACCAACATGCACCACACGATTGAAACGCTCTGATCCCTTGTTGCCTGCCTGCCGCTGCGCGCCGCAGGCCGATTGAACCGAGAACACCATGTCAATGACTCCCCAGGAAATCGTTTCCGAACTCGACAACCACATCGTCGGTCAGCAAGGTGCCAAGCGCGCCGTGGCGATCGCGCTGCGCAACCGCTGGCGCCGCCAGCAGGTCGAAGGCGACCTGCGCCAGGAAATCACGCCCAAGAACATTCTGATGATCGGCCCGACCGGCGTCGGCAAGACCGAAATCGCGCGCCGCCTGGCGCGGCTTGCCGATGCGCCGTTCATCAAGGTCGAAGCGACGAAATTCACCGAAGTCGGCTATGTCGGCAAGGACGTCGACGCGATCATTCGCGATCTGGCCGAAATCGCCGTGAAGCAGACGCGTGAATGGGAAATCCGCAAGCTGCGCGCGCGCGCCGAAGACGCGGCCGAGGACCGCATCCTCGATGTGCTGCTGCCCCAGGCGCGCACCGGCGATGCGCCGGTAGACAGCACGGCGCGCCAGGTGTTTCGCAAGAAGCTGCGCGAAGGCCAGCTCGACGACAAGGAAATCGAGATCGACCTCGCCGACTCGCGGCCGCAGCTCGAGATCATGGGCCCGCAGGGCATGGAAGAGATGGCCGAGCAGCTGCGCGGCATGTTCAGCCAGATGGGCCAGGAGCGCCGCCACACGCGCAAGATCAAGATTGCCGAAGCGCTCAAGCTGCTGACCGATGAGGAAGCCGGCAAGATGGTCAACGAGGAAGACATCCGGACCCGCGCGATCGCCAATGCCGAGCAGAACGGCATTGTCTTCATCGACGAGATCGACAAGGTCGCGACGCGCCAGGAAACCAGCGGCTCCGACGTCTCGCGCCAGGGCGTGCAGCGCGATCTGCTGCCGCTGGTCGAGGGCACGACGGTCTCGACCAAGTACGGCATGGTCAAGACCGACCACATCCTGTTCATCGCTTCGGGCGCGTTCCATCTGTCCAAGCCCAGCGACCTGATCCCCGAGCTGCAGGGGCGTTTTCCCATCCGCGTCGAGCTCGAATCGCTGTCGGTGCAGGATTTCGAGGCCATCCTGACATCGACCCATGCGTCGCTGGTCAAGCAGTACCAGGCGCTGCTGGCCACCGAAGGCGTGACGCTGGAGTTCACGCCCGAGGGCATCACGCGGCTCGCGCACACCGCGTTCCATGTCAACGAGAGCACCGAGAACATCGGCGCGCGCCGGCTGTCGACCGTCATGGAAAGGCTGCTCGACGAGATCAGTTTCGACGCGGTCAAGCTCTCGGGCCAGACCATCACTGTCGACGCCGCCTATGTCGATGCACGCCTGGAAACGCTGAGCCAGGACGAAGATCTCTCCCGTTTCATTCTGTAACGTTTGCTGGGCGAAAGGCCCAGTGGCGTTAACGCTTGTATACGCCTGACCGCACTTCGTGTGTGCATCTGCATACCGGAGGCGGCTCAGGTTTCACATGCAGTGAATTGAGTAAGTGCTTATGGGGCAAGGAGTTTTTGCCTAAAAGCAGGTTTCGATTGCGTTCTAAGTCCTTGATTTCATTGCAAATAATTGTCACACCCCCTGTGGCCTGTTCATGATTTGCTGCTACAGTGGAAAAAAGTGCAATTAAGTGGTGAAACTTGCCGTTCCCGGCGGTTTTAGGCGGTGAACGGCGGCAGCCAGTCAAGGGCAATTCATGTTTCAAGGGGCCTCTTCGCTCAGTCTCGACGCGAAGGGTCGGCTTTCCGTGCCGACCCGGCATCGTGACGCCTTGAACGAGATGGCCCAAGGGCAGGTCACGATCACCAAGCATCCCCATGGCTGTCTCATGCTGTTCCCCCGGCCGCAATGGCTGCTGTTTCGCGACCGCATCGCCCAGCTGCCGATGTCCGCGCAATGGTGGAAGCGGATTTTCCTGGGCAACGCCATGGACGTCGACATGGACGGGACCGGCCGCGTGCTGATCTCGCCCGAGCTGCGCCAGGCCGTGGGCCTGACGCGGGACGCCGTGCTGTTGGGAATGGGCAACCACTTCGAGCTTTGGGACAAAGCCACTTATGACGCCCAGGAGGCACAGGCCATGCAGGCCCAGATGCCCGACGTTTTCCAGGATTTTGCTTTCTAAAAAAGGGCGTGCGATTGAACCAGCCCCTCCAACACATTACGGTACTGCTCGATGAAGCGGTAGATGCCCTGCTGGGCGCAGCCGGCGAGTCACCCGCGGGCGAGTTTGTCGACGGGACCTTCGGACGAGGGGGCCACTCCCGGCTCATCCTCGAGCGATTGGGGCCCGAAGGCCGGCTCAGGGCCTTCGACAAGGACCCCGAGGCCATCCAGGAAGCTGCGCGCATCACCGATGCGCGTTTTTCCATTCAACACGAGGGCTTCAGCCATCTGGCTGATCTGCCCACCGCCAGCGTGCAAGGCGTGCTGATGGATCTGGGCGTGAGCTCGCCCCAGATCGACACGCCCGAGCGCGGCTTCAGTTTCCGTTTCGACGCGCCGCTCGACATGCGCATGGACACCACGCGTGGCCAGAGCGTGGCCGAATGGCTGGCCGATGCGGAAATGCAGCAGATTGCGGAGGTGATACGTGACTATGGCGAAGAACGGTTTGCTGGGCCTATTGCAAAGGCGATTGTTGCGCGGCGCGAGGAAAAAGGCCCTATCGCAACCACCGGCGAGCTTACCGAGCTCGTGGCTGGCGCCGTCCGCACGCGTGAGGCGGGCCAGAACCCCGCCACCCGCACATTTCAGGCTCTTCGGATTTTCATCAATGCCGAATTGCAGGAGCTTGAGCAGGCGCTAGAAGCCAGCCTGCGCGTGCTCGCGCCCGGCGGCCGGCTGGTGGTGATCAGCTTCCATTCGCTCGAGGACCGCATCGTCAAGCAGTTCATCGCCAAGCATTCCAAGGAAGTGTTCGACCGGCGCGCGCCGTTCGCGCCGCCCGTGCCCATGCGCCTGGTCGGACTCGAGCGCATCAAGCCCAGCGCCGCCGAAGTCGCGGCCAACCCGCGCTCGCGCTCCGCCGTGATGCGCGTGGCGCAGCGCACCGAGGTGCCCGCATGAAGTTGCTCGCGCGTCCCGGCCTTCTTTGCCCTGCCGGTGCGCCGGCCGGCATGGCAGTGCGCGCGCAGAAAGGCCGGCCATGCTGCGTCTGAACCTCGTGCTGCTGCTGGCCGTGATGGCCAGCGCCATTTTCCTGGTGCATTCCCAGTATGAATCGCGCCGGCTGTTCACCGAGCTCGACCGCTCGATCAACGAGTCGCGCCGGCTCGCGACCGAGAACCAGCGCCTCGAAGTCGAAAAGCGCGCCCAGGCCACGCCCCAGCGCGTCGAAGTGCTGGCGCGCGATCAGCTCAAGATGTTTCCTGCCACGCCCGCCATCACGCAGTATGTGCAGGACAACGCCCGCTCGGAGGCCGCGCAATGACGCGCAGCGTGCTCTACACCTCCAGCCCCTTGCTCGCGAGCAAGACGCCGCTGTGGCGCAGCAAGATGATCGTCGCCATGCTGGCGCTGGGCTTTGTCGGTCTGGGCGCACGCGCTGCCTATGTCCAGGTGTTCGGCAACGACTTTTTCCAGCGCCAGGGTGAAGTGCGCTTCGCGCGCACGCTGGAGCTGCCGGCCAACCGCGGTCGCATTCTCGACCGCAACGGCCTGATCCTGGCGTCCAGCGTCCCCGCGGCCAGCATCTGGGCCATTCCCGAAGACGTGGACAAGGAAGATCCCGAAGTCCGCGCCAAGATGCCGCAGCTCGCCAAGCTGCTCGAAATGACGCCTGCGGCCCTTGAAGCCAAGCTCGCCGACGAGGACAAGACCTTTGTCTGGATCAAGCGCCAGCTCGACTGGGACATAGGCGAGCAGATCAAGGCGCTGGGCATCAAGGGCATCTACCAGCGCAAGGAATACAAGCGCCAGTACCCCGAAGGCGAACCCGCGGCCCACGTCGTCGGCTTCACCAACGTCGAGGACCAGGGCCAGGAAGGCATGGAGCTGGCGTTCAACAAGGAACTCGGCGGCAAGGCCGGTTCGCGCCGCGTGATCAAGGACCGCATGGGCCGGGTCGTCGAAGGCGTGGGCGAGGAAGTGCCGCCCATGGACGGCCAGGACATCCAGCTGTCGATCGACAGCAAGGTGCAGTATTTCGCCTACCAGAAGCTGCGCGACCAGGTCGAAAAATTCAAGGCCAAGGCCGGCAGCGTGGTGGTCATGGACGCGCGCACCGGCGAGCTGCTGGCGCTGGCCAACTACCCCAGCTATGTGCCCGACAAGCGCAAGAACCTGACGGGCGAACAGCTGCGCAACCGTGCGATCACCGATGTGTTCGAGCCCGGCTCGACGATGAAGCCCATCACCGTCGGCATCGCGCTCGAGACCGGCAAGTTCAAGCCCGACACGCCTATCGACACCACGCCCGGACGTATCAACGTGACCGGCTCGACGATTTCCGACACGCACAACTACGGTCTGCTGACGGTTGCCGGCGTGATCCAGAAGTCGAGCAACGTCGGCACGACCAAGATTTCCCAGCAGCTCACGGCGCAGCAGATGTGGGAAGGCTTCTCCGCGGTGGGCTTCGGCCAGAAGCCGCAGATTTCCTTCCCCGGCGCGGCCAGCGGCCGGCTGCGCCCCTACAAGACCTGGCGGCCGGTGGAGCAGGCGACGATGTCGTACGGCTACGGTCTGTCGGCCAGTCTGCTGCAGATGACGCGTTCGTACACGGTGTTCGCCAACGACGGCCGCGTGATTCCCGCAACCATGCTCAAGCGCGACGAACCGCCCGTGGGCGTGCCCATCTTCTCCGAACGCACGGCCAACCAGGTGCGCCAGATGCTGGCGCTGGCCGCCGGCCCCGGCGGTACCGGCCAGAAGGCCCAGACCGTGGGCTATTCGGTGGGCGGCAAGTCGGGCACGGCGCGCAAGCAGGTCGGCAAGAACTATGCGGCCGGCAAGTACCGCGCCTGGTTCACGGGCCTGGCGCCCGTAGACAAGCCGCGCGTGATCGTTTCCGTGATGGTCGACGAACCCACCACGGGCAGCGTCTACGGCGGCACGGTCGCCGCGCCCGTGTTCAGTGAAGTCGTGCAGCAGACGCTGCGGCTGATGGGCGTGCAGCCCGACGTGGCCGTCGTGCCGCAGATCGTCGCCAACCCGGTGGAGGAGTCGCTATGAGCATGGTGCAACTGACTTCGGCGACCGAAGCCGTGCAATGGCTGCGCGGCCGCATCACGGGACGGCTGCAGACCGACAGCCGCCAGGTCGCCAAGGGCGATGCCTTCATTGCCTGGCCCGGCGCAGCGACCGACGGCCGCGCGCATGTGGCCCAGGCGCTGGCGCGCGGCGCCGCGGCCTGCCTGGTCGAAGCCCAGGGCGTCGAAGCCTTTGATTTTTCCGATGAACGCATTGCTGCCGTGCCCGGTCTCAAGGCCGCGAGCGGCGAGATCGCGGCGCTCTGGTACGACCGCCCCAGCGAGCAGCTGCAGGTGCTGGCCGTGACCGGCACCAACGGCAAGACCACGACCGCCTGGTGGCTGGCGCACGCGCTGGCGCAGCGCGGCTTCGACGGCCGCCAGGGCTGTGCCATGGTCGGCACGCTGGGCGTGGGCGTGCCGCCGCGGCTCGAAGACACGGGCCTGACCACGCCCGATCCCGTGCGCCTGCAGCGCGTGCTGCGCGAATATGTGGACGCGGGCGTGGCCGCCTGCGCGATGGAAGCTTCGTCCATTGGACTGGCCGAGCACCGGCTCGCGGGCACGCGCATACGCGTGGCGATCTTCACCAATTTCACCCAGGACCATCTCGACTACCACCTGAACATGCAGGCCTATTGGGAAGCCAAGAAGGCCTTGTTCGACTGGCCGGGCCTGGAGGCCGCGGTCATCAATGTCGACGACGCGCATGGCGCACGCCTGTGGGCCAGCCTGCAGTCGCGCGACCTTGATGTCTGGAGCGTCTCCACGCAAGGCCCGGCGCGCCTGCAGGCCAAGGACATCAGCCTGGGCCGCGAAGGCCTGCAGTTCACGGTGATCGAGGACGCGCACAGCCATGTGCTCAGGACGCGTCTGGTGGGCCAGTACAACGTTGCCAACCTGCTGGGCGTGATTGCCGCGCTGCGCGCGCTGGGCCTGAGCCTGGACCAGGCGGTGGCCGCCTGCGACCAGCTCGAGCCCGTGCCCGGGCGCATGCAGCAGATCGCCGAAGCCGGCAAACCGCTGGTGGCCGTCGACTATGCCCATACGCCCGACGCGCTCGAGCAGGCGCTCAAGGCCTTGCGGCCCGCGGCGCGCCAGCGCGGCGGCCGGCTGTGGTGCGTTTTCGGCTGCGGCGGCAACCGCGACGCGGGCAAGCGCCCGCTGATGGGCGAAATGGCCCAGCGCCATGCCGACGGCGTGGTCGTGACCAGCGACAATCCGCGCGGCGAAGACCCCGACGCGATCATTGCCCAGATCCTGGGCGGCATGTCGCCGTCCGCCAATCTGCATTCGGAGTCCGACCGCGCGGCCGCCATTGCCTACGCGCTGGGCGAAGCCGGCGCCAAGGACGTGGTGCTGATCGCCGGCAAGGGACATGAGGAATACCAGGAGACCGCGGGCGTCAAGCGCGCGTTCTCCGACATGGCCGAAGCGCGCAAGGCGCTGTCGGCGCGAGAAGGAATGAAACGGTCATGATGACCCTGAACCAAGCGCTGGCCCTGATCCAGTCCCAGATCCCCCAGGCCCGCCTCGTCGGCGATGGCGAAACCCGGCTCGCGCGCGTGCACACCGATACGCGCAGCCTGCAGCCCGGCGATCTGTTCGTGGCCCTCAAGGGCGAGCGTTTCGACGCCAATGATTTCCTGGCCCAGGCCAGGGACAGCGGCGCGGCCGCGGCCCTGGCCCATCCCGGCCGCCTGGCCGAAGCCGGCCTGCCGGGCATAGAAGTCGATGACAGCCTGGCCGCGCTGGGCGTGCTCGCCGCGCAATGGCGCGCGCAGTTCGCCTTGCCGCTGATCGCGGTCACCGGCAGCAACGGCAAGACCACGGTCACGCAGATGATTGCGGCCATCCTGTCGGCCCAGGCAGGCGAAGCGGCGCTGGCGACGCGCGGCAACTTCAACAATGCGATCGGCGTGCCGCTGACGCTGCTGCGCCTGAACGGCGCGCACAGTCTGGCGGTGATCGAGCTGGGCATGAACCACCCCGGCGAAATCGCCGAGCTGGCGCGCATTGCCCGGCCCACGGTGGCGCTGGTCAACAACGCCCAGCGCGAGCACCTCGAGTTCATGCACACCGTGCAGGCCGTGGCCGAAGAGAACGGCAGCGTGCTCGCGGCGCTGCCTGCGCACGGCATTGCGGTGTTTCCCGCCGGCGAAGAATTCACCCCCGTGTGGCAGGCCCTGGCGCAAACGCGTGCCTGCCTGCTGTTTGGCGACCAGGACAGCGGTGCCCAGGTGCATGCGCTGCGGGCAGAGTGGGAGCAGGGCGCGTGGCAGGTGCGCATCGCCACGCCGGCGGGCGCTTTTGATGCCCGGCTGCAGATCGCGGGCCGGCACAACGTGCGCAATGCGCTGGCCGCCACGGCCTGCGCGCTGGCCGCGGGCGTGCCGCTGGCGGCGATCGCCGCGGGCCTGAACGCCTTTGTTCCCGTGACCGGCCGTTCGCGCGCGTTCAGCGTGCGGGTGGCAGGCCACGACGTCACGGTGGTCGATGACAGCTACAACGCCAACCCCGACTCGATGCGCGCCGCGATCGACGTGCTGGCCGAGCTGCCCGCGCCGCGCTGGCTGGTGATGGGCGACATGGGCGAAGTCGGCGACCAGGGCCCGCAGTTCCACGCCGAAGCCGGTGCCTATGCGCGTGAAAAAGGGATAGAGCGGCTGCTGGCGCTGGGCGCGCAAAGCACGCATGCGGTCGCTGCCTGCGGCGCCGCGGCACAGCATTTCGAAGACATGGCAGCGCTGCTTGCAGCGGTGCGCGAAGGGCTGCCCGCGGTGGGCAGCCTGTTGATCAAGGGATCTCGGTTCATGAAGATGGAACAGGTGGTGCAGGCGGTTTCGGCCTGTGCGGACAGCGCAGCATCGGAGGCCGCATGCTGCTGATGCTTTTTCAATGGTTGCAAGGTCTTTCGCCGGAATTCGGTTTCCTGCGCGTTTTTCAATATCTGACGCTGCGCGCCGTGATGGCCGCGCTGACCGCGCTGGTGATCGGCCTGGCGGCCGGCCCGCGCGTGATCCGCCTGCTGGCCTCGCTGAAGATAGGCCAGCCCATTCGTGGCTACGGCATGGAGACCCATCTGGCCAAGAGCGGCACGCCCACCATGGGCGGCGTGCTGATCCTGCTGTCGATCGCGATTTCCACGCTGCTGTGGTTCGAGCTGTCGAACCGCTTTGTCTGGATCGTGCTGCTGGTGACGCTGGGCTTCGGTGCCATCGGCTGGGTCGATGACTGGCGCAAGGTCGTCAACAAGGACCCCGAAGGCATGTGTTCGGGCGAAAAGTATTTCTGGCAGTCGGTGATCGGCCTGCTGGCCGCGCTGTATCTGGTGTTCAGCATTTCCGAGAACAGCAACGTGCAGGTGTTCGAGCTGTTCATCCGCTGGGTGCAGTCGGGCTTCTCCATGGACCTGCCGTCCAAGGCCGGCCTGCTGGTGCCGTTCTTCAAGGAAGTCAGCTACCCGCTGGGCGTGCTGGGCTTCGTGATCATGACCTATCTGGTGATTGTCGGCGCGAGCAACGCGGTCAACCTGACCGACGGTCTCGACGGCCTGGCGATCATGCCGGTGATCATGGTCGGCTCGGCGCTGGGCGTGTTCGCCTATGTCACGGGCAGCGTCAACTTCGCCAAGTACCTGCTGTTCCCGCACATCGCCGGCTCGGGCGAGCTGCTGATCTTCTGCGCGGCCATGGCCGGCGCGGGACTGGCCTTCCTCTGGTTCAACGCCCACCCGGCCCAGGTGTTCATGGGTGACGTGGGCGCGCTGGCGCTGGGCGGCGCGCTGGGCACCATCGCGGTGATCGTGCGCCAGGAAATCGTGCTGGCCATCATGGGCGGCATCTTCGTTGCCGAAGCCGTGTCCGTGATGCTGCAGGTGGTCTGGTTCAAGTACACCAAGAAGCGCTACGGCCAGGGTCGGCGCCTGCTGAAGATGGCGCCGCTGCACCACCATTTCGAGAAGAGCGGCTGGAAGGAAACGCAGGTCGTGACGCGTTTCTGGATCATCACCATGCTGCTGTGCCTGGTCGGCCTGTCGACGCTGAAACTGCGATGAATACCCCCGACCTCACTCCTGTGCCCACCGACGCCCTGGCGCCGGCCGATGCCGTGCTCGCGCCTCAAGAGGCTCGGGTGCAGGAAGACCCCGTGCTGCCCGCATCGGTCGAGCCCGGCGAATCGGCGCCAGCCGCTCCCTTGCCGGCCGAGGTCGCCGAGATGGCCGAGCCGCTGCCCGCAGCCGAGCTGTCGGCGCCGGCAGCACCCGTGCCGCCGCTGTCGAGCCTGCGTGCGGCCGAAGACGCGGCGGCGTTTGTCGCGCAGATCTTTGCGCAGGTGGCCGCGCCCGCGGTGGAGGACCAAGCCGCCGCGGCGGCGCAGGCCGCACCAGCCGAAGCCCAGCCCGAACTGCCGCCCGTGCCCGCGGGCTGGCCGCAGGCGACCGATGAACAGGACTTGCCGCTGGCCGGCCAGCAACTGCTGGTGCTGGGCCTGGGAGCCTCTGGCCTGGCGATGGCGCGCTGGTGCGCGCGGCTGGGCGCGCAGGTGACCGTGGCCGATACACGCCAGGCGCCGCCCCAGCTGGCCGTGCTCGCGCAGGAGCTGCCCCAGGTGCGCTTCGTTGCCGGCGCGTTCGATGCCGCTTTGCTCGACGGCCAGAACTTTGCCGCGGTCTACCGCTCGCCGGGCCTGAGCCCCGAGCAGCTCGCTGCCGTGCTCGCGGCCGCGCAAGCCCAGGGCCTGCGCCAGGGCGGCGAGCTCGATCTGTTCGCGCTGGCGCTGCAGTCGCTGGCCCGTGGCCATGGCTACCAGCCCGCGGTGCTGGCGATCACCGGCACCAATGGCAAGACCACGGTCACCTCGCTCACCGGCCAACTGCTCGCGCATGCGGGCAAGACCGTGGCCGTGGCCGGCAACATCGGCCCCACGCTGCTCGACACGCTGTCCGGCCATATCGATGACTGCACGCTGCCCCAGGCCTGGGTGCTTGAACTCTCGAGCTTCCAGCTCGATGCCGCGACGGGCTTCTCGCCCACGGCCGCAACCGTGCTCAACATCAGCCAGGACCATCTCGACTGGCATGGTAGCGTCGAAGCCTATGCCGCGTCCAAGGCGCGCATCTTCGGCGACGGCCTGATGATTCTCAACCGCGAAGATCCGGTCGTGATGCAGATGCTGCCCGCGCCCACGCGCGTCAAGCTGCAGCGCCCCCAGGAGCGCCAGCATGTCACCTTTGGCGGTGACATGCCGCGCCGCCCCGGCGACTTCGGCATCGAAGTCGTTGCCGGCATGGCCTGGCTGGTGCGCGCGCTTGAAGCCGACGAAACCGGCAAGCGCGCCAAGGCGGCGCAGGACGATCTGCATTTCCAGCGGCTGATGCCTGCCGACGCGCTGCGCATACGCGGGCGGCACAACGCCATCAACGCGCTGTCGGCGCTGGCCCTGGCCTCGGCCGCGGGCTGCGCCCTAGGCCCCATGCTCTACGGCCTGCGCGAATACCGCGGCGAGCCGCACCGCGTCGAGCCCGTGGGCGTGGTCGGCGAAGTCGAGTTCTTTGACGACAGCAAGGGCACGAATGTCGGCGCGACCGTGGCCGCGCTCACCGGCCTGGGCGCCGACCGCCGTCTGGTGGTGATCATGGGCGGCGAAGGCAAGGGCCAGGATTTCTCGCCGCTGGCCGCGCCCGTGGCGCGCTATGCGCGCGCGGTGGTGCTGATAGGGCGCGACGCGCCGCTGATCCGCGCGGCGCTCGAGGCCAGCGGCGTGCCGCTGCTCGCGGCCGACTCCATGGCCCAGGCCGTGGCGCTGGCCCATGCGCAGGCGCGCCCCGGCGAGGCCGTGCTGATGTCGCCGGCCTGCGCGAGCTTCGACATGTTCAAGGACTATGAAGACCGCGCGCGCCAGTTCGTGCTGGCGGTGCAGGGCCTGGCGCACGACGCCGGCCATGACCTGGAGGGCTGGGTGTGAGCACCGCTTCCATCTCGCAGCGCATGGCCGCCTGGTTTGGCGGCATCTCGGAGAAGGCCGTCGATGTGCTACCGGTGCGCGTGGGCGGGCCGCAGTACCGCCGCCCCACGGTCACGCCGGCGAGCGTGCTGGGCCTGGACCAGGCGCTGATCTGGATGGTCATAGGCTTGTTGGCCTGGAGCATCGTGATGGTCTACTCGGCGTCGATCGCGATGCCCGACAACCCGCGCTTCGGCAAGATCGCGCCCACCCATTTCCTGCTGCGCCACAGCATGTCGATAGGCATGGCGTTTGTCGGCGCGCTGCTGGCCTTCCAGGTGTCGATGGTCACCTGGGAGCGCATGGCGCGCAAGCTGTTCCTGGTCTCGCTGATCCTGCTGGTCGCGGTGCTGATTCCGCATGTGGGCACCGTGGTCAACGGCGCGCGCCGCTGGCTGTCGCTGGGCATCATGAACTTCCAGCCGTCGGAGCTCGCGAAGTTCGCGGTATTGATCTATGCGGCCGACTACATGGTGCGCAAGATGGCCGTCAAGGAGCGCTTCTTCCGCGCGGTGCTGCCCATGGGCGCGGCCGTGGTGGTGGTCGGCGTGCTGCTGCTGGCCGAGCCCGACATGGGCGCGTTCATGGTGATCGTGGTGATTGCCATGGGCATCCTGTTCCTGGGCGGCGTGAACGCGCGCATGTTCTTCCTGATCGCGTTCCTGGTGGTCGTGGCCTTCGTCATCATCATCGGCTTTTCCGAATGGCGGCGCGAGCGCATCTTCGCCTACCTCAACCCCTGGGACGAGAAACACGCGCTGGGCAAGGGCTACCAGCTCTCGCATGCGCTGATCGCCATCGGCCGCGGCGAGATCTTCGGCGTGGGCCTGGGCCGCAGCGTCGAGAAACTGCACTGGCTTCCCGAAGCGCATACCGACTTTCTGCTGGCCGTGATCGGCGAGGAATTCGGCCTGATCGGCGTGCTGACGCTGATCATCATGTTCCTCTGGATCACGCGCCGCATCATGCACATAGGCCGGCGCGCGGTCGCGCTGGACCGGGTGTTTTCCGGCCTGGTCGCGCAGGGCGTGGCCGTCTGGGTGGGCTTTCAGGCCTTCATCAACATGGGTGTGAATCTCGGGGCGCTGCCGACCAAGGGGCTGACGCTGCCGTTCATGAGTTTCGGCGGGTCGGCCATCCTGATGAATTTGGTGGCGCTGGCCGTGGTGTTGCGCGTGGATTACGAAAACAAGGAACTCATGCGCGGAGGACATCCATGAGCAAGACCGCATTGATCATGGCCGGCGGCACCGGCGGCCACATCTTCCCCGGCCTGGCCGTGGCCCAGGCGCTGCGCGAGCGCGGCTGGCAGGTGCACTGGCTGGGCGCGCCGGACAGCATGGAGTCGCGCCTGGTGCCGGCCCAGGGCTTCACGCTCGAGACCATAGACTTTTCCGGGGTGCGCGGCAAAGGCGTGGTGACGCTGGCGCTGCTACCGCTGCGCCTGCTCAAGGCGTTCTGGCAGGCGCTGGCCGTGGTGCGCCGCGTCAAGCCCGACGTGGTCGTGGGCCTGGGCGGCTACATCAGCTTTCCTGGCGGCATGATGGCCGTGCTGGCCGGCAAGCCATTGGTGCTGCATGAACAGAACTCGGTCGCGGGCATGGCCAACCGCGTTCTTGCCGGCGTTGCCGACCGGGTGTTCACGGCGTTTCCCAAGGTCTTTGCCAAGGGCCAATGGGTGGGCAATCCGCTGCGCCCGGCGTTCACGTCGCAGCCGCTGCCGGCCGCGCGCTTCGCGGGACGCAGCGGCCCGCTGCGCCTGCTGGTCGTGGGCGGCAGCCTGGGCGCGCGTGCGCTCAATGATGTCGTGCCCCAGGCGCTGGCGCTGATTCCCGCCGACTTGCGCCCGCAGGTGCTGCACCAGAGCGGCGCCAAGCAGATCGATGCGTTGCGCGCAAACTACGCCGCCGCGGGCGTGGAGGCGACGCTCACGCCCTTCATCGACGACACCGCCCAGGCGTTCGCCAACGCCGATGTGATCGTCTGCCGCGCGGGCGCGAGCACCGTGACCGAGATCGCCGCCGTGGGTGCGGCCGCGGTCTATGTGCCGTTTCCGTCGGCCGTGGACGACCACCAGACCACCAATGCGCGCTTCATAGTTGACGCCGGCGGTGGATGGTTGCTGCCCCAGGGAGAACTGGGCGCGGAAATGTTGTCCAATATGCTACAAAATATGCAGCGCTCCACGCTTTTGGAGCGCGCAGAACAAGCGAAGAACATGCAAAAGATTGAGGCGACCACCGCGGTGGTGCGCGCGTGCGAGGAGTTGGCGCGATGAAACACGCCATCCACCACATCCATTTCGTCGGTCTCGGCGGCTCGGGAATGAGCGGCATCGCCGAGGTCCTGAAGAACCTTGGCTACCATATTTCGGGCTCCGACCTGGTCGACAGCCCGAGCCTGCAGCGCCTCAAGGGCCTGGGCATCACCACCTGCGTGGGCCATGAGGCCAAGCACATCGACGGCGCGGACGTCGTCGTGACCTCGACGGCCGTGCAGGCAGACAACCCCGAAGTGCTGGCCGCGCGCGCCAGAAAAATTCCCGTCGTGCCGCGCGCGCTGATGCTGGCCGAGCTGATGCGCTTCAAGCAGGGCATTGCGATCGCGGGCGCCCACGGCAAGACCACGACCACCAGCCTGGTGACCTGCGTGCTCGCCGAAGCCGGGCTGGACCCGACCTTCGTCATCGGCGGCAAGCTCAACAGCGCGGGCGCGAATGCCCAGCTGGGCCAGGGCGACTACATCGTCGTCGAGGCCGACGAGTCGGACGCCTCGTTCCTGAACCTGCTGCCCTGCATGGCCGTGGTCACGAACATCGACGCCGATCACATGGAAACCTACGGCCATGACTTCGGCCGGCTCAAGAGCGCGTTTGTCGAGTTCCTGCACCGCATGCCGTTCTACGGCCGCGCCATTCTCTGCATGGACAGCCCCGCGGTGCGCGACATTCTGACCAGCGTCGCGCGCCCCATGACCACCTACGGCTTCAGCGAAGACGCGCAGGTGCGCGCCGTCAACGTGCAGGCGCGCGGAGGCGAAATGCATTTCACCGTGCGCCGCGAAGGCCAGCCGGGCAACGGCAGCTACCCCGATCTCGACGTGGTGCTGAGCCTGCCGGGCGAGCACAACGTGCTCAATGCGCTCGCGGCCGTGGCCGTGGCGATGGAGCTCGAGATCGCCGACGACGCGCTGCTGCGCGCGCTGCTCAATTTCAAGGGCGTGGGCCGGCGCTTCCAGCGCTATGGCGAGCTGCCCAGCCGCGACGGCGGCCATTTCACCGTGATCGACGACTACGGCCACCATCCGGTTGAAATGGCGGCGACGCTGGCCGCGGCGCGCGGCGCGTTTCCCGGCCAGCGCCTGGTGCTCGCGTTCCAGCCGCACCGCTACAGCCGCACGCGCGACTGTTTCGAGGATTTCGTCAAGGTCATAGGCGCGGCCGATCTGGTGCTGCTGACCGAAGTCTATGCGGCCGGCGAGGCGCCCATCGTGGCGGCCGACGGCCGCTCGCTGGCGCGCGCGCTGCGCGTGGCCGGGCGCGTGGAGCCGGTGTTCGTCGAGAACGTCGGCGATCTGCCCCAGGCGATCGTCGACAACGCGCGCGCCGGCGATGTGGTGCTGTGCATGGGCGCGGGCTCGATAGGCACGGTGCCGGCCAAGGTCGTGCTGATGATGGATCAGGCTGAACAGCCAGTCGAAGAGAAGGTCGGGATATGAGCGGATTGGACGCGAAGGCGAATATGAATATCGATGTGGGCGCACTGGGCAAGGTCGCGGTGCTGATGGGCGGGCGCTCGTCCGAGCGCGAAGTCTCGCTGATGTCGGGCAGCGGCGTGCTGGCCGCGCTGCGCGCGCGCGGCGTCGACGCGCATGCGTTCGATCCCGCCGAGCGCGACCTGTCGGCGCTCAAGGCCGAAGGCTTTGCGCGCTGCTTCATCGCGCTGCACGGCCGCTTCGGTGAAGACGGCACGGTGCAGGGCGCGCTGGAACTGCTCGACATCCCCTACACGGGCCCGGGCGTGATGGCTTCGAGCATCGCCATGGACAAGACCATGACCAAGCGCATCTGGCGCTTCGAAGGCCTGCCCACACCCGACTGGCGTCTGGTCGCCAGCGCCGAGGAAACCAGCCAGGCGCTGGCCGTGCTGGGCGCGCCCATGATCGTCAAGCCCGCGCGCGAAGGCTCGACCATTGGCCTGACCAAGGTCACGAGCGCCGAGGAATGCGCCCAGGCCTATGCACTGGCGTCGCAGTACGACCCCGAAGTGCTGTGCGAGCAGTTCATCGATGGCGACGAGACCACCTGCCCGGTGCTCGAAGGTGCGGGCCAGCCTGCCGATGCCGGCCGCGCCGATGCCGGCCGCGCCCAGGCACTGCCCGTGATCCGCATCGTCGCGCCCGAAGGCAACTACGACTACCAGAACAAGTATTTCACCGATACCACGCAGTACCACTGCCCCAGCGGCCTGCCCGAGGCCGAGGAGCATGAAATCCAGCGCCTGGTCGAGCGCGCGTTCCGCACGCTGGGCTGCCGCGGCTGGGCGCGTGCCGACATCATGATCCGCGCCAGCGACCGCCAGCCGTTCCTGCTCGAAATCAATACCTCGCCCGGCATGACCAGCCACTCGCTGGTGCCCATGGCGGCACGTGCTTCGGGCATCAGCTACGAAGACCTGTGCCTGCGCATTCTTGCGAGTGCCGCTCTCGATGGAGGCGCTGGCCGACCATGAAGCGCACGCTGCCCGCTCCGCTCGACGTCAAGCTCATGAACGTGACCGCCACGGTCCTGTTCCTGGGCTGCGCCGCGCTGTTGCTGGCGGCGGCGAGCTGGTGGGTGGTGCGCCATCCTGCGTTTTCGATCAGCCGCATCATTGTCGAAGGCGAGCTGGTGCACAACAACGCGGTGACGCTGCGCGCCAATGTGGCGCCCAGCCTCACCGGCAACTTCTTCACCATCGACCTGCGCGCGGCGCGCGAGGCGTTCGAGGAAGTGCCCTGGGTGCGCGAAGCCCAGGTGCGGCGCGAATACCCCAACAGCCTGCGCGTCGAGTTGCACGAGCATGTGGCCGAAGCGTTCTGGGGGCCGGACACGGGCGCGGAAATGGTCAACAGCTTCGGCGAAGTGTTCGAGGCCAACATCGGCGAAGTCGAGCGCGAAGGCATTCCGCGGCTGCAGGGCCCGAGCGGCAGCTCGCAGCAGGTGCTGCAGGTGTATCGAATGCTCGCGCCCGCGCTCGCGCCGCTGGCGCTGGAGATCGACGAGCTCACGCTCAACGAACGCGGCAGCTGGAAGGCGCGCCTGGCCCAAGGGGCTCAGGTGGAACTCGGCGGCGGCACGGTGGAACAGATGCTGCAGCGCGTGCAGCGCTTCACGCGCACGCTGGCCACCGTGACGACGCAGTACCAGCGCAAGGCCGATGCACTCGAATACGTGGATTTGCGTTATGAAGACGGCTATGCGCTGCGGCTGCATGGCGTGAGCACAGTACAGGGCAAGCTGCCTCCCCCCCGTCCCAAACCCCAGCCCAAGCCGGCTGCGGCCCGGCGCTGAAAGGAAGGCATATGCAACAGAACGACAAGACGGGACCAACTGAGGGCGGACTCTGATATGGCAAGAGAATACAAAGATGTGGTCGTCGGGCTGGACATTGGCACCGCCAAGGTCATGGCCGTGGTAGCCGAAGTGCTGCCCAATGGTGAACTCAAGCTCGCGGGCCTGGGTGTGGCCCCGAGCAACGGGCTCAAGCGCGGCGTGGTGGTGAACATCGACGCCACGGTGCAGAGCATCCAGCTCGCGCTCAAGGAAGCCGAGCTGATGGCCGACTGCAAGATCCAGCGCGTGTGCACCGGCATCACCGGCAGCCATATCCGCGGACTCAACTCCAGCGGCATGGTCGCCGTGAAGGACAAGGAAGTCACGCCCACCGACGTGGCGCGCGTGGTCGAGACCGCCAAGGCGATCAATATTTCCTCGGACCAGCGACTGTTGCTGGTCGAGCCGCAGGAATTCGTGATCGACGGCCAGGACGTGAAGGAGCCCATTGGCATGAGCGGCATACGCCTCGAAGCCAAGATCCACATCGTCACCGGCGCGCAGAGCGCGGCCGAGAACATCATCAAGTGCGTGCGCCGCTGCGGCCTCGAGGTCGAGCAGCTGCTGCTCAATCCGCTGGCATCGAGCCAGGCGGTGCTGACCGACGACGAGCGCGAGCTGGGCGTGGCCGTGGTCGACATCGGCGCGGGCACGACCGACGTCGCGATCTTCACCGGCGGCGCGATCCGCCACACGGCCGTGATACCGATTGCGGGCGACCTGATCACCAGCGACATCGCGATGGCGTTGCGCACGCCGACCAAGGATGCCGAAGACATCAAGGTCGAAAGCGGCTACGCCAAGCAGCTGCTGGCCGACCCCGACAGCCAGGTCGAAGTGCCCGGTCTGGGCGACCGCAGCCCGCGCATGATCAGCAAGCAGGCGCTGGCCGGCGTGATCGAGCCGCGCGTCGAGGAAATCTTCTCGCTGGTGCAGCAGGTGATACGCGAATCGGGCTACGAGGAAGTGCTGTCGTCGGGCATCGTGATCACGGGCGGCAGCTCGGTCATGCCCGGCATGGTCGAGCTGGCCGAGGACATTTTCCTCAAGCCCGTGCGCCGCGGAATTCCCAAGTATTCCAGCGCTTTGGCCGACATGGTGGCCCAGCCCCGGTCGGCTACAGTCATGGGTTTGCTTGACGAGGCACGCCTGGCGCGCCTGCGCGGTTTCAAGGTGGCACAAAAGAGTGGGTCGATGAAGACCGCTTTTGGTCGTTTCAAAGACTTCATTGTGGGAAACTTCTAGCCATGAGCGCTTATCGACTGCGCATCACCGGCCCGCCCACGGATGTCCGAATACGCGTGATTCCAGGATTTCCCTTTCAAACGGCCGTGACCCCAATTTTCAGAGTTTCAGGAGCAGCAACATGACCATCGAAATGATCGAAGCCGAAGAGTTCAACCAGGGCACACAGATCAAGGTGATCGGTGTCGGTGGCGGCGGCAGCAATGCCGTCGAGCACATGATTGCCCGCAATGTGCAGGGTGTGGAGTTCGTCTGCGCGAACACCGATGCCCAGGCATTGATCCGCAGTGCCGCGCACCGCACCATCCAGCTCGGCCAAAGCGGCCTGGGCGCAGGCAGCAAGCCCGAAAAGGGCCGTGAAGCCGCCGAAGCCGCCGTAGAAGACATCCGCGCTGCCATTGACGGCGCGCACATGCTGTTCATCACCGCCGGCATGGGCGGCGGCACCGGCACCGGCGCCGCGCCCGTGATCGCGCGCGTCGCCAAGGAAATGGGCATTCTCACCGTGGGCGTGGTGACCAAGCCTTTCGATTGGGAAGGCGGCCGCCGCATGACCAACGCCGACAACGGCCTCAACGAACTCGAAGCCAATGTCGACTCGCTGATCGTGGTGCTCAACGAGAAGCTGCTCGACGTGCTCGGCGACGACATCACGCAGGACGAAGCTTTCGCCCATGCGAATGACGTGCTGAAGAACGCCGTCGGCGGTATCGCTGAAATCATCAACGAATACGGCCAGGTGAACGTCGACTTCGAAGACGTGCGCACCGTGATGGGCGAGCCCGGCAAGGCAATGATGGGCACGGCCACGGCCGCCGGCCCCGACCGCGCGCGCATCGCCGCGGAGCAGGCCATCGCCTGCCCGCTGCTCGAAGGCATCGACCTGTCGGGCGCCAAGGGCGTGCTGGTGCTGGTCACCGCGTCCAAGGGCAGCCTCAAGCTGTCCGAGTCGCGCCTGGCAATGAACACCATCAACGCCTACGCTTCGCCCGATGCCCACGTGATCTTCGGCGCCGCCTATGACGACAGCCTGGGCGACGAGATCCGCGTGACCGTGGTCGCCACCGGCCTGGCCCGTCAGAACGCACGCCGCCAGAACATGGCCGTGCTGCAAGGCGGTCTGCGCACCGGTACCGACAACCTGAGCTACCAACTGCCCACGGCCAACATGGGCAGCGCCCAGGGCGCGGGCGGTCTGGGCGGCACGGGCCACAGCACCGACTTCGGCAACATGGGCAACATGTCCGTGCCCAGCGTCTGGCGCACCAACCGCACCCAGGCCGCAGCGCGCGTCGACGCACTGGCTTCGGGCGGCATGGAAGACCTGGAAATTCCAGCGTTCCTGCGCAAGCAAGCGGATTGATCGGAAGCACCCGCGCCTTCGCGGCAGGGGCCGTCCCCCGCTTGCCCCTCTCTCGCTTCGCGGGAGGGGGACGGCAGCCTCGCTGCGGGGCGGCCCTTGCTCGCTGCCCCTGAGCTGGGCCCTGCCAGTTTCAAAGGCATGCTGTTCATGCTGTGAGCTAGAGCTCCACACCGAGAAATTGATCGCGGCAATAGCCAAGACTGTGTCCCGGCGACAACCGGGACATGGTGCGGCCACTTAAAATGCAGGTATGTTGAAGCAACGCACCCTCAAGACAATCACCCGTGCTGTGGGCGTGGGCCTGCACAGCGGTCAGCGCGTCGAGTTGACGCTGCGCCCCGCGCCGGCGGACACCGGCATTGTCTTCAGACGCGTTGACCTGCCCGAACCTGTCGATATCCCGATTTCGGCCTATGCGATCACCGACACGCGCATGGCATCGACCATTGGCGTGGGCGGGGCCAAGGTGCATACGGTGGAGCATCTGATGTCGGCCATCGCGGGCCTGGGGCTCGACAACCTGTATATCGACATCACGGCCGAGGAAGTCCCCATTCTTGACGGCTCGTCGTCGTCGTTCGTGTTCCTGCTGCAGAGCGCGGGCATAGAACTGCAGAACGCTCCCAAGCGCTTCATCCGCGTCAAGCGCACCGTCGAAGTGCGCGAAGGCGAAGGCAAGAACCTCAAGTGGGCGCGCTTCGATCCCTATCACGGCTTCAAGCTGCGCTTCGAGATCGACTTCGCCCATCCGGCAGTGGATTCCACAGGCCAGTGCGTGGAGTTCGACCTGGGCGAGGACAACTACGTGCGCGACATCGCGCGCGCGCGCACTTTCGGTTTCACCAAGGACGTCGAAATGCTGCGCACCAACGGCCTGGCGCTGGGCGGTGGGCTCGACAACGCCATCGTCATGGACGACTACAAGGTGCTCAACAGCGACGGCCTGCGCTATGACGACGAGTTCGCCAAGCACAAGATCCTCGACGCCATCGGCGACCTGTTCGTCATCGGCAAGCCGCTGCTAGCGGCCTACAGCGCCTTCCGTTCGGGCCACGGCATGAACAACCAGCTGCTGCGCGCGCTGCTCGATCAGCCCGATGCCTGGGAAATCGTCACGTTCGAGAACGAACGCCTGGCGCCCAAGGGCTTTGCCGAGCCGGTGCGCGCCTGGTGAGCTTGGCCCCATGCTGATCTTTCGCGCCCTCGTAGGCTTTCTGTTTGTCGCGGCCTTGCTGTGCTTTGCGTTCTACCTGGGCACGGGCCAGCCCGGCTACAAGCGCTGGGCCATGCTGATTCTCAAATGGACGGTGATCGCCGCGCTGGCTTTCTTCGCGGTGCTGATACTGGGCAGGATTGCCTGACGCCGCCGGCGCGGATGTTGCACTTGGCAATCATTTGAGCCTTTACGGATGTGTCGATTCGCTGCCTCTGTGAACCAACGCAAGGCTTGCGCAAAACTTGTGTAAAGCGCTGTCGTCCGACCCCCCAAGCCCGGGAGGATGGGCCATCATGCAGTCACACCAACCACTTCAAGAAGGGGTGACATGACACACAATAAATCGATCCAATCCGGCCTCTGGGCCCTCGCGGCCGGCGTCGCCTTGACCGCTTTCGCACCTCTGGCATCGGCCCAGCCGCGCCAGGAGCCGCAGCGCGGCGGCCCGCAGATGCACCAGCCCGAGCCCGGACATGGTCCGGCGCAGATGCACCAGCCTGTGCATCAGCACCAGCCCGCGGCCAAGCCCGGCAACAACGCCCACCATGCGCAGCCCGGCGGCCCGCACCGCGGTGCCGGCCCCGATCGCAATCTGCACCGCGGCGGCAAGCTGCCGCCGAGCTATCGCAGCAAGCACTATGTGGTTGACGACTGGCGCGGCCACGGCCTGCAGCGCCCGGGACGCGGCCAGCACTGGGTGCAGGTCGGCTCCGACTACCTGCTGGTGGCCGCGGCCACGGGGCTGATCGCGCAGATCGTCCTGCATTGATTCGCCAGCGCTTCTCACAGTTTTGAAAGGGGATCATCATGACCCGTTGGACCACTTCCATCATGGCCACTGCAGTCGCCTTGACCATGGGCCTGAGCGCCACACTGGCCCAGGCACAGCCCGACAACCGCCGCGGCCCTCCGGGCCATTCCCAGGGCCATGGCAACGGCCATGGCCACGCCGGACCGGACCGCCATGACCGCCACGATCGTTACGACCGCCGTGACGACCGCCGCCCAGGCCCGCCGCCGCACGCCCATGGCGGGCGCCATGGTGCCGGCCCGCAGCACAACTGGGTGCGCGGCTCGCGCATTCCGCCCCAGTACCGCACGCGCCACTATGTCGTCAACGACTGGCGCGGCCATCACCTGAGCCCGCCGCCACGCGGCTATCACTGGGTGCAAAATGGTGGTGACTATCTGCTGGTGGCGATTGCCACGGGCGTGATCGCGCAGCTGATACTGAGCCAATGACATTCGCCGGCGATTGCGGGCGCTGTTTACTGTAGAGCGAAGTCCGAAGCCAGCGGCTCCAGGCTGCCATTCGTCGAAGATTCCTGTTCTGCGATAGCCGTGTCCAGCAGGCTGTCTTCGGCGGCAGCGGCTTCCACCAGTTCGTGGCTATATAGGTAATCCTCTTCATCGCCCGATCTGGCCAGCGGCGATACCCAGGTCAACGATAGAGTCGGATCATCGAGGAGCTCCTGCTGCGCCAGCGCGATCGCGTCGGCGATGGCAATGTGGCCCGCGTCGCGCGCCATGTCCGCGGCTGTGCGGCCGTCGGCGCCGCAGAGCATGACGTCCGCGCCAAAGTCCATCAAGTGTTTCACCGACAATTCATCGCCCTTGCTGGCGGCGATCATGAGCGCGGAGTGGCGCTGGCCCTCGTTGAGAGTGTCGTGTTCCACATGCCCAACCTGGAGCAGGCTCAACACAATGTCCGGAGCGCCGGCATCGGCGGCATACATCAGCGCTGTCCAATTCGCGCTGTCTGTGGCATTGATGTCTGCGCAGTGTTTCAAGCTTTCCACTATGGCTGGATGCTTGTTCACCACGGCGTGCATCAGCGCAGTGCAATACATGCCGTCGACGGCATTGAGATCGATACCAGCGAATTCCTTCAGACATTCGACAGCATCGAGTTTCCCGGCGATGGCGGCGAGCATCAGTGCGGTGCCGCCCACCAAATTGGCTGCATTGACGGCTGCATCCGCACGATTCTTGAACAGTTCGATGACCTGCACATGGCCTTGTGTGGCGGCCAGCATCAGCGCGGAGTTGCCCTCGAGGTTGGCATCGTTGATCTGCAGGTCAGCGCGCGTGAGCAGGGTCTGCACCAACTCTGGCTTGTTCAATATCGACGCCAGCATCAACGCCGAGAAGCCGCCATCTATTTGGGCATTGATCAGCAGGTCAGGGCGGGCGACGAGGGCCGCCACCGCAGCGTGCTGCCCCTTCACTACGGAAATCATCAAGGCGTTCAAGTTGTCCGCGCCGACGATGTTGATGTCCACATCGTCGCGCTGCAGCAGGGCTTGAAGGGTGGCACTATCTTGCGCATGCGCGGCGGCGAGCAGCTGGGAACCCAGAACGGGATCGAAATCGGGATGGTTTTCAGAAGGCATGATCAAAGGCAGAGGAACTGCAGACTGGTTGACAGTGAAACGTGCCTCGCGGTTGTTTTCGATCCGCACCGCCCAGGCCCGTAGCTTATGGTTGAGTATTTAATAGTTTAAAGCTATCAAGTCTTGAGTTTAATTGGTTTTTTAATTTTTGCAAACGCAGTTGTTTTGCAGTCAATTGCGGACCGCGAGGAAGAGGGCTGGGGAGGGATGCGCCGAATGCGCGGCAGCTGCTGGCCCGAGGGCAGGCAGTCAACGGCAGCGGTGCGGGGTGTGCTGCTGGGCGCAGCGCCCGGGTTGTTGCCGCTCAGTAAGAGCGGCCGCCCTTGTACATCGCATGCTGGCGGCGCTGCAGCGGCGCGACTTCGGCAATGCGCGCCATGGCGGCACCCACATGGGCATGCGTGATGGCAATGCCCAGCGCGTCGGCGGCGTCGGGGCCGGGCAGACCGGGCAGCTGCAGCAGGCGCTGCACCATGGCCTGGATCTGGTCCTTGCCCGCGCGGCCATGGCCGGCAACGGCTTTCTTCATCTGCAAGGCCGTGTACTCGGCCACGGGCAACAGGCTGGTGACCAGCGCCGCCAGCGCCGCGCCACGCGCCTGGCCCAGCAGCAGCGTCGATTGCGGGTTGGTGTTGACGAACACGATTTCCACTGCCGAGCTGTCGGGCTGGTAGCGTTGCGCGACCTCGGTGATGCCGTCGAACAGCAGCTTGAGCCGGCCCGGCAGGTCGCCGCGGTCCAGCGCGGTCGTGCGTATGGTTCCGCTGGCCACATAGGTGAGGCGGTGGCCGTCCACGTCGACCACACCAAAGCCCGTGGTCTGCAGGCCGGGGTCAATTCCAAGAATGCGCATGCAATGCTCTCTGTCAGGGCAGAGCAGTATGACCCATGCGGCGCATGATGGTGCGCGCGCGTTGGGCCAGGTAGCTGGACTTGGGTTGCAGCGCAAAGCGCTTGGGCTGGGGCAGCATCACGGCCAGGCGCGCGGCCTCGGCCGCGCTCAGGCGTGCCGCAGGCTTGCCGAAATAATAGCCCGCAGCCGCCTCGGCGCCAAAGACGCCCGGGCCCCATTCGACATGGTTCAGATAGATCTCGAGAATGCGCTGCTTGGTCAGGAACAGTTCGAGCAGCTTGGCGAGCACCAGCTCCTGGCCCTTGCGCGCGAACTGGCGCTCGCCCGACAGCAGCAGGTTCTTGGCGAGCTGCTGGGTGATGGTCGAGCCGCCATAGATTTTCGTCGGCGCCCGGCCCGCGGCCTGGGCCCGCTCCTCGGCGCGCTGGTTGCGCTCCCAGGCTTTCTCGATCGCATCCCATTCGATGCCGCTGTGGTCGACAAAGCCGTCGTCTTCCGACGCGACCACGGCGCGCTTGAGGTGGTCGGAAATCTGCGCGTAGTCCACCCACTTGTGGCGCCAGCGCTGGATCTCGCCGCTGCGCAGCGCCTGCCAGGCTTCGGAGCGCTGCACCGTGGTCGACGCCGGGTCGAGCACGGCCATGGCCGCGATGCGCACCACGAAGAACAGCTGCAGCAGCAATGCCGCGCACAGCAGCAGGGCCAGCCAGCGCCAGACAGGCTGCATGCGCATGGCCTATGCTCCGAGGCTAGCGCGCAGCTCGGCCAGCACGGGCGCGCCCTGGGGGCGCACGCCGCGCCACAGCGCAAACGCTGCGGCCGCCTGTTCGACCAGCATGCCCAGGCCGTCGCGCCCGCGCGCGCCATGCTGCGCGGCCCAGTCGAGAAAGGGCTGGGCGGCCGGGCCGTACATCATGTCGTAGGCCAGGCAGCCCGGGCGCAGCACGCTGGCGGACACCGGCACGGCCGCGCCGCCGAGGCTGCTGGCCGAGGCATTGATCACCAGATCGAAGTCCTGGGCGATGTCCAGGCCCAGGGCCTGGAGTTCGACGCCATGGCGCGCGGCAAGCAGAGCGTGGCGTTCGACCAGCGCCTGGGCCTTTTCCAGCGTGCGATTGACGATCACGATGCGCCGCGGCTTTTCGGCCAGCAGCGGGCCGAGCGCGCCGGCCGACGCGCCGCCGGCGCCGATCAGCAGCACATCGCGCCCGGCAATTGCCTGGCCGGCGTTGTCGCGGATGTCGGCCACCAGTCCCAGTCCGTCGGTGTTGTCGGCATGGATGCGGCCGTCGGACAGCACCAGCGTATTGGCCGCGCCCGCGAGTTGCACGCGCTCGCTGCGGCTGTCGGCGAGTTGCGCCGCCTGCAGCTTGAACGGCACGGTCACATTGCAACCGCGCCCGCCGGCCGCGGCAAAGGCCTGCACTGCGGCGTCGAAGCCGTCGAGCGCGACGAGTTCGCGCGTGTAGCGCAGGTTTTGCGCGGTCAGTTCGGCAAAGCGCGCATGGATCCAGGGCGAGCGGCTGTGCTCGACGGGGTTGCCCATGACGCAGTAGAGATCGACGGTGGATGGCATGGTGAAAAGCGGAAAAAAGACGGTCGCGCACGAATGCGTGGCCGGGGTCAGCGCACGCTGGTCTCCAGCGTCTGCTCGCGCGTGAATTTGAAGCGCGACACCACGGCGATCTGGTCGGCCTTGGTGCGCATCGCGCTGCCGAACTGGCCGAACGGGCCAGCGGCGCGCGCAATTGCGGCGGCGCGGTTGTCGAGCAGCGGATTGCCGGAGCTTTGCACGATCTCGGTGTCCAGCACCCGCCCATCGTGGTTGACGGTGACGATCATGGTCAGCTCTCCATAGAGCTTCCTGCCCGCCTGCTCGGGAAAGTTCTCCGTCCCCTTGTCTTCGACCTTGCGGCGCAGCGCGTCGTAGTAGACCGCATACACCTCTTCGCGCGTCGCGGGGCTGATGTAGCGTTTCTTGGGGCGCGCATTCTCCTCGTTGATGCGCTTCTCGATTTCGGCGAGCAACTTGACCAGCTGCTGGCGGCGCTCCTGCTCGCTGAGCTGCTGCGCGTTGGGCGCAGTCTCGCGCGGATCGAGCGGGGCCATGGTGGCCACGCGCTGGCGCAGCTGGGTCAGCAGCACCGCCTGCTGCTCCTGCATCGCATCGAGCTTGCGCTGCGCTTCCTCGAAGTCCTCGCCTACGGCCGTGAGCGCCGAGTAAGGCAGGGGACTCGTGGCGCGGCCCTGGGCGGCTTCGCCGCCGCCGGCAAGCGAAGCCTGGGCAATGGCCTGGGCCTTTTCCGGCCGTTCCTGGGATTTGGCGTTCACCAGAATGACTTCGAGCGGAGTGTCCTGGAACACGCGCTCGAAGGCCTGTGGGTGAACGAAGCGAACCGAAAGCACGGCCGCGTGCAGCGCCAGCGAGATACCGAGCGCGAGCTGCAGGGTGGTCAAGGAGCGAAGCGCGGCGGTGACTTTCACGGTGCGGGAGGCGTCACGGCGTCGGTTTCGTTCATGTCGACGGCGATGGCGATCGGGCCGGCAACGGCGTCGTCCTCGCCTTCGTCTTCACCGGCCTGCTCGCCCGTGGCCTGGGCCTCGGGGCTGTCGAGGCGCTCGATCAGGGTGCCGTTGACGTCGAGCGTGATTTCATCGATCTCGCCCAGGCGTACCTTGAGGCGTGCGCCGCGCGGCAGGCCCTGGGCGCCGAGCACCGGCAGCACCAGCGGCAGGCTGTCGGCACGCACCAGGAAACTGCCGCCCGGGCCTTCCTTGATGACGCTGGCCTCGATCTCGGTGATGCCGTTCTGCTCGAGGTACTTGAGCGTCCAGAAGCGCTCCATGCCGGCCTGGTAGCCGTTGTAGGCGCTGTAGGCGGTGTCGAAGCTGCTGATGATGGCGAACAGGTCCGCGTCCTTTGGCTTGAACGGCGCGGCCAGCGCCGCGGTCTTGCCGTTGCGCACGCAGGCGATGATCTGCCACTGGTTGACCAGGTCGACATAACGGCGCAGCGGCGAAGTCGCCCAGGCGTAGCTCTTGACGCCAATGCCTGCGTGCGGCAAGGCCTTGGTGCCCATGCGCACCTTGACGCCGGGCGCCAGGCTCGCCTGGCTGCGGTAGATGCCGGGCACGCCGTGCTCGGCCAGCAGGTTGCCCCAGGTGCTGTTGGCGACGATCGCGGCTTCGGCGACGATCAGGTCCAGCGGCGCGCCGCGCTTGCGCGTGGTGATCTGCACGGTCTCGTTGCCCACGGGCTCGCCGCCGGCATTGCCCGTGAGGCGGAAGTTGTAGTCGGGGCGGTTGAAGTTCTCGGGCTTGCCGCGCACGACTTCACGCTGCGCCTTGAGGTGCTTGGCCAGGCGGTGCAGGAACGTGAACTCGCTGCGCTTTTCCTGCAGCGTGGCGGGCGTGCCTGCGACTTCGATCGACGCGTCGTTCAGCCATTCCTCGGTCACGATGTGGTCGAGCTGGTCGTGGCGGAAATTGATCTGCACCGGCACGCGCTCCAGGCGCGTTTCGCTGGCGATGAATTCCAGCGTCTCTTCGTTGATCTGCACGTACAGCGAGACCGCTGGGTTGGCGCGGCCTTCGTCCAGCGTATAGACCTGCACCACCTCGTCGGGCAGCATGGTGATCTTGTAGCCGGGCATGTAGACCGTCGACAGACGGTTGCGGCCCAGTTGGTCCAGCGGCGTGCCGGGCACGATGGCCAGGCCGGGCGCGGCGATGTGCACGCCCAGCGTCACGACGCCCGTGCCCAGGCCCTGGACCGACAGCGCATCGTCGATTTCGGTGGTCTGCGAATCGTCGATCGAATAGGCTTGCACATTGGCCAGCGGCAGATCCTGCGGTGGCTGGGGCGCGGCCAGCGCTGGAAAGCCCGTGCCCTTGGGGAAGTTGTCGAACAGGAAGCGCTTCCAGTGGAACTCGTAGGCCGAGTCGATCGCGCCCGCGCGCTGCAGCAGATCGAGCGGCGCGAGATGCGTGGCGCGGCTGGCCTCGACCACGGCCTTGTATTCGGGCGCGTTCTTGTCGGGACGGAACAGGATCTTGTAGAGCTGCTCGCGCACCGGCGCCGGGCATTCGCCGCGGCCCAGCTGCGCGGCCCATTCGTCGATCTGCGCCAGTACGAGCTTCTTCTTCTCGATCGCGGCCAGCGCCTGTTGCAGGATCTCGGCCGAGGCCTTGCGAAAACGCCCCTTGCCCGCGCGGCGGAAGTAGTGCGGCGCGTCGAACAGCGCCAGCAGCGTGCCCGCCTGCTGGGCCAGCGTGGCGTTTTCCGAGAAATAGTCGCGGGCGAGCTCGGCAAAGCCGAATTCCTCTTCGGGAGCGAATTCCCAGGCCAGGTCGAGCTCCATGCCGTCGGCCTGGGCTTGCGCCTGGGCCATGAGTTCGGCCGGTGTCGGCTTGTCGAACTTGATCAGGATATGGGCGGCCTTGACCTTGACCCGCTTGCCGGTATCGAGCTCGATCTGGGCGGAGGTATCGGTTTCGGACAGGATGCGACCGGCGAGGAATTTGCCGGCTTCTTCAAACAATGCGTGCATGGTTGCAATTGTCCCATGAGGTCCGGGGTGGCTGCAGGGCTTTTCCTTGCGCGGTTGCGGGCTGCGCAGGCCTGGGCCTCAGGCCAGCGCGAGAAAGCTGTCTATGCGCGGGATGTGCGTGGGGAAGTCGCTGAGCGCATGCTCGCCGCCCTCCAGCAGCGCGATCTGCGCGGCCGTGTAGCGCGCCACCATTTCACGCCAGTCGAGCACTTCGTCGCCCTTGGCAATGAAAGCCAGCTCGGGCCCGGCCGCGGGCAGGGCGCGCGTGTCGAGTGCCTGCAGCTCGGCTATGTATTCGGGGCGAAAGAAGAAATGCTGCTCGGGGTCATGCCAGGCGGTCTGCGCGCCAATGTACTTTTCAAGATCGCGTGCCGGGAATACCGCCGGGTTGAGCAGCACGCTGGCGCAGCCGCGCTGCTGGGCAAACCAGCTCGCGTAGAAGCCGCCCAGCGACGAGCCCATCACGGCCGTGGTGGCGCGCGGCCAGTCGGCCGTGCCTTTCAGCAGCAGCTGCGCGGCGGCGCGCGGCGAGGGCGGCAGCTGCGGGCACCACCAGTGCACGTCCGGGTGATGGGCCGCGACATGGGCGGCCATCTGCTGTGCCTTGAGCGATTGGGGCGAGGAGCGAAAGCCGTGCAGATAGAGCAGATGGGTCGTGTTCATGGGATAGGCAGCAGTGCGACACACGCCATTGTGGCCTGCTGGCCCGCGGAAGACGATGGATTTGCCGCGCAACGGATAATCGCCGCCATATGTCTGCAGCAGAATTCGACAAGCCTTCGCTTCTTCAACGCATCGTGCCCCTGTTTCGCGGTTTCGATGGCCCCCTGGTGCTGTTGGTGATGGTGCTCGCCGCGATCGGCCTGACGGCCATGTATTCCTCGGGTTACGACCACGGAACGCGCTTTGTCGACCATGGCCGCAACATGCTGATCGCCGTCGGCCTGCTGTTTCTCGTCGCCCAGGTGCCGCCACAGCACATCATGAAGGTCGCGGTGCCACTGTACCTGGTGGGCGTGGCGCTGCTGGTCGCGGTCGCGGTGTTCGGCATCACCAAGAAAGGCGCGCAGCGCTGGGTCAACGTGGGCGTGGTGATACAGCCCAGCGAACTGCTCAAGATCGCCACGCCGCTGATGCTGGCCTGGTGGTTTCAGCGGCGCGAAGGGCAGATTCGTCGCACCGACTTCGTGCTGGCCCTGGTGCTGCTGATGGTGCCCGTGGGCCTGATCATGAAGCAGCCCGATCTGGGCACTTCGCTGCTGGTCATGGCTGCGGGCCTGTCGGTGATCTTCTTTGCGGGCCTGCCGTGGAAGCTGGTGCTGCCGCCGGTGGTGCTGGGAGCGATAGGCATCGTGCTGATCGTCTGGTTCGAACCCCAGCTGTGCGCCGAAGGCATGCGCTGGCCGGTGCTGCATGAATACCAGCAGACGCGCATCTGCACGCTGCTCGACCCGACACGCGATCCGCTGGGCAAGGGCTTTCACATTCTGCAGGGCATGATTGCCATAGGCTCGGGCGGCGTCTGGGGCAAGGGTTTCATGGCCGGCACGCAGACCCATCTCGAATTCATTCCCGAACGCACCACCGATTTCATCTTCGCGGCGTTCTCCGAAGAGTTCGGCCTGGTCGGCAATCTGCTGCTGATCACCGCCTTCCTGCTGCTGGTGTGGCGCGGCCTGGTGATCGCCACGCGTGCCCAGCAGCTGTTCGCGCGGCTGATGGCGGCGGCGGTGGCAATGATTTTCTTCACTTACGCGTTCGTCAACATGGGCATGGTCAGCGGCATCCTGCCCGTGGTCGGCGTGCCCCTGCCTTTCGTGAGCTACGGCGGCACGGCCATGGTCACGCTGGGGCTGGCGCTGGGCGTGCTGATGTCGGTCGCGCGCTCGCAGCGCCAGTTGCCACAGGACGCGGCGCTGGGCCGGGGACCGCTGGCGAACCCGCGCATGGGCTGACGGCTGCAACGAATTTCCTGGCCAGCGCAGGGAGAGGACATGGGGTGGTGCCTACAATGTACCCATGATCTCCCGCGAACCCACCATCGAACGCCTGGCCACGGCCCGCAGCTTGCTGCTCGAGCCTTTCGGCCTGGATGAATCCCACCTCGCACGCGCCCTGGCCGAGATCCGCTCGCACCAGGTCGATGACGCCGACCTGTACTTCCAATACACCCGCGCCGAAGGCTGGAGCCTCGAGGAAGGCATCGTCAAGACCGGCTCCTTCAGCATCGATCAAGGTGTGGGCGTGCGCGCGGTCAGCGGCGAGAAAACCGCGTTTGCCTATTCCGACGACATCTCCGAAGCGTCGCTGCTGGACGCCGCGCGCACCGTGCGCAGCATCTCCAGCGCGGCCCAGAGCCAGCGCGCGAAAGTCGTGCGCCCCAAGATCGCCGGCAGCCGCTCGCTCTATCCCGCGATCGACCCCATCGCCTCGCTCGACAGCACGGCCAAGGTCGAGCTGCTGGGCCGGGTCGAGAAGCTAGGCCGCGCCAAGGATCCGCGCGTCAAGCAGGTCATGGCGGGCCTGGCCAGTGAATACGACGTGGTGCTGGTGGCGCGCGCCGACGGCACGCTGGCCGCCGATGTGCGGCCGCTGGTGCGGCTGTCGGTGACGGTGATCGCCGAGCACAAGGGCCGGCGCGAAGTCGGCTCGGCCGGCGGCGGCGGCCGCTTCGGCCTGGCCTATTTCAGCGAGGAGCAGATCAGCCAGTATGTCGATGAAGCCGTGCATGCGGCCCTGGTCAACCTCGATTCGCGCCCCGCGCCCGCGGGTGAAATGACCGTGGTGCTGGGCTCGGGCTGGCCGGGCATCCTGTTCCACGAAGCCGTGGGCCATGGCCTCGAAGGCGATTTCAACCGCAAGGGTTCGAGCGCGTTCAGCGGCCGCATAGGCCAGCGCGTTGCCGCCAAGGGCGTCAACGTGCTCGACGACGGCACCATTGCCGACCGCCGCGGCTCGCTCAACGTCGATGACGAAGGCTGCCCCAGCCAGCGCAACGTGCTGATCGAGGACGGCATTCTCAAGGGCTATATCCAGGATTCGATGAATGCCCGCCTGATGGGCGTCGCTCCCACGGGCAACGGCCGGCGCGAGAGCTATGCGCACATTCCCATGCCGCGCATGACCAACACCTATATGACCGGCGGCAATCTGCCCCCCGAGGAAATCGTCGCCAGCATCAAGAAGGGCTTGTACGCGACCAACTTCGGCGGCGGCCAGGTCGACATCACCAGCGGCAAGTTCGTGTTCTCCGCGAGCGAAGCCTACTGGGTCGAGAACGGCAAGATCCAGTACCCGGTCAAGGGCGCGACCATTGTGGGCAGCGGCCCCGAGTCGCTCAAGAAGATCAGCATGATAGGCAACGACATGCGCCTGGACCCCGGCGTGGGCACCTGCGGCAAGGAAGGCCAGAGCGTTCCCGTGGGCGTGGGCCAGCCCACGCTGCGCATCGACGGCCTCACGGTGGGCGGCACGGCCTGATCCGGGCCGTGGCCTGGCGCACCAGGCAAAGGACAAAGAGGGCCCAGGCCCTCTTTTTTTCGGCCGCAAGCCGTGCGGCGGCATGCGCGGCGCATGGATTTGCGCTTTTTGCGCATTTTTTTGTTTTTCAATTAACGCTGTATTGCTGCAAGAAATTGCAATACAGCGCAATTAAATTGCAAGGATGCGGTTTTTAAAGGCCTGAATGCAGGTTTGTTGACTTGCCTGTTGTCGCCTGGCAACGCCGCGCCAGGGTGTGGGGCAGGGGGACTGTGCTACATTTTCCTCCTATGAATGCAGCACGCGCTTACTTTGCCTATTTTTGGTTCTCGGTCCCCGGCGGATGAGAGGCGAGCGCACAAGCACCCGAAACAAACTCTCTAAGAACCGCCGAAGCTGAAAAGCCCGGCGGTTTTTTTTGCTCTTTCATTCCCAGCCTTCCACGCATTCCACGAAAGCACACGATGACCGCTCCTAACGCATCCGCCAGCGATTCCTGGTATCGCAGCTCTGTCCACAAGACCGGCCAGACTGACGACGAACGTATCAAGGACATCACTGTGTTACCCCCTCCAGAGCATCTCATCCGTTTCTTCCCCATCTGCGGGACGCCCGTGGAGGCGCTGATCGGCAATACGCGCCACACCATCCACCGCATCATGGCGCGCGAGGACGATCGGCTGCTGATCATCATCGGCCCCTGCTCGATCCATGATCCCGCCGCAGCGCTGGAATACGCGCGCCGCCTGGCCGTGGTGCGCGAGCAGTACAAGGACACGCTGGAGATCGTGATGCGCGTGTACTTCGAGAAGCCGCGCACCACCGTGGGCTGGAAGGGCCTGATCAACGATCCCTACCTCGACCAGAGCTACCGCATCGACGAAGGCCTGCGCATCGCGCGCCAGCTGCTGATCGACATCAACCGCCTGGGCGTGCCCGCGGCCAGCGAGTTCCTCGACGTGATCTCGCCCCAGTACATTGCCGACCTGATCAGTTGGGGCGCAATCGGCGCGCGCACCACCGAAAGCCAGGTGCACCGCGAGCTGGCCTCGGGCATCTCGGCGCCCATAGGCTTCAAGAACGGCACCGACGGCAACATCCGCATTGCCACCGACGCGATCCAGTCGGCCGGCCGCGGCCACCACTTCCTGTCGGTGCACAAGAATGGCCAGGTCGCCATCGTCAACACCACGGGCAACCAGGACTGCCACGTGATCCTGCGCGGCGGCAAGACCCCCAACTACGACGCCGAAAGCGTGGCCTCGGCCTGCGCCGACCTGCGCGCTGCCGGCCTGCCCGACACGCTGATGGTCGATTGCAGCCATGCCAACAGCTCCAAGCAGCACGAGCGCCAGAAGGACGTGGCGCGCGACATCGCGGGCCAGGTCGCCGGAGGTTCGGACTCGGTGTTCGGCCTGATGATAGAAAGCCATCTGCAGGGCGGAGCGCAGAAGTTCACGCCGGGCAAGGACGATGTCGCCGCGCTCAAGTACGGCCAGAGCATCACCGATGCCTGCCTCGACTGGGACGATTCGCTGCAGACCCTGGCCGTGCTGTCGCAGGCCGTGCAGGCGCGCCGCGTGCGCCAGGAAACCAAGACCGAAGCTGCGGCTCCCGCGCTGGCTTGAGGTTTGCAGGCCGGCGCGCTGCCGGCCTGGCGCTCAGTGCTGGCGGGCCGCGCCGGTATTGAGCGTGTGGTCGAGCCGCTGCAGCAGCGCCAGCAGGCGGCTGCAGTCGCGCGGCGCAAGCCGGCTGAACTCGTGCTCGCCCAGCGCATGGATGTTGCAGTTGCCGGGCAAGGCGCTGCGCGCGTCGATCAACGCGCTGAGCCGGGGCACGAACACCCATTGCAGCCACTGGTGGAATTCAAGCGTGTCATACATGAACGGCATGGTCGACGCCAGCGCCTCGGCGCTGGGCGGCAGCGCCGACCACAGATCGAGGGCGCTCATTTCCGCTTGCAGCGCCTGCAGCTGCTCCTGGATTTCGGCATGCTGGGCAGTAAGTGACATCGGTGGGCCTGTGATGAGAACGGGAGGGCGATTTTAGCCAGCCTGGGCTGAAACTGCTCGCAGTCCCGCTGGCGCCCGCGCGGCGATTGTGTTTAAGCTGCTTGCCTGGGCGCATCCTGCGCCCGTTGGCGATATCTGCCGAAAGGTTTTTCATGCACAGCGAAGTGACCGTGACCCTGGCCCCCGAACAGGAATTCCATGTCGACCTGCGTGGCGTTGAGCCGCTGGACCACGAAGCCGCGCGCAAGTGGCTGGACGAACAATTCATCGCCTTCGACTGCGAGCCCCTGCGGCCCAGCGGCAAGGTGCTGCTGGCCGACAAGCTGCTCACGGTGGCCCATGCCGCGGGCGCGTCCCGGCTGTCCGACCCCGAATGGCTGCGCGCCTACGGCCGCGCGGCGACGGGTGTGACGGCGCGGCCCGTGGTGCGCATTGATGTTCCGGCGATGACCGTGGGGTACTGACTTCCAGTGGGGCGCAGGCACGCTCAGGGCGGATGAGGCAACCGTTCGTGGTGGGCCACGGCCTGCTGGGGAATGCGCGCGCCTCGCCTCAACCTGCCTGCTGGCCCAGCCGCTCCAGCAACTTGGCGTGGATCCCGCCAAACCCCCCATTGCTCATGCAGACCACCTGATCGCCGGGCCGGGCTGCGGCCACCACCTGGTCGACCAGCGTGTCGATATCGGCCGCGGTCTGGGCGCGCTTGCCCTGGCCCACGCCCATAGGGGCGAGCGCCGCCGCCGCATCCCAGTCGAGGCCGGCTGTATGGCAGAACACCAGGTCGGCGCTTTCCAGCGACCAGGGCAGCAGCGCTTTCATCGCGCCCAGCTTCATGGTGTTGCTGCGCGGCTCGAACACCGCGAGGATGCGCTGGCCCGCGGGCGCGCTGCGGCGCAGGCCGTCGAGCGTGGTGCGTATCGCCGTCGGATGGTGGGCAAAATCGTCGAACACCGCGATGTCGCGCACCGTGCCGCGCAGCTCCATGCGGCGCTTGACGTTCTGAAAGCGCGCCAGCGCCGCGCAGGCCTGGGCCGGCGTCACGCCCACATGCTGGGCCGCGGCGATTGCGGCCAGTGCGTTGAGCTGGTTGTGCACGCCGGTCAGCGACCATTCGAGCCGCGCGACGTTCTTGCCGCGCTGCAGCACATCGAAAGCATGGGGCTCGCCCTGGGCGCTGAAGTCGCTCACGGCCGAGCCGAAATCGCAGACATCGCTCCAGCAGCCCTGGTGCAGCACGCGTGTCAGGCTCTCTTCCAGCGCGTTGCTGACAATGCGCCCAGACGAAGGCACAGTGCGCACCAGATGGTGAAATTGGCGCTCGATCGCTGCAAGATCATCAAAGATGTCGGCGTGATCGAACTCCAGGTTGTTCAGAACTGCCGTGCGCGGATGGTAATGCACGAACTTGCTGCGCTTGTCGAAGAACGCGGTGTCGTACTCGTCGGCTTCGATCACGAACAGTGGCTCGGCGCCCGCCGGTCCCGGCCCTGAAACGGGTCGCGTGGCCGCGCCCAGCCGCGCGGACACACCGAAGTCCAGCGGCACGCCGCCGACCAGGAAGCCCGGCGCAAGGCCCGCGCATTCGAGAATCCAGGCCAGCATCGATGTGGTCGTGGTCTTGCCGTGCGTGCCGGCCACGGCCAGCACATGGCGACCGCGCAGCACATGCTCGCTGAGCCATTGCGGGCCACTGGTATAGGGCAGGCCGGCGTCGAGAATCGCTTCCATCAGCGGATACTTCGCGCGTCCGTCGGGCAGGCGCGCGCGGCTGACGACGTTGCCGACGACGAACATGTCGGGCCGCAGGCTGATCTGGTCGGCGTCATAGCCTTCGATCAGTTCTATGCCCAAGGCGCGCAGCTGGTCGCTCATCGGGGGATATACGCCGGCATCGCAGCCGGTCACGCGGTGGCCCGCTTCGCGCGCGAGTGCGGCGAGTCCGCCCATGAAGGTGCCGCAAATCCCCAATATATGTATGTGCATGGCTCGGGATTCTACGTTTGGCGCAGCGCAGCAAGCGCGTTGGTAGCGCCGCGGTGACAAGGGCTTGCAAAAAAGCCGGGGCCGCGCATTTAATGGCGTTGCGGCGCGCGCCTGGCCAGTGGTCGCGGCGCCGACAATCACCGCTGGCACGGCGGGGCGATGCCATCCCGGTATTCTGTCGCCAGGGGCCTGCGGTGATGCGCTGCGGGTGTTTGTCGGTTCGGCGTTTTTCGGGAGGCTTTATGCAACAAGACTCACTCATGGATGAGATCGCCCACACCGCCGCGCGCCTGGTTGTGGAAGATGGTCTCGACTGGGGCGCGGCCAAGCGGCGAGCGTTGCGTGAACTGGGCCTGCCCGCGCGCACCGCACTGCCCGACAACGACCGCGTCGAGGACGCGGTGCGTGAATACATAACGCTGTTTTGCGCCGACACCCAGCCGGCCGAGTTGCGCGCGCTGCGCGGGCTGGCGCTCGAGTGGATGGAGCGCATGGCCGAGTTCCGCCCGCATCTGGGCGGCGCGGTCTGGCGCGGCACGGCGACGCGGCTGTCCGATATCTATCTGCAGCTGTTCTGCGATGACTGCAAGTCGGCAGAAATCGCACTCATCAACCACCATGTCGACTACGACCCGAGCACGGTCACGGGCTTTCATGGCGAGGATGTCGAGGCGCTGAGCCTGGGCGTGATGTGCCGCGAACTCGACGTGGTCGTGGGCGTGCACCTGCTGGTCTACGATCTCGACGATCTGCGCGGCGCGCTGCGCCCCGATGCCCACGGCCGCAGTCCGCGCGGCGATATGGCGGCGGTGCGCAAACTGCTGCGTGAAGATAATGGAACCCATGACGAAGCTATCCAACCAGTCCGATGAGTCCTCTGCGGCTGCCGTGCCCGCAGGCGCTGCAGCCCTTTCCTCGCGCCGGCGCCTGTGGCTGGGCGCGGGTGTGGCCGGTGTGGCCGCCATGGCCGGCGCAGGTGTCGCCTGGTGGCGGTTGACGCCTGGCGCGACCGAGCCTGGCGTGGAGGAGGCGCTGTGGCGCCAGCAGTTCACCACGCCCGACGGCGCGCCGCTGCCCATGGCGGCCTGGCGCGGCCAGCCGCTGATCGTCAATTTCTGGGCCACCTGGTGCCCGCCCTGCGTGCGCGAGCTGCCGCTGCTCAGCGAATTTGCGGGCCGCAAAGCCGTGCATGGCATTCAGGTGGTAGGCTTGGCGGTCGACAAGCCCGCGCCGGTGCAGAAGTTCCTGCAGCGCCAGCCGCTGGGCTTTCCCGTGGGCATGGCTGCCGATGGCACCCAGCTCACGCGCGAGCTGGGCAACATGAACGGCGGACTGCCGTTCACGGTGTTCCTGGGTGCGGACGGAAAGCTGCGGCAACGTAAAATAGGCGAACTGAGCGCGCAAGATCTTGCGAAATGGGCCCAAAGCTAGCCTGGCCCATGCCTTTTTTCCCTAATCTCCCTAGCGATGTTGATGAAAAATGTGCCTCGAAACGCGAAGTAGGGCGAAATTGGAGTAAATTCGCGCCCTTATTAAGTTTTAGTCGCTGGAGCTCCCATGGATTTGCGAAAACTCAAGACATTGATCGATCTGGTCTCTGAATCCAACGTGTCAGAGTTGGAAATCACCGAGGCCGAAGGCAAGGTGCG